>Ga0134121_10001085_pt1 | contig 26718 bp, 14 predicted proteins | sample KB301_FD_96463 | JGI IMG/M metagenome (GOLD analysis project Ga0134121, IMG submission 96463) | Terrestrial soil microbial communities without Nitrogen fertilizer from Kellogg Biological Station, Michigan, USA - KB3-0-1 | ecosystem: Environmental > Terrestrial > Soil > Unclassified ... | reverse complement strand
TCGGTTCGGGCTCTGCCCTAAGACTTGATGGGCCAAAGGCCGAACCGGGGGCTCAGCCCCAAATATATTTTACAAGCGTGACGGCAAGGCATAGCCTTGCCTCACATCGGGCGGCGAAGCCGGTGCGAAGAACCGCAATTCGACTTTTAGTGCAAGCCGCGAGGGGCATCACTGCGCGCAAACGTTGGGGGGGCGGTGGTGCCCTTTATTTGCCCGCGCAATTACGTAGTGGTCAGTCTTTGGAGCAGCAGATCTTTGTGTGCAAGCGCAAATTTCACGAGGGCATGGCTGCCGTGAATGTTCAATTTCTGGCAGATGTTATTGCGATGAGTGTCGACGGTGCGCGGACTGATGAAGAGCTCCTGTGCGATCTCCTTGCTGGTTTTGTATTCAGCAAGCAGCGAGAGGATGCGAAGTTCGGTCGTAGTGAGACCTTCCAAACCTGAGCGAGCTGATCCCGCGCTCTCGGCCTGCCGCACGCGCTTCACGAGATAAGTAGTCAGTTCCGGACTGGCGTAATTCTGCCCGGCGGCTACAGCCTTGATACAGCTAATAATATCTGTCACCGCACTGTCTTTGAGAACATATCCCTTCACGCCGGCTTCGAGTGCCTTGGTGAATAGTTCCTGTTCGCGGTACATGGTGACGAGAACGACACCGACTGATGGTGCTTGCGTGACCAGTTTGCGAGCGACCGCGAGGCCATCCAGTTTGGGCATGGAAACGTCCAGTATCGCGATGGCCGGATGCATCCGGCTAATCATCTCGAGGGCTTGCTCACCATCGCCTGCCTCGCCCACCACTTTGAAACCGGGCTCTGACTCGATGGTGTCACGCAAGCCGACACGAAACATTGGGTGATCGTCAGCGATGACAAGCTCAATCGCGTGCGCCATTGGTCAACTCCAAACGAATGTTTATCGCAGTGCCGTGTGACGGTCGCGAGTCGACCGCCAATGAGCCACCGAGCACACGCACGCGCTCGGCTATTCCGACTAACCCGAAGCCCCTGGCTTTGTTGCCGTTTTCCCTGGTCACGGGCGATGGAATTCCTTCGCCATTGTCCTGAACCGCGATCGCCAGTTGGTTTCCATTCTTCCTGATTTCGATGCGAGCGGCAGTAGCCTTCGAGTGCTTGATTACATTGTTAAGGCCCTCTTGTACGATCCGGTAAACGCTCGTCTCGGCCTCAGGCGAAAGCAGCCCCTCGATTCGATCCAGGTTTGAAGAGAGTTTGATGGCAGTCGAGTCAGACACACGCGCAATCATGGATTCAATTGCCGCCACCAAACCCAGCCGGTCGAGCTCATATGGTCGTAAGTTGTGCGCAATTTCTCTGACCTCAACAATCGAAGCGGTAGCAGTTGCGGCTATCTCTTCCAACTGCTCCCGGGCCTGCTCCTGGCTGGTCTGGTCACGCATGCCGATGATGGCGCGGTTCTTGATGATCGCGAGATTCTGGCCCAGTCCGTCGTGCAACTCGGCGGCGACTCGCTGCTGCTCCTCGTCCTGCAGCATGAGTAACCGCCCCGCCAAATGATGGAGTCTCTGCTGGTCACGCTTGCGATCCGTGATATCGCGAGCAACGGCCGAAGCGCCTGTTATGATGCCCCGCTCATCCCTGATAGAGGATATCGTGAGCGAGACGTCGATGCGCCGCCCGTCTTTAGTCAGCCGCACGGTCTCCAGTTGATCGATGCTCTCGCCGTGCCTGATCCGTTCAAGAATCCTGAGGAGTTCGTGTTCCAGCTCAGGCGGAATCAACTTCGAAACGTGTTGCCCTACCATTTCACCGGCAGTGTATCCGTACATCTTTTCGGCGCCGGCATTCCAGCTTTTGATCGTTCCATCCAGGGTCTCGCTCAGAATCGCGTCATCCGAAGATTCGACGATCGCCGCCAAGTTCTTTTTTGCTTCTTCGGCTCGCCGTCGTTTGTGTCGCGTAATCAATAGCCAAACGATAAGCAGTGCCTGGAGAACGCAAACGGAAGTGACTGCGACTACGCGCCACTTGTACAGCTCCCAGAAAGTCGGCTGGCGAAACAATAAAATACTGTCCGGCGGCAGCCTCTGCTGATCGATGTGCCAGCGACGGAGTTGTCGCCAATCAAACATGTAGCGATTCGTGTCGGCCACGCGAATGGGTATGTCCGCAGGTTTTTCTCCCGCCAGCACCCGCAGGGCGACGTTTGCGACTTCCTTTCCGTCTGCCTCCATGCTCAAGACAAACCCGCCGATAGATCCAGCCTCGATAAGACGATCTATGATGCTATATGTCGGAAACCTTGAAGCCCGGGCTACCCGAGCCACTGAGTCCATCAAAGTGAAAGCATGGCCGGCTCCGTCGCGATAAACAGTGATATAGAAAATGATTGTGTGCTCGGGCAGATGGGCTAATCGTTGCTCCAACTCTTCCATCGGCAAACCGGTTAGATAAGTAAACTCGACGCGTCCTGCGAAACTGTGAAACTGTGTCTGCGCCTTGGTTAGATTTTTGTCATCAATCTGCGAGCTTCCCGATACGACGACTACGTTTCGCGTGTCAGGCTGCATTCTCAGGGCCGCCTCGAGCGTCGCACCAAAACCGACGTCCACCAGAACGCCGGTGATGTTTGGCCCAAGCTTTAGTCCTTCGATCCGGCTCTTCTCGAGGGTACAGAAAACCACCGGCGTACCGGGAAATAATTCGTCGCCATATTTCGCGAGAAAGCTCAGGACGGATCCAGCCTGAGCAATAATCAGATCGAATTTCTGACCCTTGTACTTCTGGCGGTAAAAACTGCGAACCAGTGAAAGATAGTCATCACCGGAGTACTGCGAGAGATCCATGTACTCTTCGTAGAAAGTGATCCGATCGGGCGAGCCAGATCTGATAGCGGACTGAACTACGTCACGGTAGCCCATCATGATCCCGTTACTCTTGTCGCCATAGAGGAAAAGGATCTTCTTATCGGCGGCTGAGGTAGTCGTTGAGAGTGCGAGCAACGGCAGGAAGACGACAACGAGAAGCGATAGTTGTCGCAGCAGAGCTAAGAGAGTTTGACGAGTTGCCTCCCACGCACGTGGAGAAGAACAGAGTCGAAGAAAGAGCTGGTGAGGCCCTTGAGTCATAGAGGAACAAGAACCAAATAAATTAATGACCGAGATTCACGTCGGGGAAAATGATCCTACAGGAAATTAACGCCAGTCGCCATTGGGCCGTTAGCAGATCTCAAAAGCGGCATTTCCGATTGGGAAGCGTGTCGACTACACACTTCCTCAAATTAAACATCGAGATGTGGTAACCAGAGAACTGTCAATATTGACAGGTCTCTTCGGCGACTTCGTTTTTGAGCCGCTGCGCCTTCGCCGCCTGATGTGAAATACCGTCTTGAAGTTCAAAAGCCGATTAAATTTGACTCCACGGCTGCGGCTTCGCCGCCTGATGTGAGGCGGGGCTCTGCCCCGCCGCAGCAATCTAAAAAACTTTAGGGCTATGCCCCTGGTTCGGGCTTCGCCCTTTACTACCGGCTCTTCCTCCAGTAAATAAGGTCGTTGTCCATCACCAACGGTTCATTCTCACATGGATGACGCTTCCAAATTCTGGCACTGGACCATTGATAGTCTTCTACACGTTCACACAACCCCGCCCGCACCGGATTCCTATGAATGTAATTCACCTTTTCCATGAACATGCCCTCACTAAAAATCGGAAGCATATTCTTTTCAGTTTGCCACAATGAGTATCTGTAGTTCCGGTCACGCTCTTGATGCTGTAGCTTGGCAAGTGAACTGGAATGACCGTTTCCCTTGAGATAGTCGATCATGCGGCGGGCAGTTATACCTTTCAGTACGCGAAGAACGTTTGAGGTCGTTGATGGACGGCTAGTGAGCAGGTGCAGGTGGTCCCACATGATCACATAGGCAAAGAGAAGGAACCCTGCTGATTTACGTGCTTCGTCAATGGCGCGACATAGAATCTCTTTCATCAGATCGGTGCGAAAGACTGGCAATCGATCTTTGGTGACGATAGTGATATATAGCGCTGGAGTGTCGTGTGAGATCAGAAATCGATGAGCCATGAGGATGCTCCTTGAAGTGAGGTGGTAGAACTAGTTGAGCAAGCTACCGGGTTTTGGATTCAGTGTAAAGGGCAGAGCCCGGACCAGGGGCATAGCCCAATCAAGTAGATTTGCTGACGGCGGGGCAAAGCCCCGCCTCACATCGGGCGGCTAAGCCGCAGCGGAGGGCGTCAAGTTTCATGATCGTCTTGATCTTAGAACGGTATCTCACATCGGGCGGCTAAGCCGCAGTGGACAGGTATCTCTCTTCGGCGACTTCGTTTTTGGCGTGAGCCGCTGCGGCTTCGCCGCCTGATGTGAGGCGGGGCTCTGCCCCGCCGGAGCAATCTAAAAAACTTTAGGGGCTTGCCCCTGGTTCGGGCTTCGCCCTTTTACTACCGGCTCTTCCTCCAGTAAATAAGGTCGATTCGGGGGGCGTCAAGTTTCATGATCGGCTCTTGATTCAAAGGCCAGCTAGAATATTAGCTTTAACGCAAACTGGAGTTGCCTCGAGGAGCCGGAGTCGCCGGTCGGGAAGCGTGTGTTCGTGATGCGCCCGAAGCCAGGCGTCCCGACTATTCTTCCCGGTTGTCCGAAGCTCGCATGATTGAACACGTCGAAAGCCTCCGCGCGAAACTGCAATGATGTTTCCTCGGTCAGCTTCGTACTCTTCACCAAAGAGAAGTCGACGTTACTAAACCCAGGCCCGATCAATACGTTGCGGCCCAGGTTACCGAATCGTGGTACCGCGGCAAAAACGCTCGTGTCGAACCAGCGATCCACGCTGCCGACAATTTGCACTGGACCAGTGACATCCGGACGGAGCGTGTTCGGCACACCGTTGACCGTCGCATTGCTGGTGATGATGTTCACCGGGTTCCCGGTTTGAACCTGCACAATCGCCGCGAGCTGCCAACCTCTGACAGCTCGGTTCTGTTTGAAGGGCAGCTCATAGATACCGTAGAGCGTCAGGCGCTGACGCGCATCAAAGTCCGAAAGTCCGCGATCGCCTCGCAGGTTGTAACTGTCCTGCACGGTGACCGTGATGGGCGACGTAAGCGAGTTGTAGTCGATCGACCTGGACCACGTGTAAGAGACATTGAGTTGCAGACCGCGGTCCAACCGCGCATTGCCTGACAACCAAAGCGCGTTATAGCTGGAGTTTCCCGTGCCTTCAACAGTGGTAATGTTTCCCAGCGGCGCGCTCGGCAAGACCGGGCTCGAGGCTGAGAGCCGAGCGAAAGGCCGCACGCCGTTTACCGGTTGATTGAGGTTGCGAGAGATTCGCAGGTTCGTACCCTTGGATCCAAAATAGCCGGCCAGCAAAATCACTTGTCGCATGAGCTCGCGCTGAACGTTCAGGTTCCATGACTGCACATAGGTGTTCTCGTAGTTGTGATCGACGGTAATCGGAGCTACTCCGGCAGAGGTGGCGAGCGCTCGCGCATTGTCGAAACGAATCGGTCCGGTGAAAGCGAGCGGTGTTGCCAGCGGAGGATTAGTTGTCGTGTTGAGTACCGCCGTGATGGTGGGCTGCTCGGTCATGATCGCGTAGGCGGCGCGCACCGACGTCTTGCCATCCTTGAAGGGATCCCAGGCCAGCCCGACGCGAGGTTGAAAGTTTGCGGCGTTTGATTTGTAAACCTGATCGATGTCGGTACCTACTCGGAGCAACGCGGCGCGCTCAGGATCGAAGACGATGAATCGATTGAACCGCTCGGTAGGCGCGCGGTTCAATTCGTATCGAAAGCCCAGATCGAGCGTCAGGTTCGACTTCCATTTGTAGTTGTCCAGGATGAAGAGGTCCAGCGCTGTCTGCGCGATACTGCTTGCGGTGCTCGGCAGGGTGATCGAAAACGAGTTGGCGTTTCCCACGATGAACGATCCGATATTCGGAAAATTAAACTGGCCCACATCGGTCATAAAAAAGTTGCTGAAGAACCGGCGGTATTCTCCGCCCAGTTTGATCGAGTGAGCGCCGCTCAACCGGCTTAAGGTATCGGAAACGACGAAGCTCGTGTCGCCGCGTCCCTGAGGCAACTGGCGTGGCCCTCCAAAATTGAAAGCACCGGCGACATTAATCTGTGGCAATCCGATTGGTTCGCTGATTCCGTTCATGATCTGAAAGTCTGCCGGGTTCAATGCGAATCGAGCACTTCCCCTGAACGAGAACCGGTTGAAACCAAAGCGCGCCTCGTTCACGGTTGTATTGTTAAAGACGCGCGTGAGATTGAGTGTGAAGATCTGTTTGAAGTTTTTGCGAATGTCGCCAAAGCTCGGAATGTTATTGCCCAACAGGGTCGGCTCATTACGGTCATCGCGTTGCACAGCATAGTAGCCGTGCAGCCGATCACTCTGGTTGAGGCTGTGGCTGACATCAATGGACCATTGATCCACCAGGACTTTGGTGGGTGTTACTCCGACAAACCGCGCCGCACCCGAAGAATCAATGAGGTTGGCGCGCGGTATCAGGTCGACAAGTTTTTTGATCACCGGGTCGTTCACGGAGAGTCGCTGCTGGTCACTCAGAACGACAGTGTTCAGGTTCACCGCTTGATTCTGTCGTAAACCTTCGTAGGCGAAGAAAAAGAAAGTCCGGTCCCTTCCGTGATAGGCAACGGGCGAATCGCCTTCGCCAAAACGAGGGAGGACCAGAGGACCGCCGATTGAGCCGCCAAACTGGTTGCGCTTGAAGGGCTGCGCCTCGCTCGAATTGAAATCAAAGAAATTCCGCGCATCCAAAGCATCGTTCCGGAAGAATTCAATCAGCTCCCCGTGATATTGGTTCGTGCCTGAGCGCGTGGCCAGGTTGACGATCGCGCCGGAGTTGCGACCGTACTCGGCGCTGAACGTCGAGTTGTCAATCGTGAACTCCTGAATGCTGCTGATGGGTGGCAGCATGGTGATGATGTTATTGATCAGATCATTGAAGTTGATGCCGTTGATTTGAAAGTTGACAGCTTCTTCGCGATTCCCTGCTGTATTCATGGCCTGCGATCCCTGGCCCCGCGTAGGCGCCGAGAGATTGCCATTCTGAGGCGGCGTAACTGAGCCGGGCGCGAGCAAGCCGAGATCGATAAAGTGTCGGCCGTTTAGTGGAATCTCCTGGACCGTGCGCCGGTCAATCACCTGCCCGACGGAGATGGTCGCCTGCTCAATCAGGTCGATGGTCGGGGTCACGACGACTTCCTCCGAAACATCCCCGATCTGTAGTTGAAAGTTCTGCGCTGTCTTGCGCGCAACCTCAAGTCGAACACCTTCGACGATCTGCGTCTTAAAGCCCTGGGCCCTGACGTCAATGCGATAGTCAGCCATTGGCAAAGAGGCGATCTGATATCTGCCGCCCTGGTCTGTGGTCGCCTTCCGGTGGATGCTGCTCGCTGAGCAAATCACTGTGATTTCGGCGCCAGAAACAACGGCGCCATTTTGGTCCGTAACCTGCCCCTCGATGGATGAAGTGGATTGGGCCATAATCGGAATACAGAGAAAGAGAACAGACACCACCGTTGAAAGCGAGTAACTCAGGGTGAGCGAGTGAAAACGCATATTGACTCTCGCCCGGTTATCTCAAACATCAGCAGTTTGATTAAACCCGGGCCTTTGTTGCTGTGCTTGAGGACGTGTGGAGGCACTCTTGCAGCACGCAGTACAGATTGAATTCAGACTCCCTGGATAGCAGCCCGTCGATATTATCTGTTTCGGTTGTGAATTCGATATCCGTAGAACTACGTACCTGGCGTCTCTAACACTGATCAGGCACGGGCACCAAAGGCGAGACGCGCAGCATACGCGCGTGACCCAGATCCTGCCCGAGTGGATCTGGAGGAATCGGATCGGTAAAGAGTTCGACGGCCAACGTGGTTAGCGGAGTGTCCTCAGGCAGGCCCAGTCGCTGAAGTAAATTCTTGACCTGTACAAGCTCGAATAAGCCCTGGGCGAAAAAAGTGCGTGCGTCAGTTTCACTTTCAAACAACTCTTGCGGAGGGAACATCTGCGACCGATCGAGCAGCAGGTTGCGCCACGATGCAGCGTCGGTTTGTTGGACGCGGGCATAAAGCACCGCCCACATCGACGTGCGTGGAAAGCGACGACGAACATTGCGGCCGTTGTACACGGCAGTGGCGTATGGCGCCCGGACTCTGATTGCGAATTCGGTCCGTGCCGCCTGGCATACCAGCGGAGGGACAGGATGTTGCACGCCGGCGACACGAAGTGGTGGTCCGAACAGCGCCTGCGCTAAACACCAGCGATCATCGGCATGGCCCACCCGGATTTCGTAGGTATACATGCCGAAGAGTTCGAGTGAGTTTTCATTAAGACCTTTTGGCAATGGCACCAGATAATGTGCGCCGGCCGCTGCTGGTTGGTCCAACTGGTCCATGGCGCGCCGGCCGCTATCATCATGCGGCTGCCCCTGTTCTATCAGTCGCATCCACTCCGGATCGATTGGCAGCGGTGGCTCGACCGCTTCCGGAATCACTTCGAAGGCGTCAATCAGCATCGGATCCGGAGCATTGGCCAGTACGCGCACGAAGTACGCATCGCCCGGGTCGATCGTGCCCGACTCAAATTCCAACCAAAGACTGCGCCGGCGCTGTTCGGAAGAAGAGTAATCAGCAGCGGCCGCGTACGGGGAGAGGGCGATGCCGGCCGAAATCAGTTTTGGCACCTGCGTCGGAGCCGTGGCAACCGGCAACGTGATGGATTCTAATGCCGGCTCCGGCGGCGGCGCGTCGCCTTTGAACTCAGCAGAGATTTCATATTCAATCGTTAACTCGCTGGGAAACTCGCCCGGATCAGGTGGCGGATTCGGCCGCGGTTTGGGATCGAAAGCGTCGAAAAAGAGAATCTCTGTCGACTGTCGCACGGGATCTCGAGGTTTCGCAGAAACTCCTGATGTTGCCGCCGGTGCGATGGCATGTGGAAGACGAATGGTACCGGCGAGCTCAACGACGTCATCCTTACCAGCACGCTTGACGCGTCGTTGAATAGCGATACCCTCCTCCGCCAGATCATCCCAGGTCCAGTCGCGCGCCAGCTCGAGATGCAGAACGTTGATCCAACGCTGAATCACATCTGCGCCCGATGACACTGTAAGCGACGAACGCTCCGGCGAAAGGGTGTGACGCAAAGCCGCTGAGCAGCCAAAAACGGTCCGCTGTCCCGGCCGTCCGGTAAACGTAAGCGCGGAATGATTCAGACCCAATTCCACCGCCAGTCGCTCCGCCGGACTGGCAACGCTTCCGTCCGCTGGAGGTGGCTGGAAAAAGAAGCTGCGCAGAGGAGTCTCAACTGCCGCAAAGAGAGGCGCCTCGGTCATTGCGGCAGCGCGCACGTCAATCGTGATCGGCACACCTCGGCGTGTCTTGTCGTCTGCGAAGTATCCCGGATCTTCCTTGCCGAGGCCTACCAGCGTGAGCCGTATGTCACGCGCCGTCGGGATCACCAGTGGTCCGTCTTCCGGCTGTGCGTCTGCCAGCAGGGTGAGCGTGGCTAAATCCTGGAGCTCGAGCTCCAGAGCAATTGCGTCAGCATCAAACTCACGCGTCGTCGTGTACAGCGGGAAATAAATCTCGGCGTCGCCTGCCAGCGCTCGAACTTCCACCAGGACTTCAACCTTCACCACATCGGGATCGGCAACGCTCATCTCGCGCTCCCGGTTTGCGAGAATGTCTGCGTCGAGTTCTGCCTGAAGGTCATCGAACGTCGCAGCGTCGGTAAACAACGCTTCGGGATAACCAAGGCGAGGCTTCTCTATTTTGACGACCGGATCCTCGCGCGTGGGCCGTTGAGTGACGTTGATTTGCGAAGGGCGAGTGAAACGTTTGAAGTCGATCGTCGTGGTTGCATGAGGCAGTAACGGCGTATCGTCGGTTGCGGGTGGACCACCAAACGTAAGATCCGCAAGGCGAATACGGAAATCATAAGACTTGCCATAACGTAACGGTACTAGAGTGTCATCCACGGCCACGAAGTTCTTTTCGCGATTGAGAAGCAGAGGGGTGGCGTTCGCGAGCAACTCCGGACGTTGATGCAGCAGCGTGAGATTGCCGTCTGTCAGAACCAGGGAGCTGCCGCGCCAGGTTGCAAAGTAGGAAGGCATCCAATACTCACCCACGCGGGCCGGAGCGATCTGGGCCGGCATCACTTCCACCACGGATTCGCCAGAGTATGCTCCCAGCACATTAGGTCCAACCATTAGATCGCCATTGCTTTTTATTCGCACCAGCGAATTCCAGTCACCGCCGTCGGTGCGCACGTCCACTCGATAACCAGCAGTTCCCATCGGTGCTTCTGTCGCCGGGTTCGTCTGACGGTTAAGCCACTCCCCAATTTGTTCGTCATCCCACGCTAGCCGTATAGCGTCGCCATGATCCTGCACCTGCGCGCCATGGACCATACGTGCGAAACCCAAATCGTATTGCTCGGCTTCATGGAACACGTCATCCGCTACACCGCCGCCGTCAACCGGAAAGAGCACAGCGGCGTAGAGTGATCGCTTCTGATTGAGTGGTGGAATCCGGGCCGCGTAAAGAGCCTTGAAGGGAGGCGGCTCAGGGACCGCCGCGTAATCGCTCGAGGCGTGCAGGCTGAGATAGAGCCAGCCGCCTTTTTCGAAGACGGTTGGATCTTCAAGATTGATCTCACCTTCTCCGATTAGACCTAGTGCTACTGCCAGCTTTGGTTGCCGGAGCACATAAGCCATGAGTTGGCCCCACGTAACTTCGTCCGTTAAGACTTCAGGTTCCGGTGGTTGGCTGGCCTGGGCATCATGGAGCGCGCATTCAAAGTCTTTCTCGCTGGCGAGAAAGTCAGACAGTTGCCGGCGGCCGGTGAGCGCGAGATAACTGCTGGTAACTGGTTTTAGGAATTTCTGCGTAACGGCGGGTCCTGGCACCCGCTTTTTTATGTTGAACTCCTGATCGAGTGCATTGAACAACGCTTCCTTATTACTAGGCGGATCACTAATCAACCCCAGTTCACCAAGCCCGGTGGCGTCCACCGCTCGCGGCAAGCGGTCAACGCCGCGGATGACATTTGCTTCAAAAACCAGATTTGCTTGTGCAAAACTCGGCTGACCGGGTGCCAGTGGATCGAGCGGACGAATCTTAGGCATACAGAGGAAGCGAACACGCAGGGTGTTTGGCTCCCAACGCTGCGGGAACGCGAGTATGCCTAATTTTGACGGGCCTCCTAATGGCATAAAAGATGTCCTTATAACAAAACCGCGGCCGGAAGCAGCGCGGGGGCAAAGGCGGCAGCCGCAACGAACGCAAGCGGAAGCGTCTGTTCAAACTGGGTCTTGACGTCGATATCCTCTTCGACGAGCCAGGCGACTGTGACTGAAGCGCAAACACGGATCTGTGCCCAAACCACCAGCTCATTAGCTTCGAGGGAGACGCGTTTGATCTTGGCCATCGCTTCCACCGAGAAGGAAAAACCAACCAGGCCGCCGAGTAGTTTTGCTCTCGCTTCGAGACCCAGGAAAACGCCGGGCATCAGGGTCTGGGGAATGAGCGTGTATCCGTACCTGACGGTCACCTCCACTTCGAGCAGGCCTTTGATCAGGTCGCCGCCAATTGACGCGGTCGTTCCCAATCCAAGTTCGATAGTCGGTTTGCCGGTTTCATCAATCTGTATGGCGAAACGGAAGAAGCCGCCAGCATAGATCGCCGGGGGAATGATTCCCTGTTGCACATCACCCTGAAATTCAGCGGAGAGCAGACCACGAGTTTTCCCGCTCAATGCTGCTTCCAGTTCACCGCGGATTATGAACTCGCCATAGAACTTACCGATGCCGATATCGATGCGCTCGTTTGGTCCTTCACCGATGCGAAACTTCAGCTTAAGGGTGACGAGGAAGGACGGGCTCGGTCCGGAGCCCGCGTTAACATCCACATCAACATGGAAGTTATCCATGAAGGGGACGGTGAAGTTGCTCAAAGCGCTGACGACGTCTTTCGCGGCGGCGAGTGCTGGACCAAAGTCGAGCGTCGGCTTGTCGAGTTTTGGCACGGCCCCGCTCAGCGCAGTGTAGGCTGTCTTTATGGTGAATATCTTGCCGATACCATCGATGTTGATATCGAGATCATTCGGAGTCGCTGCGATCTCCCAGGGCTTGTTCTGAATGGCAGAATCGAGCAGGATGTCGATAGTTTGCTTCGCGGGATCAGGATCAAAGCCCCTCGACATGTCCCACTCGCCGCCTTTGGCTAATTGCTGCGCCGGCTTTATGAATTTGAAGTTGGGATTGGTTAGTTTCCACTCGCCGGCGGTGGAAATACTGAATACCGGCAATTCGGCACAACGCAATGCATAATTTGGCCGCGGAAATTGGCTGGTGGATTGAACCAGTGAGTACGGATCAGCCACATTGGGAGCCGCGGTGCGAAGCGTGCCCGCCTCGTCCGAATCAACCGACGGCTTAGGAAACAGGACGCGGCTGGTTGCGGTCGACATCAGGAAACCGAATTCGTCCCTGCTGGAGCGGTTAACATCACCAGGGTCGACGAAAATGTACTTCTTCTGACCAGTGCGACGAATTAGAGGAATGCCGTGTCGAGGATCAACCGGCGAAGCCTCAAAAGTTGAGCCGTTAATTCGGACCGCGCTCCACTGCCCTGCCCGCGGCAGTTTCGGCAGTCCATATGCGGCGAGCATGAGTGCTGTTGGTTTGAATGGACTATCGTCCGGAGCTTCGTCGGCAAAGATGCCGGACAGTTGCATCTCGAGCGTGCCGCCTGCTCGAATCCGGCAGTCGATGTCTCCGCCTACTGCTTTTCCAACTGCTTTGAGCAGTAGCACGATTCGCTTGCGTGTTACTTCCGAACCGGCTTGGGTAGGTTTCAGTTGAATGTAGCCGGGATGATCATAGATTGGTACAAGGCCGCCTGCGCCGGCGATGACACCGTCGAGATCCGCGTCGGCGTCGAAGATCACTGGTTGCCAAACGGACGAATCAAACAATGGTATTGATGGCTTCGCAACGACCCTTATCCGGCGGATGTTGCGAAATGCCTTGACCACTCCTTTTTCAAACTCGAAATTCTTGTCGTCATTGTTAGGATCAGGCTGGAATTCAGCTTTGAACTCGCCATCATTTACCGCTTTCCATCCGCTGTCGAAGCGTAGAACTTTCCCGGAGTTTCGTCGCTCGAAGATCACTGTCCGCACGACGTAGCAGAGTGGAAAGGCCAGGGTCGTCTTAGCCTGGATCACTTCATATGACGTGCGGCCGTTGAGTACATCAAAACGCACCTTCGTGATTCCGTTCGGAACGTCTTGATGCCAATCGCTAAACGTGCTGAGTCCGTAACCTGACAGATCCGCGCGGTGAAGCGGGAGCTCGTTCAGCCGCTGCAGAAAGCCATCCACACCGGACCCTGGCGGAATCGGAACGCCATTTGGATCTAATCCGTCAGAAAGCACACCCGCAAGCTTGTTCTGGTTGTCTTCAAGATTCGTGAGTTGGACTATCGCGCCCGTCATCGACCGGCCCGCCGGATCCTTTTTGGGATCAGAATTGAAAGCTCCGGTTGCAGTGAGACGAAGTTGGCGCGCTGCAGTGAGATCGCCAAACTGAGGCTCGTGCAGCGTGGTTTCTATCGGCGGCCTGAGAAAAGGTATGGCGCCTTGTTCGAAGACGGGATCGAATCGGGCGAAAGCGCGCAGCCCAAAAGGCAACGAGAATAGCGCCGCACAGGGAAGTCTACGGCCGGCTGCAGCCACGAAGTGAAGACTTACCACACCCGGTAAAACCGGAACCAGTTCGACTGAAGACGCCCCGGCCAGTGTTCGCGCTCCATTTGTTTTGAAGAACAGGGTGTCGGCGTTTGGCACACCAGCGTCGGCATTGGGCACGACTTCCAATGGCTCCCACTGCACCTGAGGCTGCATCAAAAGTCGCACCCCACGCTGTTCAACCGTGAGACGGTTTTCGCGCAGTTGCACGTTTTGATCGGATAGCATTTCGAGGGCGACGCCAAAGTAGTGATCATTGCTGGAGAGGTCGAGCAGACTCAGGAACTCGGGATGGCTTTGCAGGTGGCGATCGAACCGGGCACGGAGATCCGGTGTTTCGTCTGCAGAAGGTTGTCGCTGCTGTGGATAGTCCACCGTTCGTTCCAGGTTTACACTCACGCCCGGTGTCTGGCGATTGGCCCAGCGAAGCGTAATCGAGAGAGCCGACTCGGCCGTGAATCTCTCGTCCTGCGCTCCCCAGTTTGCAATGTAAGGATCCGGCAAGGATGGCAGTGCCAGCGTCACGTCAAAGAAAAACACCGCCATGCCGCTCGCGACCAGTGAGACACCATCGTAGTCTCCGGTGAACCCGAGTTTTCGTGGTGGTCGCACCAATAGATAAACATTCTCGAGCGCTACTCCATGTGAATCGTTTCCGATTTGTTGAGTAGCAGCAGCGGCAACGCGCAACAAACCAGTCGGTTCCGCGACCACCGCAAAGAGATCGATCTTGCCTTCGAAAGAAAATGGTTTGCCGGCAGCGGTGAGCGGCAGGTCCCACTTGTTACCCAATTGGCCGCCATTTACCAGGCAGACGTCACGGCCCTCGCGGAAGCTCAAGAAGAGAAGCCGTCCGATACTCTCTTGCGCGAAGACGGCGTGAGTGGTGGCCGGTGTCCACAGATCAAGGTCGGTACGCGCTGAAGATGTTGCTTGTAAAGCGTCAAGGGAAACACCAGCTCCGTTTGCGGTGAGTAAGGTATCAAACCAGGTGGAGGTACCGGCGGCGCCTCGCATCCGGCTTTCGAGCTCACCGCTAAGCCTCAATTTGAGTGAGCCGCCGTGTATTGCTTCACCAAATGTGTTTTGTAAGAGTTTGTTGAGCGGTAATGTCCAGGCGGCAGAAACAACGCGTGAATCGCCGGTGAATTGCGCAATGGTGGAGAGATTACCGTTGATGGACCACGTAGTATCACCGGCGTCGTAAGGAAATGTGATCGAGTCGGCATCGACAACCGGCGCGCCCAAAGGCTGTTCGAATTCGAGGTCGCTGCCAAAGCCGCTAATCGCGATACTGCCCGTGGCCTGCGCCCCTCCGAGAGAGAGGACTTCGAAGCGCGTTGGTAAGCGAACCGCAAGCGCGTTGCCGTCGGAACCGTTTCCGTCAGGCTCTGGCGGCTGTTCCGGTTCCAGTGTCAATTCCCATCGTGAGTTGGTCGTTACGCCAATACTGTTGCCGGGCCGCGGCTGCGCGGCTCGATCGATCTTCAGTGTTCCGCCATTTACTCGCAGGCCTACATAGCCCGGGGTGTTTCCCACAATGAATCGCGCTCGCAGCCACACGGTACCGGCTGGAATGGAGAACGTGCGGTTGCCGTCCTCACTGGAAGATTCAGCGGGCAGGAACATCAGCGCTTCGGTGACCAAAGGAAACGGCGCCGGCAAGGTGAGATTGACAGTTAGAAAACGCGAACTCTCAAAAACGGCGAACTGAACCAGAGTCCCATTGGCGTCTACGAATGGGCCAAATACATGAGCAGGGCGATCAGGTGTAGCGGCAGGGCTGACGTAGCTGTCTCGAACCACACGAATGCGACTGCCTTTTTCTGCGAGCTGGGCTGCAAGAATTACTCCCTGAGCTGCAGCTTCATTGATAGCTGCGACGACACTCGGGTCGGGTTGAATGGGTAAAGCGCCCGGGTTTTGTTGGATTAGACTCGCTGAGAGAAACACACGAAGCGAGGTCAGGGCGTTCTCGGGCACGCCGGACGGACATTCAAGGCGGCCCGAAATGGCGAGCAACTGATCCAGTATGACGTTCAAGGTTCACTCCTGTCGGAGAGCCGTTACGAGTGTGCACCCGAGCTCAAGGTGCTGCACATGTAAGCTTCAGGTGAAACGCTTATCGAGGTAAGTGCTATTGGGGGGAGTGCAGAGTATCACAAGTCGTGACAGCAAAGACACTTCAGGGGCGGGTTTCAAAACCAATCCGCCACTGGCGGCTGCGGGAGTTATCGAAAGACTTTCTGTTGGACACAGTCAGTACCACCTGCGGTAGCGGGTGGGTGCGTAGCCGGGCGGCGACTGACCTCCTCAACACAAGCGTGAAGGCTGCGCACCCACCCGCTACCGCAGGTGGTACTGACTGTGTCCATGCTAGATTTGACCAACTGCTGGGATTGGCGTGGAGGTGACTCACCTCTGATTGCGTTGCTGCGGTGGCTTCCGTTTGTTTTGCAAGTCTTTATGCCTTGTGCGGAGGGCGTATGCTAATCCTTGATGTGACATTCCAGCGAGTCGGGCGGCGCGACTGACCCAGCCGTCGGTTTGCTCCAGCGCGAGTTTGATAACCTCACGCTCCATTGCGAGTTTGTCCTGGCCCACTCCGCGACCGGAAAGAAGTTGCCCGCGCTCGGAGATTACCAGGTGATCTCCGAGCTCACGAAAAGCGGCAACGATGGCTTCTGCGGCACGATTCGCAAGGCCCGCAGTGTCTGCTAATTCAATAGCGCGTCGAAACGTACCGAGTGAGGCGGCGTATCTCTCTCCACGCGCCAACACTCGGCCATAGGTGATCAGTGCTTCCGATAACAAAATAACATTGCCATCTCGTTCGTGAACGCGAACCGCCGAACGTATGACACGCTCTGCCGCTGTGATGCGTCGCTGTTCGAGAAGTATGCGAGCGCGAGTTTCGTCAACCTGAGCAGCCGTGCGGACATCTTTGATGCCCCCATAGATTCGACGCGCACGATTCAAGTGTTCATTGGCTTCATCGAACCGGTTGATCTTGAAGTATAGGTAACCGAGATTGGTCTCGACATTCGCAAGGTACGCTCGATGTTCTGCTAACTCAAAGTGATAACTGGCAGCAGCATATTCAATCAAAGCACGATCAATGTAGTCCCTACGGTCTTGTAATTCTGCGAGATTCGCCAATCGATCTCCGAGAATGATGTGATAACTCCCTCTTAAGGTGTGATTGTTGAGCTTCAGAAAGAGTGAAGCGTGTTTGGTGAGAATCCTAAACGCTTGCTGATCGTGTTCCATTGAATGCTCGACAAGCGATAGTCTCAGAAGCACCTTTGCCTTTAACTCACTATCTATAGTCAACAGGGTGAGTGCCTCTTTAAGACAATCACGCGCTTCCTCCAGGTCGTTTGTGCGCCAGTAGCAAAAAGCTAACTCCGACCGTACCTCTGCTATCTTCCTTATCACTTGACGCGCTTCAAAGATCGATTGACTTTGCGTGAGTAAGTCTTTGGCGATTTCCTGCGCATCGGTAAGCTGCCTGAAAGCGCCGAGTATTCCGGTTAACACTCCCACACGTAACAGCAATTCGGCAGCCATGTCAGGTTCCAATCCCTCGAGTTTTGGTTGTTCGCCAATGCGCGGCCAGTAGTCGCTTAGAACCTTCCGCGCTTCTTCATACTCGCCTCTGTTTTCGAGTTTCCTTGTGACTTCGCAGCATAGATCTACGCGGTCGTTCACACTGAGTTGTGGATTCTCGAGAGTGCGCAGTAGTGAGGTCCGTAAGGACATAGAAGTCTGCTTTTCGACTGATGGCAAGGAAAGAGAGCTAATCGAGCGCAAATCTAACGTACAGCGTCAGGCTCTTGCAATAGCTCGGCAGACCGACCATGCTTGTCGCGTTTGGAATTGCAAAATTTTTGCAACCTTCTAGGAGGCACCTAAAGTGACGACCTTACGCCGAATAAGCGCCGCAGCCATCCTCAGCCTTACACTTTCTCTATCTGTGTCGGCGGGGCAAGTTGATACCTGGGGCGTGGTGGCCCCACCGCCACCGCCGCCAAGCTCAACAGCTCAAACCACTAGCACCACTACAGCTATCCTGCTAACGGTGCTCAGTTTGATTTATCGTTAGGCATTCTCAAGTGCGGATAATCAGGTTGTGCCTGTCGCTTCACCGCGACAAGGACGAAGTGTGTCTTGAGGTTGAAAACTCTTTGCAAAAATCACCGAACGTTAGCCTCAACTGAAAACGTTGTGACTCGCCTGTGCCGCCAGATATAAAGCAGACCCTCCCAATCGCTAAATGCTCAAATGGCCCCACACGACTGCCCAGAGTGGGGCGGGGCGTCACCGTCGCCGAACGAGTGGGTATGCGGTGACGCCCTTTGCTCAAAAACTCCTGGCTCATGGACATCAATGAAACCTCTTTTTAGTTTTCGCAAGCGCGTATTTCTCAATCCTGTTTCAACGGGCCATACGTCTTACATTCTTGCCGAAGTTGAATCGTCACGCGACGGTGAATACAAGTGGGGTCACTACATGCTCACGATTGCTGATTGTCGTAGCCGCATTCAACTTGAATTTTTTCTCGGCACCAAAACAGCGCGGCGAATCAGCTTGAAACAGATAAATCTATTAATCGACGTGCTCACACGATTCCGTGAAGTTCTGATTAAAGAACGCGATCTGATTGACAAGGGAGAAAGCCGTGGGCCAACGTCGCGGGAGAAGAAAGCCTAAGCGCCTCTCCGGAGTGGCGCGAAGTTGCCGGGACATATACCACATACAGTTTCTAAAATATTTAAGACGGTTCGCGCGTGCGTCCCCTTCTGCCCATGGGGAATCGCCGGGCTGTTAGATCTACCAGTATCCCTCACATACTGACTGAACTAGTTTTCAACCCCATCTCAAAAGTCCCATCAACATCCCATCACTCATCGCCCATCTATTGACAACTCACAAAGCAGTCCAAGGAGGCACAGTATGAAGAGCCAACGAACTCACATTGCTCGTTTTTTAATTATTGTGGCGATGACGCTGATTGGCGTCTACGCCTCTCTGAAGACAACACGAACCGTCGGCGCCGATTCAACCAATAAAGCCGCTCCCATGCTGCATGGACCCGCGGCGATCAAACATCTCGAACAAACAGGACTCTACAACTCGCTTTCGACCGCGGTGACGGCGGCGCGCTACCGGATCGAGGAGCGCAAAGCCGGCGGTCATGAAGCGTCAAATCCGGAGCAGGGTTACCGCACCGTTTTCACGCGATCAGGCGTGGAGGTGAGTGGAACTGGCCGGAACGGTAACGACTGGCGGCTGGGAATAAAGCTCACTGGTTACGGCTACGGGCAGCACAAGCAGACAGTTACATTCGCGACTGTGAAAGCCAAGGATGATCGGATCGAGTACGAAAGGCAGGCGCCTGACGGCAGCTCGATCAGCGAGTGGTATGTGAACCGAGTGAACGGATTGGAGCAGGGCTTCACGATCCCCAAAGCTCCGGTGAAGCGAAAGTCTGGAGAGAGGTTGAATCTATGGCTGGAGCTGAGCGGAGATTTGAAGGCGCGCTTGGCGGAGAGCGGCCAGGCGATCCTGCTCAACAGAAGAGCGGCGGGACCGGGGTTACGATATGACAAGCTGCACGCTTTCGATGCGAAGGGGCGTGAGCTTGAGGCGCGAATGAAGCTCAGCGGAGATCAGGTGAGGCTGGAAGTAGTGGATGAGTCGGCGATCTATCCGGTGACGATTGACCCGACGCTGGCGCAGGAAGCGAAGCTGACGGCCTCTGATGCGGCGGCAGGCGACCTATTCGGAATTTCTGTAGCGATCGACGGAGAGACAGCGGTGGTCGGCGCTGCGAGTGATGACACCGCCGCCGGCACGGATGCAGGCTCGGCCTATGTGTTCGTGCGGAGCGGGGTTAGCTGGAGCCAGCAGGCGAAACTCACCGCCAGCGACGCCGCGGGTGGTGATGACTTTGGCGTATCAGTAGCGATTAGTGGGAATACGATCGTGGTCGGCGCTGATCTTAATAACGATGCAGGCTCGGCGTACGTGTTTGTGCGAAGCGGGACGAGTTGGAACCAGCAGGCGAAGCTCACCGCCAGCGATGCCGCGTCTGCGGACCAATTCGGCTTTAACGTGGGAATCAGCGGTGAAACGGTGGTGGTCGGCGCCGTAAGCGACGACACCATCACAGGCTCGGCCTATGTGTTCGTGCGGAGCGGTACGAGTTGGAGCCAGCAGCAGAAGCTGACCGCAAGCGATGCTGCGGTTGGTGACCTCTTCGGCTGGGCGGTGACGATTGGTGGTGATACGGTCGTGGCTGGCGCTCCGGGTGACAACACTGCCGCCGGCTCGGCCTATGTCTTCGTGCGGAGCGGGACGAGTTGGAGCCAGCAGGCGAAGCTCACCGCCAGCGACGCCGCGACTGGGGACGCCTTCGGCCGTAATGCCGTGGGAATCAGCGGTGATACGGTCGTAGTCGGCGCTCCTTTTGATGATACCGGCGCCGGTTCCGATGCGGGCTCGGCCTATGTATTCGTGCGCAGCGGGACTAGTTGGAGCCAGCAGCAGAAGCTCACCGCCGGCGATGCCGCGGCTGGTGACACCTTCGGCATTTCGGTGGGAATCACTGGCGATACGGTCGTGATCGGCGCGCGTCTTGACGACGATGGCGGAAACGGTTCAGGCTCAGCCTATATGTTTACGCGGAGCGGGACGAGTTGGAGCCAGCAGCAGAAGCTGACCGCAAGCGATGCCGCGGCTGGTGACGGCTTCGGCTTCTCGGTGTCAATCAGCGGCAATACGGTCGTGGCCAGCGCGGTTCTTGACGACGATGGCGGAACCAATTCAGGCTCGGCCTATGTCTTCGCGCCACCCAATCAAGCGCCCGATTGCAGCGGAGCCTCTCCAAGCGTTTCCAGTATCTGGCCGCCCAATCACGACATGATCAACGTCACCATCCAGGGCGTGACCGACGCTGACGGCGATCCAGTCACTATTAACATCGATGAGATCAAACAGGACGAACCCACCGACGGCACGGGCGACGGTCACACCTGCCCGGACGGCGATGGCATCGGGACTTCCACCGCTCAGGTCCGCGCCGAGCGTAAGGCCACTCTGTTAAGCGGAGGCAATGGCCGGGTCTACACCATCTACTTCACGGCGAGCGATGGAAGAGGCGGAAGCTGCCAGGGCAGCGTCACCGTCTGCGTGCCGCGCACCAACAACGGAAGTTGCTCGGACGACGGGCCCGACTTCGATTCTACGGCGTGCGCTGGCGCTCTGCTTTTGGAGACCAGAGACGATCAGCGAGCTATGCACGGGCCGTCGGCGGGAGAGACGGAGACGGTTGTCTACGATAATTATTGTCTCCTGGGCGCGCTCCTGCACTCCATTCTGGACGACCCGCTGTGCCTGCCGTGATCAGAAAGGTGCGGTCGTTGACAAAAATAATTCACGTCTAATTAGGAAGGGAGCCGCGAGGCTCCCTTCCCAGAATTCTTAAGCGGCAAAGGCGGCGGCGAATTTACTCGCGAGGACGAGGCTGAGGGCGCCGTGTAAGGTGGGTTTTTCGCCCAGAGTCGAGGGCAGAATACGTGCTGAAGGAAGGCCGCGACGAACGCTGTTTCCGATCGTTTCCGTCAAAGCACTCTCGATCAGGTCCCAAGCGCGGGCGATCTCGCCGCCAACCACGACCGCCTCAGGACTGAAGCCGATGATCAGGTTTGAGATTCCGACGCCGAGATGTCGCGCAGTTTCGACGAGTGCGTCTCTCGCATTCGCTTCGCCAGCAAGCGCACGATCGACGACCTCGATGAACGTCGTCTCAGGATATGCTCCGGACAGTTTCAGATAACGCGCAATCGCGGCACGCTCCGAAGAGAAAGCTTCCCAGCAATCATCGCTGCCACACGAACACGGAACCGGCGCGCCGCGTCCGATGACCATGTGTCCGAACTCACCCGCCGCACCGCGCTGACCGCGATACACCTGACCGTCGAAAATGATTCCCGTGCCAACGCCTTCTGCAACGAGGACGAGTATGAAGTCGCGGGCGTCGAGGACTTCGGGTCGACCAAACCACAGCTCAGCGAGTGCGACGGCGTTCGCGTCGTTGTCGATCACGACCGGCAAACCGACAGCGTTCGAGATCATTTCGGAGATCGGAAGATCGCGCCAGAGGAAGTAAGGGATGTAGAGTGCCGTGCCGGTTGATGGATCGACGAGGCCCGGAAGACTGACACCGACGCCTTCGATCGATCCCTTGTAGCGTTCGGTAAAATTGTGTACGACGTCGATCACCTGTTTCAGTGTCGTGTTGGCGTCAGTGAGAAACTCTTCCTGATCGATTACGCGGCCGGCGAGATCGCTGGTGGCGATCGTGGTGCAGGTCGGAGTGATCGAGACACCAAGCGCGATCGGGCCCGCGGCGCGAAGTTTTAGTAGCGTGGGCCGGCGACCGCCAGTCGACTCGCCTTCCCCGACTTCCTCGACGAGTCCCTCAGTTTTCAGATCTTCGACGATGGCTGAGATGGTGGAGCGCTGCAGATCGGTTTCGCGCGCGATCTCGGCGCGCGAGATCGGTTCGCGCTCGCGCACGTAGTTCAACACGATCTGGCGATTGATGTCGCGGATCGTGTTGAGTCGCGCTGCTTGCGCCTTTCTCAGATCAAGTCGTCGCACGTGATGTCTTAGATCAGTCGTTTACAAGATTTTCAAGATTAACAGGATTTACAAGATTTGCCTTGAGTAATCGTGATTACTTTATCAACCGCTGGGACGTCAAACGATTCGACGCTGCCATCCGGCCATTTGATTTCGAGTTTATCGATCTTTGTCGCGGCGCCCAAACCGAAGTGCAATGTCATATCGTTTTGCGAACAAAACACCGCGCCGCTCAGAACATCCTGTCGCTGCCTCACCGCGCCTGTCGTCACATAAGCTACGCTTCCCATCGCGTCGCGCGGGCTCTTCTTCGTCACGTCGCCGATCAATCGTAATCCCAGCCAATGCCCGTTTGTCGCTGCGACATTACGCAAGACGACAGGCTTCGTATCGAGATTATTGATCACGAGATCAAGCCGGCCATCACCGTCAAGATCTCCGACCGCGAGTCCACGACCAGGCCATGCACTCGCAAGCGCACTGCCCGGCGCCGCTCCGACACGCTCAAACTTGCCCTTCAAATTACGAAACAGCAGCGCCTGTTGCGCGTAACTCGTTCCCCACTGGTGCTCATCAGCCGCCGGATAAACGTGACCATTCACAACAAACAGATCCAGCCAGCCATCGTTGTCGAAATCAACAAAGCTCGTGCCCCAACCAAGAAAAGGAATCGACACTTCACCCAGTCCTGCCTGGAACGTGACATCGGTAAAGTTGTCGTCGCCGTCGTTGTGATACAGCGTGTTCGAATCGTCTGAAAAGTTGGTGACGTGAAAATCCACGCGTCCATCGTTATCGTAATCACCAACTGCGAGGCCCATCCCGGCCTGCTCGCGCCCGTTCTCATTCAGCGCCACGCCCGACGGATAACCAATCTCCTCAAACGTGCCGTTGCCTTTGTTGATGTAAAGCTGGTTCGGCGTCGAATCGTTTATCACGATCAGATCGAGCAGCTTGTCGTCGTTTACGTGAACAAACGCAGAGCTGAAACCATAAAACTTCTCCTTGTCGCTCACGCCCGCCTTCACGCTCATGTCTTCAAACGTGCCGTCAGGCTTCTGGTGATAGAGCGTGTCGCCTTCACCCGTGAGCCCGCGTGGACCACACATCACCGGCGCGCCGCGAAACTGGCATCCGGCGCCGCCTGATTTGCCTGCTTCACTCGGACTCGGCGGCAAGTTCGCGAGATCGATCTGTACGTAACCCGGAACGAAGAGATCGAGTCGACCATCGCCATCGTAATCACCCCAACTCGCGCCCGTGCTCCAACCCTTGCGCGCAACACCGACCTTTTCTGCAACGTCAGTGAACGTGCCGTCGCCGTTGTTTCGATAAATACGCGATACACCGAAGTTTCCAACAAACATGTCAGGGCGTCCATCGTTGTTGTAATCACCAACAACGACACTCATTCCCCAACGCTCGTTTGCGACTCCGGCTTTCTCGGTGACGTCTTCAAACTTCCAGTTGCCGAGATTTCGATAGAGCGCGGCGCGCGGAGCTTTCTCTTTGCCGCGCATCGCCGCTAATGTCGATCCGTTTACGAGATAGACATCCGGGCGACCATCGGAGTCGTAATCAAAGATCGCGACGCCGCCTGTAGGCGTTTCAAAGATGTAGTCTTTAGCCGCTTCGCCCGAGCGGTTACGGAAACTTGCGAGGGGCGTCTTGTCAGTTACGTCTTCAAAGACAACGGGCGCGTTTCTGTCAGTGATGCCAACGGTGCGACGCGAAGTGTAGGTAGCGGGCGCTCCGGTTGAAGCGCCGCCCATCGGCTGCTGGTCCGGTTTCTTCGGCGGCTCCTGCCCCAGTAGGACCAACGGCAGCACGGTGGGAACCAGTAAAGTAATGCAAAAAAACGAAACGATCTGTTGGCGCATCGCTGTTAATTACTGCGCAGCGATCACGACGTAGTTTTTGCCGTTGTAAAGTCGGACGCCTTTTGGATCGGCTGACATCATCAACGGGCGCGGTCGTTTTAGATCTTTGTCGCTCGTGATCGACACTGACATGAGATCTTTTCCGGCAAGATCCAGCACAGTCAGTTTTCCTTCAGTTCCAAAACCAAAACCGTATGCGCCGGGTTGCAACGACTCGCCGTTGAGCGTGATTGCAGAGTCAGTGATCAGAAAGCCGACATACTTCGCGCGCACATCAGCCGAGTAACCGGATGTGTCGACGAGGCCGGAGATCACGTAGCGGTCTTTGCCGAAGCGGACAGCAGCGGCGTTGCGCATCTGCGTCGGGGCGCTGAGGCCCTGAAAATAAAAACTAGTCGGGACAACGCGTGTTAACTCCGCGCCGGCTAGAACAGTGCCTTGCTCCTGGGCCACAGCCGAGCCGGCGGCCAGGAGCAGTGCGGCAATCAGAGAGAAAAGCGCCAGGAAACGTTTCATTGGATTCACCTCGCGGCACACAATACTCTCGGAAACGCGCGCGTGGCAAATTGAAAGAATAGGACCTATTACTGATACGACCTATTCCGCATTGTTTCTGCGCAAGGCAATCTCGATGCGATCAGATTTTGAGCCCTTCTTATTCGTCCAAATCTGTCGTCCACTATCAGCAGTTAGCCAGATCTGCGCGAGTGCAAATTGATCGCCGTATTTCTCGAACACAATGCGCTCCACTGCATTCGGATCGGTCGAGTTGTTTGTGACGGGTGCGTTCAGGATCACGCTCGAGTGCCCGTCTTCGCTGCGCAGGGTTATGTTGTTGCCTGACATGCGCTTGATTGTGTAAACACCTGCCGGCAACGTTGTCTTGCCGGCGGAGAACTCGAAAGGAATGTTCACTTCCACCTTGCTCGGCGCCTGCGCGTTTACGCTCGCGACTGCGAATGCTAAGAACATGCCTAAAATGGCGACTATTCTGTAAGTTTTGTTGTTCATAACTACCTCCATTTACTAACGCGACAGTCCTCGGAAAACGGGCTCAAATCGCAAATAGGACAAAAGTCCCAAAAGCGTTATGCTGCTCAGGTTGTGAAGGAAGGTGGGGAGAACATCACGGAGTTGCTCGTCGGCTACGGCCGCGGTGATAAGGAAGCACTCGACAAGCTGATGCCCATCGTCTACGACGAACTTCGTCGACAGGCCGCGCGTTATCTACGTCGCGAGCAGCCCGGGCACACGATGCAAACCACGGCTTTGATTCATGAGGCTTACGTGCGCCTGGTGGATCAACGCAACGTGCAATGGCAAAATCGCGCACACTTCTTCGGCATCGCGGCGCAGATGATGCGACGCATACTCGTCGATCACGCGCGCACCAAGAAGCGCGCGAAACGCGGCGGCTCTAATGTAAAGGTTTCACTTGCTGACGCGACGATTCCTGTGAAGGAGCAGGATCTTGATGTCGTTGCGTTGGATGAAGCACTGACTCGACTCGCTGAGATCGACGAGCAGCAGAGTAGAGTTGTCGAGCTCCGTTTCTTTAGTGGGTTGACGGTTGAAGAGACCGCGGAAGTGATGGGAATCTCCCCTGCCACGGTCAAACGCGACTGGAGCATGGCCAAAGCCTGGCTGCACCGCGAGTTGAGTGGCGAAATCTAAATCCATCCACAGATTACACAGATACTAAGAACGATCTGTGTAATCTGTGGATAACAATAAATGAGCTGGCAACGTGTGAAGGAAATATTTGAGGGCGCGCTCGAGCGTCAGGGCGATGAACGAGCAGCGTTTCTCGACCGCGCCTGTAATGGCGACGCCGAGGTGCGCGAGGAAGTAGAGTCGTTGCTGCGCTCGTACGAAGTCGCCGGCAGCTTCATGGAATCGCCCGCTGTCGCACACGCCGATCTAGACCAGAAACCCACGCCCGGCCAACGCATCAAGCACTACCAGATCGTGAACCTCATCGGCGAAGGCGGGATGGGTGAAGTCTATCTCGCGACCGACACGATCCTCGGCCGTCGCGTCGCACTGAAAGTGCTGCCAACGTTCGTCAGCAAAGATCCCGAGCGCTTGCGCCGGTTCACCCAGGAAGCCCGTGCCGCCTCGCGACTGAGTCATCCGAACGTTTGCGTGGTCCATGAGATTGGCGAGACAGACGACGGACGCCCATTCATCGCGATGGAGTACGTCGAAGGCATAACCTTGCGCGAGCGTATTCGCAATCAGGCGATGAAGCTCGGCGACGTTCTCGACATCGCTATTCAAGTCGCTGAAGGACTGATTGCCGCACACGAAGCAGGCATCGTCCATCGCGACATCAAACCCGAGAACATCATCATCCGTCCCGAAGGCTACGTGAAGATCCTCGACTTCGGACTCGCCAAACTCACCGA
>Ga0134121_10001084_pt1 | contig 26721 bp, 25 predicted proteins | sample KB301_FD_96463 | JGI IMG/M metagenome (GOLD analysis project Ga0134121, IMG submission 96463) | Terrestrial soil microbial communities without Nitrogen fertilizer from Kellogg Biological Station, Michigan, USA - KB3-0-1 | ecosystem: Environmental > Terrestrial > Soil > Unclassified ... | reverse complement strand
TTTTTTTGGCGTTCGCTCTGAGCATGACGTGTTCGCGCGGGAGTCCCCTCCTGAGTCAGGAGGGGTGGCTGCGGCATCAAGAAAAAGATGCGAAAGCCACTATAAAGCCGCAGACGGGATGGTTTTAAAGGTATCATTTGTCGAGATGGATTCTTGCAGCGCTTCAGCTTGGGAACCATCCCGTCTGCTTTGCTATTGATGCTTCGCGATATTTCTTTGGTCGCAGCCACCCCTCCTAACTTAGGAGGGGACTCCCGCCCGAACCCGTTCTCAGCTGCTGCCGAGATGCCCTTCTCTCTCCTCGACGCGCAGCACAAACCTTTGCAGCAATACTGCCACGAGCGTCAGGCACACCGCCAGGCCGACGAACGATCCAACCCGATACAGTCCCCCGAGTTGCCAGAGATCGTGGAGGAAGCACTTGCCAACCGTGACACTCAACAGCAGGATGGCAGCCACTCTGGCGGCCTTGTTGAGCAGAGAGATTCCGGCAATCAACATGGCAAAGGCGAACAATCCCCACCCGATCGTGTAGGTGAGGTCCTGGGCCAGTCCTGCACTGAAGTTGAACGTCAGGTTAGGCCCGATAGAGTAATAGTCCGCAATTTCAATGTTCAGCACCAGGAACAACAATAGGGTTCCCGCAGCGGCTGCGAGCGTTGTGATACTCGGCAAGTCCTCAAGAAAACGGTCCGTGCCTCGGAGAAACCAGGCCGCCATAAAGAACGCGGCCGCTGCAACGAGATAAGTGTAGAGATACCAGTTCAACACCGGTATTGCACTTCGCGGGTGATACGTCAGGACCGCGGGATTGAGAACCAGCCTCGCAAGGACGGCCGCCATCAGACCACCGGTCCAGATCACGAGCCCCTTGTGCGGGATCTTCCGACTGAGCCAGGCGAGAGCGGCAGCCTGCAATGCCCAGCCTATCGTGATCCATTGCTTCTCGAGCTGCAGCGGAATCGCCACGGTGATAAACGCCAGGACGGATCCTGCGACGAGGGCAAGACGGCCCAAAGTCCGGTCTCCGGCCGGTTCCAGCTTCAACAGGTTCCATAACAGAACAGACATCACCGCCGCTTGCGCAACCGGGAGAATGCCGATGATGCGTTCGAAACCTCCGGCCATCAGACTATGCCTCGCGAACAGGAAGAAGGTCACGCTCGACAGAACCGCGGCCAGATAAGGCCCTGTCGACTTTCCTGCCGAGGATCCAATCAACAGCGGATAGCCTAGAAACACAACGTGAACTAAGCCGGCGAATAGAAACTCCTCACTCCACTTTTCGGCCGAAAAATGCTGAGCTGACCACGAAAACACAATGCACGCCGACGGAATGACGGCGAATGGCGCAAGGAAATGCCACTCCGCGATCCTGTCCACCACAAGGATGAAACAAACCAGAGCCGTGAGCGACGCAGTCAACGCAGTGACTCCCGGAGACGCCGGCATGAAGACTGCCGCCCAAACAACTAACATTCCAAGCAAACTGGCAATAGCCCCCGCAGAAGCCAGCGAGGCACCCGCGGATGGTGTTTCCGTTCTTGCCGCATCTTGATGGCTGCGCCCTTTCTTGATGTTTCGCGCTACCGCGCTCACGCTTCGCGCCGGGCTTGCATTCGCTCCGCTGATCCGCCTGTCCAACCAGAACCAGGCAACTCCCACCGCAGCGACGACCACTGCGCATACAATTGGGAGGATTGGCCAGGGGCTTCTCTGAACGGTGGTTTCCCAGCAGACAAGAAGAATCTGAGATGCAGCCAGCGCGCCCAGATGCACTTCGCCTCGCCGCGTGCGCAACGCTGCCACTGCGATTGCCAGATCCAGCACGCCGAGCACGAGCAGGAACGGCCACGGCGGTACGGCAAGAGAATCCTGAAAGACAACAAGGAATAGGAATGCGTGTCCGCTTAGAGCCAGATAGGTCCCTTGTCCGAATCCGGATTGAAGAATGGGGACTAGCAGGTAGAACAATGCAACGAGGGCGTAGACAAAGAGTGCCGGGTAGAGCCGCCCGGCATCGAGATACTTCACCGACCACACGGTCTCTGTAGCCAGGACGAAAACTGCACCCACATGATGAATAGCCGGATGGCGGCGGACGATGGCATACAGAGCGATCCCACTCGCCAAGGCGAAAAGTCCACCGAACAGCAAGCCCGGACTCGCCGCCGCCGGCTCAATGTTTGCCAGGATCGGAAACGCCACCAGCAGCAGAGGAGCGGCCAGGACACCGTGAGTTCCGACATTCCTGAAGCGAATCCAGTAACCTGCCGCCAGGTAGAAACCAGCGAAGACGACAACGATTCCCAGAACCACAGGCCAGGCCTGACGCTGATAGGAGACCTGGAGCCAGGCGAGAACCGTCGCCAGCGTGCCGATTGCTCCAGCGAGGTGAAGCGCTTCGGGCCCTCGCTTGACCGCAATCGTCGCAAGGCCGACATCCAACAGGAGCAGAAATCCAAACAGAAGCCAATACCGGTTCCCGAACCCGGGCACCGATGCCAGGTACATCGCAAAAAACATCGGCAATGCAACAGTAAGCGCGGCGGTCTGCTGGAACCACGGACTCCGCGCATCGGCGGAATTCTCCTTTTCTCCAAAAGCCAGGGCAGTAAGGCTGAGCGCCGGGAAAATCAGGAAGACTCCCAGTGCCAGTGGGACACTGCCGGTGTGCATGAACTTCATCACCCAGCCCCACTGGTAAAGCGTGGTGAAGACGGCGCTGAGAACGGTCAGATGCGGCCATCTCTTACGATAGGCTACCCAGGCCAGGCCCGCATTCAGCAACAGAAGGTAGCTGAACAAACCGATGGGACGATCTTCGCCGGTCGAAAGCAGCGCTGGAGTTGCAAATCCTCCGACGAGGCCAAGCAGCGCGACGAACAGGGAATCGTGATGGAGAGAAAGCAGCACTGCTACTGCGGTAACCAGTGCCATCATCGCGAAAGCCGGAAACACGCCGATCAGATTCCAAAGGGAGTGCGCGGCGAAGAATGTCGCGAACAGAATGGCAATACCCGCGCCGTCCAGCGCGTTTGCAGTGACGGCATAGCGGCGCGCGACTCTCCACTCGCACAACACGAGAATCGCATTGCCGAACACGAGACCGATCGCCATGCGTATTGGCGGTCCGAGCCAGCCGTGGTCGATCGAATACTTCAGGAAGAAGACTGCCGCCAGGACCAACGCGATTCCCGCGATCCAGGAAAAGAGTTGAACGCCAACAACGGCTTCCCAATCAAAGGCGGGCTTCGGAACGAGCGGCGCAACAGCAGGGCGAACGGGCGGCCTGGGAGGCATGGACGGCTTGGGTTCCGTCGGCTGCTGCACTGGCTGTGGGGTCTCCATCCGTGGCGGTGTAACGCTGACCGGACGGCGCTCGCGTACAGGTTCCTCTCGTGGCGCGAGCAGTGGAGCGGCCGCTGCTTCAGGAGTGGCGACATTAGACTTCGTCAACTCCTGTTTGAGTTGCGCCAATTCTTTTTGGAGCCAACTCTGCTCCTCTTTCAGTTCACGCACGTCCCCATGGTTTTTGTAAACCCAGATTAGAGCGCCGATAGCGAGAAAGAAGGCGAGAAGTTCCATAGGGGTTTATTTGGCGCGGATTATAGTTCGATTTCGCGCCCAAATCCTTTCCGTTCGGGATCGTATGGGCGAGCGGGCAGACTTAACAGTAGGGGTGTGACGGATTCTCGAGTGTCATAGGAAGGCGGAACGAAACGGCCAAGGAATTCGGGATATTAATTTGGGGTCAGACTACTCGAACCCCAAACTCGTAGTACAGAGTTTGGGGTTCGAGTAGTCTGACCCCAAATTAATATCCCGAATTCCTTGGCCGTTTCCTATTTCTCTTTCTTCGCGTGGTGACTCAGCTCTCCCGGATCCATCAGATCCGGCACGCGCCAACCGTCGAGGTCGTACTCGGCCATGCACTGCTCGGCAAATCCCTTGAACCGATCGGCGTTGCCGGAGGCCTGGGCGCCAAAGAGACAGTACCGTCGAATCTCCTCCGTCGAGCCCGCATAGTTGATCTCGTAGAGTTCATGACGGCCGCCAAACTCTGTTCCGAGCGTATCCCATAGCAGCTTCATCAGCTTGACGCGATCCTCGGCCTTGTAGCCGTTCGAGCCGCGCATGTAGCGATCCATGTAGGGCCGGATATCTTCATTCTTGAAATCGAGCGCGTGCGAGTTGAGATAGATCAAGCCTGAGGCGACCGTCTGCTCGATGATGTATTTGATCTTCGAATAGGCGATCGTGGCGATGACATGGTACGCGCTGCCCGGATCCATATTGGGCAGAATGTATTCGCCGATCCAGGGACGGGGGTCGCGCACCATTGCGTCCGACAATCCCCAGAACAAATTGCGCCAGGCAATCACTTCGCCGACGTTGGCCTGCACGCCGCGGAAATCCTTCGAACCGGTCGCCTCCACAGCCTTAAGCAATAATCCCGAGATGAAATCGAGCTTCACCGCCAAGCGCGTGCATCCATGCACGACGAAGCGGGGCAGGAATCCCGTGCGCGGGAAAAAGTTATTCGCCTTTTCCAGGTCGCCGTAAACAAACACGTTTTCCCAAGGCACGAGAACCTTGTCCATGATGAAGATCGCGTCGTTCTCATCGAGGCGGCTCGACAGAGGATAATCGAACGGACTGCCCATTACAGTGGAGGTCATCTCATAGGACGTGCGGCACAGGAACTTCACGCCCTTCGCATTCGACGGCACGATGAAAACCACCGCGAATTTCTTGTCCTGAACGGGAATCAGGCCATGATAAGCGACGAACGTGAAGTTTGTCAGCACGGAGCCGGTCGCCACAACTTTCGCACCGGAAATGATCAGACCTTCGTCGGTTTCCTTCTCGACGTGACAGCAGATATCGGCGACTTCATTAGGCGGCTTGTCGCGGTCGACCGGCGGATGAATGATCGCGTGGTTAACGAATGGAACGCGCTCCTGGCTGTATTTGTACCAACGCCTGGCGTTCTCCTGGTATGGGGCATAGAAGTCCGCGTTAGCGCCAAGGGTTGCCAGGAACGATGCCTTGTAATCCGGCGAACGTCCGATCCATCCGTAAACGATGCGCGCCCATTCGGCGATGGCATCGCGACCGGCAACGAGGTCCGCTGTAGTCTTCGGGGCTTTGAAGTACGCGTGCGTGAAGCCGCCGTTGCCGGTGTCGGTCGGCAGCAGCAACTTGTCTTTGTGTTTCGGATCGTGGAGGGCATCGTACAAACGCGCGACCATGCGAGCGGTGTTACGAAATGCCGGGTGCGTCGTGACGTCCTTGACGCGCTCCCCATAGATATAGACTTCCCTGCCGTCGCGCAGGGATTCGATAAACTCGTCGCCATTCATCGGCCGCGTTACTTCCATCATGTTCTCCCGGGCTCAGAATGCGCGACAGATTATCAGAAAACGAGCGGCTGCGAATGAGCGGAGCGAATGTGAGCCCGATAGGGCGAAACCATCAAGTAATGCAAGCCTGCGCGAAGCGCGAGCGCGGTAGCGCGAAACCTCAGTCGTAAGGGGCAGCCATCCGGAAACGGAGCAGGGTGCGCTACTGCCCTCGTCCACGCTGGGGTTGCGTTGTGGGTTGAGTGGGCGCCAGAAGCTCGGGCTTCTCGAGAAGCTTCTGAAACTTGACCACCTCGAGATTGTTTTCGCCGCACTCATACTCGCGGATGCGCTCATTGGGACGCAGAGCGAAGCCGGAGCGAATGGTCCAGGGCTTGGTGAATACCCCGGGATCGGTGATCGTCGCTTCGTAACTGATTGTTTCCGGACCGGTCCGGGTGATGCGTTCTGTAATCTGAAGCTTGTCGGTGTGATGCGTTGCGCCGTACCCGAGCCACGTTCTATCGTTGAAGCTTCGAATGTCGACAACGAGCGTGTCGCCCTCCCAGTGGCCCACAGAGTCTCCCATGTATGCGGGATCCGCATCGTCAGGGTGCGGCCGTCCGTCGGTAGGCACGACGCGAATGCCTCGGAACGCTTCATGAACGAATATTACTTCGTTAGGGAGTTGGATAATCTTGAAAGGCATGGGCATCTGATAGATGCGTGGAATTCCGGGGAGCAGGCAAAGGCCGTTAGGATCGTCGATGTTCTGGCGTTTGCGGAAATCCGCAATCTTCTCGAGCGCTTTGGCATCGTAGGGAACAGCGTCGCTTCTCGCTCCGGCGGGGGCGGCGCCCGACATCCAAATCCCGGACAGGTCCGCTCGTCCCTGTGCGTCGCGTGGAGGCGGACCCGCGGGTGCCGCACCACGGCCGGCGCCACGCGGCGGTCCGCCGGCTCCGCGGCCGGCGGGATCAGGGGTTCCTGAATCCTGCCCACGCTGCGCCAGCAGAAGAACGCTTGCCGCAGAAATCAAGAAAACGGAAATCGCTGCGCCTCTAACTATTCGATTGGTCACGCGTGAATCCTCTTTTTGAGGGCTGCGCCCTCTCGGCCTTGCATTCGCAGCCGCTCACGTCTACTGCGGCGGGCCGCCATTGCCGGCACCGGGCCCCGCTTCCATCTTTGACCCATCGGAGAACGTGAACTGACGGGAATGCGCCGCGTTCTCGCCGCTTCGCGCCGCCCAGCCGGTCACCGTAACCTCATCACCGACTTTAGCCATCACCTTCTCACGTGTCCAACCCTCAGGGCGGCGCACAAGCATGTTCGGCGGATAACCTTCGACAGTCCAGCGTGTGACCTTGCCGTTTTCCTTCACGTCGATCAGGTAATAGATGTGAGGATTCCGCCAATCGACGCTCTTAAGTGTGCCCTTGAGTGTTACAGGTTTGTTGCCATCGTATTCCGCCGAGAACGAGTGGTGCGCGATGACGGGTACGGCAATAGCCAGGACAAGGAAAGCCGCAGTCAGGGTTCGTTTCATTAGTTCTCCAAGACGCCTGAATAGGCGGATCAGACACAGTAAGTTAGTTCTGCGGCAGCCCGGAGTCAACAATTGTGTAGCTTTCTACAATGGGGACGCGCCCGCGGCCGCTTTCAGGGGCAATTTCGTGAGCCAAATTCCAGCAAGACTGCCAACCGACGGGGGGTCTTATGAGTCTTTGCACTTTGAGTGCCTTACGACAACTTTCCAAAGGGGAGCCAGATGCGACATCTGACAACGCACGCTCGATCAGGTCTCGATATCTTCAGAAAAACAGCTGGCCTAGACCATGTGGCTCATCTGGCGCGCTTCCAATGGCGAATGACGCGAGCGGCGCCAGTGCTTGGCATTCTCATGATGTTTGTTGTCTCAACTCACGGCCAAACGGACGACCCTGTGGCGCCGGGCCGTCGGATTGACGTGGGCGGACGGAAGCTGCACATCCACTGCACCGGGAGCGGCAGCCCGGCCGTTGTGCTCGTCGCAGGCGGCGGTGCCTACGCGATCGACTGGACGCTCGTGCAGCCGCGCGTTGCCGAATCCACGCGGGTGTGCTCGTACGATCGCGCGGGATTGGGATGGAGCGACACTGGTCCGGCTGACGAGACCGTCGAACAGACAATCTCCGACCTTCACGGCCTGCTGCAAGCGTCGAGTGAGCGAGGACCTTACGTGCTGGTTGGTGCATCGATCGCTGGCATCTACATCCGTGCTTACCAGCGTGCCTACCCGAATGAGGTCGCGGGCCTGGTGTTCACCAACAGCAGCAATCGAGTTGGGCTGGTCACTGCGGGCGGCGGCGGTCTCTTGTGGGAACTCTCCGAGAACGAAGTACGGTCAGCGTTTCCGCTGCCGGCGACGGCCAAGAGCCCACGGCCGACGCGCGTCGGTGAGCCCTTCGATCGGCTACCTGGGGAACTTCAACCAGTCCGTCTCTGGCTTGATGTCCGGCTCTGGGAACGGTTCGACCCATCGACTGCAAGTCCTGGGTCCATGCTCTCGTGGCGGCGGGAGTTTCTGCGCGAGTTCGAGGAAACCGACGGGAAGCGACAACCGCTGGGCTCCCTGCCGGTAGTCGTCGTCTCAAGCGCCCCCGTAGCCACCGAAGCGGACCGCGGATCACGAGACACGGCCGGAGCGCGCCTCGATTTCCTGAGCAGCAATAGTCTTCACATCGAGGCAAACGGCAGCGGCCACGAGATCCACTTGTTCCAGCCCGCCCGCGTGATCGAGGGCATCACTCGCGCTGTATCCGCGGTTCGAACGCGCTCACCGCTCGCTGCTCGTTAACTGGAGGCGTCGGGGAAAAACCCTTCAATTTTCGTTCACGTGTCCTCAGTTGTACGACTCGAACGCGATGCGGGGATCGATTTAGATGAGCTGTCGGGCAAGGTGAGTTCTTCGGGCGTGAGAGCTCAGCTGCGCGTGCTGGAAGAGTTAGTTTTCGGAGGGTCTGTCGATATGATCGATCGTTAGAACTCCGATTTTCTCTTTCAAGGGTTCGAGTTTGATTCCAGCCTTCTTTTCAAGCTCAGTGATGATGGGCCCTTGGAGTCAACGGGCTTAAAAACGTTCGATCCCGAGGATGGCTTGCAGTATTCGCCGGCAGTTTCGGTTGTACAATTCGGGATTCGATGCGAAATCACATTTCACTTCTTGCACCAGCGTTTCTTCTGGCTCTCGGATACCCTTACGACAATCGAGGCAAAAGACTCGGACGGACTTTTTAACGTTTCCAACAAGATCGACGCCGCATGCGAAGCGTGCCACAAAAAATACTGGTATCCGAACGACCCTGGCCCGTCGAAGAACTAGGGCGTGAGTTAGCCCGCCCAGCGATGGATGTCGAATGATCCTACAGGGCCGTCGCAGCGGTATCGGGGAAGCGCTACTGGCAGCGTTCCTGTTCGGCGTGAGCGCGCCCATTGCAAGACAGCTTCTTGGGAATGCTTCCCCGCAATTGCTCGCCGGCCTACTGTACATGGGTTCAGGCGTAGGACTCGGTGTGGTATGGCTGGCACGCCGCTCTGGTGTTCCGCGAACCGAGGCATCGCTTGGTGTCCCCGACCTGCCTGTTCTGACCACAGCGATCGCTTTCGGCGGCGTCCTTGCGCCACTACTTCTCCTGATCGGTCTACAGCAGACTCCGGCTTCAACAGCCTCGTTATTCTTAAACCTCGAAACCGTTTTTACCGCGCTGCTCGCATGGATTGTCTTCAAGGAGAATGTAGACCGGCGGATTGCGCTGGGAATGATTGCTATCGTGGGCGGGGGATTGATCCTTTCCTTCACAGGGGCGGCAAACCTGGCAGGTTGGATGGGGCCGCTGAGCATCGCGGGAGCGTGTTTGTGCTGGGGAATCGATAACAATGTAACGCAAAAAATTTCCGCGCGGGATCCGGTTCAGATCGCCGCGCTTAAGGGCGTGCTGGCAGGCGCTGTCAATATCGTATTGGCGGCGGCTTTAGGGAATCGCCATCCCCGAGGGGAGACGATTGGCGCCGCATTGCTTCTCGGATTTGTCAGCTACGGGCTCAGTCTGGTCCTTTATATCCGCGCGCTGAGGAAGCTCGGCACATCTCGTACTGGCAATTACTTTTCTCTCGCGCCATTTATCGGAGCAGTCGCTGCCGTCGTCGTGTGGAAGGAGCCGGTCACGCTTCCGTTGCTGGGGGCGGGTCTACTCATGGCGGCAGGCTTGTGGTTGCACCTGACGGAACATCATTCGCACTGGCATGTCCATGAGTCCCTCGATCACGAACACACCCACGTCCATGACGAGCACCATCGCCATGCCCATGGTCCCAATGACCCGAGAGGCGAACCCCACTCACACCCGCATCATCACGACCGGCTCGAACACAGCCACGAGCATTACCCCGACATTCACCATCGCCACGACCACAATCCGAAGGCGTAGATCGCGTGGTTCAAGCCGTCATCGCGCCGCGGCGGAGGCAGACTGCTTCCCCAGGAGATCGACGGCGGCTCTTACGCCGCGGGCCAGTTTCTGAGCGTCACCCTTCCCCCAGTAATGGAGAAAAATGATTGCGGGTTGAGTGCCGGTCATATGGTGGTGAAGCGCGACAACATTCAGGCCGTTGGCGCGAAGCGCCTTCAAAACCGGCGTGACCTCCGTGTCCAGCATTGCGACGTCGCCGGCGACCACGGCCTCAGAGTCGGTGCCGTAGAAAGCCGCCCACGTATTGAGTCCCATTCTGGCGTTGATGGTCGCGCCCATCTCCTTCATTGTCAGGTCGGAGCGGCCAATCGTGATCTTGTACACGGCTCCATTCTGTTCGCCGTCATGGCCAACGATCTTCGCGAGCTGCGCGGAGTCCAGCTTTCCTTCAAGGGAACGGCCGGGGGTTGACGCGACGTTGCGGGGTGGGTTCTTTCCTATCAACGCCAGCGCCGGCTTGATCTTGGACGCGAGGTCCGCAGGCGAGCCGTGACCGTGCACATGCATGTAAAAGATTCGAGGTGTCTCGAGGAGGAAATGGTTGTGAACCGCCGTGACGTCGAGACCCGCGTCGAGGACGGCAGACATGACGGGATTGACCTCATCCTCGGTCAGTACCAAATCACCCATCATCACGTCCATACCCGTGCCCTTGGTAAGAGCGATCCATCCGCCAAAGCCGAATGGCGTCGGAGTGGCGATACCATCCACGACAACCTTGAGGTCGTTACGCGGAATGTTGACCTTCAACACGCCGTCCTTAAAGTCACCCTGGCGTCCAAGGCTGGTCAAAACCGCGGTGTATTCGGCGGGCATCGCCTGTTGCGCGAACGCTGCAGTTGAAATCAGAAGGCCCAGAGAGACCGCCATACTTATTTTTGATCTCATTGCTTGTTTCCTTCCTGTATTTCAGATTTCTTTTAGTTTACTCGCTGAGGTGGGACTCGGGCCAATTCTTCAGGGTTCGCAAGCCCGTTCCAAGTTGTTGCGGTGTCGAGAAGGTGAGCGATGACGCGCTTTCGACGGCTTCTCCGGGTTTGAATGCTCAATCGAGAGATCCGTCATGAGCGCTAGATGCTCAGGGCGGGTAGCGCCGGTAAGAGTTACAGAGCTGAAAACAAGGCCAACGTGCTCGCGGTGATTGTGCGTGATAGCCTTGTCGTCATCACTTCTTTTCTTCAGAATGGTCGCTGTAGTCCACTTCGTTTTTTTGTATTTCCAGTTTCGTTTCCGGCTTTCCCATACCACCTCTCATCCCCTTCATCATTCCTTGCATCATGTCCTGCATCATCGAGCACTCGCCCTTTTGCATCCTCTCGACGTGCGCGCGAACCTGCGTCCGGAATTCCGCCAGTTTGGCGGAGTCCTTCGGTGTGAGTGTTAGCCTTGCGCCATCTCTGATAGCTTTGTACTTCACGGCGCCCGGCATCGTCTGACCCTGCATCATGGCGGGGCTGGAAGACTCTCCGGCATGCATCGCTGCCATCTGCTCCACGCGTTTCTGGAGTTCCGCAACGTTCTCAGGTTTGGTGGTGATGGATACCGCGATGCCCGTAGGGATATCGGCAACCGCAACAGACGTTCCCTGGAGATTCATCGGGCAGTTCATCATTCCCGGCGCCGACATTCCCGGCATGCCCGGCATCGGCATTGCCGGCCTTTGCCCCGTCTGCCCGCCCTGCATGGCTGCGGCAAACAGCACTACGGGCACTAACATCAACCTCATTGCGATTCGTTTCATAGGGTCCTCTCAAATAGAAAACGTTTCATTCCACACTCATGCACGCGAGCCGCCAGAAGATCCCGATGCGCGGCCAGGGCGTTGGTTGTCGAAGGCTTTGCAGGGCTTTAGAGACATTAAGGTAGATTGAAGCCACAGCCGGGTTCGGCCGCCTTGGGGTGTCACTCCTGCCAACCTGGCAGAATTTGTGGAAAGTCGATCGGGCTATATGACGCGCTGTCCGGAAGGCACTCGTCGCGTCCCTCTTGTCGCAACTCTGTCGCAGCGGCACCTGAGCAACTCTTCTCGATTTGTTGATCGATTTCTCCCGCTCTCGGAGCGAGTCCATCTTCATGAAGGCGCTAGTAGAGTTTGGGGGGTGGGTTATGACGGACGTCCTCTGGATCTTGATCTACGCAGCAGTCTTCTATTTCATGTTCACTTGAGCGTGCGAAATTGTTTTGATTTCACGGGCGGCACAAAAGGGCCGCCGCCCGTGAAAGCGCTAACAGCTGAAGGCGCTTACTTCTTCGCCGGGGCCGCAGGCGCTTTTGTCGCCGGAGCCGCGGGCGATGCCGAAGCCGCTCCGATTTTGATCTCTTCGGCCGTATACATCTTCATCTTGGGGTCCATCTCTGCATCGATGACCACACGGTTGCCCACTTTGAGATCGGCCTGCTTGGCAGCCTTGTCATTCACGAGGAATTTCGTCTTCTTATCAATCATGATGACGACCGGCTTGTTGTCCTTGCCTTTTATTGTGACCGTATCACCCGATACCGCGGTAACCGTGCCTGTGAGCGGGTCGCCGTGTGCGTATAGCAGGCCAATGGACAGGACAACTGCCAGCAAACTTAGAACTGATCGTTTCAACATAGGGTCTCCTTTTAATGATGATGTTCTGGACTAACGTCTGCAGGCGGAATGTCGTCACCCTGCAGAAACTTTCGCATTTTCTCTTCCCGGTCGAGCTCCGCCGGACTTTCAGGATTCATCTTCTTCATTTCGGCAAGTTCCTCATCGGAAATTGAAGGAAGATGACGGATAAAGTGGACGAGATCCCAACTCTCCGTGCTCTGTTCACTGCCTCCTTCCTCACCAAACGCGGGCATGCCGGTCAGACGAATGCCGTTTTCAATAATGTAGTAAAGCTCTCCATCTGTGAGAGCCTGGGTAGGCGACTCGGCCATATCCGGAGGCTTCGGATAGAGGCCTTTACCAATTAGCGTTTTCCCGCGGCCGTCGTTCCCATGACATATTGCGCAGTGATCCGCAAAATGGGCCGTCGCGCGTGCCATCACTTCCGGGCTTGCCGGAACCGGATTCCTCGCATCGCGTGCCTGGCGCGGGATTGCAAGACCACGCATCCGCCGAGCGATGAGCGTTTCGACCGCGCTGGGTTCGGTTCTGGCGCTGAATCCTCCTCTCAAAACGGACCAACCGTATAAACCACCCCCGGCAATGATGAGAACCCACAGCAGGATGAGGTGTTTGAGTCGAAATCGCTTCATAAATGATTCAGTGCTGGTGCATCGCCTGCATGTGCGCCGCGGCGTTGCCCGTTGGCCGAATGCGTAGAAACACGGAGAACGCCTGCGGTCGATCCCCGTAGACTGTTTTCATTTGGGCCGTCAGACCATAAGCAGTGAATTGCGCACCTAATCCTACCTTGAGTGCAGAAATGCCCAAGGGCAAATCACGCTCATAACCGAACGAGTAGGCCTGGACGCGCCCAATCGGATCCTCTTCCACGCGGAGCGCTGCCGGCGTTTCTCCCGCTAACAGGGTCCGATCGCGATCCACATTCTCAATGCGGGTCCAGACCCAGTTGTAGTTGAGAAAATTGACAGTGGATTCCGCCGTATACGCATTAAAAATACGGGCAGCGCCTGATACGAGATCCTTGTTGCGGCCCCAGATAATACTTGTCGAGACGTGGCCTGATGAAAAGCGCATATGATGATGAACCGACGCCGTCGTCCGGAGCGTGTCCAGTCCGACTTCCAGTGCTTCCCTGTTATTGATTCGTCCAATCGAAAACTGGCCCGAAAAATTATTGTCCGCCGAGAGTGTTAGACGGGCCGCAAGGGAGTCGGGCTTGCCGCCGTCAATATTCCATCGATTCTCGTCGGGTTCGCCACCGTGAAACGTTGACGCTTCGAGCTGAACAGGCCCCCCGGCCAAACCGACGGTGACGACGCTGTCTGAAACATGGGTGGAATCCTGCTGATGATGGCCCAGCACGGCGGCTGGATTCTCCGATGACGACGAACGATGGGGGAAGGCCGTCGGCCCCAGCGCCGGCTCGCCAAGCGGGCCGCCATAAACAAAGAACTGCACCTTCTCACTGAACTTGAAATCGTAGCGTCCTGCAATTTCCATAAACAGATCGTGAGGATGCTGGCCGTCAACGATCGGCAAACCGTACGCCGTCTCTCCGGACTGAAAAAGCTCAGGAAATCTTCTCTTCGTGATCGTCGCAGGGTCCGCGCTCAACATCGTGCGGAACGCGATGGAGCTTCGTCCAAACTGACGCGTCAGCATCGGCATGATCCAGTTTGCAGAATAGAATTTGTCGCGGCCTCTCGGTCCACTCTGTTGAGTGTCTATGACAAACGCATTCGCGTGCAGCATGAGAGTCCAATTGCCCAGAGACGTGTGGAAAATGGATTCGGACTCGGAGGTGGATTTGGGTTGAATGCTCGTGCCTGAAGAGAGAAAGCCGACGGAGTTTTCCATCCCCGCCATGCTCATTTGGGCGTCTGCACAATTCGCGATCCCCAAAACTCCAATCAACAGGAGCGCGAGGCGGCAGTGAGTTTGTTTTCGTTCCATAGATCCTCAATTTGCGTTACGAAAGCAGCGGTATCGCGCCGCTCAGACGCGGTGCGACCCTGAGACTGCAGAGAGCGAGGAAGAATGGATCAGATTCTAAGAATGAAGGGGCGAGGCGCTGCTGAAGACGGATCAAACGGAGCGTCTATCCGGCTAACAAGAGTTCTCCGGATGGTGATTTCCTGCAAAGCGATGGGTGAAATCGCAACATCTACCAGAGTCCACTGAAGGGCGGACTTCGAGACCGATGTCATCTTTAATTCGGCGGTTTGTGCCTGGCCGCACGCGTTGTCTTTGTCGTGCTGGTCCCCGGAGGACTCGTGATTCGCCGGGGCTTTGGATGCATTCCCCGCATGATGGTGACAAGCCGGCTGTTCCGTCGGAGACGACGTCTTATGCGAAGGATGGCTTAGATCCGCTCCCAAACACTTCACTCCGCAGGCCGAGTGAAGCACTATCGAAAGAATAAGAAGCGAGCAAATACTCTTCATTTGGTCGGTGTAACTTGATTCATATTTTAGCCCCTAATCTCATGATTCGCCCAATCTGACAAAAACTTCAGAGAGGACGCCAAATCCTCCAAGCTGGGCCGGGCCTGGGCTTATACCGATGCGGCACCTTGCCACACTGACATTACGCTGTAGCGGGGAGTAGAATTTGGCGCGTGACGGCCAACTCCGAAACGAACTCTTATCCAGGCGAGGTTGTTCATCGGCTCGCGTTGCCGTGGATTCTGAGGCTCCGCTACGGAATCGTCGTCGGGGAGATCGCGCTTCTCTTTGCGGTATCGTTCGGTCTCGGAATTTCGGTCCCCGCCGTTATTATCTCTGCGGCAATCGCGCTGCAGGTTGTGACGAACTATGTGTTCGGGCGTTGGAGAGAAAAATTTCAGACGAGCACGGAGCACCTGGTCGGCGCGCTGTTCGTGCTCGACGCGCTTTGCCTGACGTTGATCCTCGCTGTAACGGGTGGGCCTACAAATCCGTTCAGCCTGCTCTATCTGGTCCAGATCACGTTCTCCGCGGTAATCCTGCATCGGGCATGGACGTGGGTGCTCGGCGTCGTGTCCGTTCTTTCGTTTGGATTGCTTTTTTGGGTTTCGCAAGACGTTCCTGCGTTCCGTACACATGCGCCGCCGGGTGAGCTTTCCTTGCACCTGCTCGGCATGTGGCTTGCCTTCGCGAGTGCGGCGCTGCTTATCAGTTATTTTATCGGCAAAGTTTCGGAAGAGGCACGCCACAAGGAACAAGAGTTCCTGCTCCTGCAAAAACGCCTGGCGAGAAACGAACGATTGGCGTCACTGGTCACTCTCGCTGCCGGCGCCGCTCATGAAATCGCGACGCCGCTGGCGACAATTGCGGTTTCCGCGAAAGAGATCGAGCGAGACGCAAAGGTCCGGCTCCAGGATGAGAGGGTTCAGGACGACGCGCGGCTTATTCGCTCCGAAGTGGAACGCTGCCGTCTGATTCTTGAGCGAATGGGAGCGCAGGGCGCAGATCCCCTGGGCGAGGCGCCGAGTTCGGTGGAATTGCATGTCCTGCTGGGCCTCATCAAGGAAAGGTTCCCGGAGCAACAAACGCGAATCGAAGTGGAAGTAGGCGGTTCCACGGCGGGCGCCTGTGTTATTCCGGCGCGAGCCGCTGTCGAGGCGGTCGGCGCACTCGTCAAGAACGCCCTGGATGCGAGCCCCAACGGCGAATCTGTCGTGGTGCAGGCACGGTCGAGCAACGAGGGTTTGCAATTTCGGGTTCGGGATCGGGGAACCGGGATGACCCCGGAAATCATGGAGCGGGTTGCGGAGCCGTTTTTCACGACGAAGCCGCCCGGCCAGGGAATGGGTCTGGGCGCCTTTCTGGCGCATCTCTTTGCCCAACGCCTCGGGGGAAGCCTGTCCTTCGAGTCGACTCCGGGCCACGGCTGCACGGCGATCCTGGACCTTCCTCTAACGAATCATGTCGAACGTTAAGGAACCCCTAAAAGAAGCACTCGTCGTCCTGGTCGTCGATGACGAGGCGGTCTTTCGCGATCGACTGTGCCGCGCATTCCGGGAAAGAGGGTGGGACGCGCATGCGGCCGGCAGCGCCGTCGAAACGCTGGAGCTTGCGGGGAAAATCAGCCCCGATCTCGTTCTGTTGGATTTGAGAATGCCCGATACAAATGGACTCGACTTGATCGAACACATCAAGGAACTCGATTCCACGATTACTTTATTCATATTGACCGGATATGGAAGCATCCCCACCGCAATGCAGGCGCTGAAACTCGGCGCGGACCATTACCTCGGCAAACCTTTGGACGTCGACCAGATCCTTGCGGCGTATGAGGAATTGCACACAGAGCTGCCTGGAAAGCAGGCGCCCCTTACGGTACCCAGCCTGGCGCGGGTCGAGTGGGAGCATATTCAGCGGGTGCTTTCCGATTGCTCCGGCAACATCTCACAGGCGGCGAAGCTTCTCGGCATCCACCGCCGCTCGTTGCAGCGCAAGCTGTCGAAGTATCCTCCGGGCCGCTGACAGCTCTGTCTAATCCTTGTTAGCGAGTATGAACAGACGCAAACGGGCGAGGATCTCATCGCGCACTCTTCGAAACGTCCTCAGCTGTTTCTCCGGACTGGTGGTTTTTTCGGCGGGATCGTCGAATCCCCAATGGATGGGAACCGAGCCCGGGAAAACCGGGCACGCTAGCCTGGCACGATCGCAAACCGTGATGACATAGTCGAAGGCTTGCCCCGTGAAGACGCTCAAATCTTTCGAAGTCTGAGCAGAAACATCGATTTCGATTTCCCGCATCACCTGGATGGTCAGCGGATGAACTCCCTTGGGATGCGTTCCGGCGCTGAACACTTCGTATTTTTCTCCGGCGATACTCTTCAGTAATCCTTCGGCCATCTGGCTTCTCGCCGAGTTGCCCGTGCACAAAAACAAGACTCGTTTTTTCATGCGGTTCCTTTTCCCGATAGATCGCACCCCATCCATCGGAACACTCCGACAGCACACGCGCCGCCACAGACCTGGGCGAAAATGAAAAGAGGAACATCGCTGGGACGGATGCCGGAAAATGTATTCGTCAAAGAACGCGCCAACGTAACAATGGGATTGGCGAACGATGTTGAGGCTGTAAACCAGTAGGCAGCGGTGATGTAACCTGCAACAGCATAGGGCACGACGGCGTCTCGGAACTTCCCGCAAACAAGGATCACCATGAGAAGCCCGAACGTTGCAAGAAACTCGCTGAACGCCTGCGCCCTACCCGTGCGACTGTGCTCAGAGGCTGAAAAGAGCGGCAGGCCGAACATCACGTTCGCACACGCCACTCCGACGAGTGCCCCCGCGCCTTGAGAACCGAGATACTGCAAGACCTGGTATGGCGCCATGCGGTTTCGAAAAGCCATAACCAGCGTGACCACCGGGTTGAAATGCGCGCCCGATAAAGGTCCAAACATCAGAATCAGCACGACGAGCATCGCGCCGGTCGCGATGCTGTTCGCAAGCAGCGCAATAGCGGCGTTTCCATTTGCGAGACGCTCTCCCATGATTCCGGATCCCACTACCGCTGCGAGAAGGAATGCTGTTCCAAGAAACTCGGCGACAACAGCCTGACGGATTTCAGGTTTCACGCGACATCAATCGTTACAAGCGCCGATCCTTCGGAAGAGCAGCAGGCTGTCGTTTCGGCGAGATTGTCCTGAAGCACGACGAAGACCTCCCATTCGTTTCCGTCCGGGTCGCGAACCCACGCCTTGTCTTGCAGGGCATGACAACAATTCGTCTGCATCTCGTCGCGGGGTGTGAGTCCGGCGTCGAGCCACTGCTGCCGGATCGAAAGCACGTCCCCGGTCGAAGGAACCTGAATACCCAGATGAGAGAGCCGGCCCGCTTCCGGAGGCCCGCTCTGGTTGAGTGAGAAGTTCAACGGAGGAAACTCGACATCGAACTTGGCATAGCCAGGACGCACCTTGGACGGGTCAATCCCAAAGAGGCGCCGATAGAACAGGATGCTCGCCTCAACGTCGCGGACATTCAAAGCCACATGAATTTTCAAAGCTGGAGTGAGTCTGTTCATGAGTAGCCCTTCCCCTTCACATTCGGTAATGCGAATATATAGCCGGCATTCACATGCGTCAATACGAATATATGGCCTATGCTAAAATGCATCGAGATGGACAAGCCCTTCGACATGGAACTGCTGTTCCGCGCGCTGGCAGATCGAACGCGGCTGCGGCTGCTGAACCTTCTGGGGCAGGACGAGGTCTGCGTCTGTTACTTCGTCGAGGTCTTGAAGACGCCTCAACCCAAGATTTCCAGACACCTGGCTTACCTGCGGAGGGCAGGCATCGTTGGCGCGCGGCGCGAGGGGAAATGGATGCACTACCGCGTCGTTCAACCCGGCGACGAACCTGCCGCGCAGGTTCTGAGAAACATACAAGACTGGCTGGCGACGGATCGGGAAATGCAACGGGATCGCAGCCGCCTGGTGCAGATGTGCTGCGTGAAAGGCCCTGCCCATTTGCGGGCTGCCCCGAAGCCCGTCCTGATAACGCTGCAGACCTGATACTCGAGGAGACCGGGCCGCCGGAATCCAAAGTGGTGATTGCAGATTTCTTCGGCGGCACGACTTCCACCGTCACACCTGCAGCATCTGGCTGAAGAGAACTTGCCACCCTGTTTTCCGTGATATCTTGACGTCGGTGACTCGATCCGCCATCCGCTAACTTAACTCTTCGCTGTTGAACGGTGCACGCGCCGCGAGTGTGGCGTTGTGTCCGATTTTCCATTACAACCTGGAGCAAGAAATGCAACCGAACTGGTATGAAGAGTTTTTTCATGGCCTGGCGCTGGATCTATGGCGCAAGGCCGTCACTGAAGAGCAGACAAGGACTGAAGCGGACTTCATCGCGGCGATCCTCGATCTTCCAACGGGCGCACGCATTCTGGACGTGCCCTGCGGAAACGGCCGCCACTCCATCGAACTCGCGAAGCGCGGATGTCGCATGACGGGAGTCGATCTCTCCGAGGAGTTCATCGCCGAAGCGCGCCAAACAGCGGCGCTGGGCGGATTGAATATCGATTGGATCCATACGGATATGCGACACGTGAACACGCTCGCCGCCTTCGACGGAGCTTTCTGCTACGGAAACAGCTTCGGCTATATGGAGCACGAAGAGACGCTTAAGTTCCTTGAAGCTGTCAGCCGGTGCTTACAGCCTGGCGCGAGGTTCATCCTGGAGACCGGCTTTGCGGCGGAATCCCTATTGCCGGCATTACCAGGTAAGCGGTGGTACCGACTCGATAATTTATTTCAATTGAGTGAAGCAGAGTACGATCCGGGCAAGAGTCAGCTTCACGTTCATTACACCTTCATTCGCGACAGTGTGATCCAGACAGGCACTGCCCGATATTCGCTCTATACGATCGCGGAATTCAAACGCATGTTCTCCGCGTGTGGGTTTGCCGTCCGGGATCTATACAGTTCGACGAAGAAGGAACCGTACCAGCTGGGAAACGGGCGCCTGCTTATCGTTGCCGAGAAGACCGGATAGTAGGAGGCCCGAGCCGCGGGTTTCCGCGACAAGCTACGTGATTGCCCAACTCCGCGCGACTTCCCTTCTCGACCATGAAGGACTGATCGACTTCGGCTGTCGAGAAGGGTGCGGAGTCTGGAGCCCGATAATGCGCGTCGCCGATGGGCTTTGCACAGAAAGTCGAGAACTGTGTTCGAGCGGGCCGCGCGAACACGTGCCGCACTTTTTGTGCAGCCCCACCTTTGTCACGCCTGGCGACACGCCGGGACGCTACGAAGTAAAAGGCAATCTGGGGACGGCCGGGCTGTGGGAAATGAACGTCAAACTCGGCGTTCCAGGCCTTTCCCTTCAGTTTGAAAGCCGAGTAAAGGCCGCGGAATCGCTTAGTTATTTCGCTTAAATCGCGAGGGGCCAACATTGGTTCCCCTTAGTCCAGAGGGGCTTCCTTCACCGGAATATTGAAGTGGACGGTGTTGATGACGCCGTTGCGCTGGAATTGCACCCAAACACGATGCATCCTTCCCCGAGGAAAAATGAGATTGAACTGCAAATCCGGTCCTCCGTCAGCGATGAAGGGATGGGTGTGCATCATGTCGATAAGATCATCGCTGGCTGCGAGCATGTGGCCCCACGCGCCCAGATATTTTTCGAAACCTTCGGCCGGCGAGATGTGAAAGCGAAGCTGGGTAGTCTGACCGGCAACGGGCTCGGCGGGAATCGTCGTCAACTCGACTTTCATATTCTCCGCGTCTTTCGTGGCATAGTCGCGCGTAAGGGGCTTGAGAGGGGTCGCGTCTCCGGACACGATCACGGACTTCGCGATCAACTGCGGCGTCGCGGCCTCTGGATAGAAGTCGCCCAGAATCCGATAGAGACCAGGCTTGGGGAAGCTGAAGTCGTATTGAAACGTGTTGTCCTTCCACACGGGATGATCGTGGACGAAAACCTCCAGATCTTCGCTCACGATAAACGCATGAAAGAGCTTCTCGTGCATCACTGTAAATTTCGTTACGACATTGTTCTTCCAGGGATCGTGGATCTCGAACACAAGATGTGCAGGTTCGTCCGGCTTCAGAGCACTTGGACTGACCACCAGGTTCAGATGGTATTCCACCGGATCCGGGACTCCCGAAGAGAGCTTCATGCCGCATCGTGGACAATTCCCGGGAACGAGGGAACGGATGTCTTTGTCCATCGGGCAAACCCAGACAAGTTCACCTGCGGCATTGGTAGTAGGCGGTGCCGGAATCTGTGCGGTCAGGATGCCGACGGAAAGCAGCACTAGAACAACGGCAGTAATGCGCATGAATGACATTTTACCTTCCCTTCACCGGAGGTTTTCTGCCAGGCAGCAGAAAGACCTCCCCGCCCCGCGGAACGCCACGAATAGAGGTGCCTGCTGGAAGTTCGATTGGGTTCCGATATAGAAAAGGGTGAGCGATGGCGTCCTTATATTCGTACAGCCATAACAAGGGTTCTATATGCCCATCGGGAAACGCAGCCAAAATCCGGGCCGTCGAAGCGTTGCCCATTTTCTGTGGCAAGAGCCCATCCAGAATGAACGGTCGATCGAGGGTTATATCACCGGTCGTATCAATCGATCCTTTAGGCGTTGAGAAGGCTACGCCCCTGGTGAATTTCGGAAGCGGGGGAAGCACGTTCGGGTTGTTTCCCTTTGGAGCGTCCTGATCGATCCAGCCCCCGATCAATTCAATTTCTTCCTGCGTTAGTCCCTGGTCGTTACGGAAATCGCCGAAGCCTTTGACGGCTCCCCACGGAGGCATCTTCCGGCCCAGCACTTGATCCTTGATCGCCACCAAATGGGGCTGAACCTCGCGATAGGTCATCAATGAAAACGCCGAGCCCCCTTCATGATGGCAATTCGCGCAACGGGCATAGAAGACCCGCGAGATTTCTCGATTCCACGAGAGGTACGCTCCCGGATTATGCGCATGGGATGTATTCAGAAGTCCCAGTCCCAGAACTACAAGGACGGCGAATGTAACCTGCCTCATTTCAGCACTTACCGATAAGTATAGTCCGGCGATGTTGTCGCCACGCATTCTGACGAAGAATTCAGATTTGGCCAGTACTGCGACAATTCACCACATTCTCCTGTCACTCTCGCCCCACTAACATCTCCTTTCACAAGTCGAAGTTTTGCGAGTCGGAATGAATAAACATTGTCCAAGAGCCATTCTCGTCCTGTGGTTGTCGTTTCTATTGCCGAGCCTCGTTTTAGCGCAAAGCGATAGCGCGATTCGCGGTGTCGTCGGGGCTAAAGCGGACCATTCCGTTCTTTCTAACGCAGATATTGAAATTTCCGGGCCATCGCTGGCGGCAACACTACGAACCAAGTCTGCCGACGATGGGCGTTTTTCCTTTCCGCGTCTCATTCCCGGGCCCTACACGCTGGCAGTTACGCGTGATGGTTTTCAACAACAGAAGATGGATCTCGTGCTGAAGCCGCGGGAGGTTCAAAACATCACGGTAGAACTATCCATCAAGGGTATCGCGCAGTCCGTGGACGTTACGACTCAGGGAGAGACGTACTCGCCGAATTCCACAACGCTGCAAAAGCAAGCGGTGGATGAGCTTCCGACGGACCAGAGAAACAATCTGCCGGACATGATTGCCGCCACAGCGCCTGGCATGATTCGCAGTCATGACGATTTCGTTCACGTGCGCGGCAATGAGATCGCGCTGAACACGTTCATCAACGGTGTTTCGTTCTGGGAGAACCCCCATTCGGTCTTTTCCTCTGGGCTGACGCCGGACGTCGTGCAGAGCGCGAACGTTATAACGGGAAGTTTTCCTGCCGAATACGGCAATCGTTTTGGGGGCGTCATTGATATTGTGACCAAATCGGGACTCTCCATGAACAATCAAGGGACGTTGACCGTCGGCGCGGGCACAGCGCTGCGGCATAATGCTGCCGTCGAGTGGGGCGGCCATAATCAAAAGGCGGGCTACTACTTCTACAGTTCGGGTTTTGAGTCGGCACGTTTTCTGAGTCCGAACGATCCGCGATCCATCCACGACACGGGGCGCGGCGCCCATAATTTTCTGCAGCTCGATTTTGATACCAGTCCCTCAGATACCCTCAAATTGGTTTTGATGGGCGACGGCACGAATTTCGAAATTCCCAGGACAAGCCTGGATGACCAGCTCCGACCCAACGTCAATGCATCGGAACGAACGCGCCAGCAGAGTGCGGTACTGACCTGGAGCCATACTCCATCGGCAGATACACTCCTCACGACGTCTTTCTACGAACGGTGGTCGAAAACCAGACTCCTGCCGACGAGCGACCCTCTGGCGGCAGTGGCTCAAGATGACAGGAAACTTTTAACGACAGGGTTCAAGGGCGATTTGACGTACTCCGTAGGGCGTCACACCTGGAAGAGCGGTATTGATCTTGTATTGTTGAAGCCCAATGAAAACCTGAATTTCGATGGGCGAGGATTCGTGGACTTCTCCAATCTGGCCGGACTCCCTGACATAGATCTGGTCGGCCCGATTACGTTTGCCCAACAACAGACCGGCGGACAGATCAGCGCCTATCTTCAGGACACCGTACAACTGACCAGGAACCTGACTCTTAATTCTGGTCTGCGCTACGATCACTACACTCTTGCAACTTCCGCAACACACTTCAGTCCGCGCTTGAACCTGGCCTACCGCGTTGGCGGAGCCGGCGCCACGCTTCATGCTTCCTACAATCATTTCTTCGTGCCGCCTGCCGTTGAAAACGTTCTGACTTCGAGCGCAGGGCTCACACGGTTTCTTGAAGGCAGCACCGAGGCTTTGCCGCCTCTTCGCCCCATTGTCGAAGACCAGGCTGAGATCGGGCTTACTCAACCCATTATGAGGACGCTTCGCGTGGGGCTGTCGAGTTATTACCGGCTCAGTGACAATCCCGTGCACACCGCGCTGTTCCCCGACTCGCGCATCTATGCGTATGCAAACTTCGACAAAGGGAAGGCATATGGAATGGAAGTAAAGGTGGACGTTCCGGGAGCGCAGAGGCTCGGCATTAACGCCTATCTCAACTACGCGCTGAGCCGCGTCTACTTCTGGAATCCTGTGACCGCGGGCTTCGTAGAAGAAACTCACCATCTCGAAGAGGCTGGCCGATTCCTCGCTCCTATGGACCAAACACACACGTTGAACGCGGGCGTGACGTATCACCACCACCGGAGCGGCCTATGGGGTGGAACGACTTTTGAATACGGCAGCGGAACCCCAACTGAAGCCGCGGACGATGCTGCTCCTCTGCGAGTACCCGGCCACTTCACTCAAAACCTGACAGTCGGCCTGGATCTCTTCAAGAATCGCGACCGCTCGAGGATCGGACTTCAGTTCAACATCGAAAACCTCACGAACAACGTTTACAAGGTTTCGCAGGAGAACACGTTTTCGCCGGGTGAGTACTTCAATCCAAGGTTCTACTCCGCTTCTCTCAAACTGCATTTCTAGATACACTTCTCAGATCACAGATAGGAGAACGCTATGTTCAAACACGCAATCGCTGCTTTCGTAATTGCCATGATGGTTTCTGGTCTCTTGATCGCGCAAACCGGTGGCACCAAGCTGACGGGCACGGTCACGGCGGTCACGACCGACGTCGTCACCATCAAGGACAAGGACGGCAAGTCGACGATGATCATGCTGGAGAAAACCACAAAGTACGTTAAGGACAAGAAAGCGGCCACGACAGCTGACGTCAAGGTCGGAACCAGCGTCACCATCGATGCCAAGATGGATACGGCGATGAAGATGTACACGGCGCAGCAGGTGGAAGTGGCTGCGGCAGCGACCGTCCCCGACGGCAAGAAGTAGTGCGCGCAAAGCATGGCGCAAAGCTCTTCGCGACGGCGATTCTGTTCCTTCTGTTCGGTTGCAGGTCGGGAGGGAATCCCGCCGACCTCAAGCCCGTCCAGCAACAGCACGTGGGCGAATACACGGTCGCAATCCTGACTGAGACCGGCGCGCTGAAGCAGGGCTCCAGCACCTTCGTCCTGGAATTCCGAAAAACCGCCGACAATCAACTCGCCGATGTCGGCACGGTCGAAGTGTCGCCGGTAATGGAGATGGCGGGAATGAGCCCGATGATGGGCGGCGCCGAGGTGACGTCGACCGGTACCCCCGGACGCTACGAGGTAAAAGACAACCTGGGAATGGCGGGACTCTGGAAAGTGAACGTCAAATTTGGAACCGATCAGAAAGTACGTTTCAGTTTGTCCGCCGAGTAAATCCGCCGTGGAACCTCTCCGCGATTCGCTTAAACCGCGGAGAGTGACGGATGTCCTCTACGATTACAAAGAGACACGGCGTCATGAACAGAACGTGCAGGGTGGAAGTCACCATTCCGCCAATGCTCGGAGCCGCTATCGGCTTCATGATGTCCATCCCGGAGCGAGTGGATAGCGCAATCGGTACCAGCGAAAACACGACGGCGGCAACGGTCATCAACTTCGGGCGAAGACGCCACGAGGAACCCCGAATGACGGCATCGATATAAGATTCGCTGTCGGATTTGTTCGCCAGGGCTTCGCGAATGAAGATCACCATGATGATTCCGGTCTGGACGGCAATCGCGAAAAGAAAGATATAGCCAACCATCACCGCGGTTGTCATCGAATAACCGAGCGCCCACTGCAAAAACACGCCACCCACCATGGCGAAAGGCACAGACAGCATGATCAGCAGGCTTTCGCCGACGGAGCGAAACGCGATGATCAACAGCACGAATATAATCACGAGCGTCAACGGAACAATAAATCGCAGTCTTGCCCGCGCGGCTTCCGTGTACTGATAGAGTCCTGTCCATTCCATGGAATAGCCAACCGGCATTTGCAGGTTCTTTGAAAGAAAACCCTTCGCCTTTTCCACGAAATCCGACGCCGTCACGTTTCCGAGATCGATATAGATGTAGCCTGCCAGCTGCGCGTTATCGTTGCGGATCATTTCGGGCAGTTTTTTGATGGAAACCTCCGAAATCTCGCCAATTGGAATCGAGCGCCCATCCGCGGTGGCGACCGGAGCCGTTTTTACCTTCTCCACCGTATCGATGTATTCCGGCGAGTACTGCACACTCAGGGGAACAGTGGCGCCATTGGCTCGCTTGATAGCCAGAATATTGTCACCGCCGATCGCATAGCGCACCGTGTCCATAGCTTCGTCAATGGTCACGCTGTGCTCTGCCATACGTTCAAGATCGTTGTGAACGTCGATGTAGTAGCCTTCCGAAATGCGCTCAGCAATCACCGACTTCGCGCCCTCGAGAGAACGCAGCATTTTTTCGATCTTTTGCGAAAGATCCTCAACGACCGCGATATCCGGGCCTTTCACCTTGATGCCAACCGGAGTCTGAATTCCTGTACTCTGCATCATCACGCGCGCACGAATAGGCTGCACCCAGCTGTTGACGTAGCCGATGATATTCATCACCCCGTCCATCTCGGCAACCAGCTTCCCTTTGGTCATCCCCGGACGCCATTCCGACCGGGGCTTCAGTTGAATCGTCGTCTCCACCATGCTCACGGGAGCGGGGTCCGTGGAGGTATCGGCTCTGCCCAACTTGCCAAAGACACGCTCGACCTCAGGAATCGCTTTCAGCTTCTTATCCATCTGCTGAATGACCCACCCCGCTTCACGCGTAGGAAGACCGGGCAGCGTTGTCGGCATGTAGAGGATGGAGCCTTCGTCTGTTTCGGGAAGGAAGTCTCTTTGAAAGTTATGGAGTAACAGAGCAGCGGGAACGAGCGTCAAAAGGCCCACCCCGGT
>Ga0134121_10001083_pt1 | contig 26740 bp, 26 predicted proteins | sample KB301_FD_96463 | JGI IMG/M metagenome (GOLD analysis project Ga0134121, IMG submission 96463) | Terrestrial soil microbial communities without Nitrogen fertilizer from Kellogg Biological Station, Michigan, USA - KB3-0-1 | ecosystem: Environmental > Terrestrial > Soil > Unclassified ... | reverse complement strand
TCACGTTTTAAAAATAGATTCGGTAGTATTTTCTGACAAGTTGTTGTATGCTTGCGCCCCGGTTGCACAAGATATTGTCCGCCAGATATCGAGGCCAGTGGCTCAAGAACCCCAACATAGAAGGAAGCGGCCTTGGAAGCCATCCCGTTTTGGGAGAGAGGAACTAACTATGACACCGGACACTCGTCAACCGGGCTCGGGCATTAATATTTTCATTGATGATGATCCGCCACTCACAGGTGCGCGGATAAAAGTGATCGGCATCGGCGGCGGTGGCAGCAACGCTGTCAATCGCATGATCGAAGCCGGCATCGAAGGCATTGAATTTCTCGTTGCGAATACTGATCTCCAGGCGTTAAAGCGTTCGCGCGCGCCGATCAAGATCCAGCTCGGCAGTCGTCTAACTAAAGGGTTGGGCGCGGGCGCCGATCCGAATGTCGGTCGCGAAGCCGCACTCGAAGACACAGACAAGATCATTGAAGTGCTCGAAGGCGCGGACATGGTTTTTGTAACTACGGGTCTCGGCGGTGGCACCGGAACAGGTTCCGCGCCGATCATCGCATCACTCGCGACCGAGCTCGACGCGCTGACAGTCGCAGTCGTGACGAAGCCGTTTCATTTCGAAGGTCGACGTCGCATGCAGCAAGCCGATAACGGACTGCGTGAGTTGCGCGAGTGCGTTGACACGGTGATCACGATTCCGAACGAGCGACTGCTGCACACTGTCGATCGTGGCGTGTCACTCGCTGACTCGTTCAAAGTTGCCGACGACGTGTTGCGCCAGGCAGTGCAGGGCATCAGCGATTTGATCACTGTGCCTGGTCTGATCAATCTCGACTTCGCGGACGTGAAGTCGATCATGCAGGGAATGGGAATGGCTTTGATGGGCGCGGGCCGAGCGACTGGCGAGAACCGCGCGATCGAAGCGACTCAGCAGGCGATCTCGTCGCCGCTGCTCGAGGAAGCCACGATTCAGGGCGCCAAGGGTGTTTTGATCAATATCACTGGCGGACCCGATCTAACGTTGTTTGAAGTGAACGCTGCGTCGTCGATCATTCGCGAGTCTGCTGACGACGATGCAAACATAATTTTTGGCGCAGTGATCGACGAGAACCTGACTGACGAGATGAAGATCACTGTGATCGCAACAGGTTTTGACAGAGAAGTTTCATCAATCGCGTCTGCCGCTGCAACAACAGCGATTCCCGCGCCGCCGCCACGTTATGTGCCACGGCCGTCAGACGACCTCCCAAGGCCGATGATGGGTACTCCTCGTGTTGATGATCTCGACGTCCCGACTTTCATTCGAAAGAAGGCTGACTAGAGATCATTTTGGGCAGGATTACTGCTTTTCATGATTGGCACGGCCGAACTGTCCATCATGAAAATTCTGTAATCCTGTCTAATTTTTTGCGCATGAAATCACGCCTGCTGCCTCGCCTTTGCTTGCATCGTTTCTTGCATCTAAATCTTTGATAGCAGCGTGTTTTTTCCCCTTTGCTTTTTCTGGTTTTGTTGTGTAGCATGTCCGGCATTCCTTGCAGGAAATTCCATTACGGGTATAGTTCGTTCCTCTCCTCGGATGGGCCGCAGCCTGCGAGAGCTTTGACACTGTTCTGAACATCAAACCTGTGTCCTATACATTGGTAGTTCTCGACTGGGTGTAATGCCCGTCATAGATTTTTGGAGGTAATAATCACGTGAATCGTAAACTCATCAGAACCACACTCGCGGAAGTGAAGGGCAAAGCCCGAGAAGTTCCGCAGCCCAGAGAGCGTTCGAATGGGAGTTCCCGCGCCTCAAATGAAGGTAGAGAGCAACGCGCTCCACAGCAGCATGCATCGCCGGTCCAGGTCAAGAAAAGAATTCCGCCTCCCAACGAAACCAACGCGGAGATCTTTTATTACAAGAAACAGATCGACGCACACACGCTGATGGTGCTTGTTCTACTTGATGGCGAAGAGATTGAAGGCACGATCGAGTGGTATGATCGTGGCGCGCTCAAGGTCAATCGCAAGGGTGCACCCAATCTGCTCGTGCTGAAGCGGAACATCAAATATATCTACAAGGCTGACGAGCGTGTTGAAAGTGCCAGCGCATAGTTAATAGCCTCGCCCTGAGTTCTCGCCCTGGACAACAGTGCGTCGCCACAAGTAATGCGACACTCAGAACAAAGCTCAACGACCTCGGGACCTCGACCGAGGCGAGTTTTGCCGCGCATCGGCATCACGATGGGAGACCCTGCCGGCATCGGGCCGGAAGTTGTTCTCAAAGCTGTCGCCGAAGAAGAAATCAGACGAGTTTGCGTGCCGGTCATAATCGGCGATGCCCAGTTGCTGGCTCACACGGCACGCACTCTTGATCTGCAGTCCGGTTACGACATCATTCGCATTGGAGAGTCGTTTCCGGATGACTTCTCCGAACCCGTCATCTATCACCTTGATAACATCAGTGGTTCCATCGAGCCGGGCATCGAGTCGGGCGCTGCCGGAAAAGCTGCGGCTGGTTACATCGAAGCGGCGGTGGAGTTGTGTGCCGCGGGCAGCATAGATGCGATAGCCACGGCGCCGATCAACAAACGCGCGCTGTTTCTCGGCGGCTACAGTTTCCCTGGTCACACGGAGTTTCTGGCTCATCTCACTGGCGCCGAGGAATATGCGATGGCGTTTGTCGCTGCAAACCTGCGCATCGTTCTCTTGTCGACGCACGTTCCGCTGGCCGAAGCGATCCGGATGGTTGAACGCGATCGTCTCGTGAAGGTGATCAGTCTTGCGCATCGAGAACTGCAGCGTTGGGGCATCGAGCGCCCGCGACTTGCGGTCGCGGCGTTGAATCCGCACGGTGCTGAAGGCGGGCTCTTTGGAGTGGAAGAAGCCTCGGAGATCATGCCCGCGATCGAAGCTTCACGGCGGATTGATGATATAAATGTGCAGGGGCCGTTCTCGGCAGACACTGTTTTCCTGCGCGCCTCGCGCGGTGAGTTTGATGCGGTGGTCGCTTGTTATCACGATCAGGCGATGATTCCGGTAAAGTGTTTGTCGTTTGGCGAGGCCGTGAACGTAACCCTCGGACTGCCGTTCATCAGAACTTCGGTGGACCACGGCACCGCTTTCGACATCGCCGGCAAAGGACTCGCCGAGCATTCGAGTATGGTGGCTGCAATCAAACTCGCTGCTGAGCTTTCCACGCAGGCTGGTGAGAGTTGTCGCGCCGTGGAAATTTGAAAACAAGAGAACACTCACATGGAGAACAACGACACCCTTACGAACGACAACCGGCGCATGCTCGTCGCTGATGACGATCCCGCCATTCTTCGTCTCATCGCGACGATTCTCGAGAAAGAAAACTTCAACGTCGTGATGGCGCGCGACGGGCGTGAGGCTTACAAGATCCTGCAGGCGGATCCGAATTTCACTGCCGCGATTCTCGACGTCGTCATGCCGCACATTTCCGGTCCGGAGCTGGTGCGTTACATGAAATCGGAAGAACGGTTGAAACGGATTCCGGTGATGATGATGACTGCCGAACAGGATCCGAAGCTCTCGTCTGATAGTTTTTCCGCAGGCGCGGTCGTGTTTCTGCCGAAGCCGTTCACGACCGCGCAGCTACAGATCATGTTGCAGATGTTTATTGGTAAGAAGACTGCCGACTCCTAATGCGACCCTTTTTGATTCTTCTGCTTCTGCTCATCCCTCTCGAGGCGCGCGCCGATATCAGCCAGAAAAATGCTCGTAAAGTGATCCAGACGATGCTCGGTTGGTCTCTGCCTGGCGATGCGGTTCGCATTCAGTCGATTCGATCAAGTGGGGCTGAGAGTGCGGAGGTTAGTGCCGAGATTCAAACTGTCTTTCGACTGCGATTGAACGACGGGCACTGGCAGTTGCGCGAGATCAGAACGGCGCCGGATCGTTGGGAGCAGTTGGAAGTGATTACACGTGCGGCGAATGTGAACTTGAGGTCGAGCGAGTGTGATGCGCCTTCTGAGTTTGCGCGCAGTAAGTCATCCACTGAGTTGACGACTAAACGTGCGCGATGTTTGGTTGCGGCGCTGTTTGGCGTGGCGCTGCCTTCCGATGATGTGCGGATCAATGAGATCTCGCCGTTTGGGTTGGGGATTGGATCGGAGTCGACCACGCTTGTGGTTGCGTTTGTTCGCGCAGACTTTCGTTTAGCGCGTGAAGGGAAGAGTTGGCGTGTTGCAGAGTTTAAGAGTGGTAATCGTGATTGGGTAAACGTCAGTGGGTTAGCGGCTGCGATCGATAACGTCAAACGCTCTGCTGCCACTGACGAGCTTTCAACCATCGCCAAAGCCCTGGGCAATTTTCGCCGCGAACGCGGTTCGTTTGTTGTTTCTGACAGTGAGTCGGTCCTGATCGATCACCTCAGCCCACATTATTTACCGCGGGTGATTCGTGTCGATCCGTGGCACCGGCCTTATAAATACGAAGGCCAGCCCGACCATTACTCCCTCCGCTCTCTCGGCCCCGACGGCAAACCGAACACGCCGGACGACGTTGTGGTCTCCGGTCCCTAGCCAAACCGCCTAAAACAAACTCTTGACTGCCGCTTATCCCGGGTGTTAGGTTTTCTACCGGGCCTTATTCCTAAGGCCCGCTTCGTTTCGACTTGCCCGCGCCATCCGTGCATATGCACTAGGCCCCGCCGATGGTGCAATTCAGCTAAAGGGATTAGCTTTGCTAGCTGGACGCAAACTCCTACTTGCCGACGATTCGGCCACCATTCAGAAAGTTATCGACCTTACGTTCGCTGACGAAGGTGTGCGAGTCGTGACTTTCGGCAATGGCCAGGACGCCATTGATCAGCTCCTGGAAGTGCAACCCGATATAGTTCTGGCAGACGTCTTTATGCCGGCTCGCAACGGCTACGAGGTCTGCGAATACGTCAAAACAAACGAGAAGCTGAAACACATCCCAGTAATGCTGCTCGTGGGCTCGTTTGAGCCGTTCGACGAAGCGGAGGCGCGCAGAGTTGGCGCGGATGACATTTTGACCAAACCATTTCAATCAATTCGACGACTAATCGACAGGGTGGGAGCCCTTGTGTCAAGCCCACCTGTCGAGAAAGAGAGTCCGACCGCAGAGCTTCCGAAGGTCGAAGAGCCCGAGGAAGAGCTGATGGATACGTACGAGTTGGAAGTCACAACGGCGGATACATTGCCGCTCGAACAGGCGTTGATAGACCATGAAGAACAGAAGGTGGAACAACCGGTTGCCGAAACGGAATCGTTACCACGTGAGGAGACAATGACAACTGAGACACGCGACGATTCCCGAAGCGATTCAGACGTGCTGTTGGACCTTGGCGAGTTTGAGCCCGTGCACGCGAGTGTTGATGACGATTTTGTTTTAGATCTCGATGACGAGCCTGTTGCTGCTACTGCTTATGCAGCGGCGCCGCCGGTGCGAACGTTTGTGGAGCCTGAGGTTAAGGAAGCTGTAGCGGCGGCGAGTGCGTACGAGTCGAGTTACCAGCCACAGGTTCACTCTTCGTTTGCAGATACGCAGGAAGTTCCGTACGCGGCGGCTATGGAGGACGTTGCGGTTGCCGAACCCGAGCCAGTTGCGGCCGAACCGGAACCGGTTGCTGCTTCGACTTCCTTTAGTCCCGGTCAACTCACCCCCGAGATGATCGACGTGATCGCGCGTCGTGTAGTTGAGATGATGTCAGACAAAGTAGTGCGCGAGATTGCGTGGGAAGTTGTGCCGGACCTGGCGGAGTTGTTGATCAAGCAACAACTCGAGAAGCAGGCGAAGTAATAATATTTCAGTTCGGTTTTATTGAGCAGGTGACTCTCGCGGGTCACCTGCTTTCGTTTGAGATCACAAATTGTGATCTCAAAGCTTCCGCCTCCTCTTTCGTTAGCTGGAACATGAAATCTTCTGGAAATCTTTTTCGATTTCGTTGTACTCGCTGATTTAGTTCTCTTGTTGGCACTCCATAGAGCTCCGCCAGGTCAACATCAATCATGACCTTATGGCCACGAATCAAATAGATTCTGCGCTCGATGAATTGAACGGGAACGTCACCACTCGTAGTAGTGAGGTCTTTCTTGTGAGGCATGCGGACAGATTAGCAATGAAAAGCCGTAAACACAAAATAGAAAAACACAAACTTAAGGTCGCAATTTGCGACCTCAAGTTTTCATAATCCATGACGGAAGCTGTTTCTCGATTTCTTCGATGGGAATGCTATCACCGTTGTCCAGTTCAGACAGGCCCTGCCGGATTGCAGCTACGAACTCTATCTCGCGCGCAATGTCCTGAAGCGAAGCGTCATCAGGAATGCGTCGCAGCAGGTCTTGAACGATTTCCTTATTGGTCATGGCTGAACTTTAACAGATCTACGCTGTTTTGAACTTTCCGCACCCTCTAGCGTAGACTGTTGCTTTTCGTTTTCATCCCGGTACGCACAGAGTTACGCATGGAGATCCCCAAACAGTACGACCCTAAAGAGGCAGAGCAGCACCACTACGAACGGTGGGAGAGGAATGGGTATTTTGCGCCCGAAATTAACAAGGATTCGGGCGCGCCCGTGTTCACCATTGTCATCCCGCCCCCGAACGTCACGGGTTCGCTGCACATGGGCCATGCGCTACAGCATACGCTCATGGACGTCATGACGCGGCACAAGCGAATGTGTGGCTATCGCACACTCTGGCTTCCGGGAATGGATCACGCCGGCATCTCCACGCAGCTAATGGTCTCGCGCGCGCTCAAGAAAGAGGGCAAGACGCGCCACGATCTCGGACGCGAGAAGTTTGTCGAACGGGTTTGGCAGTGGAAACGCGAATCGGGCGGACAGATCACCGTGCAGATGCGCCGCGAAGGCGCCTCCGTCGACTGGTCGCGCGAGAAGTTCACGATGAACGACGACCTTTCGCAGGTCGTACGCGAAGTGTTTGTGCGTCTCTACGATGAAGGTCTGATCTATCGCGGCAACCGCATCGTTAACTGGTGCCCGCAGGACCAGACGGTGCTCTCGGATCTCGAAGTCGAGAAGCTGCCGCAAGCCGGAAAACTCTATTACCTCCAGTATCCGATCAAGAACAGCGACGGGCGTGTAACCGTCGCCACTACACGACCGGAAACGATGCTCGGTGATACGGCCGTTGCCGTTAACCCAAACGACGATCGTTTTCGCGAGCTCGTGGGCCAAACGATCATGCTGCCACTCACCGGCCGTGAGATTCCGATCATTGCTGACGAGTATGTCGATCCGGAATTTGGTACCGGCGCAGTGAAGATCACTCCCGCACACGATCCGAACGACTACGAGATGGGTCTGCGTCACAACCTGCCGCAGGTGGTCGTCATCGACAGTCACGCGAAGATGACTGCTGACGCCGGTGCAGACTTCCTGGGCCTGGATCGTTACAAAGCGCGCGAGAAGGTTGTTGATGATTTCGCCGCGCTCGGACTGCTCGACAAAGTAGTTGACTACGACTTTTCGATCTCCAAATGCGAACGCTGCAAGACAGTCATCGAGCCTCTAATCTCGACGCAGTGGTTCATGAAGATGGATCCGTTACGCGATCTCGCGCTCGATTTGATGTCGCGCGAAGACAAGCCGAAGTTCGTTCCCGAAACGCCGTACCGGAAGGTCTACGCTGACTGGCTCGAGAACCTGCGCGACTGGACCATCTCGCGACAACTCTGGTGGGGCCACCAGATTCCCGCCTGGTACACGCCGGACGGCGACGTCATCGTGGCCCGATCCGAAGAAGAAGCACGCGCCAAAGCCGGCACGGGCGAGCTCACGCAGGATCCGGACGTGCTCGACACGTGGTTCTCCTCGGCGCTCTGGCCGTTCTCGACGCTCGGTTGGCCTGCCGACACTGAAGACCTGCGGACTTTCTATCCGACCTCAGTGCTCGTGACCGCACGCGACATCATCTTCCTGTGGGTTTCACGCATGGTGATGATGGGCCTGAAGTTCATCGGCAAGGAGCCGTTCGCGGATGTTTTCATCACGGGAACGATTCTCGACGCGCAGGGCCAGCGCATGTCGAAGACGAAGATGAACGGCGTCGATCCGATCGATGTGTTCGACAAGTTCGGCGTCGATGCGACGCGACTCACACTCGCGCAGGTCGGCAGCACGGACACGCGCTGGAACGAGAAACAAGTCGAATCGTATCGTAACTTTGCCAACAAGATCTGGAACGCAGCGCGGTTCTGTTTGCTGAACTCAGAAGGCGCAGAAGTAAAACCAGAGATACTCGAGCAGAGCACGGCGCTGCACGATCGCTGGATCGTTTCACGATTAAACAAAACGGCACGCGATCTCAATGCGGCGATCAATGCTTATGAGTTTCACGGCGCAGTGCAGACTCTGTATCACTTCTTCTGGGACGATTTTTGCGACTGGTACATCGAACTCGCCAAGGCCGACGTTACGGCGGAACAGTCAAGCGATACACGCACGGAAGCGCGCACGCGTCTGTTGACCGTTCTGGAACAGGCGTTACGGTTGTTGCATCCTTTCATGCCTTACATCACCGAGGAGTTGTGGCAGCGTCTGCCCGGCGACAAGCGTTTGCATCAGGCCTATGAAGGTGCGGAGCCGACAGTGATGCTGACCGCATATCCCGAAGGCGCCGCAAATTTGATCGACGAAGCGGCAGAATCGGAGATGCAGGCGATCATCGAGCTGATCTCGCGCGTGCGAAACATTCGCTCCGAGATGAACATCAAGCCAGGGGAACGAATTCCGATCGTCGTCGCCGCGCCTGAAGAGAATCTCCGTCAGGTTTTTTCCGCAGCGCGCGAACAGATCTCTCGTCTCGTTCGTGCTTCTGAAGTCGCTGTGACTGAGCGACTCGAAGCGCCGAAAGCCTCGGCCCGCGCTGTCTTAGCTGGCGGAGCAGAGCTCGCAGTGCCGCTCGAGGGCTTGATTGACTTCGAACAAGAGCGTCGACGTTTGCAACGCGAACAGGAAAAACTGCAAGCCGAGGCTGCGAAGCTCGAAGCGCAACTCAGCAATCCAAACTTTGTGTCGCGAGCGCCAGTCGAGCGCGTGAATGAAGTGCGCGAGCGCATCGCCGCTATTGCGCAACAGTCGTCTCAACTCCAGCAGACAGTCGAGAATCTGCAATGAACTGGATCGACGAAGGCGCCCTCTACTCACAAATCAGTCTATTCCTGCGCGAAGATCTCGGGCGCGGCGACATCACTACGCAGTCGATCATCGCGCGCAACACACGTGCACGCGCTCGCTTTGTCGCGGGCGAAAACATGATCGTCGCGGGCCTCGAAGCCGCGGAAGAAGTGTTTTTGACACTGGACTCCCAGCAGCAACTCGAAGCGTTCGTTTCTGATGGCGAAGAGGTCGAGGCCGGGAAAGTGATCGCGCGAATGGTCGGCTTCGCTGATGTGCTGATCTCCGCCGAGCGTGTGGCGCTGAATCTTTTGCAGCGACTTTCAGGCATCGCGACGCTCACAAATGCGTACGTGAAAGCAGTCGATGGCACTGGCGCTCAGATCACAGATACGCGTGCGACGACTCCGGGATTGCGTCCACTCGAACGATACGCGGTCGAGCTCGGCGGTGGTTACAACAGCAGGTTTGGTTTGGACGATGGCGTGGTCGTGACGTCGAATCACATTTCGATTCTCGGCGGTGTTGCGGGTGCGGTGAAGAGCGCGAAAGAGAAGCTCGGTTACCTGCACAAAGTTGCGGTGCAAGTCTCGAGTGAGAACGATGTTCGTGAAGCGATAAACGCCGGTGCTGAGGTGCTCGTGATTGAGGATCTGAGCGCGATGGAGTTTGCGCAGTTGGCGAAGATTGGGCGCGAACTATCGAGCACGATCACGATCGAGTGTGATGGAAACATCACGCTTGAAAACGTGCGCGAGTATGCCGAAGCCGGCGCGCAACTGATTCGCGTCGAAGCGCTAACGAATGCCGCACCGGCTGCCAACATCAGTTTCAAAGTACAGCCGTTTTAGCCACAAAGAAGCACAAAAAGCACGAATGAGTTGGGGAGAGTCCACGCGAAGGAAACTTGCGCAGCGGGCCCTGGCGCGCCAACTTGCTTACCAGGAACGCAAGGCGGAACACCTGCGCGGTCGCGAAGAAGAGGTCATCAGCGCGATGATTCAATCGTCGCGACGCGTGCGCAACACTCTCGAGGCGTTTCAACCGATCGAGCCGGATGCCCGCGTGATTGAAGTCGGCAGCGGTGCGCACGGGCTGATCTTCTACTTCGGTTCGCAACATGGAATCGGAGTTGATCCGCTCGCCGTTAGTTATAGAAGTCTCTTTCCGCGCTGGCAGAGTTGTGCTCCGACAGTCGCTGCGGTGGGCGAGTCGCTGCCGTTCGGTGATCGGAGTTTCGACGTCGTGATTTGTGATAACGTGGTCGACCATGCGGAATCGCCGGCCCGAATCGTGCGCGAGCTGACCCGGATCCTCGTTCCCGGAGGCCTGTTGTATTTCACGGTGAATGTTCATCATCCGGTGTACGCGGTTGCCGCTGGTGTGCATTCGAGTTGGAGAGCAGTCGGTGTGCCGTATGAGATCGGGCCGTTCGCCGATCACACGACGCACCTCACGGTTGAAGCTGCAGCAGCGTTGTTTGACGAACTGCCACTGCGGATTCTGAGCGCGAAGAACGACGTGGACGAAGCAAGGGCGCGGGCGCGTAAACAGCCGCCAAGGCACGTCGGAGACAGGCTGAAGCGCGTGTTTTTCAAGAATGCGCTTTATGAGGTAGTCGCGCGGCGAGAATAGCGCGATTTTGCCGGAAATTGCTGGAACAAGCGCGGGAAACTGACGTTGAAACGTTGAAGCATCTGGCCGGAGCTTGATGGCATCTTGATACCGAGAGTATCTTAGGGGACAGGTTTGAGAAGGAGCACCACAATGCCTGTTTGGATTCGCAATTACGTCAAAGTCCTCATCGCCGCATGTTTGGTTGTGAGCTTCTGCTTCGTCGAAGGCGACGCGCAGACGCGGCGGAAGAAGCGTACCCGAAAGTCAGCGCCCGCGGCGCCCAAGCCAGTGATTACAAATCCGACGATCGCGCCTCCTGATTCCACGAAAACTCCTGCTGACACCGGCGACGTGAAGATCATCAGCACTGCTGACCAGACGAAGGAGCAGTCTTCCGAAACGCTCCAGGGCTGGAAGCCAAAGGTCACCGCTCCGGCTCCTGCTCCTGCTGAAGAAGAAGAACCGCAGTCGTCGGCGATTAAAGATCTTACAAACCAGGTCAACAGGCTGAACAACAAGTTGACATCGATGCAGGAGGACGATCGCTATCAGCTCGATATGGAGCGACTGACTCGTGCTGAGCAGCGCGCGGAGCAGTTGCGCGGGCAGTTGATGGATATCCAGGGCAAGATTGCTGATTTCGAAGCGCGACTCGAGCAGATCGATTATGCGTTGAGGCCGGAGAACATCGAGGCCGCCACTCAGGGTTATGGAAGCACTCGTCCGGAAGTAGCGAGAGAGACGCGCAAGAAGCAGCTCGAGAGTGAAAGAGGAAGAGTGGGTGCGCAGTTGAAACTCGCGGAAACCAGCCGATCGCGTTTGGAAGTGGCGGTTGCTAATGCGGATGCAGAGGTTGACAATTTGCGAGCAAAGCTTGAACAGCGCCGTGCGCAGATGGACGCACAGCCAAACGACGCGCCTCCCAAGCCGCGAAAACCGTAAGAAGTTTTAGCCACGAAAAGGCACAAAACACAAAAAGAGAGCTCAGGAAAAGAACAAGTCAGAGAAAAGAACAAGTCAGAGAAAGACAAGTCAGGAAGAGGGGCTTGCCCCCGCACGCCGAATCCAAGCAACGGCGGGGGCAAGCCCCTCTTCCTGACTTGTTCTTTTCTAGGTGCTGGTATGCAGGGAGACGGCGCGCCAGACGCCTAGTTGGTTGATGAAGGTTAGCGTGTAAGATTCGCCACGAACGATGGCGGTGTCCCCGTAAACTGAGATACTCACCTTAGCCGGATCGGGCTTTCCATATTTCACTTTCTTCGCCCGCAAATCGTCGAATAACTGTTGACGTGTCGTTTGCACAGAGCCATGTGTCCAGACAAAGGTTGGATCAGTTAACGCGCTGAGTTTGTCGATGTCGCCTGACACGATTGCGTCGTGCAGCGCGGTGTCCGCGGTTGTCACTTCAGTTTTGCTCTCCGCTTCCGTGCGCGGCATGCGCGTCGACTGCCAGTTAACTACCTGCCACTTGCCGTTGCGTTTGACGAACGTGCCGCTATTCAGCAGATTCGCGACGTTCTTTTCGGTTGTTGCAACAAGCCGAAACGCCACGACTGCCGTGTCGCCGTACTGTTGAATGCGAATGTCCTCAGCGGTGTAGATCGTTTTGGGATCGGTTGGCTTCGGCGCGGGTGTGGTGCGCACGTCGTGCATCACCTCGGCTTTGTTTACGCGACGACCAGCGGAACGTGTGTAGATTAGATCATCAGCCCAGAAGCGTTCGTGAACTGCGACGTCGCTGCGTGAAGCGCCGGCGAGAAAGTCGTTCAGAAGTTTCGTGAGCTCGGCGGCGTCGGGCGCGGTCTGCGCGGAGACAGTGGTCGCGAGCAAGAATAGGAAGATGACTGGCGCAAGCTTTTTCATGGTGGCACATAATAGATCTCAGCGCTGTTTCTGAGCTACTGTTATCGCCCACCATGAGCCGCTGCCTTCATGACGCAGCGCCGACCAGTACCACGCCGAAACGTCCGTCCACGTTTCACCGGAATCAGAAATGATTCGATCGTAGACAAGCAATCGCTCGTCGCCTTTCGTAGCAGCGAAGCTGGCCCACAGCGATCCATTCTGATCGCGATGCGCCGCGAGTGGCTTCACCGTGTAACCAAGACCCTGGAAACAATCAGACGCAGGATGCAACATTCGCGTAGCTTCAGTAACCCAGCGTACGATGATTTCGCGCTCGCCGTCCGTGAACCGCATCATGCGCCCGGGAAAGTCAGATGCAAACGTTTTCTCGATATTGTTGAGAGGCAACGGCGTCAATGTCTTGCCTTCAAACGTGCTGGACCAACCCGGAAACGGCGCCACTTCCGCGCTCGTTGTATGAGTCTCGAAAAGCGGAGCCACAAACGGCGTCCCTGCCGCTATCACACACGCGATTATGTAGCAGACGTAGCTACGACGCATACATTCCTTCTTCTCAGCAACATCACGATTCCAATAATTCCCGCCGCTTCCAACACGAACGCAGTCACACCAGCATATTCATGACCCCACGAAGGCGTGTTTAAAACACCGGCCTCGATATAAAACAACGCCACGGCGCGAAAGACGTTCGTCGCCATGATCACAATACCCACGAGCGGCAACAGCAACAGTGTCTTCAACAACGGCAATTCATATAGACACAACACCACGAACGTTAAAAACAGTCCGACCCAGAGCATCTTGATCCCGCTGCACGGCGCATCGATCCAGATCAATTTGCCCGCCCAGTTCAAACATGTTCCTTCCGGAATCACTGCAAAGCCACTCATGCGCAGAATCGGCGCCGTTAACTCTGCGACTACGACTCGCAACGGATAACCACCGAAGAATTGCAGTGTGGGCAATGTCGGCAATGAAAGATACAAGAGGCCAAATAAGCCCGGATGGAAAGACTTTCCGAAACGTAGTGAACTCGTCGTGACGGCTAACGCAGTGAATGCCACTGTGGCTCGCGCAAGTGGTCCGAAAGGCAAATACGTCGCCGCGTAAAAGATCATGAGCAGCGTTGGTATCAACAGCGAACGATCTGTTTGTGGCCAGGGCTTGCGCGATGCGACTAAAAAAACGATCGCAGCGATTAGTGCGAGCACGCCCCACGGTTGATCCCACGAATAAACTGCACGCGAGACGTACCAGCGCCACACGTCCCCAAACGCGATCGACTGTAGACCAACGATCAATAACAGTCGCTTCATACGGTGCAAGTACCGCGACTTTGTCGATACTTCATGTACCAGAGCCAGATTACAAATGCGCCCGCCAGGATCAACAACACAATCATCCCCGGTTCCGGAATCGTCGGTACCGTTCCGGCGTCGACTGGCTGAAGACCGGAAGCGCGATACTGCTCCGCAGTTTCGAGAACAACGGCGCCAGTCACCGGCGTTACGAGTTGATAGTGAATGGCGAGCGACCTCGCTTCGTCAGTTAAAGTGTCATCTCGCGGGGCCAGGATTCGCGCGACTTCGTCGTTGGCCCAGAGCCTCGCAAGATGATCAGAGGTTTCAACTCCCCCAAACATCTGTAAGCGTTTGTCCAACTTCTTGCTGGATCTCAAAAACTGCAACGTCTTCACGCGTCCGGTAAGTTGGGCGAAGAGGTTTGTAAGATCAGTTTCCAGCAGTCCGCTACGCGCGACAGATTTCACCTCGTCGATCCCGTCGAGCCGCTTCTCGATTTCATCGACGCCCCCGGTGGTTTGAACGGAATAGAGCGTTGGTCCATACGGACGCTGGTCCCAGCGTGTTCTCAGATCATCCACAGAAGTCAGCATTAGACGTTGAGGACTATGAATCCAGACGATCGCGTTGATGCCGGGTTTTTGTGCGGCAACGTCCCATCCTCTCAGTAACGCCGCCGTATTGTCTGCGCCGCCCGCCAGAGTCGCACGCTGCAAAGTCATGAGGATTGCTTCAGCATCCTGACCCGAGTTTGGCAACGCGTCTTTGTTGGCGAGACCGTCAGCGTCAGCTAAGATGAGTTTCACATCGAAGTCGGACGGCAATGATCTGATTGCAGCCTGGATGTCTGGAATGTACTTCCGCATCGATTCGGAGGTATCGACCACGAGAACGATGCGCCGCAAGTATTGTGTTGGTGTGTGGTCGGTCACTGTTTGAGTGACAGCAAATCCGGGATTGAAAGGATCTTTGGTCCACATCTCTTTTGCGCCGTTCCGGTTCAAAGTGATGGTGGAACTGGAGTTGGATAGCGTGTCGTCGTCGATCATACCGGCCGCGGTGAAAACATCTTGTTGACGGCTGGCTGTTAAGTTGGCATCCAACGGCCACATCGGAGTCTTCCCCAGAACCCAGACCGTGTGCTTAACCTCGTTAGGAATGCCGAAGTTCCTGGAAACGAAGTGTGGCATTAACAACTTGGCGTGAGTTTCGTCTTCGAGCACGAGCGGCAGCGTGATACCGAGACGAATCTTCATTTCTCCTTTGTCAGGTGGAACAGGGAAGCATTGGACCAGAACGCGATCGCGGCCGGCAGTGGTGACGAGGACCGGATCGCGCCGCTGTTGAATCGCAACTTTTTGATAAGCCTCTCTGACCTGGCCACGTCCGGCAAACGCAGCTTCGCGCTCCTCACCGTTTACCCACAACGTCAATCGCGATACGACGCCGCCCGGCGGCAGTTGCACTTCCGCTCGTGCTTCTCGTTGCAGGTTAGAGTCGTTTCGAAAGATGAGCGTCCACTCCATGTAGCCCACGCCACCATCAGCATCCACCGAACCGTCGAGATTCGACCTCGCAAGTGAAAGTCCTGCTAACTTGCCGCCGCCGACCCGCTCGCCGCCTTGATTGCGATCGAAGTTGATGGTGTCTCCTCTTACGAGGTTTACGCCGGCGCGTTCTGGTGGGATGGAGGCGTCAAAGGTTTCGCCGGTCACGCGGTAATAGACTTTCTGAGCTTCTTCCGGCGTGATTGGATTTTGAACTGCGAAGGCGGAGCCGATTAGATCGGTGGCCCAACCGGTGCGATCGTAGCAGCTTCGCAGCAACGCCTCCTTGTTGCCGTATTTACGCAAAAGGCGAATTCCGTCCGCACGCGTCTGCGGCGAAGATGAGGTCGCCATGTATAACCCGATCGTTGTTATTGTCGCTGGTAGTTCAGCCATGCCGATGACGGCGGCCGTCAACGCCAGACCCGCGAGCAGACCTCTTGCTTTGAGCGCAAAACTGCGTCGCGGCACTGTGCCTGACAAGCGTTTCAGTTGATAACGCATGATCAAACTGGCGATGAGCGACAGGAACGGAGCGAGGGGTAACAAGCCAAGTCCAAATAAAAGCGCCAGCATTGCGAGTGGAACGAGCGGTAGATACACGATCGAGTAGAAGATCGAGATACCTATCGTGACTGCGTTCAGAAAACCCGCGAGCGCGAGACGCTCAGGGGTGCGCCTGCGAACCGCAAACCAGATTTGAAGCTGCGCGAGTGGCACAAAGATCACGAGCAGGAGATGCCAGATCGTTGGTATCGGATCGAAGAAGGTATCAGCGCAGATGTGGGTGGTGGCTTCAACCGTGATCGAGATGGCGGGCATGATCACGCCCGCGAAGAATGTGAAGCGGTTGGGGCCGGGGTCGTACTGCGGGCCTGGGTTGTACTGCTGTACGGGCTGATACTGCCGCTCTTCTTCCATCGTGCCCTCCTCTTACGGCTAAGGAATGCTGTGTGACTTTACATTACAAAGTAATTTGCCGCAAGTGCAAAGTGGGCCAGCCGTGCATTGCCGGGGTGATACTTTGCACTTTAATCGCGGTGACGTAGACTCTCCAGCAGAAAACACGAACGAAGAAGCACAAAGTTCCATGTCTACTATTCCACAACGTGATTTGTATCGCTTGATTAACGAGGCCAATGACCGTGGCGAGCGCGTCGTTGTGGCCACTGTGGCGCATACGCGTGGCTCGACTCCGCAGCAGCGTGGTGCGAAAATGCTTTTCTTTCAAAACGGCGAGGTCGCTGGTACCGTTGGCGGCGGCTGCATCGAAGCCGAGGTTTGGGCCGAGGCGAAAACCGCCATGCGCTCCGGTGAATCGCGTTTGCACCACTTCTCACTCACCGCAGACGAGGCGAGCGAAGAAGGAATGGTTTGTGGCGGCACGATGGATATATTTGTAGAGGTACTGGGTAACTAGGTCCTGATGTCACAAGACTTCATCGCAAACTACAAAGCCAAACACCAGCATCCGCTGAACCGTCTCTCGCACAGCATCGGCATTCCGCTGATCGTCATCTCTCTCCCGCTCTTCTTTTTCAACTGGCGCTGGGCGCTGGCGCTGTTCATCGCCGGCTGGATTTTTCAGTTTGTCGGACACGCGATCGAAGGAAATCAACCTGCGTTTTTCAAGAACCCCGTCTATCTTCTGGTTGGACCGCTCTGGCTCGTACGCCGGGCAGCGTCTGCAATCGGCGTCGCTAAGCCGAAACTCTCAAAGTAACAACACCGATGACTGAGATAAGCAATCAAACATCTTCCGTTACGAAGATGATTGAGCAAATCCTGGAACGCGGTGAGATCGCGGTGATCGTCACGCTCATAAGTGGTCCCGGATCGATTGGCGCAAAGCTGCTGGTCCACGAGGACGGCGCGACTACCGGAAGCATCGGCAATCTGGATTCATGGGTAGTCGAGAAGGCGTCGGACTTTCTCGCCTCACGTGAAGAACCGCGCATGTTCACTGTCGCTGAAACGGCGCTACTGTTTGAGCGACTGCAACCCGCGCCGCGCCTCGTTGTTTGCGGCGCTGGACACGTCGGTGCATCGCTGGCGCGACTGGCTGCGTTCACCGGCTATCACACGACGTTGATCGACGACCGTGCCGAGTTTCTCAAACGCGAACGCTTTCCCGAGCAAGAGATCGCGTTGCTCGTAGCTGACGAATGGAGCTCTGCAGTGCGTAAAGCGGTGGGAAATGGTCGTGGTGTTTCAGTCGCAGTCGTGACGAGAGGTCACAACGAAGACGAACAGTGCATGCACATCGCAGTGGAGGCGAATCCTGACTACCTCGGTCTGATCGGCAGCAAGCGCCGCACGTCGATCGTTATCGATCGACTGCGTGATGCGGGCGTTTCGGAAGAGCAACTCGGAAAGATTCACGCACCGATCGGCCTCGACATCGGCGCCGTCAGCCCCGAAGAAGTCGCACTCGCCATCCTGGCTGAAATCGTCGCCGACCGCCGCGGCGGCACCGGCCTCCCGTTGCGCCACAAAAAAGCACAAAAACATGCCCAGTGAGATTGCGGTAACCGCTCGCCGCAGCGGAATGTTCCGCGCGCTTTCCCATCGTAATTATCGTCTCTTCTGGATCGGCGCGTTTCTCTCGAATGTCGGCACGTGGATGCAGGCCGTTGCACAAGGCTGGCTCGTGTTGCAGTTGACCAACTCGCCGTTCTGGCTCGGACTCGACGCGTTCATGGCGACAGCGCCCGGTTTTGTTTTGACACTGCTCGGCGGCGTCTTTGCAGATCGAATCGATCGACGTCGACTGCTGCTGTACACGCAAGTCATGGCTGGACTCGCCGCTCTCGCTCTTGCCGCTCTCGTGGAGACGAACGTTGTGAATCGTTGGATGGTGTTGGGTTTTTCGTTTGTGACTGGCTGTTGTATGTCGCTGGCGAGTCCTTCCTATTTGGCTTTGACTTACGATCTCGTTGGTCGTGAAGACGTCGCGAATGCGATCGCGTTGAACTCAACACAGTTTCAACTATCGCGCGTGGTTGGACCAACACTCGCCGGTGTCGCGTTCCGAGTGTTTGGACTCGCCGGTTGTTTCTTTGCGAATGGCTTGTCGTTCATCGCGGTGGTGGTGGCGCTTTGGATGGTGCGAATGGAGCGCCGTCCGAATACCCTGGCGCCTTCCGGGAAGCAACGTGCGATCTGGCGTGACCTCGTCGAAGGTCTGCGTTACGTACGCAACCGGCCGCGCGTGTCCTCGTTGTTGCTACTCTCGGCAGTGAACAGCCTGTTTGGCGCGCCTTACTTCAGTCTCGTTCCGATCTACGCGCGCGACATCTTCCATCTTGGCGAAACTGGGTTGGCGTTATTGATGGGCACCGCGGGCGCAGGAGCGTTCTTGGCCGCGTTGCTGGTCACTTATCTCGGCGACTTCAGAAGGAAGGGTTGGTTTGTTCTCGGAGGCGCGATCCTGTTCGGCATTTGTATCATGGGATTTGCGTTGTCTTCGCTGCTGAAGTTGTCGCTGATGTTTCTCTTCGGCCTCGGGTTTGCGCTGGTATGCTCGATCGCGATCACTAACACTCTCCTGCAAAAGCTCGTTACGGATCAAATGCGTGGCCGCGTAATGAGCATGTTTCTGCTCTCGTTTATGGGCACGATGCCGATCGGCAACATTCTCGCGGGCACCGCATCAAACCACTTCGGCCCGCAGCGCACGCTCGCGTTTGGCGGGTTCGTCGTGACCACCGTGGCGACGAGCGTACTGATTTTCAATCAGCGACTAAGAGAACTGCGCTGAAATCGCGCAAGAAACGTCAGAAAGCGCCGTTCTACCTCCCAGCGATGTTAATTCATTCGGAGAATCCTGTATGCGAACTCAAAAAATTACTCGGGTTTTGTTGACCTTTTCGATCCTCTGCGCCCTCGCGACGATCGCCAGCGCGCAAGGTGTCATCGTTCCCGGCCCGTGCCGCCGCTGCCCAGACCCGCGACCAGTTCCTCTCCCCCGCGCTCTCCCTATCAAGTCGATCAAGATCGACACGAAAATCAGCTCACAGGTCGCTACCACGCACGTCGAACAGGTCTTTCGCAACGACACTCCCGCGACGCTCGAAGGCACGTACCTGTTTCCGATTCCCGAATCAGCCTCGATAGCCGAGTTTGCGATCTGGGACGGCGATCGTCGTCTCGTCGGTGAAGTCAGATCTCGCGAAGAAGCACGCCGCATTTACGACGAGATAGTCCGTCGCCAACGCGATCCGGGACTGCTCGAATACGCCGGCAAAGACTTGTTCCAGGCCAGCATCTTTCCGATCCTTCCGCACTCCGACAAGAAGCTCGAGATAACTTACACGCAGGTCGTGCGTGCTGAAGGTGGCACGGTTTCGTATCGCTATCCGCTCGGCACAGGCCGCCAGTTAACTCAGATCGGTTCGGTGGCTGGTCGAGTCGAAGTCGAAAGCAAAGATCCTTTGCGCAACGTTTACTCGCCCACACACGTCATCGACGTGAAGCGCAGCAGCGACCGCCGCTCGCTCGTGTCATTCGAGAGTGAAAGCGGCAAGGAGCCACAGGACTTTCAACTGTTCTACACCATCTCGAAAGAAGACTTCGGTCTGACCCTACTGACATATCGCGAAGCCGGAAAACATGGTTACTTCCTCCTCATGATTTCGCCGAAAGACGATTGGTCGGAGCAGGAATACTCGGCGAAGGACGTTGTGTTCGTCGTCGACACATCGGGCTCGATGTCTGATGAAGGGAAGATGGAGAAAGCACGTGGCGCACTGCTGTACGGCGTGCGAATCCTACGGCCGCAAGATCGCTTCAACATCATCTCGTTCGCCGGAGAAGAACACCTGATGGAAGCTGGTTTGATTGCGGCCGATGAAAGAGGTCGTGCGCGCGGTGAAGCGTTCGTGAAGAAGTTGAAGCCGGCTGGCGGAACAAACATCAATCAATCGTTACTCGCGTCGCTGCGTCAATTCAGTGAAACAGATCGAGAGCGACCGAAGATGCTCGTGTTCATGACTGACGGTTTGCCGACAGTCGATGAGACGAACGTCTCGCGCATACTCGACAACGTGCGCAAAGCGACGAGACCGGGCGTCAGATTGTTTACGTTCGGTGTCGGTTACGACGTGAACACGGCGTTGCTGGACAAGCTTGCAGCAGAGAATGGCGGCGTTGCTGACTACGTTGAGCCAAAAGAAGATCTCGAAGTGAAAGTTTCAAACTTCTTCTCCAAAGTTAACTATCCGGTGCTTACGGATCTACAACTCGACATGGGCGGCGCACGAACAGATCTGATGTATCCGCGCAACATTCCCGATGCGTTTCGCGGGTCGCAAGTGACACTGATCGGTCGCTACAGCAACGAAGCAGATCTCAATTCGATACGACTGCAGTTGACTGGCAAAGCCGGCGGCTCGACGCGGACTTACACATACACAAACCTCAGCTTCCCGTTACGCACCGATGCGAACGATTACCTGCCGCGTTTGTGGGCGACGCGTCGTGTTGGTTGGCTCATGGAGCAAGTGCGCTCGAATGGGGAGCAAAAGGAGTTGCGCGATGAGATTGTCGATCTGGGCACACGCTACGGAATCGTGACGCCTTACACGTCGTACCTGGCTTTGGAAGACGAGCGCATGTCGTCGGTCAACGCGCCGAGACAATCCGTGACCCGTCGCGCAGCCACGGGTGGTGGATTTGGAAACATGAATGCGCCGCCCAGCCCTGCGTCAAGTCCGATGACGGAGAGTGTGATTGTGACAGGCGCCGACGCGGTGAAGCTAAGCAAGGCGCAACGCGAGCAGCAGGATGTGCTTCGTGTGAAGGATGACGATGTGCGTAAGGACGCGGTGAAGCGAGTCGCGGGCAAGACGTTCTATCTTATCGATGGCGTGTGGACTGATTCGGAGTTCAAAGCCGAATCGAAGCTGCCGGAGACGGCGCTCGTGTTTGGCAGCGACGAGTATTTCGCGTTGCTGAAGCAGAATACGAAGCTCGGAAGTTACTTCTCGTTGGGAGAGCGAGTGGTTGTCGTTGTTGACGGGCGTGTTTATAGAGTAAACGCCGTCAAGCCGTAAAGATATTTCACGCAAAGGCACGAAGGACGCAAAGACGCAAAGGAGATTCTAGCTTTCCTTTGCGTCTTTGCGTCGTTCGCGCCTTTGCGTGAAGACCTGTTTTGAGGTACAAAACTGAAAACAAAATCAGTTATGAGTACCAGAACCCTGAAGCTAACACGCTTTTCTGCTGCTCTTGTTGTGTTTCTGGCTCTGGCTGGGTCAGCACGCGCCCAGGGCTGGATACCCTCCAGGATCAACACCGGCGGAAACGATCTCAACACTGTCTACTTTCTCGACAGCAAACGTGGCTGGGTCGGCGGTGACGGCGGTTACCTGAGCTCCACCCAGGACGGCGGTCAAACGTGGGTGCGCCAGAACGTCGGCACGAAAGCCGCTATAAACGACATCTACTTTCGCGACAAAGAAGCCGGCTTTTTCCTTGCCGGCAATTCGATCTTTATCACTCGCGACGCGAATAGCTGGGTACAGTCGCGAATCTTCCTGCCGGAGGAGTTCGAGGGCGCCGATGTTGAGTTGTACAGCGTGCGCTTTTCGAGCAAGAAAAAAGGTTGGGTTGTCGGGTCGATCAGCAAACGCGAGCGCGTCGTGGACAGTATCCTCGTCTACACGGACGATGGCGGCGAGACCTGGCGTCGACAGCGCGCGCCGAGTCGCGTTGAGTTGATACACATCGATTTCGTCAGCGACAAACGCGGTTGGATTGTGGGTGACGCGGGAACGGTTCTTTTCACGCGTGACGCAGGCGCGAGCTGGGTAAAGCAGAATGTGAACGTCAGCAGCACGCTCTATCACGTGGATTTTCGCGACGACAGAAACGGCTGGGTCGTTGGCGAACGTGGAACATTGTTGCGCACCACTGACGGTGGTGAGACGTGGACGGTGATCCCCACAAACACGAATGTCACGTTGTTGAGTATTCAGTTTTTAAACGATGATGAAGGTTGGGCAATCGGTCGCTCGGGCACGATCCTCAGGAGTAGTGACGAAGGGAAGACGTGGATTCCACAAGAATCGACAACGAAGCAAAACCTTTACTCGCTCAATTTCAACAAGAAGATCGGGTGGGTTGTTGGTGGCGCTGGGGTCGCGCTGCGTTACGAGCGCGATTAGTTCGTGCAAGCAACCTGTGAAGTGCTGAAAGACATCTGAACGTCGAGGTTAACGGATCGTCGCAAGAATAGTGACGACCATAACACTCGGTTCCTCCTGTGATTCGCCCGGCATGTCGGCCATGCCGGGCGCTTTTATTTTGTGTCGAGCGCTATGCTTGCACAGGGTCAGTACCACCTGCGGTAGCGGGTGGGTGCGCAGCCATCAATGCACAACCATTAGCTTACGCACCCACCCGCTACCGCAGGTGGTACTGACCCTGTCCAAGTATGCGCTCTGCTTTTTTAGTCTTTACTGCCGCTGAACGGAAGCTCCTGCGAGTTCTGTAGCTTCAAGGTTCCTTCGACTTGCTCGCCGTCAAACCTTGCAAATAACTCAGTTTCGACAGCGTGCCCGTCCATCTCCAAAGAAGTCGTTGACGTGAACGAGTTATTGTTCACTTCGATCGATCCGAGCTGCGCGTCGCCCATTTCTGAGTGAAATACTGCAGTGTACCCAGCGCCCGAGCGCTCGATCGTCAACGCTGCCGGAATACTCTGCCCGAGCGGCGTTTCGATCTCGATCGACCATGTACCCACGGGATCAGTCGGCCCTGACGCTCCAGTGGATTTTCGCTTCCCAGCCGTGTTGTAGACCTCGATGTCCTCTGCGTATGGCTTGATCTGCTCCATCACAAGAGCGCCATCGCCAACGACGATCAATGCCGCTTCGTCCGGTTTTATATACTTTTCTGCAACGCGCTGAATATCCTGCACCGTCACGGCCTGAAGCCGATCGCGATAAGTCTCGAGATAGTCGTTCGGCAGGTTCAACATCTTGATCTGAACTAACTGATCCGCGAGCCCTTCCTGCGTCTCGAGTCGAATCGGAAACACGCCCGTGAGATACGACTTCGCGTCGCGAATTTCCTTGTCGGACACCGGCTCATTACCAATCCGCTCGAGCTCGTAGAAAAACTCTTTCAACGAATCGCCCGTGACTGGCGTTCGCACTTCGGCCGTCGCGCGAAATGTTCCGGCCGTACGGCGCGCATCGAGATTCGTATATGCGCCATACGTGTAGCCCTTGTCTTCACGCAGATTCATAAACAGCCGCGACGACGCCGTAGCACCGAGCACCGTGTGCATCAGCATCATCGGAAAATAGTCAGGACTGGTTCTGATGATGCCGCTGTTCGCAATCACGATATTTGACTGCGCGGAACCCGGCCGATCGACGAGATACGCCGTTCTTTTCGTGCGAACCGGCGGCGCGGGAAAATTCGCGACCACTTTCTCGCCGCTTTCCCACGTCGAAAACAGCGACTCGATACGACTCACGATATCGTCGTAACGAACGTCGCCCGCGACAATGAAAAAAGCGTTGTTCGGCACGAGCTTGCTGCGATGAAACTTCACGAAGTCGTCGCGTGTACAACGATCGATTGACTCCGGTGTGGGCGCCACGATCGAGTAAGGATGATCGCCATACATCACACGCGAAACCATCTCACTCGCCAGAAACGACGGTTGCGCTCGCTGCTGTCGCAAACTCTCCTTCGTATTCTGCTTCGCGAGCTCGACTTCGTTTTCAGGAAACGAAGGCTCGAGTATCACTTCCGCCATCAAGCCGAGTATCGAATCGTTGAAATTAGAAAGCGCCGACGCACCGACGAGCGTGTAATCAGAAGTTGCGCCGGCTGACAAACTCGCGCCCATGCGTGCAACCTCTTCAGCGATCTCTTTACTCGTTCTCGATCGAGTTCCTTCAGGTAAGAGACCGGCGAGCAGATCTGTCAGGCCCGGAAGTCCCGGAGGATCAAACGCGCCGCCTACAGGAAACGCCAGCCTGTAGCTAACGAGCGGCAAGCGACTGTCTTCAACAACGACGAGTGAGAGCCCATTACGCAGAGTTGTTTCTCTCGGCGTCGGAATGGAGATCGGTCTTGGCGGTAGCGGCGCAGGCGCCTGGCTACGAAAAGTATCTGTTTGACTCATGTTATGGATGAAGCGGGCCCGTTCCTGGTTTAGTGTGCGGCGGAACATCCGCTGGGTCTGTTGATTGTTCTGAGGGCGATGTGCGAACCACGTCGGCATGCACCGGCGATTCAGGCTCTACTGCCGGCTGATCGGGAACGAGCGGTGGCGGCGCAGCCGGTTGATGGGGATCGCCTGGTGTTTGTGGCGAAGCTGATGCCGCTACCTCTTCAGACGAATCGCCAGCCGGAGCAGGAATGATATCGAGCACTACGCGGTTATCGACATTCACATAACGTGCGGTTGCATTTTTGATATCGTCAGCCGTGACCGCGAGATAGTGGTCCAACTCGGAATCGACGAGATGCGGATCTGAGTCGTACAATGCAAACTCCGCGAGACGCTGCGCGCGATACATCGTCGACTGCCGTCCGCGAACAGCATCGTTGCAGAGCGAGTTCCGCAGTTTCTCCATTTCTGCTTCGGTTGGTCCATCGGTCGCGATTCGTCTGATCTCGTCGAAGATCTGCTCGCGAATCGTGTGGACGTCCTGGTCTGGCTTTGGTAGCGCGAAGATGTACAGCGCAGATGGTCCACGACGCTCGTCGACGCCGCCTTCAATAGAGACGACCGACTCGTCACCTTTCACCAGTTTTTGATACAAGCGCGAGCTGTCACCTTCGAAGAGCAGCGTACCCGCGAGTGAAAGAGCATAAAAATCGGGCGTGCGTCTTTCCGGTATCTTCCAGCCGAGAACAAAAGCGGGCGCCGGCGCTAATGGATCGTGAAACGTCTCTTCACGAATCGCGACCGCTTCCGGTTCCGAAACGTCGGCCGGCGGCGGCACTGGTTGCGCCGGAATGTCTCCGAAATACTTTTCGACGAGCGCGCGCGCCTCATCGTTATCAAAGTCGCCGACGACAGTAAGCACGGCGTTATTAGGCGCGTAGTAAATACGGAAAAACTCTTTGATGTCGTCGATGGTTGCCGCGTCGAGATCTTCCATCGATCCGATCGTTGAGTGCGCGTTCGCAGGGTTCTTGAAGATCAACTCGTTCATGCGGAGAAACGCCGGGACGTACGGCTGATTGTCGTAACGTAGACGTTTCTCTTCCTGCACTGCGTGACGTTGGTTGTCGAGATTCTCCTGCGTGACTTTCAGCGAGCGCATGCGATCACTCTCGAGCCAGAAAGCGAGTGGCAAGTAGTTTGACGGCAAAGTCTCGAAGTAGTTTGTGCGCTCGGTGGAAGTGGTGCCGTTCATCGTGCCGCCGGCGTTGAAGATGTATTGAAAGTGCGCGGCTTTCGGAACGTTCTCCGAGCCCTGAAACATCATGTGCTCGAACAGGTGAGCGAAACCGGTGCGTCCTTCTCTCTCGTTGCGCGAGCCGACGTCGTAGTAAACGGCGATCGAGACAACCGGGATGGCGCGCTCCGGACTCAAGACAACACGCAGGCCATTAGACAGCTTGAATTCTTCGATTGGGGTTGATGGTAAGTGAAATCTATCTGCCACAAAAATTTTCCCGTAGAAACAAAGGCGTGCTTTACCGTTCGCGAGGAAGGGTAAAGCACTGCTTTGGGGGGATGTTGATAAGTTAGGCGCGAAAGGCGAGCGCCCGTTATTGAAGCTTCAGACAGTCTTGTTGTCGGCGATCATGCCGCGCAGCTCAGCTCGCAGCCGTTCGATTTCGGCGAGCTTTTGTCTGACACGTTCAAACAATGCTGACTGTGTCTTGATGCCCTCATCGATCAGGAAGCCCGCTGCCTCCGCACGATTCCGGAAGACACCCGCCTGGACCAGCGCCTCGAGTTTCTCCTGCGCTTCAGGCGAGATCTTAACCGCGACAACGTAATCATCTTTTGCTGAGATCGCCTTTTCAATGGTCCTACTAATATCGCGTCCGATTGCGCTCAGTGACTCCGGAATACGCGAGGCAATGTCGCGAACTGACGAAGCTGCTCGATTCTGTTCTTCCCCAATATCCGGATCGTCGTCACGAAGCATCAGATCGTCGATTCTCTCGGGTGCCGGGGGTTCTTCCTTATGATACGGACTGCTCATTTTGGTATAGACTCCTTTGCCAAGTACCGAATTCTACCTGTCCGTCTTTACGATAGTTTGTCGATGTAGGTTCATTCTACGGAGCGCGGGAAACACGGTCAACCTC
>Ga0134121_10001082_pt1 | contig 26744 bp, 23 predicted proteins | sample KB301_FD_96463 | JGI IMG/M metagenome (GOLD analysis project Ga0134121, IMG submission 96463) | Terrestrial soil microbial communities without Nitrogen fertilizer from Kellogg Biological Station, Michigan, USA - KB3-0-1 | ecosystem: Environmental > Terrestrial > Soil > Unclassified ... | reverse complement strand
GGCTCAGGTTCATAACCTGAAAAAATTGCTATGGGGGACAGGTAATTTTAAAAATCATTATCTACGTCGTATTGCTGGTCTTTCAATAATTGCAACCGGCATCCCCGTTACCAATGACGTGCTATCGCAGAAAGATAATCAATATCAGCCCGTCATACCAAAAGTTACGCCAACATCAAATGAGCCTGATAGAACACCACTTGAAAATCGTAAGAAGCGAGTAAAGCGAGAAAATGCCTTAGACACACAACTTTTAAGTGCTATTAAACAGGAAAATCTAGAAGAGGCAAAACGGCTCCTAAATGAAGGCGCTGATTGTATGTCATCTTTACCCCTGGCTAATAACCAACTCATCAGAGCTTTTGATGTTGCTATCCAGAAAAATTTTACTGAGATGGTCTCCTTATTATTGCAATACACACCGAAAAATACGAATGTCAGACTTAATAACGAAGAAAATAGTAAACAGATTTGTGCTAAGGCCATTCAAGATGGATTGCTGCACATAGTGACGATAGTGACAAAAGAATCTCGAGAAAGTCATGTCTATATAATCGAGTTGCTGATTAGTCATTTAAAACAGTACGGTACAACGTTGTCAGAGTACATTGATACGATGCATATAGGACATCAGGCTATTGAATCTGGAAATCTCACAATTATCCAAACCCTATTTAGAGTAGGACGGAACTCATCGAATGGACATGTATTTTTTGATGATAAGAACATGAGCTGTCTTATGAATATAATCGCAAATTATAATCGCACAGACTTACTGCACATGCTTTCTGACCTCAATATTAAATTAACCACAGCGAATAAAGAGCAATTGTTTAGTATTGCAGTTAAACAATATAACACTAAGTTAATAAAAGAAATACTCAATATAAGCTCATATGAAGAAATACCATTTGATGAACTGTGGAACCAGTACGGGGTAGTACGACAAGACAGCGAAATGATGGGTATATTACTTCGCATGCGTGAATGTGCTCTGAGGAAGAGCTCCTCATATGAAAACGGAGCGAGTGAGCAAGAAGAATTCAAAGTAGACGCAGAAAAAAAAAAGAAACGAAAAGAAGACATCCAAAAAATGTTTTTATCTTTTGTCAAAAAAAATGATGCACAAAAAGTAAAGGAATGGCTGGATATTATGAAAGACAGCACATTTTTCATCAGCGAGATTATCAAAAATGCATTCATACAAGAACTAACGAATAGCAATTTACAAATAGGGTTGTGGTCTTGGCACATCAGTAAAAATGATAGTATGTTTGATTTACTGCTTGAACACATACCACCGAGTTCGGATATGCTGGAGATAGCTAAATACGCCATAGATTGTGGGAATTTTAGGTTATTACATAAGCTATACGATAAACAGTGTGCCCAACCTGATCAATATCTATTCTTTAATGACGATGGCATAAAAACGTTACTGCAGAAGACGATTCTTACAGCAAACCGAAGTATGCTAAAAAAATTAATTACCACACAGCCTTATAACAAAATAAGTTCTGAAGAACTATGGAGAAGTGTCTTTTCAATGAATTGCCAAGAATACGATCTGGCTCGTTCGTTAGTTGAAAAGCGCATGAAAGCCGAAGCAGATGATGAATACATAAACATTGCACTAAATAGAGCTTTTGAAACAAATTATACAAATCTCTTTCAATGGTTGCTTGAACATGATGTAATACCAAAAACCGAAGAAACTTTTAAGTTAAAGCACAAAGAAGCTGGTGATTTACTATGGGCAGCAGTAGTTTCGCTACAGCATGGTTGTATTCGTATACTTCTAAATAATCACATTAAAGTATTATTCGAACACGGTTCGAATGCTGATATGGTTACTATAGATATATGGCAGAGAGTAATCAAAAGTCGTAATATCATGGCGCTAGAATTATTGTTGAGCCATAGTGATGGTATTATACAATATGCAAATCAAGTCAAAAAAATAACACAAGAAGTTACATTAATACCTGCTCCTGTGACAAATATAATTATTGAATATATAGTTCCAGCAGACAATGCCTGTAAACTCCTAAAATACGCCGTGCAGCATAGGTGGCCTATGGGGGTATCGCGATTATTAAAAAATAAAGCAGGTTGCCTTATTATGCATGAAAAAGAAGACAGTACATTACTAGATAAGGCTATCGAAAATCATGACCACGAAACAGCTGAGATATTGATAGCAAGAGGAGTTACAATACACCAGGCACCACTTGAAAAAGAGTCTGATAAAGAAGGCCTTAAGCAAGGCAACCTCAACGATCTTGCACAATTACTTATTACCAAAGCATCTTTGATAGGGTTAGAAGATGAGAAGCGGTTAGAAATAGCTGCGCTCGCAGGATTACCTGATACGATACAACCAACATCACATGACTAAGGAAATTTGCCTGATATCAATGTTGACGGGAATGCGTCAAAAAACTCGGATTAAATCAAAACTTATTCAACTTATTCAACACCTTCCTCTATTCATCATTGTTTTGACGTTCACATGCATCTAAAAACCAAATACCATGCGGTGGTTCACCAAACGTTTTTTCATACTGCTCTATAAAATAACGCAGTTCTTCACGTTTTTTTTCTCGTGATGGCTGAGGTTCACCTTCTATCTTTGGCACATGATGTAAAAAATAACCAACCGCTTCACGGCCAAAGCGTGCGTACTCTTTGGTGAACAAAATAAACGAGTGCCACAAATTATCCACATCCGAACTATACATTCCCATAGCGCGATCTTTATTATTTTTCAAAGCACACAAGACAAAGTAACGCTTTAGTTCTCGTTCTAAAATAACCATATCTTCGTCTGTGTATTTAAAATCTTTTTTACACCGAGCGATCATATTAGGTATGGGGTAATTCATTATGGCAGTAGTTATTTCTTCATCACTGCGCACTGACTTTTTTTGTATCTGTTTAACCTCAATTCCCTCACCTGTAAGAAAATAAGTTGGTATGTACGCATATACGATTGCTGCTGTGCATGCGAAAAAAATAGTTATTTTAAGTGTTGTTTTATTAATCATTGTAAAACCATTGCGCATAAAAATAGTTGTAAAAATAAATTTTAATTACTAATCACCCGAACATGTGCCTGAAAAGCACACACATCCGCACTCTAAGCCACCACCACTATCACAAGCACTTATTCCTCAATAAATATAAAAACATGCTTGACGCGGAGAGTTTTAGCATTTTTTGTAAACGGCGTACCACACCATTAGCTCTCATCTCTTAGTTCAATGTGATAAAAAAATGTGGTCTCAAAAATAGCGCGCGAACAACAAAAAAGTCGCGATTTTAATCACGACTTTCATAAATACATGCTAAACTCAGCGCATTATTGCTTTGCGTACACACCAAACAGTGAGCGCTTCTTGCTTCTCCATAATATACGTCCAAAATAATTAATTTGAATGTGCTTTAGTCAGCGCCTCCCTTACCACAATTCGCGACTACGGTGCCTTCTGATGTACCACAACGTTTACCCAACCCTTCACAACCACCACAATCGCCTTCCATCTTGCATTCATCATCATAATCCGGACCACCGCAGTTATCAGATTTTACACGCTCTATTAAGCTCACTATCTGAGGACCAACGTGTGCAATTCTTTCGGAAAGCGTTGCTTGAACAGCATTAACCGTAACTGCAACCAACAAAATCAAAAACAGTTTTATTTTCATAAACAGAACTCCCGTGTAGTAATATTTGAAAAAGATAGCTCATCGAAATCGCATGTAACTATCATAAATGCAGAGAGTACTCACTCCGCATAAATGTAATGTATATATGTCATACCGAGCTATAGCAGATTTAATACAGCATGTCAACTATATGACAATGACACGAACATCGAACAACCTTACACTTATTCCCATGATAAACGTGGAAATGACACTTTAAAGATTATGTTGATAATACAATTGGATCATAAGTAGTAATATCGCTCATTTTTTAACCATCATTGGTGGTCTCAATAAAAAAGTCATTATTTTCATGTTTAATAATTACTTCTTTAGGTTTCTGCTTTATTACTTTTTGCTGCCATTCATCAAATAAACTCACAAACTGTTTTATAGTCATTTTTAGTTCAGTTGATTTTGGTACAGCAGGGTATTCATCATTAAATATGATATATCCATTTTGATTTTCCAGACCTATATAATTGCCACCTGCAGCGTCACCATCGGTACTTTTCAAAACCCACTCTCGATAAAAACTGTCATTACATCGGATATCTTCGATAAAAAATAAGCCCATGCTACACATTTCCGAGGTAGATCCACCATTAAAATGATACGTATCAGAATCTAAATTCAATAAAAATTGTACAAACTCCATCTATGTTCCTGTCTTAGTTAAAATTGGATAAGCACTTTTCATAGAACCGTTTTTTGTTATGTGGATAAGGACTTCAATATCCTTTTGGACCAAAATTTGAATTACGTATTTCCCGTCGGGACTTATTTTCGGAATAACACCACTACTCTTAAATTTGTCATATGCTTCCATAACACATCCTATCACCTCATGGGCCTCCCAATGCGCTGGAAAAAAAGAAGATTCCTTAAGATAATGTCCATTATACCATAACTTTGCCTTGTAGAATCCACTCCGACTATCTATTACTTTGTTCCGGAATTCAATTATGCCACTGCTTTCTATTATATTCATCTTATCAAAGTGGAATCCACCGAGTTTGGGTAACCCATTTTTGGGATTAAAGTCATGATCAAGTCCCAAAATGTGCTTATAATTGGGTTTAATAAACTGATTAGCACATTCAGCAAAACCTTTGCGAGTCTCTTTGTACATTTTTTCGGCTAATTCAATATCAGCAGAAATACGCACCATATGTCCGCTACAGAAGCTCCCATACACTTCTTCTGCATTTTTTAAAACCTCCTTGGCGCTACCGGCAATCTTATCTTTTTCGATACTTGCTCTGAGCACCAAACCCTGCGGAGTAACTACGAAAGGATCTTTTTTTAGTGCATTGCTGACAGCACACTTCAATTTTTTGGCTACATCCGCTGCTTTTTTCTGCGTTTTTACTACGGCTTGTATTTCTTTTAAGTATGATACTGTTTTGGTAATGCCCATCCCTATTACTACATCGGCGGCAACAGAAGCTCCTATTGCGACCCATTGTTCCATAGAAAGATTTGCAAGATTAGCGGGAGATAGAGCAGAAACAGTATCCCAATAACCACAAATGCGCTCTGCATACTGATCCTTGGATAAATACCATCTACCTGCAACAACAGTTGAAACAAAGCGCGCGGTTCCAGCAAAAAAGTCTATGTTCTCTTGCACTCGCGTTATGGGATTTAAACATTCAGCAAATGTGTTTGCTGCATGAGACAATAAGGAACGCGCGCGTTCTAAAAAAGAAGGCACAGTATTATATTTGCCGGCAATTGATTGGTACTGAATATCATGTAAAAGATTCTCAGCCATAACTAGACTAAATACAACGCGAGTATCGTCAGTGGCGGTCTTAATATCACCTATTAAATGATAAGTATGATCTATCACTGCCGATACCACATAATATCCATTTGATCGCGCTTCACTAAAAATACCATCTGCTATTTTCTGCACTGAGTCGGCTACAAAATATTGATCATCACCAGGGTGAAACATCTGTATAAATTGTTGTGTTACATCTTGCGTGATCGATTGCATTTTTTGCGCAGAATAAGCCTTCTGCATTTTTTGCTCTGCTAAAACCATATCCTGCTCAAATGAACTATCAAAAATATCCAGAACAGGATCTATTTCTTCGCGTGCAACACGCGCTATAAATGTATCTTTATGCTGCATATATTTCTCTTGAAGCGCCATTTTGATCTTTTTAATTCGATGTGAGAGGCTCCATAGAACAAACGGATTCCAGCTGCCTGCATATCTTCTTTCTAGACAGGTTAATGTTGTTTTAACTTCACTGAGATTATCTTGAGCAAGCATTTCTTGATAACAACCAGGGCTGACGACCATTTGGTGATTCGATATTTGAGCGGGCAACATGCGATGTTCTACAATTCGATGAGCTTTACTGTGTATATTTAAAGGCCCCACCATATGTGCTGGTAACTCAGATCGATAAGGTGATTGCATCTGAAGATAAGGAACTGACGCATTAACCACAAGACGCATATCGCAAGTCGAGCGATAACCAGGGATAATCGCATGAAAATACATCAGATAGAGCACACCTATAAATCGTAATTTTAAAAAAAACACAACATTCATAGCTTTAATCTCTCCACCTGCATAACATATGCTATTAATTTCATCTAAATTAGACGAAAAATTAACATAAAAAGGTGGTAAAAAATAGCAAATTATAGAAATAGGCCAGTCTGTTGACAAAAAGCTCCTTTGTACGATAAGGTCAAACATGAGAGAGTAGTGGCTACGACTAAGTACTGCGCACAAAGTGAAGCATATAGGCAGAATATTCTTTCTTGTATTGTGCATATATTAAATATAAAAAAGGCGGAGTGTAGTATGAAGTGCAAAAAGTGCGATGGCCTCATGGTTCTTCAATCTTTTTTTGACCATTTTTTAAATTTTGAAGGGTGGAAATGCTTAAATTGTGGTAAAATAATTCTTAAGAAAGAAAAGAGTCTTGAATATGATTCTTTCAGTATTTTTTATCAACAGAATAAGTGTAAAAATCGCAACTAGGTGCGCGTAAATAAGTTATGATCTCGTTTTTGGCTATTCAGGCAACATATCAGAACGTTAATATTGGTCTTTTTAATGATTCTACCATGCTACAGCATGTTACAATACCTAATATATATGCAAGCAAACAGCTTATCCTGGTTATCGACGGACTGCTCAAAACAAGTAATACACAACTTAAAGATCTCTCTTGTATTATGGCAAGCCAGGGTCCTGCTCCATTTTCTACTCTACGTACTGTACTCACTGCAGCAAATGCGATACAGTTTGCATGCGCACTACCACTTATAGGCGTAGATGGATTACGCGCTATTGCACAGGAATATCATAATCCAAATTATCCTCACACAATCACGCTATTGGACGCATTCAATAACGATGTGTATTTTTGCATTCCCGATAGCATAAGCAATAATAACGGCGATAATAACGACCTGCAAAATCTATATGATATATGCTACTACACCGGCTACTGTAATATTAATACGTTTATAGCACAGGTCGCTACCCTACAGCAGACGAAAAAAGACAGATTGTTCCCGATTCGCTTTGTAGGAAGCGGGTCTCTGCTGCACAAACATGCAATAGAAGCACATATACCCACTAGCTATGTGCAAGATTCTACCCACAGCGCATGCTCTTTATCCTACATAGGATTAATGGGCCTCAAAACCTGGAAAAAAAATATAAGTACTAGCCAACTGCTGCCTCTTTATCTAAAAAAACATCAGGCAGAACGTTAACCTTTGGTTCCGTACATAGTTATCAATCTTTCAATTTCTGGATTCCCCTTTACGCTTGCAATTTGACGTGCCGACCCGATTACTTCATCGGCGCGTAGATCTAGATCTGCGCCTGCTTCCAGTAAAGTACGCGCAGTAATTGAATCATTCTGGCAAATTGCCTTGGACAGTAGGGTATGACGATCAGGACCAATACGATTTACATCAGCCCCCCGATTGACTAAAAAGGGAATAAAATTACTTTTTTTACGATCATATACTACGTGCACCAATAATTCTGAAGCTTTCTGTGAATCTATACGCATACCGCATGCATTCAACCATTCAAGAGAACACAAATCGTCCTGTTCTATGGCTCCATATAAGGCATCATCGATCAGTAGCTGTTCTTTGATGGGCAAAACAACCATTTCTTTTTCCCGCTGTATCCAACTCAAAAATGATGGTAACACCGCCAGATAATCTTTTTTTGCAGATCCCAACAGTGCAGGAGAATGTGCATTAAATAACTGCATCTTAACCATAAGACTAAATAGACGTGATTGGATAAACTTGGACATATTATTGCGATATGCAAGCATAAATAGGAATGACAACTTATCTTCATTGGTCATAGAAACACGCTTATCACATATGATTATGGACGCCAAAGAACAAATCATGTGTGGACTAAATTGGCTTACCGTCGCCGCGAGCATACCAAGATTGCGTGATACAAACAGGGGATGCAGTAGTTTTACTATATCTTCTGCAACAGGTTCCTGCGCATTCTTATAACCGAGCGCAGCAATAGAAAGAGGACTCGTATTAAGTTCAATCTCACGAGCAAGACCACGAAATAATCCCACAACTGCACCAATGCATAAAGCTCCTCCCAACAATAGCACAAGACCAACATCCCTTTTCTTCATCCTCCTCTCCCCCCCATTTTCTTCCAAACAATACCCGTATCGTACCCTTGCTCTAGTGTAATATTAGTCAGTAATCATACACAACAAAAAGTAATACAGTTTGAAGCATCGGCGATACATACTTATTATATTATACCTATTTCTGAAATAAACATTTATAAAGAGCGAAACGCTCCAATGCCCAAACAGACTGCATACACAGAACGTAAAATGGTCGGGGTAAGCTTACAAAAAACAAAACGCGCTTCTTGCAATTCATGCTTTTCTATCGTTGTCAGATCTCCCTCAGGGCCAACCATACAGACATATTCTGTTATATGCATACCAGTACTCCTATTCATAATATCTAGCAAAGGCTCTCCTGTATCATCAAAATATATTTTCATAGCCTTATCTTGGGCCCTATCTCGGGCATAGATATTGCATAATTCTTGAAGTGATATAGGAGCACGTAGTACCGGTATAGCAAAACATTTTGATTGTTCAGCCGCTGCTATAAAAATGCGCTCTGCTCGCTCACGATCTTTGGCTCCCCAAATACGATTTGTTTTATCGGTCATTAAGAGCTGAATAACACTCACCCCCAGCGAGCCTAGTATAGCAAGCGTTTGCTCAAAATCATCGCGCTTCAAGAGGGGAAGTATACATGTTATGCGTGGTGTTAATATTTTAATATCTTGTTTATCGACTATTATGCATGCAACTTCTTTTTTATGTATTGCATATAACTGGCAACACACCCGTATAAAGCAATCGAATAAAATGAGGCTCTCTCCCGCGTGCAAACGTAATATATGTGATATTCTGTGACACAAAACCTGATCAGTAATAGTCAATACCCCACTCTCATTACGCCCAACTGTATTATTAACGAGTTGTGATAACTGTGGTAGGTACAACGCAAATACATGTTTTTCTGCACTCATCTTTATTAATCCACCATATTAACTCAGTATATTGTGCGCATTATTTACCAAAAAATGCGTATACTCGTCGTTTCACTGCCACAGACGTGACCGAAACCGTTTTATATAATGTAAGCATAATATCCAGAAAACGCGCACCATATCGTTCTAGTGTAACCATAGCACCAGACTGGGGCGTGCTTACCTTCTGTTCGCAGCATAGTTTAGTATACTCACTTTCTGTGCTACCGTAGATATTATCATACGATAAATCAAGCTCTGCTTTTTTCTGTGTATAGCTATTAGTGCTCATCAGAATACAAAGCAAACACATAGCTACCACATACTTTTTCTTCATAAGCATAAAATCCTACTGTTAAAATTCTGTATAAGATTAATTATATGCAAGGAACCATATACCATGGATACGCAAATGCCAATAGTGCTTGTCATTCTTGATGGATTTGGATACTCCCCAAGGCACTGTGGCAATGCAATTGCTCGTGCCCATACTCCTAATCTCGATCGTTGGTTTGCAGAATACCCCCATACACTCTTAAATGCATCAGGAACATCGGTAGGATTATTAGAACAATTACCAGGAAACTCACAAGTGGGCCATTTGGCCATTGGTACCGGACGTATAATACCCCAACCCATTAGAGTCATTCATGATGCAATAGATAGTGGGCTCTTTTTTTCGCTCCCTCTATTACACAAACATTTTAAAGAACTGAACAAAAGGGGTGCAACCCTGCATATTATGGGACTCTTATCTGACGGTGGTGTACACAGCCATACAAAACATTTATATGCATTTATAGAAGCAGCCATCCAACATAATATACAGCGTATTGTTATACACCCATTTTTAGACGGCCGCGATGTTGTCCCTCGATCTGCGTATTATTATTTAGAGAAGCTGGAGTCTGTACTACGCCAATATAGCCTAAAAACATGTATTGTCATTGGATCTATACATGGACGATTTTATGCAATGGATAGAGACAATAACTGGGATAGAACTCAATACGCATACACCATACTCACATCAGATGGGCCGCCATCTATACGTAACTGGCGCGATATTATAGAACATAATTATCAGCAAGGAGTAACCGACGAATTTATACCTCCCACAGCACTACACCCACTCCATGCCGTACGACCTGAAGATGGCATTATTTTTTTTAATATTCGTCCCGATCGAGCACGTCAATTAACCGATGCTTTTATTGACCCAACGTTTACCCATTTTGAGCGAACATTCATACCGCTCACTTGTTTTATCACGCCCGTCGCATATCGTTATAGCAGTACTGCAACCGCCGCTACTGATGTCCTGTTTCCAAACCCAGTTATACGTAATACGCTTAAAGAGGTTCTTGCTAACGCTCAAAAAACTATTTTTTCCATCGCCGAAACAGAGAAATACGCCCACATCACATACTTTTTTGATGGATACCACGAAGCAGCTTATGCTACAGAAACACGATATCTCATACCGTCTATAAAAATAAAAAACTATGTTCATCACCCCCAGATGTCAGCGCCGATTATTACCGATACTATTATCGAGTCGCTTATGCACAAACTCTGTAATTTTTATCTTATTAATTATGCAAACGCAGATATGGTAGGACACTCTGGAAACTTTGAAGCAACGGTGCAGGCTATAGAATGTCTTGATAACCAACTGGCCACACTCTATGAGCACGTTGTTATGCACAACAATGGTACTTTGTGCATAACAGGCGATCATGGCAAGGCCGAATACATGTATAACATACATACCCATGAAATAATAACTGCGCACACGACCAATCCCGTCCCATTCTTAGTGATCCAAAAAATATCCGATCAAAAAAAACTTAAGCTGACAACACTGGCCGATATTGCACCGTATATTTTACATCTCATGCGTGTGCCGATACCTCCGCAGATGCACTCTTAGCCGGATCATACTCAAAATACACAAATCCTTCAGGCTCGCGAGAAATTTCATAAAAGCCAATACGTTTGTAGAGTGTCTGAGCAGGAATATTGGTCAATCTTGTCACGAGCTGTATCTTCTTTGCACCAAGTTCAACCAATTTTTTAATTCCATGATGCAGCAGCAACTCTCCGTATTTTTGACCCCTATACTGTCGGTTCACCGCCAAAAATAGTAAAAAGCCAAGATCACTGTTTTTCATATAATAGGCAACAAAGCCGATCAGATCATGATGTATTCTCAAGACCTGAACTTTTAATGTACCCAAATAACGTCTTTTTTCACTAGGAGCCATGTAGGTAAAAGTAAATTGAGGAGAATAATCTGCATCTGAAACAAGCCAATGCCAATCTTGCTGAAAAATCTGCATAATCTGTTGCATATCACGCTCTTTATTATATGTGTATATATGTGGGTAGTAATTAGCCCAATAATAATATGCACCGCCCAACACCGTTATAAGCACAGCAAATAATATACTTTTTTTTATGTTAATTTTTTTACTATACATAAATACATACACCTCACTGTTTATAATGCACGGTATATAATACTAATCCCTTTGCTGGTGCACATGGTAAGCAATGTTCGATAGAGCGTCCAACTAATATATTCTGCACATCTGCTACAGACACTTTATTCTTTTTTTCCGCACTTATCAATGCCGCACCAACCATTCTGCGTACCATGTGTCGTAAAAAACGGTTACCTGTGATACTGATACGATACACACCAAATCGCCTGTAATACGTTAGGCCAATATTATCTACCGTACAAATAGGGTTATCTCCAATAGGCATCCCCGTAGAAAATGCAGAAAAATCATGTGTTCCTACAAACAACCGCATCATGTCTTGCAACTGTTGTACGTCAAAATTTCGCGCAGTATATAAACCATATCGCTGTAGAAACGGCAGCGGTCGAGTGCCAAAAATATGATAATAGTATGTTTTATTAAGTAAACCATAATGAGGATGAAAATCGTTAGTTATTCGACTAAGAGAACGTATGATAATGGATCCGGGCAACCGAGATTGCCATGCGTGCATTATTCTACCAACATCAATATTTATGTTGGTATGAAAGCGAGCAACTTGCCCCAACGCATGAACGCCCGCATCGGTACGAGAAGCGCCAACAAGTGAGATATTTTCTTTAAAGACATCAAAGAAAGTATCTTGTAGCGTTTGGCTGATAGAAGACACAGTGGGCTGAAGGGCCCAGCCATGAAAGTCAGTGCCATCATACGCCACCACAATTTTATAGCGCTTCATAAAACACACGCAAAGATAACAATAAGTTGATAACAAAACACTTTTTGAACCTATTTTTATAATCGAAATACGCTTCCAGACATCATCCTCTCCACAGGGCGAGGATCCAAATTGATTCTATTTTTCATGCGATCACCAAAATACGTAACGTACCAAACATGCGCCTATGATTTATCTGCTATGCGTAACGCATGCAAATTGCTGTAGCTTGTACCCACAATAAATCTAATTTGGATCCCCGCGACAAGCGCGAGAATGACATCTAGAAACATCTAAAGCGCATTGTGATCATAACGTTTTTAAATAACTGTTTCTATAACGCTTCGTAAATACGCATAACAAACAAAATCCAGCTTCTTGCAATACAAAAAGCTGGATTTCATCATTCATCTGCTCTAGCTATTAATAATATTTTGCCGTGTAAGGAATAAGCGCCATAGTACGCGAAAAACGAATTACACGCGATAAATGACGTTGGTGCTTTGCACAACAGCCAGAAATGCGTGACGGAAGAATTTTACCGCGCTCTGTGATAAAACTCTTCAAAAACAATGCATTTTTGTAGTCCAACTGCTGTTCCTGTTCAGTACTTCCACAAAATCGGCATGATTTCGGCTGGTTAGCACCTAGGCGACGCATACGTTTTTTGATAAGGCGGGCACTAATTTTTAATTTAATTTTTTTGGTCATGGGTACTCCTACTCTGAATCCACCGAATCAGCCAATTTTTCGTAATCTAATTCCTGTTCTACTTCAATATCTCGCGAACGAGATCGCGGAGATGAAGACAGCAATCCTTCCATTTTATTTTCTTTTAAGAAAGCACCCACATCATGACTTGCCGGGATTTCTTCAAGAGACTTAGGTCTTTGGTAGGCCAAAGATTGGCGCGGATCAAGCGCACAAATAACATGACGCATCACTGATTCGTGAAGTTTAACTCTAAAAAACATTTTCATGTCTTCTATAGTTTCAGTGTGCGTAGAAATCTCAAAACGCGTCAAGTAGTAGACGCCATATTCATTTTTTTTTACCGGGTATGCAAGTTTATACTTACCCCATCGCTCAAAAGAGATTACTGAGCCTTTTGCTCCCTTAATCAGACGGCCGATCTCTGATTCTATAAAGGTAGCCTCATCTTTAGTTATTTCTGGCCTTGCCAAAATCAATGCCTCATAACGACGCATCATAAAAACTCCTCACCACTAACTGGAAGTGTAAAAACACTATAAAGCATTGTCTTATACGACATGCTTTATTTAGCATATATGAGTACCTTACTCACATAAAAAATACTGTACCAGAATACTGAAAAAAAGCCAGTTTTCCGGTACAGTATTGCTATTTTTATAGTATCTAGCTACTTAATTATTATACAATCAATTTTTGCTGACGCTGAATCACACGTCCAATAATTCTGAAGTGGTCCTTACCTCGTACAAGAGCGATAGGCGATTGCTTATGGTTTACTGATTCCAATACGATAAAATCCTCAGTATATGTTACCTGCATGATAGCCTTAACTGGCGTATCATTGCCATATTCAACCGCAGCAACATCACCTGACCGGGTCCACACAGCAGGAGAGATTATTAAGTAGTCACCCTTAACAAAGTGCGGGGCCATACCATTGTTTTCAATACAGAGCGCAAAGATTGCTTCATCCGCCGAATTAAGAACCGGAACAAAAACATCTTTGTAACCGGTAGTTACTTGCATGAGCTGATTATTATATGGCGATGGATTAAACGGAATTTCCCCTACTACAGGTACCACTTGTACTTTCAATTCGACCTGCGATTGATCGGGCATACTTACGCTTGACTCAATATTATCAGTACGCTGACGCCGTTCAGCAAAAAGATCTATTGGGCTAATTTCAAAGGCGTTGGCCAATTTCCTTAAAGAATCTTCATTCCAACGACGCGTTCCATTTTTAATATGAGTCAAATAGCTTTCCGACATACCTGTTTTTTCTGATAAAACCTTAGTAGTCCATCCCTTCTGTCTCAACAGTTCCTTGACTCGTAACTGTGTAGATGTTGACATGGCATATTCCTCTTTATTTTTAGGGTGGTTGAGTTATATTCGATACGATTATTACACTGCCTTATTTCTAATAGTACACGAAAAGGCAAGCTTGTCAATCAAAAAGATACACATAGATGTAAAAAGATTTAATTTTAATAAGAAAAACTATGTTAAATAGAATATTAGCACTATACTCAATATTCTGTTTAAACCTAATATAACTAACTACTATTATAACCCCATGTCACACCCAAAGTCCTTCGCGGAAGTTATTGAAAGCTCACTGCACACCTGGCTTGCCCAGACGTGGCAATGGGATTACTTTCCCCTTTTTGGATCACTGGTAAGCGTAAATCAAGGTAACAGAGTTCTCATAGGCCTTGTTCATAGCGTCCAAACGGGCTCTATAGAAGCCAATAGACACCCTTTTGCCTATCAAAAAACAGAAGAAGAATTATATCGGGAACAGCCACAGATATTTGAGTTTCTCAAAACTACTTTTTCAACAATTATTCTCGGCTATCAAGAAAATAATACTGACTTTTATATGCTTGCCCCAGAGCCAGTAAAAATACACGCTTTTGTTCAAAACACTCCAGATAACATTCATAAGCGTTTCCTTAACAATTCTGATTATTTACATGTATTATTCGGGCTATCTCGTCACATAGACAATTTCGACGAGCTGCTACTCGCGTTTCTGAAAAATAACATACGTATAATCGCCCCAACAGACATTAGCCTCAAAGATTTTTTTGCCACCTATTCACTACTTATAGGTAACGATTATCGAAGACTAAAAATGTTTTTGCATAGGGCTCAACATATTATCGTCAACCACACAAACAATTCTGGTATCACATCGTATTAATCGCGAGAGCTGCGCTTTATCACCCTACATACTCTTCAACAATGTCTCTTGCCTTAACGGGAAGTGATGGCACTACTTCGTATAACTCATCTGAAATCTGAGGTCGATAACAATATCCTTCAATAATATCTATCACACCATTCGGCATATGCTTTCTTTTTTCTCCATCCGCACTGCCCTTAGTATTCTCTTCCAGTAAGACACGTCGCACCTCACGATCTCTGCGCTTTGCGTCAAAAATAAAGGATCGCACCTCCGACGGCATACACTCATCAAAAATATCTTCAAAATCATCCCGACTCACTTTATCAAGAGTACCGTCAAAAATAAAATCTTGTATTTCTCCATAAAGATGTGGCCATAAAAGAAGAGATAACATGCGTTTCGGCGTAATCGCTTGTTTTTGGTCCGCAAACAACACCCTTACGATATCGGCCTTTTGTCGAGAACCCATATCATGGTAAATAAAGTAATCTATAGAATCTTTCCCAAAATGATTACGGCTATCGGTTAATTGCACACCTTCATTAGCAATCAATTTCATCATAAATATATCTCTTCTGCGCTGGTATAAATACTCATCTAGCACCGAGCATTTATTTGCCGAATTAGGCTGCTGATTGTGCTCTCTGGCTTTATCCAGTAGTATTTTCATGGCATGCAGGTTATTGCTCTTAAAAATAGAGTTACAAATGCTTGTCTGGTTAAAATGCACATCAGGCAACATCTTGTCAAGGATTAGACTCATCGCCTCTTGATTATTAGTATGAACGGCATGATACCAGACTTCAGGATGATGGCGATGATCAATAAGTCTCGCAACCAACTGCAGAGAGTTATTATCTACGGCGTCATTGATAGCCTGTTGATTAAAGCAACTTGACTCGCAATTTCCATAAACTCTTTCCATAATGCCTATACAATCATGTTTTATGATGAGACCCGCTAGCTCTTGATTTAAGGGTCTTATCTTAGCGCTATAATTCTTCAGCAGCACATCCACCATGGCTAGATTATTGAGCTTTATTGCTATTCTGAAGAGATTAACTGGTACAAAGTAGCTTGCGTTTGCGGAATCAAAACCAAAAATAGATTCAGAAAGATTTTTTTCTATTATGGGAATACGCCAGCGAAGTATATACGACATTTCAGAATTAATATACTTCAATGCATCATCTGTCGTAAGTGGCAGTTCAGCCCCTAACCATGTTCGTCTTTTTACATACCACGGCCTGTGTTGAATCGTAGACTTTAAAGCATTAACAAAGTCTTTGTTTACTATGCTTTTACACTGGTCTACATTTTGATGACGCATATTTGCCCACGCTACCTGAGAATGGTCATACCATTGTTGTATTTCTACTTTTGTATCATCTGTGATAAGTCTTACTGCTTCTTGCAAACTATCTTGACTATTCCGTAAGACTGCCTCCATAAATCGCATGGGTAACGATTCTCGTTCTGCTTTTAGGTGTGCACGCCTAGCCTGCCTTTCCACGTCTTTTTGCTGCGCATCTTGCTGCTGTTCTAATAATTTCGCATCTAGCTCTGCGTTTAATCTTTTTTGCTCACTATCTCTTTCCAGGCCTCTTTGTTTTCTTGCCTCGAACAAAGCATCTACCCTATCAAAGCGCTCTTTCTGCTCTCGTTCAACTTGCACAATACGATCTCCTTCTGACTCTGCTCTCTGCTCTTTAATATCTACATTTTTCAATTGATTATTTGATGAGTCAGGCTTGTTATGTGGTTGAACAGGCAACTCAAGATCTGGCAATAGTACAGGATCAGGTAATACAGGTAATTCTGGACCCAACAATAAAACTGGCATAGGCGATGGAGGTAATTCTGGTTGTAACTGTTGTTGATTATTGTGAGTCTGCGCTGCAATTGCGTCCTTCACCATACTTGCACCAAGCACAGCAGAACCCAGTGTAACCAGACGGCGTAAGTAGTGGGTATTCCAGCCATGCTGGCCCCACAGCGCTTTATGCGCTGCATTTAGATAGTTAGCTACTGCACGTAATAGTCTACTCTTAATTGTTTTACCCGTGTTACTCTTCTTCTTGCTTTTTGATTCTGACTGACCAATTCTAGACGGGGAGAGAGCTACTTTGCTTGCAGGTGATCGAACGTGGTTGAAAGAGACTTGAGGGGTTCTTTGGGCACGAACTGGGAAAGAAGAAAAGCTCGATTGGGCATAACAAAACAATGCGATAGCAATAAAACCTGTTATCGCACGCACAGCATTTATTAAAATAATTTTATTATTCAAACGTCCCACGTAGCTATCCCCGCTATCTTTCAAAAACTCTCGTATTACTATTTATAGTACATGAGTATTCAAATTTTACTACGGCTATCGAGAATATTTTTGAAAAGTATTCAGAAAGAATAGAATTAATTTGGACGTCCGCCGTGCGGCGAGTATGATGGCGAGAGCATAGACGCTCTGTAGAAACACGAACAAATATGGTGACAATATATGCATATTTAATCTTTTAAGAGTAACATGCGGGCGGGGGCTGCTTCGGTGCCTATCACGCTTAATGGCAAGCAGATAAAGCGATAATTACCTGGTTCGACATGCGCTAGGCGCAACCCTTCGACCAACAGAATATTGGCACTTAACAAAGCAATGTGCGTTGCATGATCAGGATCGTCACGCTCTATCCCCAAATAATCGATACCCACCCCAGTTATCCCTTTACTCATTAAATAGCGCGCTCCCGATTCATGTAAATACACAAAATCACGACAAAATGGAGCGTTATGGGCAATCAGGCTATTGGTCGTTTTAAACAATACCGTAGTGCTGAGCACTATTTGACTATCGCATTTCTGTAAATCATGATCAGTAATATGCGATCGTACATTCATGAGATCAAGTACGGTACAGTTACCTATAAAACGATCGAGTGTAATGCTATCTATAGTAACACCGTCACGTAAAAAATGAGCCGGTGCATCTACATGTGTGCCTGTGTGAGAAGATATTTCTAGTGTTGATTCCCGCACATTGTCTTGATCAAAGCTTTTATGCGTATGTATCTGAACTTTGTAGCGATCTTTATATCCCGTCGTATTATTAGTAATCGGCCAGCTTATATCGATTATTGTTAACATAAGCCTACTCGCCCACACCATCTTGTTTATGTTTTTGTGTGTGATCAAGCACACTCACGGGATGACCACCAAATTTATTACGCAATAAAGCAACCATTTTAGTCGCATAGTTACCGCCCGTTTCACGAGACCAAGCGCGCACTTTCAATGCATCGTCTATAGTAGGAACAGGAATATTGTGCTTGTGCGCTTCTTGCGATGTCCACAGTCCCGTACCATTTTCTCCTATTGTTCCCGATACAAGAGATAAATCGTAGTCTTGATCAAAAATATCGTGCGCTAATTCTAAAATAAACGATCTGATAACTGAACTTGTGTTCCACAATCGCGATAACTCTGATAAATTAATGCCCTCGTTTTTAAAACTTCCCTCTTTTATAACGTGAAACCCTTCGGCATATGCTTGTAATAATGCATACTCTATGCCGTTATGCACCATTTTTACATAGTGTCCGGTTCCGGAAGAACCAATGAGAGATACCCCACCAGGAGCGGCAATGGCTTCTAGGAGTGGATATGCTTCACTAAAGGCTATTTTATCTCCGCCCACCATTAAACAAAACCCAATTTCTCGACCCCGTACTCCACCCGATGTTCCACAATCTAGAAAGTGTATGCCCTTAGTTGCTGCTCGTTGCGCTCGTTCTATTGAATGCTCATAATGACTATTGCCACCATCGATAATGATAGTCCCTGCCTGCAACTGCTCTAATAACACATTAAATACATTTTCAGTAACTTCGCCATGAGGAACCATCACCCACACTATGTTCGTATGGTACGCCATATGAGCAAGATCATCTATAATCAAAGCACCTGCTTCAGCTCCCGCCTGTTGCCCTAACTCGCTGGTATCAAACCCCACAACATCATGACCCGCTTGTACCAATCGATATGCTATCGCACTGCCCATTCGTCCTAATCCAACGATTCCCATTTTCATGATCGCCATTCCATGTTATACGTACGTTCAAAATCTTTTATCGCCTGTTCAGGACCGCGAGAACCCTGCTTATAAGAATATAACGGGAACAGCTCTGAACGTATCTGGTCTATTATACGCCATGCATATTCAATTTCATCACAACGTACCGATACCGATTGTTCTCCACGCATTACCTCTTCAAGTAATACTTCATATGCTTCTTCTGGCATTCGCCGGCCAAAAATAGAACTGTGACAAAATTCCATAGCAATGGGGACAACCATACTCCCCCGCCCCGGTTTTTTCACATTAAGATACAGAGAAAATAATGCATCAGGAGCAATTTTCATAGTAAGCCAATTTGATTCTACTGGACATCCATGCACAAGCAAACATGCTACTTGTTTAAACTTAATGTGAATAACCGTTTCTTTTTTGTCTAGCCGTTTACCTGTTTTGATATAAAAGGGAACCCCTTTCCACCGAAGATTATCTATTAAAAAACGTGCCTGCACAAACGTCTCAGTGGTAGAATTAGGCCGCACTCCTTCATTATCAGTATACCCTTCATATTGACCAAAAGATCCGCCGGCTACGTACACCTTTTTAAGCACATCAGCTCGATTAACGCGAATAAAATCGCCCGTTAATTTACCCGGCGCTTCCATCGCAACAAGCGCTATTAGTTCTAAAACATGATTTTGGACCACATCACACAAGGCGCCATACCTATCATAGTATGCAGCACGTCCCTCAATACCGATATTTTCACTTAATATAATCTGTATCTGATCAATATATGCACTATTCCATAGTGGCTCAAAAAAACAATTGGTAAAGCGCATCAACGTAATATTACTAACAAGCTCTTTGGTTAAATAGTGATCTATGCGATATATTTGCTGCTCATGTAATACACGTGCAATCGATTCATTAATCAGTTGGGCAGATAATGCATCATGGCCAAATGGTTTTTCATATACCACGCGATACCATGGATAAACCCCATTCTCTTCACGTCTGGCAATACCAGCATGCGCTATATTCTGAGTAATATCAGCAAAAAATGACGCTGCACATGCTAGGTATATAATACGATTGCCCGAAAGATTATGCTGCTCTTCAAGCTTTTGCACCATCTCATGCAGTACTCCATAATCATGCACGCGAGTAAAATCAAGTTGCTGATAATACATACGACTTTTAAGATCATTCCACAGCTTCGCGTCTCTATTGGGTACAAATTCCTGAGCGTGTATCATAATCTCATCTACGGTGCTTGCACCGATAGCTGCCCCCACCACAATAAACTGCGTTAATTTATGGGTCTCCATTAACCGATACAGTGCCGGTATGAGTTTACGTTTAACCAAATCTCCCGTTGCACCAAAAAGTATAATAGAACAGTTATTCATACACTTTTACCTGATCTAGTTTGCCTAACTCATATCTACCTGAGCAATGCGCGTACTTCTTTTTTATATAATTCCACGTGAGGCTGATCAAAAGGATCAACTCCTAACAAAAACCCTAAGTATATTATTTCAAGCATATGCATCTGCATTAACCCTCCTATATGATACGCATTTTTTTCAGGAATTGTTAGTGTCATGAATGGCAAATTATGCTTGTAATACGCTTTCTGCACTGCCACCATAATAGAGTTCATAACAGTAATCATTGATGTGCCATCGACCACAAGACTAGTATTATTTTTTGCGATATCAACAAATGTAGTAAATCGCACCGGGGGCCCGCCCAAATAAAGTTGTGCAACCGAATGCAAATCAACGGTGCCGATAGATACCGTCGGCAATATGCCGACGGGCATTATTTCACCTTCTATATACCCCTCTTTGCCCAGGCTTTCCCCTACAAGCTGCCGATACCACGCACCTACCCCAGATAAATCTTTTGAGAATACAAAAAGATCGTGAATGGCAATGCCCCTCTTATAGTATTCAAATAATAACAGAGCGCGCCCTATCGCAGGATTATTTTCAAACACCTTTTCGATTTTCTCTACTATACCATCGCTAACTAATGCACATCTATATCGCATATCTCGTGCTCCCTGACAGAGCGCATCAATATCGATGCCTAATAATGCGAGCGGGAACAAGCCGACAGAAGAAAAAACAGAGTAACGCCCCCCCACATTCTTGGGAATGGCCAATCGTGTTATTCCCTGTTCTTGAGCATAATTCCATAACTCAGAATCTTCATCTGTCGTTATAACTATATAATTACGATACACATGGGGATATGCTTTACGTAAAAGATAAGTGAATAACTCTGCGTTGGTGACCGTTTCTATAGTAGTCCCCGACTTGCTCACTATATTAATAATAACAACACTACCCTTTTCAAGTTCCTGCTCAACCAGTAGCACTATATCATTGATGTAGTCAGTATCAACGGTATCAGCGACATAGAACGTAATATCAGGCTGCTGGTCATTGTATAGTGTCCCAAATAATGCCTGATGCACCGCTGCAGCTCCTAAGCTCGACCCTCCTATACCCACCACCACCAGCATTGTCGGCTTATATTTCTTCTTTTCTTCTACTACTCTTTTAGTCTCGACACGCGATAACTCATCATCGGGAAGATTAACTGAAGCATACAGCGAATCATACCCCCCCTCTTGTATACTAGACCGCACCCTTTCAACTTCGGGCAGCAATTGTTTTAACCCCTCGCGTAACGTTTTTTCGCCCACCGCACCCTTATTTGGATAAGACCACGTAATTTTACCCATTTTTATAGCCCTTTTTCCTATAGCAGACTTTCTAATAGAAAATAATAGTCAGTATATAATCACCCCCTCTTGTTACAAGGGTAAAAAAAATATATTCTAAATAATAACATAATTCTCCATATCATAATTATGATGAGAGGTTCCCGTGAATTTTAAAAGTAAATATGTATTATTTCTAAAAATGCTCAGCTCATACATGCTGGCTCTACTCTTCATGTGCTCTATAGCTTCTTATAGCTATACAATGGAAAAGTCATCTAATAACAATCATGTTCAGGGTCAAGAACCATCCGCAGCAGCTGCTTCCACTGCAGCAGGCGAGGCTAAAGAAAGAAATCAAGACAATGGCGCTGCTGGTGACGATTTCGGCGATGATAGCCCTAATATTGGCTATAGGCCCGGTTGTCTTTTTCGAACTAGGCAGAGGGCAAAAAACTGCGCACGACAAGTCGCTAGTTTTCCTAGCGCCACCAGAAATGCAGGCTACGCCAGATACAAACAAACAAAAGATACTGTATCATGGGTCGCTTCCGGCGCAAAAGAAGCAGCAAAAGACACTTACCAATCTAGTGCGCAATGGTTTAATAATACATTTCTCCCGGTCGCCAATGACCCAAAAGCGCAGTTGGTGGCGGGGTTCGTTTCATATCCATATGCAGGGGCAGGCCCTTTTTGTTCTGCCCTTATAGGTGCAGCACCTAATTACCTATCTTCTGACGCCAAAAGCTGGTTAGAACAACATCCGACGGTTTCTACTGTTGCACACGCAGCATCTGCTTACTACAATACAAGTACTCTGGAGGCGCTCGTATTCGCTAAGCGAGGAATCCAGCAGGGCTATACTTGGTGGCAGTCTCCTACTAGAAACAATGACTTACAACATTTCCAAACATTTATGACCAGCCCTGATACCCGTTCTCAATGGGCGAGTAAATGTAAAGATACGTGCGTTCAGTATGTACAGAGCAATCCGGACTCAGTGCGGGCGATTGGCTCAGTAGCCGCATCCCTAACAAGCTATGAACTAGGAATAACAGGACCATGGCTTCTTTCAACCGCTCTTATAAATAATTTGCCTCGCTTGCTCCCACCACCAACTAAGCAGGCCCTTGACGCGTCTGGAGTACTAATTCTCGCTCATATGGCAAGTGCTTACCAAAATGGCAGTAAACTTCAAGTCCTCGCAGGTGCAGTTCCAGAGATCTGCTCTTTACTTACTGCACAAAACAGCGCTGCATCGGTAAATCAAGCACGCCAACAAATCAATGTTCAAGGACCACAAGCAAATGCTCCCGCCCCATCACTTTTCCATCGCATGCTTCCCTCTGGACTCACCGATGTAAATATAGTCCGCCAGAATATGGAACGGCAGCAACAAAGCGAAATACGATCGCTTCAAAGAAACCATCGACAAGAAGTCCAGGCTCTAAGTGCTTTACTGCTCGAACAAAGCAATAGTTTAAATAATGATGATACAGATGATGATACTAAAGAACAAATGGATGAACTACACAACAGGAACGTGACACAACAGGAACTAGATCATCAAAATCAGTTAGTATCCCTACAGGAAAAACACGAGCAAGTACGTCAAGAACTAGCTGAAGCAGAACAAACAGGTACCCTAACTGAATTTGCGGTCAAGCAGTACACAAGCGCAGCAGTAAACACTGCAATAGCTCCCTTGAGAATGATCCCTAACGCTATTAACGGGGAGATTAAAGGGGCTAAAATGAAATTAGGTGTACAAATGAGTGAAGTAACCGATGCTTTTGGTGCAGCAAAAAGAAACTTTTTGGACCTTATCAAAAATCCCACTAAAGTAGGTCTCAAGACGGCTGGACAATGGATAAAGGGGGGTTTATTAACATCAGCTGCATTTGGAGGTCTCGCGTTGGCAAAATATGCTCTATTCAAGGGTATTGATTACGCCTATTTTGTAGTAACCAACTTGGCGCAAAAACCGAAGTTGTTCTTAGAATCTTCCCAAAAGGGATATGGTGAACGAGTACTGGACATCTTCACTAAAAATAAATGCGCATTCTCTGAAATGATCTTTTCGGCTGACCAGGAAGAAAACTTCGGAAAATTATTAGAACGAATAAAATTAATTGCGCAACGCATTGCCCGAGGAGAAAATGTTACGTTCCCCGGCATTCTTGCCTATGGACCTCCTGGTACTGGTAAAACAATGGGGCTCAGCAGAATTGCAAGAGAATCTGGTTTAGGTTTTGTAATTCTTTCTGGTTCATCGTTAGCACCGTTTATTAAAAATGGTACCGCGATAACAGAATTAACCAATCTCTTCTTCTATATTAACTTCATTTCTCCTAGACCGGTTATGATCTACATTGACGAGGCAGATTCATTGCTCAAAAACAGGGATCTTTTATTAGATGATAAGTCTACTTGGGATGCTGTTAACCACCTTCTACAACTTACCGGAACGCCAAGCAATAAATTCGTGCTTGCCTTATCAACAAACTATAAAGACCATCTAGATCCTGCGATAATTGATCGTGTAAGTGACTATATACACGTAGGACTTGCCGATACAGACACACGCCGCAGACTACTAGACTTGTATCTCAACACAATTATGTATAGAAGAATGAACGGCAAAGCATTCGTTAAAAAAGCAAAAGAGCTTTTCACCAAAGAATACATCATGGGACTAGCGCAAAAAACAGAAGGATTCTCAAACCGTAGTATTCAGCAATTTGTTTCCAAAATACATAGTGAGTCACTAATAGCAGAAAACGGCCTTGTATCTACAGAAATTGTTGATAGAGCAGTTAAACAGATGACTGAGAAAACTGCGTATCTGCAAAAACTCCAGAAGATGAAAGAGTTTAAAATGAAACAAAAAGAACTGGAAGCTGAATGGCATATTGGTTCACTAACAGATAAAATCGCAGAAAGGGATAAACAGGTGAGTGGTAAAGATACTACTGGCTCAAAACCCACTGCAACAACGCCTGCACCGAGCAAACCAGATCTAGCACCAGATAAGGCTACAATACAACCTGCTGTACAGACTGCCCAAGGGACAACGAGTACTCCTAATGAGCCGCAAGAACAGGCGTCGGCAACATCGACTCCATTGACTACTGCAAATGCAACCATGAAAGGTAAACTCTTTAGCATGCTCGGCCGATTCCGTCCCGAAGTAGCTTCTGCAGGAAGTTATAGTAAAGCAGAAAGTACACAGGGAGTAGCGCCAGCTGCATAGCTACAGTCAACAGCATAGAACTCCGAGTCTTTAACGTGAATTTAAAAGTGCTTGTGATATACTTTATGCTCAAGAACGAGCTACAGAATCCTACAAATGTCGTCCTCGCCGCAGGGTGGGGACCCAAATTAATTCTATTTTCATGTGACTATTAAGGCTATTGCTATACGTTAACCAGTTTGATTTTCATATTTTTTATACTTGTGAACTATGATTACATTGACTGACTTACTTTGCATAGTTCTTTAAACACAATCGAAAGACCAAAAGCTACTCTGAATCGTCCTTTTTAATGCATTTAATTTGGATCCCCGCGACAAGCGCGAGGATGACGTCCGGTAGCATCTACAGCGCATTTTGATTGCAAAACCAATGCGCCATTAATTTCAAGTTCGCGTTAATTCTACCTCCAAACTCGTATCACTCAACACCTTCAGGAAGAATATCAGCCACACCGTACTTCCCGTCTTTGTAGTAGATATAAATCGGTGCAACCTTATTATCTATCAGTTCCTGCCATTTATGTGCCAAATAAATTAGTTCGTTTCGATCAATTTCTACAGCATGCTCTTCCGGATCATCACTCATCAAAAACGATGGTTGCAGAACAACCACTTTATCTTTCAAAGAGACGCTAACAAGTTCCACATCTACTCCTTCGCTATCAAAATCTAATAAGCACCTAAGTAGCCATTGTACATCAGAACCATGATCCGTGAAGGCATCGTAGATCAGCCTGACGACTTCATTCTGTACGTCATTGCATCTTCGATGGAATCCTGTAGTACCTATATCCACTTTTATATAGTTTTTTTCAACCTTCATCGGCCAGGTTATTGTTTTGATATTCATAGATCATCGCTCCATAACTGAGTAGGAAGAGATAATTTTACCCCTTCCTGTTGTTATCATTTCTACGATTGTTTTAATCGCTATACCCTCATTAGTGACCCCGCTAACAGCAAATCTGTCAGGCCCTTGAGCAATGCTTTCTCCATTATTCAAAGACTCCCTTATTTTCTCTATCACTTTGCAAGTCGTCCATTCTTTTGGAAAAAATGTTGATGGTTTTGGCTTAGCATTGCCATACGACCACCATGCTTCGTACACACCGTGATCACCTACCTTAGTAATCTCAAACTTAAACTTGTCGCTATTCATAGCTCTGACCACATGATCATGGTGAAAACCGCTGCCTTCATATTTATCCTTATTACAGTAAGTTTTTAAGTCTGGTCCAAGTATGTGTCTCATTTG
>Ga0134121_10001081_pt1 | contig 26749 bp, 20 predicted proteins | sample KB301_FD_96463 | JGI IMG/M metagenome (GOLD analysis project Ga0134121, IMG submission 96463) | Terrestrial soil microbial communities without Nitrogen fertilizer from Kellogg Biological Station, Michigan, USA - KB3-0-1 | ecosystem: Environmental > Terrestrial > Soil > Unclassified ... | reverse complement strand
GGACGAGGGCCAGGACAAGTCCTCCGCCCCGGAAGTCGTCACCGCGTCCCAGGACAAGCCCCCCGGTGCGGCGCCTCCGCCGCCGCCCCCGGAGGATTCCCTCTTCAAGACGCTGGTGAAGCAGTTCTCGATCGGCGGCCAGGTCCGGATCCGGGCGGAGTACCGCGATCCGACGGCGTACACCCAACCCTCGTCGCACAAGTCGGACGACTACATCCTGGAGCGGATCCGCCTCAACCTGAAGTTCACGGTCACGGATGACATCGAAGTTTTCATCCAGCCCCAGGATCAGCGGATCTGGGGTCAGGAGATCACGATCCTGACCGACGAGCGCAACCTGGACCTGCACCAGGGATACGTCGATATCCGCAATATCTTCAGCGAGCCGCTCTCCGTCCGCGCGGGTCGCTTCGAGATGGCCTACGGCGATCAGCGGCTGGTCAGTCCGCTCGACTGGCACAACGTGGCCCGCGCGTGGGACGGCGCGAAGGTCCGGTACGCCCCCAAGGACTTCTGGGTGGAAGCGTTCTACACCGTGCTGCGCGATCCGTATCCGGCGGCGACGCCCACGCCGTTCGTCCCGGTGCCGGGGGCGACCAGTACCAACGGGGCGGCCGAAGACCAGGACTTCATGGGCGTCTACTTCTCCTACGTCGGGATCGCCGAGCACGAATTCGACGTGTACGCCTTCTTCCGCGAGTTCCAGGACAACACTTTCACGGGCGAAACCGGCGGGCCGGGCGACCTCATCGACCACACGGTCGGCGCGAGGATCAAGGGGAAGGATTTCGGCTTCGACTATACGCTCGAGGTCATGGGGCAGGGCGGACGCGTGGGCGACACCCGGATCGCGGCCTACGCGTATGCGGCGACGCTGGGCTACGCGTTTGACGTAGCCGGGAAGCCCCGCATCGGGCTGGAGTATGCCGTCGCGAGTGGCGACCGGACGCCCGCCAACGGCGTCCGTCAGACGTTCGATCCGCTGTTCCCGTTCTTCCACTACTATCAGGGCTACGCCGACGTGTTCGGCTTCAAGAACTCCAAGTCGCTGTCGGCCTACCTCAAGGTCGCCCCGGCGGACAACGTGACCCTCCACATGGATTTGTTCGCCTTCTGGCTGGACCAGGCCCGCGACAGCTGGTTCAACGATCCCGGCGCGCTGCTCCGCCGCGACACGACCGGCTCCTCGTCGCGCAAGATCGGCACCGAGTTCGACCTTCACGCGAAGGTCAACGTCGGAAAGTACGTGAAGCTCTGGGGAGGCTGGTCCCACTTCATTGCGGGCGAGTTCGTGCGGAAGACGGCGACGACCGGCGAGACGAAGGACATGAACTGGTTCTTCCTGCAGATGACGGTTGACTTCTAGGCCAGGCAGGACTTCAGGCCGGCGCGCAGTTCCTCTTCGGGCAGGTTGCGGCCTATGAAGACGAGGATCGCGGAACGGTCCTCGCCGTCGTTCCACGGCCGGTCGGGGCGGCCGTCGAACATCATGTGGACGCCCTGGAAGACGACGCGGCGCGCTTCGCCCTGGACCTCGACGATGCCCTTCATCCGGAAGATGTCGGTGCCGCGGGTCATGAGGAGCTTGCCGAGCCATGCGTTGAACTTCTTTCCGTCGAGCGCGCCGGGCTGGCGGAACGAGACCGACGAGATGTCGGAGTGGTGGTGGTGCTCGTCCGCGGTCAGGAGGCCCGGGGAGACCTCGAGGCGCCGGGAGAGATCGAACGCTCCCACGTCGAGGATCTGGTCGAGCGGGATCTCGGCGTTCTCCGTCCGGTAGATCTTCGCCAGGATGTTCAGGTCGCGGACCTGCTTCTCCAGGCGGTCGAGGTCGGCGGGCGTGGAGAGGTCGGTCTTGTTGAGGAGCACGACGTCGCCGTAGGCGATCTGCTCGCGCGCCTCGCGGTTGGCCTCCAGGTGCTGCCAGATGTGGCGCGCGTCGACCAGCGTGATCACCGCGTCGAGCCTCAGCTTCGACTTCAGGTCCTCGTCGACGAAGAACGACTGGATGACCGGCGAAGGATCGGCCACGCCGGTGGTCTCGATCAGGATGGCGTCGAACTTCTCCGGCCGCCGGAGGAGGTCGTTCAGGGTCTTGATCAGGTCGCCACGGATCGTGCAGCAGACGCAGCCGTTGTTCATGACGATGAGGTCCTCCTCGGTCGTCAGGACGAGCTGGTTGTCGACGCCGATTTCGCCGAACTCGTTCTCGACGACCGCGACCTTCCAGCCGTGGCGGCCGGTGAGGATGCGGTTGAGCAGGGTGGTCTTGCCGGCGCCGAGGAAGCCGGTGAGCACGGAGACGGGGATCGTCATTTCCACTGGCTCCCGTCGCCGAGCTTGTCGAGGTCGATGCGGGCGCCGTGGCCGTCGGGGTTGGGGATCATCCGCGGGATGTCCTGCTTGATGACCTCCTTCATGGGGCGCATGATGCGGAACTGCTCGCGTCCGGCAGCCCTCAGCAGGGCGACGTGGGTCTCGATGGGCGCGCAGCCCGGCTGGTCGCAGTAGATCTCGGCGACGAGGACGGTGACGTCATCCTTGAGGTTGAAGTGGGCGCGGACCCACTCCTTGATCTGGCCCTGGAGGGAGCGGTCCTTCTTGCCCTCGCCGAAGAGGTCGAACTCGAAGTTGAAGTTCACCACGGGCCGCCATTGTAGCGACCCGGCGGCCCGTGGTGAGGGGGAATCCGTTACTGGCCGAGCGTGACGGCGCCCAGCGAGACGCAGGAGTCGAACTCGATCTGGACCCTCCAGATGCCGGCCGCGCCGCTCGGGGTGGCCGTTCCGCCGCCGATGCCGAAGAACGTGCCGTCGAAGACGAGCGTCCCGTTGCCGTCCCAGAGGCTGACGTGCACGCTGCCCGACGACATGCCGGCGACGTCGATGTTGACGGCATTCGAGGTCCAGCCGGGCTCGAAGATCCAGGTGACGTTGAGCCAGCTCGCGCCGGCGACGGTGATGGCGTCGGGGTCGTCGAGGGTATCGGCCTTGACGGTCAGGGCGCCGGTGAACATCGCGTTGTGGAACGTGAACTTCAGCGTCCAGTCGCCTGCCTTGCCGTCGGCGGCCGTGAACGAGGTCACGGCGCCGATCAGGGCCGCCTCGTAGGTGTTGTCGTGGACCAGCAATCCGTCGGCGTCCCACGCCTGGAGGCGGATCCAGCCGGTCGTCAGGGTGGAGCCCAGGGTGACGTTGGCCTGACCCGTGCTGCAGTTCCACGAGCAGGTGCGCGTCCCGCTGATGCCGGTGGAGACCCCCGTGATGACGAAGTTGTCGTCGACATTGTCGACGACCAGGAGGTCGATGTTGATGAAAAGGCCGACGCTGTCGGCGCCGCAGCCTGCGGCGAGCCCCGCGGCCAAGAGGATGCCCGAGAGATGCCTCATCAACCCTCCGTTTCACGGCCCGCACAGGCCCGTACGACACGGCCCGAAGAGCGTCCCATGAAAAATGGAATAGCGGTGCAAATTCTCTTGTGGAGGCGGGAGTGGCGCCCGGAGGCTCCGTGTGGGATCATCCCTGCATGGCCATGACCTACGCCGAAACCCCCATCTCCGACGCCGCCGTGCCCCGCGCGGCGTCGCCGCTGTTCCAGCACCTGCTCGATACCTATGCGGGGGAAACGAACAAGGTCGCGACCGTCTGGGCCTGCTTCGCGACCGCCGACCTGCCGTTCCGCATCCATCCCCGGTCGAGCTCGGTCCAGGAGGTGATGAAGCACCAGCTCCTCTCCGAGCGGCGCTTCTTCGGAGAGTTCCTGGGCTTCCCGGAGCCGCCCCCGGCGGAGGTTCCTCCCAAGGAGGAGACTCCCGAGGCGTTCCGGCGCCGCCTCTGCGACCTGGCCCTGCCGCGCCTGGGGTGGATCGCCTCCCGCACCCCGGAATGGTGGACCGAACGGGTCCCGTTCTTCGACGTCGTCCGCGAGCGAATCTGGATCTTCTGGCGCCGCGTCCTTCACACCGCCCACCACCGGACCCAGCTGACGGTCTTCCTGCGGATGCTCAACAAGCCCGTGCCGCCCACCTACGGCCCGACCGCCGACGCGACGTGGTCGGGCGCGGATCCCACAACGTCGCTCGGCGCCGCCGGACGGAAATAGCCGAACTTTCCCCTCCGCCGACATCTCTTAACCTTCTGGTTGTCAGTAATTTGCGATTTTTTAACGATTTGTGATGGGGCGGTTGCTAAAATATTTAGTCATCTGATTAGCTGTGCGGCTCGCCTGAGCCGCTGAGGACTGGGGTAAGAGAGGCGCCGGACGGCGCCGGTAGTACATGGGGTTCCTTCCGAACGACAACCGCGGCAGCGTCGTTGTTGGCGCTGTCCTGAGGATGAGTCCACTTGAGGAGATGTCCCATGGCGTCAACGAGTGCTGACCCGCAACACCAGGCCCGGGGGAAGGTCGTTCTCCTGGGCGCGCTCCTGGTGATCCTCGGAACCACCGCCTCGCCGGCCGCCCAGACCGCTCCGAGGTCCAGCCTGCTCTACTGCGGCTGGTTCGGCAATACGACGCCGACGCCCGCCTTCGTCGCCGCCAACAAAGCCTTCCTGGAAACCCAACCGTTCAACGGGCTGGTCGTCTATCTCCGCAACGACGCGGCCGGCTTCAACGCGAGCACGAAGACGACGACCACCACGCCGCTCTCGGCCTCGGATCTCGCCACGCTGCTCGCTCCTCTGCGCAATACCACGTTCACCACGCTCCGCGAGAACTTCGGGCTGATCCAGGGAACCACCCCGCCCGATTTCTTCGACGACTGGACCATTCCGGTCGCGAACTTCGCCGCGGTGGCCCGCGCCCTGAAGGACGCCGGTCTGAAGGGCATCGTCTTCGACAACGAGCAATACTTCAGCCCCTGGGGCAACTTTCCCTCCGGCTGCAAGTACGTCGCGCGAACGCTCGCCGAGTATCAAGCCCAGGCGCGCCTTCGGGGCCGGCAGGTCATGGAGGCCATGATCGCGCAGTTTCCCGAGATCGCCGTGATCACGCTCCACGGACCGTACGTCTCGGAGCCGCGGGTGCCCACGCCCCTCTTTCCCGTCTGGTACACGGACAACGAGCTCTTCGGTCCCTTCTTCACGGGCATGATGGAAGGACAGAGCGGGGCCGCGCTCAACATCGACGGCGGCGAACTTTACCACCTTCGCACGGCCGACGAATTCAACCGCTCCTACACCTGGCGCAAGACGACGATGCCGTCGGACGCGTTCAACTGCGCGTTCATTCCGCCCGCGCTCCGGCCCGCATGGCCGGGGAAGAGTTCCATCTGCTTCGGCGTGTACGACCGGCCGTTCGGGGGCGCCGACATGAACCCCTTGATCGCCCGCACGACGATCGCCAATGCGCTCAAGCAGGCGGACCGCTACGCCTGGTTCTACGCCGAAGGCGCCACCTTCCTGAAGCCTGCGAGCGCGGGCGGCGCGTCCGCGACCTGGGTCGACGCCGTCCGCCAGGCCGTGAACGACGCCGCAGCCTACTCCGTCCCCACGGCACCTGCCGCGCCGTCCCATTTCGCCGCGACCGCGACCTCCTCGTCGGCGGTCGACCTTTCCTGGTGGGACATGTCCGGCGACGAGACCGGGTTCGAGATCGAACGGAAGACCGGAACGACCGGCGCCTGGTCGAGGGTGCTGACCACCGGAGCCAACGTGAGCACGATCGACGACATCGGCCTCGCGGGGTCGACCACCTATGTCTACCGTGCGCGGGCAGTGAATGCGTCGGGAGCGTCCGCGTACTCCAACGAAGCAACCGTGGCGACCCCAGCGCCTCCTGCACCCGTGCCCGGGACTCCGACCCATCTGGTTGCGACCGCGACCTCGTCGTCGGCCGTCGACCTCACCTGGTGGGATATGTCGAACAACGAAACGAGCTTCGAGATCGAACGGAAGACCGGAACCGCAGGCACCTGGTCCCGGGTTCTGACCACCGGAGCCAACGTGAGCACGATCGACGACATCGGCCTCGCGGGGTCGACCACCTATGTCTATCGCGCGCGGGCAGTGAATGCGTCGGGAGCGTCCGCGTACTCCAACGAAGCAACCGTGGCGACCCCGGCGCCTCCTGCCCCCGTGCCCGGGACCCCGACCCATCTGGTTGCGACCGCGACCTCGTCGTCGGCCGTCGACCTCACCTGGTGGGACATGTCGAACAACGAGTCGAGCTTCGAGATCGAGCGGAAGACCGGAACCGCAGGCGCCTGGTCCCGCGTCCTGACGACCGGAGCGAACGTCAGCACGATCGAGGACATCGGCCTCTCCGCGTCGACGACCTACTTCTACCGGATGCGCGCCGTGAACTCGTCGGGACCGTCGACCTATTCGGCGGAGGCGTCGGCGACGACCAAGGCACCGGCCGGACCCGTCCCTGCGGCGCCGACCCATCTGTCGATCCGCAGCCTCGCGGTCGGCAGGATCAGCGTGACCTGGTGGGACATGTCCAACAACGAAACGGGATTCCAGGTCGACCGCAAGACCGGCTCCGGCGGCGTCTGGTCGGTCATCGCGACCAAGGGCGCCAACATCTCGATCCACGACGATACCACCGTCGTCTCCGGCCGCACCTACTATTACCGCGTGCGGTCGGTGAACGGCAACGGCGGCTCCGCCTGGTCCAACGAGATCAGTGCCACGGCACCATAACCTCGTCTCAAGGGGCGCGGCAGGAAGTTCCTGCCGCGCCCCTTTCCGTGTAGACTGATCCGCGTGTCCGATTCCCCCGCGGTCTCGATCGACTCCCGGCCGGCGTTCTGGACCAGCCCGTCGATGCGGCAGTTCGCCGTCACCGCGCTGTTCATGGGTTTCCTGATCGGGCTGTTCTGGCTCCTCGACCGGTTCGAGCCGGCCGAGCACCACCGCGCGGGCATCGTGGGCGGACGGCCCGTCAGCGTCGCCGCCGTCCTCGTCGGCCTGGCTCACTTCGTCGTCGCGTTCTTCTTCATGGTCACCAGCCGGACCTGGTCGACGCGCCGGGCCGTCGGGCGGCTGTTCCTGGGAATGGTCGCCGCCGTCGCCTTGTGCGCCATCCTGGCGGTCGGATCGGACGTCGCGCAGATTTTCTTCCCGTCCGTCTTCGTCGGCGTCTATTTCATTTCGCACGAAGTTCGCGACGAGTACCTCTTCACCACGGTGCTCGGCGACGTGCCGCCCGGCCGGCTTCCTCGGCCCGCGTTCCTGCTGCTCCTCGGCGCCGTGACCCTGATCCTGCTCGCACTGGTGTGGAACCTGCCGTTCCTCCGCCCGAGCCACCGGGGTTTTGCGATCCTGCGTCCCGTCGTCGACCTCTCCGGCGTCCAGGGCGCGGAGAAGCTCGTCTGGTGGGCGGGGCCGTCGGTGCTTCTCGCCGGAGCGGGTGTCGCGCTCCTGAGGCTCTGCCTCAAACGGGCCGGGATGGCCGCGGGCGACTTCTTCCGGACCTATTCGCCGCTCCTGGTCGTCTACGTCGTCCTCACGTCGCTGTTCTTCCTGGCCCCCAAGAAGGAACAGTCGATCTACATGATCGTCTGCTTCCACGTGGCCGCGTGGTGGGTGTTCATGACGCGGCAGCTGGCGCGGCGCGACCGGTCGATCCGCCCCGCGGGCCTCGCCTGGTTCCGCGAGACGCAGGCGGGCTTCCAGACGCTCCATGTCGGCCTGGTGCTTCTGATCGTCGGCGCGGCCGCCGTCTGGGCCTATGCGTTCGAACGGTCGCTCGCCCATCCGCTGGGGTGGCTGGTCTCGCGGGAGGCGTTTCCCTATTGGACGATCGGCCACGTCACGGTCAGCTTCGTACCCAAGGTGATCCGTTGATCCGTCTCCTGCCGCTGCTCGCTCCGCTGGTGCTCTCCGCGTGTGCCGCGACGTCGGCCTTCGACGGCCCCGCGGCGGTATCGAAGGACGGTCGGTCGTTCGTCGACGCCGGGGGCGACCCCGTCTTCTGGCTCGGCGATACGCAGTGGGACCTGTTCACCGCCTTCCGGGAAGACGAGGCGCGCGCGATCCTCGACGATCGCCGGTCGAAGGGGTTCAATGTCCTCCAGGTGATGGTCTTCGGCGTGAAGGGCGTGACCCGTCCCAACGTGCACGGCGAGCGGCCGTTCGTCTCGGAGGATCCGCTCTCGCCGAACCAGAAGTACTTCAAGCCCATCGACGTGATCGTCCGCATGGCCGAAGAGCGGAACATCACGCTCGTCGTGGGCCTCTACCACAAGTCGCCGGATTTCAGCAAGGTCATCACGCTGGGTCGCGCGCGGGGCTGGGCGGCGTGGATGGGGAAGCGGTACGCGTCGTCGCCGAACCTCATGTGGTCGATGTATCCGGAGGCGAAGGACTCCTCCCTGCCCATCGTCCGCGAGCTCGCCGCCGGAGTCGCCGAGGGCGACGGCGGGCGCCACCTCATCACCGTCCATCCCGATCCCGCGCCGGCGTCGTCGAGCTGGATCCACGGCGAGTCCTGGCTCGCCTTCAACACGCTCCAGACGTTCCAGAGCAGCCGCCTTAATTACACGATGGTCGCCGCGGACCGCGCCCGCACGCCGGTGAAGCCCGTGGTGAACGGGGAAGCGCGATACGAAGCCGAAGGAGGAACCACGCCGCTCATGGTCCGCCGCGGCGCGTGGTGGTCGGTGCTCGCCGGCGGCTTCTACACCTACGGTCACGGCGGGAACTGGCAGAAGCCGGCCGACTGGAAGGCCTGGCTCGATTCGCCGGCGTCGCGGGAGATGAAGGTGATGGGAGACTTCTTCCGGTCGCTCGACTGGTGGACCCTGGTGCCCGATCCGTCGCTCGTCCCCGGATCGTCGGAACAGATCGCCGCCGCCCGCTCCGCGAATCGCGACTGGACCGTCGTCTATCTGCCCGCCGGCGGCGCCGTGACCGTGGCCTCGGTGCCGGGTCGCGCGACGTGGCTCAATCCCGCGGACGGCACGACGGCGCCGGCGACCGCGCCGTTCACGGCGCCCAAGGACTGGCCCGACGCGGTCCTCTTCTTCAGATAACCGCTACATCGGCTTGAGGTCGGCCGACGTCACGTCGAGCTGGAGCACGTAGACCTGGCTGTTCGTGTCCACGGCCCAGAAGACCTTCCGCTTCGCGTCGTACATCATCCCGAGCGAGACGTTCCGCCCGTTCTTGCCGCTCGGGTCGTCGCCGCCGATCTTGAGCGTGACCCAGCGATTGCCGGCGGGATCGTACGCGGGCGTGCGGCGGACGCCGTCGTCGCCGGGTTTGATCGTCCCGCCCACGAGGAAGAGGTCGTTCGCGCTGTCGTAGCGGATTTGGCACAGATAGGGCACCGCCGCGGCGGACTCCTTGCCTTCGGGCGAGACCGCGGCGACCGTCCACGTCTTGACGCTCACCTCGTGCAGTTCGCCGGTGAACGGCGTCTTGTCGCCGTACGGCTTGCGCGCGAAGAGGAGCCGCTCGCGCTTCGAATCGTAGACGACGGTCGAGTTGTCGACCACCGAGCCGGGCAGCTTGGCGCCGGTCAGCGGATGCTCGACCCATTCCTTGCCCTCGAATCGGAACAGCTTGCCGTCGTGGGTCCAGCAGACCAGCCCCTGCGGCGTCGGCGTGAGCGTCAGCGTATAGAAGCAATCGCCGTAGACCATGGGCTTCGGCTTCGCGAACCTTCCGGTCCAGTCGCCGATCGCGGGATCGTAGATGTGGCAGTCCTCACGCCGTCCGGTGAAGAGCATCTTCTTCAGGTTGGGGTCGTAGCCGTAGTTCTGATACGTGTGGCCCGTGACCCACGGCCGACGGTTGAAGTTGACGCCTTCCGGATACTCGGTGTTGGAATAGAGCTGGCCGAGAGGAAACTCGACCGGATAGCAGAGCTCCCACCGGTTCGTCTTGAGGTGGTACTGGAGCACGTCGGTCCCGCCGTGGGCGGAATGGCCGCCGCTCCAGCGGAGGATGAGGTCGCGGTCGGGATCGAGCACCGCGGTCCCCCAGTCGCGGTTGAGCGCGGGGAACTGCGGCGGATTCATCTTCACCCAGGTGTTGGGCGGGAGCTTCGGTTCGACCGGCGCCGGCTTCGGTCCCTCGAGGTAGAAGTCCGGATGAAGGCGGCCGGTCCGATAGGTGCGGGAGTCCGGCGGCACGGGCTTGGAGCCGGTCCAGGCGTCGGCGGCGAGGTCGTAGGTCCAGTCGCCGTCGTTGTGGTCGCGATACTGGCCGCCGACGTAATCGGTGTTCGACGTGTACGTGTATCCGCCGGTGAGCGTCACCTTGCCGTCCGCGGCCTTGAGCTGGTGATTCGCCCGGGGCGGAGGCGCGGCCTTCGGTCGGCGCTGCGACCATTTGCGCTGGGCGGGATCGAACACCCAGGTGTCGTTGGTGAGGTAGTCGAGATGGTCGCCTCCGAAGATCACGAAGAGCTTCGTCGTCGGGTCGTACGCGATCGGGCTGAGCGCCCGGGGCGCCGGCTCGGCGTCGAGCGCCTCGGCCGCCTGCTCGAGAAGCTGCTGGACCGCCGTCATCGCGCGGACGTCGCCCGCCGATGCGGCGGCGGTCCTGGCCCGCGCCAGCACGTCCTTGGCCGGCCCCTCGGGAACCTCGGCCAGCAGCGCGTCGAGGCCCTTCACGACCTCCTGTTCCGCCGCGGGGTCTCCCGCGTCGCCTTCGAAAAACCGGGTGCGCGTCTTCGACGCCACGTCCTTCTGCAGGGTGCGAAGCGCCCAGCAGCGGTCGTGATGCTTCTGAAGCGGATGGTTCGCCCGGAGCTCCTCGTGGATCGCCTTCCACTCTCCGTCGACCTTGATCCGCGTGTGGGGCCGGCCGTCCTCCGACCGCTGGTCCTGGCCGCCGAACGCGAGCGACGGGCCTTCGGGGACCTCGAGCGACGCGCCCCAGATCACCCGCTGCTTGAGATCCGTCGAGGGGAGGCGGTACTTTTTCTCCTGTGCCTGCGCCAGGAACAGCAGGACGATCAGCGCGGTCCTCACTTGCCCTCCTTCACCCAGCTCTCGTTGAACGCGACGCAGCCCATCTTCGAGCCGAAGGCGTAGATGACGCCGTTCGGCGCCTGGGCGGCGGACAGGTATCCCGTGACGCCGTCCAGCTTGCGGACCGAGGGCCACGTCTTGCCGTCGTCCGGCGACAGCGCGGCGAACGTGCCTCCGCCGACCGACCGTTTCTTCCCGTCGATGGAGACGAGCAGGATCGATCCGCTCGCCAGCCGGAGCGCCGCCGCCTTCTGGCCCACGCTGATCCCGGAGAAGGGCGTCTCCTCCAGCTCCCAGGAGTCGCCGAAATCCTTCGAGGTCAGCATCGGCATCGGATCGGGGCCGCGCAGGAACGTCAGCACCGCGCCGTCGGAGCGCGGGACGACGGCGGGATGGAGTCCGTTCTTCGCGGTCTTTCTCATGTCGGCCGCGGCGACGGTCCAGGTCTTCCCGCCGTCGCGGCTCGTGACCAGTCTCTCGTCGCGGTGGCCGTCGCCGTCGCACGCGAGGACGATCGTGCCGTCCTTCGCGACGAACGCGGAGCAGGGCTGGCTCATCCGGCGCGGATCGTCGCGCGAGAGGAGGATCTTCGGCTTCGACCACGTCGCGCCGCTGTCCTCCGAGATGCGGACGCAGTCCGACGCGTCGTCCCATCCCCTGAGCGACTGGGTGAAGAAGTGGTAGATCTTCGACCCGTCGGTGAGGAGCACGGGCGCGTGATCGTTCACGCCGGGGACGTCGAAGAACAGCGCCGCCGGCTCCCAGCGGTCGGATCCTGCGCGGAGGCGGCTGGACGCCTGGGCGAGTTCCTTGCCTTCCTCGGACACGGTGGTGTACCACGCGGCGAGCACGTCGCCGTTCGGGCAGACGCAGATGGCGCTGAAGTGATTCCACGCGCTGAAGATCGGGCCCCACGACTCCTTGGGGATCGAGGGATTGCGGCCCTCCTTGGTGAAGTTGACGAAATACGGCGTCGACGGATCGGGCCCGTCCTTCGGCGCCGGGGTCTGCGACACCGGGATCGTCGCCACCGGCAGCGGCTTCGTCGCGGGTGTCTCGCCGATCACGATGCGGAAGCCCGTCAGGCGGTTGGCGTCCTCGGGGAGGAATGCGGACCGGTCGGCCGGGCGGCCCCCGCCGCGGACCACGCGGGAGACTCCGTCGGCGCGGCCCACGGGGTCGACCTGGTCGCCCGCCTCATAGGGCCCGTACCAGTCGAGGCACCACTCGCGGAGCTTGGTGCCGATCGCCTGTCCGCCGCGGAACGCGAACTCCCACTCGGCCTCGGTGGGGAGGCGGCACGGCTTGCCTTCTTTCTTCGAGAGCCAGTCGCAGTACGCGACGGCCTGGGCCCAGGTGACGCGCGTGACGGGCTCGCCGTCGGGCCCCTTGCGGGCGGGATCGAATGCGCGGTACTCCGCGTTGGTGACTTCGGCGGCGCCCATCGAGAACGGGCGGCTGATCTTTACGCGGTGGGCGGGCGCCTCGTCCCACTCGCGCAGCTTCCATTCCTCCCGGGTGCGGGGCGGCCCGTCGCCCTCGCCCATGACGAACTCGCCCGGCGCGATCGGAACGGTCTGGAGCAGGAGCGCGGCCGCGAACGTGAGCATCCCTATAGATTACCTATGCCGTCCGCCGGTCGATGATGGACGATTCGCGCCGCCCCCACGTCAGGGCCGCAGAACCGGCGCCAGCACGTCGTCGCAGTCCACGGCCCACAACGACCAGGGTTGCTGGATGTAGTTGCCGGCGGGAGCGGCCTGCACGTAGAGCGTCCACCGGCCGCCCCAATTGTAGATCGCGGGCGTCGCGACGTGGAACAGGGTGTCGTCCGAGTAGCCCGGCCACGTCGTTTGATCGATGAGCTTCGTCGGAAGTTTTTTCCATCCGGACGTCAGCCGATCGCTGACCGCGACTTCGGCGCCCCAGCGCGTGCCGCCGTTGTAGCCTTCGAACAGCATGACGTAGCGATGGCCCACGCGGATCGTGGTGTGCCACTCGATGTACTTCTGCTCGGGCGCCGCCGACAGGAGGTCGGGACCGGGCACCTTGGTCCACGTTTTCCCGTCGGAAGAGGTCGCCAGCCGGATCCCGGGAAGGATCTTGCTCGGACCGGATCGGTACGAGTAGAGCAGGGTCCAGCGTCCGTCCTCGCGGAGGACCGAAGCCTGGGACACATGGGTCTCGTCGTCGCGCCCCTGGCCGCGAGGGGAGAGGATCGGGTTGCCCGGATGGCGCCGGAGGTTCGACCTGACCACGCCGGAATAGCCGTCGGCGCCGGCGGGGCACGTCGCCAGCGAGATGGAATCGGCAGCGCCATAGGTCGTGTAGTAGATCCAGTATTCGTTGCTGCCGCCGTCGTAGAGCACCGAGTCGAGTCGCACGCCGGCCTCGCGGGTCTCGTTGACCAGGAAGGGATTCCCGTCGTCCTCGTGCCAGGTGAAGGGGTCCGCGGCCGTGGCCCACGCCTTTCCGATGGCGCCGCCGTTTCCCCCGAGCTTCATCCCCGAGTAGAACATCACCAGGCGGCTCGGGTCCTTCGGATTGACCAGGATGATGGGCTCGTTGACCTGGCCGTCCTTCCACCCGCCGCCTCCGCGGGAGACGATCATCTTGGGTTGGGAGAGCCTCGCCGCCACGGGCTCCGGCGCGCAGGCCGCGAGCCCCACCATCACCCAAGCTCTTGCGATCGATTTGCCCATGGTCGGGAGAGTAACGTACTAAAATAGCGCTGCGCGAGCTATCTGGAGAGGATGTCGGGAGTCGGACATCATGACGAATCACGACCTGCAGGAAACGCTGAACGCCCTGCTCGATCCTCTGCCCGGCGTCGGCCGGAAGAAGGCGTTCGGCCACGACTCGTTCGTGGTCGGGAAGAAGGTCTTCCTCTTCATCCACAAGGGCGGGATCGTCCTCAAGCTCCCCGGCGACCGGATCCGGGAGCTGATCGGGAAGAAGCAGGCGACGTTCCTCGTGATGGGCAAGCGCACCATGAAGGAATGGGCCGTGCTTCCGATCGTGACCCCCGCCGCTGCGAAGAAGTCGCTTCGCCTCTTCAAGGAATCCCGCGACTTCGTCGCCTCCGGAGCCTGAGCCGTCAGGGGCCGCTTGACGCGGGCTTCTGGCGGCGTTTCTTCAGCCACCAGGACACTCCCTTGAACGCGGCGACCAGCACGGCCACCACCAGCGCCAGTTCGATCGCCCGCCACGTCGCGTGATCGATCAGGGCTTGTCCGCGCTGGGACATCGCCTGCGTCGCCCGGTTCAGCACGTCGTCCACGTTCCTCATCGCCGACGGCGACTCGGTCAGGCCCCGTGTCTCGCGGATGAGCGCGGTGGCGTCCCGCGTCGTGTCGTCGAGCCTCGAGACGACCGCTTCGACGTCCATCGATTTCTTCGGGGAGCCGGACGTCTCCTTGGGCTTCTCCAGGTACGGCTGGAGCGCCGTCTGCAGGGCCCGAACCTCCTTGACGAGATCCTCCCCTTGCTCGAGGGCTTCACGGATGTTCGTGATCGTCGAGTTGATCGCGGGCTCCTGAGAGGAGGGCTGGAGCAACTGCTGAAGGGCCCCCGTCGCCCGCGAGACCGAGCCCATCGTGTCGGTCAGCCCGTGCACCACGGCGTCGACCTTGGGGATCGCCATTGCATCCGAGATCGTCGCCTCCGTCGTCCAGTCCAGGAGCGTCGGGAGGCGCTTGAAATAGAACAGGGCTTGATCGGCGGTGACGCGGATGTCGTCCACGCGCTGCAGGGCCCCTTCCAGGGGATTGAAGGACTGGCTGATCCCCTTCTGCAGGTCGGCGGTGTCGCCGATCACGTCGAAGCGGATCTGGGAGAGCCACTCCACCGTGGGATTTTCCTGCCGCCAGTGGAGGACCAGGGTGCGGAGCTGATCCATCTGCTCGGCGGACATCACGCGGCCGCACAGGGTCCGCACGTCCTCGCGGCATTTCGTGAAGGCCTCGACCAGCTTCTCGGCGCCCTTGTCGCCGAACACGTCCCGCGCGGCATGTTCGTCGACCCAGCGGACGCTCTCGAGCTCCGTCAGGATCATGAGATCGATCATGTGCTGGGCGGCGGCGGGGAACTGCTGGGCCGAGCCGGGACTCGTCACGACTTCGTACGCGGCCAGGGCGATCGTGAGCTTGAGCCGGTGGGCCTGGCTCCGGCGCTGCTCCTCGGACTCCTTCTTGATCGCGTCGCAGGCGGTCGAAACCCGGGCGACCAGCCGATCCGCGTAGTTCTTGGTGAAGCGGTCGAGCTCGCCGATCGTGATCGAGGGCCGTCCGGGCGCCTCGCGGGTCTTCACCTCTTGGACCGGCTGCTGCTCGGACTTGAACAACCCGCAGCCGGCCAGGGCGACGCCTAGGAGGAGGGGCGCCAGGTGATGCGACGTCATCACCCCGATTGATGGCGGGGCGGATGGCGTGTGACGGAGATTCCGCCGGCGACTACTGCTGCGGTTTGCCGGGTTGCTCGGATCCCGGAACACTGGGAGCCAGGCCCGCTTTGAGGAGACGGGCCCGATGGTCCTCGACCATCTTCTGCTGCCCGGCGACGGCTCGTTCCTGGTGGGATCGGATTCGAGCCGTCTCCATCCGCGCCCGAATCCGCTTCTCGTTCTCCCGTTTCCACTGCTCGGGATTCTTGGCAAGGAGCAGAAGGGGATCCTCGCCGCGTCGGATGGCGTCCAGGATTCGAGCGTATTCCACGTGCTCCTGGGGAGCGGCCTCTGGCGGGGGAAGGGGAAGTCCGTCGTCTTCGAGCCGGCGTCGCGAGGCCGGCGACAGGACGGAGGCGTCCATCGCGGGTGTGACGGACCGCGCCGGCGTGGGGCGTGCGGCAGACCCAGGGACGTCGGAGGGCGCATTCGGATCCGGAGTCGATCCGGCGAGCAGGATCCGAAGGACCGCCACCAGCGCCACCAGGCCGCCGCACGCCCACACCAGTCGGTATTTCACAAAGAGATCTCCCTGTTTAGTAGGTTCCGACGCCCGCCGTCAGAGGAAGGTCCACTCCGTCCTTGACGAGCGTGCCGACCGCCGGCGTTCCGCCCGTTCCGGGAACCAGGGTAAACGTCCCGTGAACGGACGATGCTCCCGACTGGCTGTTGAAGACCGCCAGGCCGCCCTTGCCACCTGTGACGCCGCTGCCGCCGATCTCGGTGACGTTGGCATTGTGGGTGGTGTGTTGCGAATTGAGGAGAATGGTGCCGCCGTCTCCTCCCGTTCCGCCCGGCGCGGCCCCGGCCGTGGACGTGAGGACTCCGGTGTTGGACAGGGAATTATCGGAGATGACGACGAACTGGGATCCGTCGCCGCCCGTATTGGCGCCGCTCGCCGCGCCGCCGTTCGACGTCAGCGAGCCGCTGTTGGTCGCCTGGGCATGGCCGATGATCTCCAGCGTGGCGGCCTGTCCGCCGTCTCCGGCGCTGCCCGCGCCTCCGTTGCCGCTGGCATTGCCCGAATTCACGACGACGGCGAGCGGATCCGGATTGGGCGCGGAACCGACGGCCAGAAGGTCGAAGTTCAGTACGGCCAAAGCTCCGGCACCTCCCCCCTCGACGCCGCTGCCTCCCGCCGCCGACAGGTTGCCGCTGTTCGTGGCGCTGAGGCCGCTGTAGATCACCGCCGTCCCTCCGCTGCCGCCGTTGCCGGTGGCACCGGTACCGCCAGAACTGATCATGTTGACGCTGTTCAGGGTGTTTCCATGGAACGTGACGCCGGCAACGGGAGCCCCGAACGAGTCCGTGCTGCCGGGCGTGAAGAGTTGGTTGTACACCTTGATGGTTCCGCCGGAGCCACCGTCCACCGACCCGTTGCCGCCGCTGGCATCGTAGGTGGAATATCCGACCACATTCAGCGGATTCCTTGCCGCCAGGGTGCGGTCGATGCCGTCCAGATTCTGGGTGATGGAAACGTCCCCGCCCTTGGCGCCGGAATTCGCTCCGGCGCCGCCGGAAGCGTCGATCCCCACCGAGACGGACGTTCCGCCGGTGACGTTCGAGGACGGAATCAGGACGCTGGCGCCGTTCGTGTTGTGCTGGAAGACGGTGATTTCGCCTCCCACGCCGCCGTCGCCTCCCGGGGCGACACCGTTGCCTCCAATGCTCGTCCAGGATCCCGTCGCACGGATGTTGGATCCGGTGCTCGCCATTTGGATTTCGCCGCCGTCACCCCCGTTGGACGAGGCGCCGGTGCCGCTGCCTCCGTGGGCATCGAGGATGCCGCTGGAGACGAGTTCGGCGATCTGCTGAAAGGACGAATTCAGGGTGATGTTTCCGCCTTTTCCTCCTCCGGTCACGCCGTTCCCGCCGAAGGTGGTGATGTCGCTGCTGGAAAAGACGCCGCCGATGAGTCCGCCGACGCCGACATCGCCTCCCGACCCTCCCAGGAAGCCGGCCGTGGTGGAGGTGCCGCCGTTGACCGTGATGTCTCCGGTGACGTAGGCCGCCGTGGTGGCGGTGATCGACACGATGCCGCCGTTTCCGGCGTCGCCGGCCAAAGCCGTATTGCCGCCGGTGGCGGTGATGGTTCCCTGAATGACGATGTCGCCCGGACAGCTGATAATGAGATTGCCTCCCTTGCCGCCGGACGTGGGCGCGCCGCCGGCTGCTCCGTTCGCCGAGAAGGCAGAGCCCGAGGCCATGACGAGCACGCTCGACGCGATGCTCAGATTCACGCGGTCGTTCGATGCCGCGACCTGGGCCATCTGGATGGTGCAGCCGGCGTCGATCAGGACGCCGTTGGGGAACGCCAGAGTGGCGTCGGTGCCCAAGCCGCCCGTATCCGGGTTGATGGTGAGGGTTGCGCCGCCGGACACGTGAAGGCCCGTCGCGTTGCCCGCCAGGCTGCCCGGGATGACGCCGGTCGTTCCGGGCGGAGTCAGAATGGTGTTGGTGGTGATGTTCCGGGGATTCGCCCCCAGATTCACCGTGAACGAGGGGACCGTGAACGACGTCGTGACCGTCAGGGCGCCGGTCTTCGAATTGACCTCGCTGCCCGACTGACCCTGGATGAGGATGGTGCCGCCTTGGCCGCCGTTGCCGTTGGAGGCGGACCCGCCCTTGGACACGATGCTCAACCCGCCGATGCCGGCGATGACGAAGTTCGCAAATCCACCGCCGCCTCCACCGCTACCGCCTCCACAGGCGGGGATGATTGCCGCCGCCGTCAGCAGCAGGGCTACACGAACACGGAGTTGCTTCACACACCCTCCCATCAAAAAAGCCAATGAACCTGAAACTCTCTCCAGGCATGCGGACCTGGATCAACGCGGGTGATTTTTCCTAGGCGGAGTGGAAAAACTGCGGGATTGGGGAATCCGCCCGGGAGCCTGAACGGTGAGGGGCGAAACGCGGACAGAGGACAACTATGAAGACAACAGAGAACCGTCGTCGAAGCGCCCGGTCACCGTGACGTGAAACCCGAGTTATTCATCCGTCGGACAAGGTTCTTGTCCTGACCGGAGAGGGTCCGGGATTCGAAGGAAAGAATAGCACGCGACCGGAAAACGGGGGAAAGTTTGGAAAAAAAAGAGTAGACCGTCCCTGGGTCCGGAATGCCTTGGGGCGGAGTTTGTCCGACGACTACTCGAACAGCGTCTTCGCGTACTTTTCGGACCAGTCCTCCCAGGACTTGATCGCGGCCGCGTTGGACTCGACCGGCAGCTGGGACTTGTACCCCATGTCGTCGCCGCGGTTCACCTTCTTGAGGGCGGCGATGGCGATCGTCCGGGTCGCGTTCTGCTCGCTCTTGAGGCACTGGAGCAGCAGCGGGATGCCCGACGAGTTGCGGCTCGACACGAGCGCGTCGCCGACGTTGAGGCGGAAGTCCTCGTCGGCGTCGCCGATGTACTCCTCGAGGATCTTCGAGAGCTCCTTGTCCTTCGCCTGGCCGACGATCCGGGCCGCGGCCTCGCGGGTCGCGCGGCGCTTGAGGGCGCCGGTCAGCGGGACCTTCAGCTCGGCAGGCGGGAACTTGGCGAGGATCGCCTCGAGCTGCTTCGTGTAGTCGAACCGGGCGATCGATTCATGGAGCTCCGTGATCAGCCGCGGCGCCGCGTGCTGGGCGTAGGGCTTCAGTTTCGCGGCGGCTTCGTCCGTCTTGAGCTTGCCGCTGCGGAGCTGCGTCACGACGGTCTCGATCTCGAGGAGGATGTCCTCGATCTTCAGCTGTTTCGTGGTCTCGGCGGCCGGCTGGCCGGGGAGCTGGGGCGCCGCCGCGGGGGCCTTGCCCAGCGCGTCGATCTCCGCCCGCATGGTCTTGGCCAGGTCCTCGAGCCGCGCGACCTGCGCCTTCATGGTGTTGACGAGGATGTCGACCTCGCCCAGCTTCTTCTCCATCCCGTTGGTGCGCTTGACGAGCTCTTCGTAGAGCAGCGCCTGCATGTCGTTCTTCTGGGCGACCTGCGCGCTGAGCTTCTCGAACTTCCGGGTCAGCTCGTCCAGGTCTTCCTTCTCGACCAGGTCGACGCAGCCGATGGCCATGAGCGCCAGGACCGCGGGAATCGCCAGCTTCAAAACATTCATCGGATCGCCTCCAGGTATTGAGACGTTCTCCGCGGGATGGAACCCTGCGGGGGTCACCAATATATCGGATGGCGGCGAGAAATCCAGTACGGAGTACGCAGGACATCAGAAGAAGGCCCTCCGTCGCCCTTTTGCGGGATTGGCTCCGGGCGGAAATTGACGGCGCGAAGCGCCGAAACTCCGGGGAGGGCTCGGGTGCGGGGTCGAGGACGATCCAGCAAGAGGTCCGAGGAGCGCCCTCTGCTGACGACCGGAGTACTGCTGTCCTGTCTACTGTTCCAGGATGCGCACTTCGCCGCCGGTGCCGCGGACGACCTTGCCGACGACCGACGCCTTTTCGCCTACCTTCCGGAGCGCTTTGACGAGGGTCTCGGTGTGGCGCTGCGCCGAGATCACCACCATGCCGACGCCCATGTTGAAGACCCGGTACATCTCCTCGCGGGGGACGTCGCCGAGCTTCTGGAGGTGGCGGAAGATGGCGGGCACGTCCCACGTGCCTTCGCGGATCTCGACCGCGCAGTTCTTGGGGATGACGCGCGGGATGTTCTCGACCATGCCGCCGCCGGTGATGTTCGCGAGCGCCTTCACGGGATGGCGCTCGAGGACCTTGCGGACGGTCTTCGCGTAGATGCGGGTCGGGGCCAGCAGGGTCTTGCCCAGCGTCGACTCGCCGAACGGCGCCGACAGGTCCTGGCCTTCGACGATCTTGCGCGCGAGCGAGTAGCCGTTCGAGTGGAGGCCGCTCGAGGCGAGCGCGATGACGTCGTCGCCCGCCTTCACGCCCTTGCCGTCGATGATCTTCGCCTTGTCGACGATCCCGACGCAGAAGCCCGCGAGGTCGTAGTCGCCGTCGGCGTACATCCCGGGCATCTCGGCGGTCTCGCCGCCGAGGAGCGCGCAGGCGGACTGCTCGCAGCCGTCGACGATCCCCTTGACGAGGTGCAGGAGCACGGCCTTGTCGACCTTGCCCATCGCGACGTAGTCGAGGAAGAAGAGCGGCGCGGCGCCGGTGACGATGAGGTCGTTCACGCTCATCGCGACCAGGTCGACGCCGACCGTGTCGTGGATGCCGAGCTGGCGGGCGAGCTTGAGCTTGGTCCCCACGCCGTCGGTGCAGGCGACGAGCACGGGGTGCTTCAGCTTCTTCTTGAGGACCGGCGACGTGACGAGCGAGTAGAGGCCGGCGAAGCCCCAGGGGAGGTCGATGACGCCCTTGTCGTGGGTGCGGGTCATCATCTCCAGGATGCGGTCGATCGCCTGGTCCTTCTTGGTCTGATCGACGCCGGCGTCGACGTAGGTAAGGGCCATGAGTTTATCCTTCGACTCGCTTCGCTCGCTCAGGATGAGCGGACGGCGCTCATCGCGCGGTCCGCTCAGCAGTTCCTCTCGTGCATGCCTTTGACCATGCTGTCGACGGGCGGCACCGGGTACTTCCCCGTCCAGCACGCGGTGCAGTAGTGCTCCTTGGGCGACGTGACCGCCGAGAGCATGCCCTCGACGCTCAGGTAGCCCAGCGTGTCGACCCCGACGTGCTTCCGGATCTCCTCGATGGTGTGGTTCGAGGCGATCAGGTCCTTCGAGTCCGGGAAGTCGATGCCGTAGTAGCAGCCGTGCTTGGTGGGAGGGCACGAGACGCGGAGGTGGACCTCCTTCGCGCCGGCGTCCCTGAGGAGCCGGATGCGCGACCGCGACGTCGTGCCGCGGATGACCGAGTCGTCGACGACGATGACCCGCTTGTTCCTCACCATGTCTCGCAGGACGGCGAGCTTGATCTCGACGCTCGACGAGCGCTGGTCCTGCGACGGCTGGATGAACGTGCGGCCCACGTAGTGGTTGCGGACGTAGGCCATCTTGTACTTGATCTTCGACTCCTCGGCGTAGCCCTGCGCGGCGTAGAGGCCGCTGTCGGGGATCGGCGTCACGAAGTCGGCGTCGACCGGGTGCTCCTTGGCGAGCTGGACGCCGAGCTTGTGGCGGACGTACTGGACGACGTCGCCGTGGACGCGGCTGTCGGGCCGGGCGAAGTAGACGTGCTCGAAGATGCAGTGGGCCGGATGGATCTCCTTCTTCGGGACGAACCGCTCGGAGCGCGGCCCGTTCTTGTCGATGAAGACGATCTCGCCCGGCTCGATGTCGCGCTGGTACTCGATGCCCTGGAGGTCGAACGCGCAGGTCTCGGACGCGACGGCCCACGCGCTCCCCTTCTTGCCGAGCACGAGCGGGCGGAATCCCTGGGGGTCGCGCACCGCGATCATTTCGGTGGGGGTGAGGAAGAGCAGCGAGAAGCTGCCCTTGATCTGGGTCATCGCGTGCTTGAGGCCTTTCTCGAGGTTCGCCTCGCGGGCGACCATGTAGAGGATGATCTCGGTGTCGGTGGTCGTGTGGAAGATGGGGAAGAAGTGGCCCTGGGTTTCGACCTGCTGCCGGAGCGTGTGGGAGTTCACCAGGTTGCCGTTGTGGGCCACGGCGATCATGCTGAGCGACGAGGTCACCACCAGCGGCTGGGCGTTGGCGGGGTTCGACGAGCCCGTGGTCGAGTAGCGCACGTGGCCGATGGCCGCGTGGCTCTTCAGGGTGTCGAGCTTCTCCCGGGTGAAGACGTCGGAGACCAGCCCCATCCCCTTATGGTAGACGAGGGCGTTGTTCTGGATGGAGACGATGCCGGCCGACTCCTGCCCGCGGTGCTGCTGGGCGAAGAGGCCGGTATAGGTCTGGCGGGTGGCCTCGGGCGACCCGTAGATTCCGAACAGGCCGCAATGGTCCTTGATGGCCATCAGTATCTTCTCAACGCGGTCCGGTCGCCTGAACGTCCGGCGGCTTGGGCGCCGCGGCGGTAAATCCGTCCCCGCCGGCGCAGATCGGCTTCTTCACCAGGCCGGCGATGCGGACGGCATCGATGAACGCGATCACCCAGAGGACGCCCGCACCCACGGCGCAACGGAGCCGGAGATCGGGGTCGGCGGAGAGGAAGGGGGCCATGAACGCCCCGTTGAGGCAGACGGCAAATAAAAGGAAGTACAGGAGCCCCTGTATCGTCCGCCCCAGGTCGATATGGGCCGCCCCGGGAATCAGGGAGAGCGCCACCATCCGGATTCGCAACGGCGGGGATTATAACAAAGTACCCGGCGCCATCAAGAAGACCCTGTCCGAAAACCGATGGCCGAACCGACCGGCCCCCTTCCGGTTTAAGGGAAGGGAGGGTCGGGAGGGCCCGCCCTCCTGGCCGGCTCCCGATTTTCAGTCCTCGGTTTTCGGATCGGATCTCATTGGTTATCAGGAAGATCCGAGGGTCCTCTCGCGTTAAAAGGACGCGCTGATTATGGGCCGGAAAGGCGGCCTTGACTCGAGTATGGGTGATTTCATATGATGGGGGCAATGTAGAAGGAGCCGAGACCACAATCCGGGCAAGCGGCGCAAAAGTGGGCTCAACCCACTTTTTTTTGTCTCGGGAGGTTCCCTTCGACAGGCAGGAAAAGATATGAACGGCGGCGAAGTTCTGCGAATCGTGGACGCGATCCACCGCGAAAAGGGGATCGACAAGGAGCTCATCTTCGAGTCCATCGAGCAGGCTCTCGCCCTGGCCGCGAAGAAGCACCTGAACACCAAGGAACACCCGGTGGTCAAGATCGACCGCATCAAGGGCGACATCAGCGCCTTCGACGGCGACCAGCCCATCGAGACGTCCACCCTGGGCCGCATCGCCTACCAGGCGGCGCGCCAGCTCTTCGTCCAGAAGCTCCGCGAGGTCGAAAGCGAGAGCGTCTTCAGCGAGTTCGCCCACAAGAAGGGCGACATCGTCACCTGCACCGTGAGCCGGTTCGAAGGGCCCCATCTCGTCTGCAAGATTGGCGAGAAGGCCGAGGCCACGATGCTGAAGGGCGACCAGGTGCCCGGCGAGAACTACCGGATCGGCGACCGCCTCCGGGCGTACGTCTCCGAGGTCGAGCGGCGCGGCACCCGCGTCCGCGTCATGGTCTCGCGCGGCCACGAGGACTTCGTCCGCCGCCTGTTCGAGCTCGAGGTCCCCGAGATCGGCGACGGCACGGTCGTCATCAAGGGCATCGCCCGCGAGCCGGGCTACCGCACGAAGATCACGGTCCATTCCACGAACGACCGCGTCGACTGCCTGGGCGCCTGTGTGGGCGTCCGCGGCAGCCGCATCCGCAACGTCGTCGACGAGCTCAACGGCGAGAACGTCGACATCGTCCGCTGGAGCGAGAAGCCCGACGAGCTGATCAAGAACTCGCTCAAGCCGGCCGAGATCGCCGAGGTCCAGCTCGACGAGGCGCAGAAGCGGGCGACGGTCTACGTCCTGAAGGATCAACTGTCCCAGGCCATTGGGAAGGGCGGCCGCAATGTTCGGCTGGCCTCGAAACTTGCGGGCTGGGAAATTGACATTTACGAATTGGGCGGCGACACCAGCGCTCCGGCGTCGACGTCGACCGCACCGCCCGCCGAAGGGGCGGCTGAAGTGAAGGTGGAGTCGGCGGCTCCGTCTCCGGAGGCGCAGGCTCCCACGGAAGAGAAGAAGAATGAGGGTTAGCGAACTCGCCAAGGAACTGGGCTACAAGGCCGCCGAGCTCGTCGAGCTCGCGAAGGCCAAGGGCATCAAGGTCGAGGATGCGCGGGCGAACATCGACGCGCGTCTCGCGGCCGCGGTCCGCGCCCAGGTGCCCCACCGCTCCAAGCTGTCCGGCCCGCTGATGGACATCTACACCCGCGTGGTCACCGAGGAGGCGGCCCGCGCCGCCGCCAAGGCCGCGGAGCCGAAGCCCGAGAAGCCGCCCAAGGTCGAGGGCGCCGAGCCCAAGACCAAGCGGGTCACCAAGAAGAAGGAAGCCGCGCCCGCCGGCGCCGGCGACGCCGCGAAGCCCGCGGCGAAGAAGGAAGACCCCAAGGCGCCCGCCAAGGCCGCCCCCAAGAAGGCCAAGGTCGCCATGGAGTTCCGCCTCGGCGCCACCGACGCCAAGGCCGCGCCCAAGCCCGGCGAGCACAAGCACGTCGAGCTGACCCCCGAGGAACAGGAAGAGATCAAGAAGGCCGCCGCCACGCCGCTCATCGACGTCGACAAGGTCATCGGCGAGGCGAAAGAGCTCCACGCGATGCGGCCCATCGAGATCGAGGTCTATACGCGCGACACGGGCGTCGAGGAGTCGAAGGAGAAGCGGCAGCATGTGAAGCCCGTGGCGGGTCCGGCCAAGCCGGCCGCCCCGGTCATGCCGCCCCGGCCCACGCCGACGCCCATGCGGCCCCCGACCCCGGCCTACGCCGGCCAGCGGCCGCCGATGCCTCCGCCCCCGCAGCATGGATTCCGCCGTCCGCCGCCGCCCCATCACCATCGTCCGACCGTTCAGCCTCCGAAACCCCGCCCGGTCATCACCCCGATGGCCGAGCGCAAAATCGAGATTATCGTGCCGATTACGATCAAGAGCTTCTGCGAGCAGACCGGCATCAAGGTGTCCCAGGTCATCAAGAAGCTGATGGACCAGGGCGCGATGGTCACGAACCAGAACGCCGCGCTGGACGAGGACATGGTCGGCATCCTGGCGTCCGAGTTCAAACGCGACATCACGATCGTCAAGCAGAAGACGGCCGAAGAGCAGATGAAGTCCGACGTCGCCGAAGTGAAGGACGATCCCAAGGATCTCGTCCTCCGCGCGCCCGTCGTCACCTTCATGGGCCACGTCGACCACGGCAAGACGTCGCTGCTCGACAAGATCCGCAACACGAACGTCGCCAAGGGCGAGTCGGGCGGCATCACCCAGCACATCGGCGCGTCCAAGATCGCGACGAAGGACGGCAAGTACGTCGTCTTCCTCGACACGCCGGGCCACGAGGCGTTTACGCAGATGCGCTCCCGCGGCGCGAAGGCGACCGACGTCGCCGTCATCGTCGTCGACGCGGCGGACGGCGTGATGCCCCAGACGGAAGAGGCGATCAACCATGCGAAGGCGGCCGGCGTCACGATCGTCGTCGCCCTCAACAAGATCGACAAGCCCCAGGCCAACCCGATGAAGGTGAAGGGCCAGCTCGCCGCCCTCGGCGTGCAGGTCGAAGAGTACGGCGGCACGACCGGCGCCTGCGAGGTGTCGGCCATCACGGGGCAGGGCGTCGAAGCGCTGCTGGAGCGCCTCGCGCTCGAAGCGGAAATCCTCGACCTCAAGGCGAACCCCAAGCGCAAGGCGCAGGGCGTCGTCCTCGAGGCGCGCAAGACCGACGATCGCGGCGTCGTCGCCACGATCCTGGTCCAGAACGGCACGCTCAAGAAGGGCGACGTGCTGCTGGCCGGCAAGGGCTACGGCCGCGTTCGGTCGATGGTCGACCACCTGGGGAAAACCCTCGACTCGGCCGGCCCGGCCACCCCCGTGGAGCTGATGGGTCTTGCCGACGCGCCCGACGCGGGCGACCCCTTCCAGGTCGTGGACGACATCCAGCAGGCCAAGGAAATCGCGACCACCCGGGCCACCAAGGCGCGCGAGGCGCAGCTCCTGGAGCGCCAGCACGTCACGATGGAGGGCCTGTTCAAGCAGATCGAGAGCGGAAAGCTCAAGGAGATCCGGATCGTCCTCAAGGTCGACGTGCAGGGCTCCCTGCAGGTCCTCAAGGAGGCTCTGCCCGGGCTCTCGACCGATGAGGTCAAGCTCAAGCTCCTCCACTCGTCGGCGGGCGCCATCACGGAAGGCGACGTGCTTCTTGCCGACGCCTCCGACGCGCTGATCATCGGCTTCCATGTCGACGTCGAGACCCGCGCGGCCGAGGCCGCGAAGGACCGCGGCGTCGAAATCAAGAACTACACGGTCATCTACCAGGCGATCGAGGAGATGAAGGCGGCCCTCGAAGGTCTCCTCGAACCGGAGCTGGTGGAAAAGAACACCGGCCTGGCGACCGTGAAGGAGGTCTTCCGGATCTCGCGCGTCGGCGCGATCGCCGGCTGCATCATGACCCAGGGCAAGATCGAGCGCACGAACTCGGTGCGGCTGATCCGCGACGGCAAGGTCGTCCACACGGGCAGGCTCGAGAGCCTGAAGCGGTTCAAGGACGACGTCAAGGAGGTCGTGGAAGGCTACGAGTGCGGCATCAAGATCGCGAACCACGACGATGTCCGGATCAAGGACGTGATCCAGGGCTTCATGGTCGAGAAGGTCGCCCGGAAGCTCGAAAAGAAGCAGAAGTGATCGTCGGCACCCTGAAGATCCGGCTGGTCCTCCGCGAGTCGCACTCCCTGAAGGACAAGCGCCGCGTCCTCAAGAGCCTGAAAGACACGCTGTCCAACAAGTTCAACATCTCGGTGGCCG
>Ga0134121_10001080_pt1 | contig 26755 bp, 43 predicted proteins | sample KB301_FD_96463 | JGI IMG/M metagenome (GOLD analysis project Ga0134121, IMG submission 96463) | Terrestrial soil microbial communities without Nitrogen fertilizer from Kellogg Biological Station, Michigan, USA - KB3-0-1 | ecosystem: Environmental > Terrestrial > Soil > Unclassified ... | reverse complement strand
TACCTGAAGGGCACTTCTGCCAGAATCTCGGATGACGCGAAAGGAGGGTTGCATGGACGATCACAGTACCGAAGGCAAGAAAAAAGTAAAGAAAAGAGGAAGGAGTCTCGCCACCGATCAGCCAACGACTCGACAGCCGGTCAAGACCGGGTGGGTAGTCCAGGTCACTTACGAACCGGATCAGGAACGGGTTGAGGCCGGGGTACGAGAGATGCTCTTACACCGGCAGAAAGGGCAGCAGCATGCTGAAACAGGCGGAACCGGTGGTGCAGTTGGGACGAGTGAGCAGTCATCGTCAGGAGAAGGAAGAAACGATTGAAACCCAGAAGACCCTGCTCGATGACTGGTGTGAGCGGCAGAACTGGACGGTGGTGGGGCGGTTCTTCGACGAGAACATCGCCAGTCAGATTCCGCTCGAACGGCGCCCCGAAGGCGGCCGGCTGCTGCGAGAGATCAAGACGCTCGGCGCTCGGCGTGTTGTGGTCTACCGGCTGGATCGAGTCAGTCGTTACCGCGACGTGTTCCACGCCGCGCTAAAACTCCTGGCCGAACAGGATGCCGGCGTTCAATCGTTCCACGATCCATTCGAGACCGTCACCGCGCAGGGCCGCCTCATGCTGAACGTCCTCCTCGACTTCGCCGAGTACGAACGGGATTCGATTCTCCAACGCTGCACCGATGGGATGCTTCGGGTTGCCGAGGGTGGCGGCCACATGGGCGGCCCGACGCCGTTTGGTTTTCAGGTCGAGGGGCACAAACCGCGCTATCTGGTCCCGGACTGGCGAGACAAGGGACAGGAGGGGGCTATCGACATCCGGTACGATGGCGAAGCCGACACCATTACCCTCATCTTCTACCTCGCCGTCGAGAAGCGCATGACCTGCCCGGCCATCGCCGACCACCTGAATACCCTGGGAATCCCCACCGCATGTCAGATGAAGCAGAGTGCGAGCAAGAGCCGACAGCATTGGAAAAACCGGGAGATCAGTGGCCTCTGGACCGGCGAGCGGGTCGCTTATCTGCTGCGCAGTCGCCTCTACTGCGGCGAGCGGCATTACCGGAAGCACAAGGTCGTCCAGCGGCCCGATTATACCCGCGCCCTCGTCGCGACCCCGGATCGCATCATTTTCCAGAAAGTTCCCCCGATAGTCACCCCGGAAACCTGGGCCAAAGCCCAGGCCGTCTTGGCCGACAACCGCACCTTTTGCGACCGGAACGCCAAGCGGGAGTACCTGCTGCGAAGCCTGATCCGGTGTCTGGGGTGTCAGTACGCCTATTGCGGCGATCACCGGAACGAGCGCCGCTACTACGTCTGTTCGGGCCGGCAGCAGCAGGTGGATTGTTCCATGCCCAGTCTCCGAGCCGACAAGCTGGAAACGGAAGTCTTAGCCCTCATCTATCATCACCTGGCCCATATCCCGGAGACCATGGCCAGGGTGCGCGAGAGTCTGGGGACCCGGCAAGAGCGGGAGCGGAACCTCGTGGGGGAACGGGATCAGGTGCTCAAGCAGCGCGAGCAGGTCGAACTGAGCCGGCGCGCGACGGTGCGCTTGATGACGACCTTCGATCCGGCCGGGGAGCCTCTCCTCGCCGAGGTTGCCGGGGCCGAGCGGCTGAAGGAGTTAAGCGAACAGTTGGCTCGGTGCAAAGACACGGCGGCCCTGTTAGACGCGGAGATCGCGGCCGTGACCTATCATGAGCGAGACCTGGAGAGCCTGGAGCAGTTTCTGCTGACCTGGCAGGAGCAACTGGTTGAGGAGAGTAGCTTTGTCGAACAGCAGCAACTAGTGCGCCGCTTCGTGCGCCGGATCGAAGTGTTCCACGATCCGGCGGAAGGGCTCACCGTGCGCTATGTGCTCTGCTTCGATCCCGTAGAGAACCGCGCCGCCCTGCGAACGGCGCTCGCCGGGCCGTATCGACGCCTGGAAGGGAACGAGATGGAGGGTGGGATTGACAATCATACGGCGAGCCATACGTTTGGCAACCCCACCTTTGTCTTGCCCCTCTGGGAGCTGCAGATTGTGCAGTCATGGCGTTCGCGGACGTCGCGCGGGGGCCGGCACAGAACCGGACGTTCATGATAGAATAAGCATGCGTTCGTTCTCCCCTTGGCGTAACCCAAAACGGCCCTCCCGCACGGGGGCCGTTTTGGATTCCAATCTTTACTTCGCGGCGTACGTGGCTTTTCCACCCCAACGACCTCCCGATTCGTCCCAGTGCTCCTCAATTACGTCCGTCTCTTTCAACTCTTTGAGAGTTTTGCGGGTCATGTAATCCGAGAGCTTGGACCGCTCCTTCAGGGTCGGGATGTCGAGCCGCTCGCCGGCTTTGCTCAGGATCGCCAACAGCGCCTTCCCTTGCTTGGTCTTGTCCGGAGGAGGACTGGTTCGCCGAGGAGTCGCCTCCTTTTCCTCCAGATCGGGAGGAGGAGGGGCCTGCAGAGCTTGACTGACTTCCTCCGGGGTAACCTCCTCAGCGAGATCGACGAGAGACGCGGACGGCTCAGGCACCGCCCAGTCAAGGGCGAGAGTTTCCTCCGAGGAGAGGAGGGGAGGGGGCGCCTCCGCTCGGAACCAGGAACGCCGGCCGCTCTTGACCAGGCGCCCGTGCTGTCGATCCCCGTTCGCCTCCCGCTGCAGGAGAAGGCTGTGAGCATCCTGCAGGATCGTCCCGAACCAGCGACTGCCTTCCTCGACTGAGAGATTCATCTCACCGGGCACCAGCCGGGTTTCCAGGTGAATGGTGATCCCATCCGGCGCCAACTGTAACTCGACACACGGTTCTGTCTGTGTTTCCATGACCATGATCTCCTTCCATCTGTTCTCATGGCAATTTTGCTGCCGATTCGAAACATCAGGTTTAAGATAGATCGCTCATAGGGTAAAACTCCTTTGAGGAGATGGTCGGTCTGGGAGACGGTCTCCTTTACCCGGAGACGTAGTTTGTCTCCGGGAGTCAAACGATCCCCGTTGATGCGCCTGACATGACGAAGGCCCCGGCAATCGCGCCGGGGCCTCCTCTTCCTTGCGGTCTCTCTTGCTGTCCGTGTTCTTGAGCCTACATGGCTATTGTACCTCCAGACGCGGGCTTTGTACACTGCTATTCTCAACCAGTTCCGGCACAAGGGGTGCCAGTCGGATTACATCATCTCGCGCAGAACCGGACTGATCTTCTGCTGATGGCGAACAGCGGTCGTATTCATGTCCCGGCCATGCATCTGGCAGTTGTAGTTCTGACACCGAAAGGTGCGACTTCCTTGCAGTAGCAAGACGGTGAACTCGTTGCGTTCGACCTCGTTTGCGAGCAAGGGCTCAATGGTGATCTCGTCGATGATCGCCAACGGCTCCTGATATTGGCCGCATCCCGGACACTGAATCGTCAGGTGCCAGCGGCGCGGTCTCGCCGCGCTCAATTACGTCCCTTCAGGTGCAGGAAAGCCGTGGCCGCGTAACCGGGGATCGGCTGCGCGAGCGGCTGCAAGGGAAGGCTGGCCAGACTGTCCTCCTCCATGCGGACTAGACGCTCCAGCATGTTCGGGGACATGACCGGCATGGAAGGTGCTGTATAGGGACCGGGCTGGAATTGGATGGGCTTCGTCTCGGTCTTGACCGGTACCTTGACCGGTAGCGGTCGCGGGCTCTCCCGACCGGTCAGCAACTCGTTCTCGTACCGCGCCATCGCGCGAGCGTCGATGTCTCCCTTGACCGGGTACCAGCGCCATTCGTTCTTGACCCGGTCCCAAACACCCCAATGCGTCCCATCATAGCGGCCCACGTACTTGTTGCTGTTCATTTTGCCTCCACCAGTTCGGAATCGCGGTAAACACGGCTGGGCTGGGGGCCATCCTGACCCTGGTACTTGCTGCGTCTTGACGGATGGTTGTACGGGCGGACGGCGGCTTCCTCCATGCGATGGAAGCTGATCTGACAGACGCGCATGTTCGGGATCAGCTTGACCGGCAGCCGGCCGATGTTCGACATCTCCAGAGTGATACTGCCCTCGAAGCCTGGGTCAATGAATCCGGCGGTCGAGTGCATCTGCAACCCCAGGCGACCCAGGCTGGAACGGCCATCCACGCGGCCCACGAGGTTGTAGGGCAAACAGACTCGCTCGATGGTGGAGGCGAGGACGAACTCGCCCGGATGGATGATGAACTGCTCGCCATCCTGCGGGTAGATACGGCGCTCGTCCATGTAGTGGGCCGGGGCGTCCTGCGACGGATCGATGTATGGCGTGCTGCTGTACCGCTGCACCAGGAAGTTGTTGTCGAGCCGCAGGTCCACCGAGGCCGGCTGTATCTGAAGTTCCGCGTCCTCCAGCGGGTGAATCTTCAGCGTCCCCGCCTTCAACATGGCCAGTATCTGTCCATCCGAGAGTATCATCATTGCCTCCTTCTAATCGGGTAAGTGTTCGACCTTCTCCCAATGCTGCCCGGTCAAACGATGGTAAGCGCGCCGGTACCGGCCTCGCAGTGACATTGAAATGTCGTTCGATCCTTCCAGCCGCATGTGGTGGATCAAGTCCCTGATCTTGACCTGCCGAGCCAGGTGGTTCCCATCAACGCGGTCCAGGTAGTCGTTGATGTAATCCTCGCCTTCGCGCCGCGTAAGACAGTCGATGGCTTCGACGACATCTTTCGGAAACATCTGGCGCAGTATGTCCAGGGTGACCGGGGTATCCTCGACAATGTCGTGCAGCAGCGCCACGGTCATATCGACCTCGTTGTTGCCGCGACCGGCAACCCAGAGCAGATGCATGATGATCGGTCGTCCTGCTTTGTCGATCTGATCTTTGTGCCAGGTGTAGACCAAAAGCATGGCTTGTTCGATCATCCGTACTGCTCCCAGGTCACAAAGATCAGCACGCAGCCGGTCGCGGCCAATTGCTTCTCGACCTCTTGCTTGTTTCCCGTAAACACCAGGCGCGGCTCCTCAAGGGAGGTGTCTATCGGCAGGTCTAGTTGCCGCGCTACCTCTTCGACCTTGGGTCCGAACAGTGCCCAATCATCGAAGCGCGGGAAGAGAATCAACGATCCGGGATACTGGCGCCCGAAATACTGGGTAAAGTGACGACGAGCCTCCGGGGACCCCAGAGTAACGGGTCGCTCATGCTCGTCGATACTCAATTCCAGGCGGACACGATGTTCCCCATTCACGTTCTGCTGTCGCTGCCAGCCTACCAACTCTGCCATCGCTGCCTCCTTTCACATGTTCCACTGATCGGTGATCGGTCCCGCCTGCTCACCGGCCCGGAGAGCATCGTCGATCATCTGCAGCGAGAGGGTGTGACGGAACGTATGTCCCATCTTCTTCTCCAGCGCCAGGTACTCGTTGAACAACGGCGGGGTCAAACTGGCCGCGAGCATCAAGGCCGGCTTGGGCGCGAACACGCAGAAGCAGCAACTGAGACGTGGAATGCCCCTGTCATAAGCCCAGTGATGGGGAACACCCGACTCTTTGATCCGTGCCCAGACCTGATCCAGGGTCCAACCGTGGATCGGCAGCCAGCGGTCCACCTCCCGGCGACCGTTGATGTCGCTGTTCGCGGTGAACGACTGCTCCTTGGCCCGCTTGGGGCTCTCCTCGGCGCGCAGACCGATGCAGTTGAGAATCCGGATCGGCCGCCGCTTCTGCTTGTCCCACTTCTCACGGGTCAACTGGGTCACGACCCGCTTGACCGGATCGCGCTTATGGTCGCTCGTGCAGTAGCGCGTGACGGAGGAGGGCCACATCCCCCGCTTCTCGATGGCGTCCAGGAGGTCACCCTGTTCCCGCTTGACCACTTCGAACCGCAGGTCGTAATGCTTCGCCTGCTGCTCGGCCAGTTCTCGCACTCCCTCCCACTCCACACGGCCGAGGTCCGCGTGGACGACCACGATCCGGTCGCGGACGCCGGCCTCGTCGGCCAGTTCCACGACGAGATCGAGCATGCACTGGGAATCTTTACCGGCGGACGAGTTCACGAGAATCCAGTCATAAGCGGTCAAGTCCGGGATCATGGGAGACCTCCTTTGCTTTACGGCTTATCCCGACAGTTTGTCGGGATGCTTGTCGGGATACCGCTCGATTACGGCTCGGTGTTCAACATCTCGAAGTTAGTCGCGGCCTCGACATCCGGCATCTCCAACTCTTCCGGCTCCTCCATCTCGATCTCGGAGAGTTCGTTGCTCCAGTCGCTCATCCACACCTGGTACATCTGACCGGTGTCTCCTTCCTGCCACTTTTCGCTGCGCTCGCTGAAGAACTCGTCCTGGATGGTCTCGATCTCGCTCCGGAACCCCTCGGCCTCTTCGATGGCCTCGTTCAGCAGTTCGATCTTACGAGTGACCGCTTCCCAGGCAATGCTCATCGCGTTATTGTAGTTGCTGATCGCGGCTTCCAGATTATCCTTAGCGGTCTCGATATTGTCCGAAAGTTTCCCTTTCAATGCTTCCTGCGTTCGCGAGAGCTTCTTCATCGTCAGCCTCCTTTCAAAACGGGGCGGGCTCCTTTGCCTGCACCCATGTTATCGGTAGAGCCAGGTTTTTCTGTAGGGATCGTCCAGGTTTTTTATCATGCAAGAGGGCCGCCCCGAAGGACGACCCTCTTACAGCTCAGGTCCTGAAATTTGGATTACCTCTGTTCCACGACGGCGCCACTCGGCGACGATTTTCTCGTCTTCTAGCACAAAGGCTGCTGTCGCATTGCCGGCCCGTACCAATCGTCGGGCTTTATGCGCCGCTTCCGTCAGATCGAAGCTGTCGCGACCCGACAAGGTGCAGCGATAGGTCTCAAGCGGATCGCTCTCGTTTACCTGATAGGTGACGCGCATGGTTTAGCCCCAGCCGAGATGCTTCCATACTGGCCGCCCGCTGCTCCGACTGCACGCACCAGATCGCCGTGCGGGCGATGATCCGCAGCGCCTCCCGCAGGCCCGCGACCACGGGGTCGGCGCCGTTACGCCCGGACAAGGTCCACTCAGCCTGGCGATCCTTGATGTCCTGGGCGATCATCTGCGTCACCGTGGCGACCTTGGGATTGATGATCCGCTCCCAATCGAACTGCTCGGGAGTCTCGGATTGGAACTGGTAATGCCGCTCGACGGTCAACCGGACGGATACGATTTCGACAGGTTCTAAAGTGTACTGCATCATTTTCCTCCTTTTCAGCCTCTTGAGGACGGTCACCCCCGCCCGAGAAGAGTATCGGGAAAACGAAGCAGGTTCTGTAGAGTTGTCGTCAATACTTTTCAGCGACATAAAAAGGGGCCGGCTTAAGCCGGCCCCCGGATTACGGTGACTTCAGGGCGTTCAGCTTGAGGAGCGCCAGTTCGGCTTTCTGCCGGGCTCCCTGGTTCACCTCGGTACGCACGTTCTCGGTCAAGGCCGGGATGGCGGTTAAGTCTTTCAATTCGCCTGACCAGTGGAACGCGAACCCGCGCGCGACCCAGCCCCCGTTGCCGTAGAGCCGCTTGGCCTCCAGCTTACAGGTTTCGATCTGCTCGGGGCTCAGGCGACCTTGACGGTACTGGCCGATCAGAATCCCGATAGCTCGCGCCAGGACAAGCTGATCGACGTCCGCGTGCAGCACTTCGAGCAGATGGTCATAGTCCGACAGCGAGAGACCATCGGCCAATCGCTCGTTCTGCATCTTCACCAGCGCCGAGTAGACCGGGCCACTCCTGGTGTCTTTCAGGTCGGCGAACATCCCCAATATCTTCTGCTCGGCCAGTTGCCGTCGTGCCTGCACCTCCTTGGCACTTTCCATACTGCGAACTCCTGCATAGGCGCCTGCGGCGACAATCCCCATGATTGCGGCCAGGAGCGCCTGCTTCCAGAAGCGGTTCAAAGGACTCCTCCTTTTTTCCTGCGTCAGGACAGACACCAGAGAAAGCCGACGGTGTGGCAGTAGTAGTACTCCTGCGCACTGTGGCCGGCGCAGCCGATGTCACAGTTGATCGTGACGCAATCCTCACACAGCGTCGGATCATCGTAACGGAGGTTGCACCACATCCCGATACTGGTGCCGTTACAGATCGTATCGGTGGCGTGCGCCCGGCTGACCATGAAGAGGGGAGTGAAAGCGAGGATCGCGAGCAGGACTGCCTCCAATATCCGTTTTCGCCACGTTCGCATGAGTTGCGTTCCTTTCGCCCGATACGAGCCCAAAAGCGGGCTCTGTGGGGATGAGAGGATTCGAACCTCCAACATGCTCATTTTGAGTGAGCCACCTCTACCGATTGGATCACATCCCCAAGTAGGACCGGAGGGAGTCGAACCCTCAACCCACGGATTAAGAGTCCGCTGCTCTACCATTGAGCCACGATCCCATGAGGCCGGCGGGACTTGAACCCGCAGTCAACGAGTTAAAAGCTCGCTGCTTTGTCCAGTTAAGCTACGACCTCGTTGGGGGCCGACAGGACTCGAACCTGCAGCCGTTTCGTTCGAAGCGAAGTGCTCTATCCGATTGAGCTACGACCCCAATGGCTCTCCGGGGATTCGAACCCCGAACATCCACGCTCTGAACGTGGCGCCTCTACCAGTTGGACTAGAGAGCCGTGTGCCAGGGACAGGACTCGAACCTGCGAAGCATTCCGCGACGGGTTTACAGCCCGCTCTCGTTGCCGCTTGAGTACCCTGACAGGATGGGAACGAGAGGAGTCGAACCTCCAACATCCAGGCTCTCGACCTGGCGCCTCTGCCGGTTGGGCTACGCTCCCTCGGGTTTTTGGTCTGGTTCCGGAACGGTCTCGGGCTGCGGGTCCGGACAAGCCCGCTCGATCATCTTGCGCGCCTTTCGGCGGCTCCAGTGAGCGATCAACTCTTCCAACGTTGGCTGTTCCATTCGTCTCCTGTTCCGGGACGAGGATTCGAACCTCGGTTCTTGCGGTCAAAGCGCAATGTCCTTCCACTGAACGATCCCGGACTAATCTTCCCAATGGCGCTTGAAATGACAATTGGCACAGAGAACTTCACACTTTTCTATTTCTGCAAGTATCCGGTCTCGACTCCATCCCGACGCAATCATTGCTGAAACGCCCATCACCTTTCCGTCTCGGTCAAGATGATGAAATTGTAAACAAGAAAGATGGGATTCCCCACAATCGACACATTTCATGAGTGACTTTAAGGATCGAAGCCACTCACGAAGCTGTTGCCGTCGTTCTTTAATTTGCTTCTGTCTATCATCCCGGTTGGCTTTGTACCATTTGGAATGATAATTTCGGTGGTAAGCTCGACGCTTTTCTATGTCCTTGATAGCCATATTTTCGGACCAGGATTCGAACCTGGAACTCGTGGGTCAGAGCCAAGCGTGTTGCCGTTACACCATCCGAAAGTACCCCGTATCGGGCTTGAACCGATCCTCTCCTGGTTGAAAGCCAGGCGTGTTGTCCATCTACACCAACGGGGCAAGCAGGCGCCACTCGGAGTCGAACCGAGTCTCTAGCCGGCAATTTCAAGTCCGGTAGGAGTAGCCCTAACGCCACCGATGCGTGGAGGTTTGAACTCCGCGACTTCCCTTTGCCGTTGCAGTCGCCGTCCCGGACTAGCGCACCGAAACAGTAGTCAAGCCGGGGAGGTGTTGCGCGCGTCAGCTTAACCCCGGTCGTCATGGCCTCATCTGGCTCGTCCGGTCCCGGTACCAGGATTCGGACAGAACCACCTATCGGCCCACTAGCGGCCTGTACGGGATTTGAACCCGTAACCTTCTCCCTGACAAGGAGTTGCTCTACCGTTGAGCTAACGGGCCATTCACGCGGGAAGACCGGCTGGCCTCCCTATTATCCACTTTGGGACGATCCTTCCCGTGGCGCACCGACATCGAACACACGACATGGAGGCGAGAGGAGTCGAACCCCCACTACTGAGGTGCAAGCTCAGTGTGCTGCCATTATCACCACACCCCCGATGCAGGTAGCGAGACTCGAACTCGCAACTTTCTGTTTGGAAGACAGACACTCTAGCCAATTGAGTTACACCTGCAAGCACAGCATGAGAACGCCGGGACTCGAACCCAGACATGCACCTTCGCAGGGTGCCGCCCTATCCTTTAGGCCACGTCCTCAATCGGAACGGACAGGAATCGAACCTGCATACCCTTGCGGGTTACCTGGGTAGCGGCCAGGCGCTCTACCGTTGAGCGACCGTTCCAAAAACAGTAAAGGACGAATGCTACTCACCAAACACACAGCACTAAGCGTACCAATTTCGACCTTCTAATGACCATCGAACAGGAGGCCAATCGCGTTCGACGTTGGGGTGATCGGAGGGAGTTGAACCCATCTTAACCGGGGCCACGACCCGGCGCATTACCGTTATGCTACGACCACACTGCCTCGGCAGGGTTCGAACCTGCGACGTCCTGGTTAACAGCCAGGCGCTCTGCCAACTGAGCTACGAGGCACAGGGACGGCAGGACTTGAACCTGCAGCCGGCGGTTTTGGAGACCGCTGCGCTACCATTGCGCCACGTCCCTACACTACTTAACTGCCTGGTATGGTCACCGCGACCTGATTCGAGTAAGCCGTGAGCACTACCTGACCCTGACCGTTGAGCAACTGCAACACCGTTTGCACGTAGTAGGTCTGCCCCCTGGCGAAGACGGCGCTGGTCATCCCGTGGTAGTGGACATAGCCGCCGTCGATCTGGAGGGTATCCAGGACCGTGGGGCCGCAGTAGGCCCATGTCCCCTGGGGAGTCCGGTAGTTGATGACGCCGTACATCGACCAGTAGTAGCCCGCGACCTTGGTGACCTTACCGGCCACGTTGACCACGCAGGACGATCCCCCGCAAGCTCCTGGTGTCACCGAGGTCAGGTAGTTGCTGGCGACGTCGGCCGAGGCTGTCGAAACGGGCATGATCAGGGCCAACAGCAAGCCCGCGATCAGCGACAGCCGAAACGCTTTCGAAATCATCTCGTTGCCTCCTTTGCGATTGTCAAGGTACTCCCGACAGCGGAAGCGACACGAATCGAACGTGCATACCCTTTTGAGGTTACCTGTTTTCGAGACAGGCGACTTACCGTTAGTCAACGCTTCCATAAGGGGAGGGGCCTAGTCCCTGCCCCGCCGAACGGGCATTAGTTTCGGCCCCTGGTGAAGACGCAGGAGACAGAACGTTGTTAGCTCCTCAATCGCCCACGGGTTTCAACGTCGAGCGTCCTCACACAACTGTAAATCGCGGGAGCTTGAGAGCAGCCGTGACGCAATCTCCCGTGCGGCCCCGCGACTCACATCTGAGACAAAAAACGAGGGCTGTCACCTAGCCAAAGAGTAGGAATCGAACCTACCGCACCGCAGTTGGCTGCTGCGGGTCCACCAGGTCTATCGGTGACAAGTCCCTCATACCGGAATTGGCAGGTGCGACCTACCGTGGATGTGTCATCCGGCATTCACCGTGTCAGGGAAGTTCGCCAATCGTAGTGTCCACCATCACACTTCAAGTGGCTTCGAGTCAACAGGGCTCCGGATGCCCCTGGCAGGACCCTCTTTTACACCAGACCGATCTTCCCCAGTGCGGGCGACAGGATTCGAACCTGCGACCACTCGCTCCCAAAGCGAGTGCTCTTCCAAGCTGAGCTACACCCACCTTTTGACGTAACAATGACCGGGGAACCAAGGCGTCCCCCGGTTCAACCCGGTCTGAGTGAAGGTCGGCGGACCCGGCGATTCCGCACCCCATCACTTTGAAGTATATCCGTGGCAACCCTGTTTGTCAAAACTGGTTTTTTGGTTTCTTCGTTGGTATCCTGAGGATACAAGGAGACCAACGAATGCCTACTCGCTATACTTATGCCCCCGAGGTCGAAAAGATCGGTAAGGAACTCATCAAGGAGCACCATCGGCATCTGACGAATGTCGAAATCAAATATGTTTTCACGGACACGATCCAGCGGCGCGCGGGCAAGGAAACCTGGGGCACCGCCCGGAAGGTTTCCAACCTCGCGGCCTTCCTGGCCGGCCAGGATGAAATGGAAGAGACCGCCTCCTTCTTCGTCATCAGCATCACGGCGCCGATCTGGAGCTTCCTTACCCCGGAGAAGCGGCGCGCGCTCGTGGACCATGAACTGTGTCACTGCTGGATCGATCTCGACAGCGAGGAACCGAAGCTCGTCTTAGTCGGTCACGACCTGGAGGAGTTCGTCGGCGTCATCCAGCGGCACGGGCTCTGGCGCGACGACGTGCAGAAGTTCGTGGAGGTAGGTTCACCCCTGTTACAGAACAGCCTGTTCGAACAGGAAGAGGAAGTCCCGGAGACGTCCGGCGACCGGAACGCCAACCAGGGGCCGTTGGAGCGGCGCGGGATCATGCTGGGTGGGCCTCCCCGAGGTTAACCAGCCGGCCCAGGGTGAAGGAAACGGTCAGCTTCCGGGCTGGCCGTTTCTCGTTTGGCACGATTTATGCTGCGGTTGGGTCGGCACCGTGAGCGCCGACCGCGACCCGATTACCCTAAAGAGAAAGGTCGATTTGGCCAGAATCACGGAGACCAGGTATTTCGTTGGCGTTCTCTGCCAACCCGCGCTGAAAGAGTAAGGAGGTTCAATGCCCGCCGACACGTTGACCGAGCAAGAAACCGAAACGCTGCGATTCATCTACCAGCGAGACGTGCGCTACTGGTCCAGTTGGACGCTCGCAATCCGGTTTGCCAAACAAAAGGGAAAATCCCCCCTCGGTCTTCACTGGGTCATTCTTCCCTACAAGAATACCCCCGAAATCCCACCCCTGCGACAGCAGATGAACGCGATCTACTTTGAGTGTCTCAGCAAGATGGCAGAGGTCTACTGCCTGAAGGTGACCATCAACATTCAGGATCACAAGGTCTACCTCTACGACCCGAATCAAGTTGACGCCGAATGGTTGATCGACTGCGAGACCCATAACGAACGCATCGCCGCCTGATAAACGCCCGCCCCAGACCGGGCATTCCAACTTCCGAGAGTTGATCCCAACCCTCATCAAGAAAAAAACGGGCGCCCAATGGGCGCCCGTTCGCTATTCCTTGGCACGGCCGATCTCGTACCGGATGTTCAATCCCTCGCGATAGAACGTCAGCCAGTGGGCTCCCAACGGCTTGGGCGGCGCCCCGCGCATGTTGGCCCAACCTTTACCGGTCGAGTACTCATCCTTGTAGCCGGGACACTTCAGGAACTCCACTTCGCGCAGGACCGGGCGACCATTCGCGAGAAGTGTCTCCCGGCGGATGGTGAGATGGAACGAGTCGTGAGTGTGACCCGAGACGACAAAGTCGGCGTTCGTCAGGTAGACGGCTTGCCGGTTGGTTTGAATGGTGTCACGGGTGACCGGTCCACCCCCACCATAACCGTGGTGGTACCAGAGATGATAGGAGAAGTGGTGAGTGGTGCAAAAGCTGAAGGCGAAGCGAACCCAGCCATGGTAGGGACCGCTCTTGACCGGGCTCTTGTTGGCTCGCAGTCGTTCGGCGAGACGATCATGGAGGCTCGTCTGATGTTTGTTGAGAACTGAGTCCTCGTGGTTACCGAGACCAAAAAGACACCAGTTATTCGAGTAGGGGACATACGACTCGGCCAGGAAATCCACACAGGAGTCCAGGTACCGCTTAGCTCCCACATGCAGTTCGGGCCGCAACTGGTCGTAATCCAACCGCTTGTCGAAGCGACCTTGCATGCAACAGAACACGTCGCCGAAGTCCAGGATACCGGCCCCGCGATTTTGAGCCTGATCCAGGTGTTTTCGTTCCAGGTCCCAGACGTTGTAGAGGTTATCTCGGTGCGCGTCCGCCCGAAGCAGAAACGTCTGGCTCCAGTCGGTCTTGTTCGCATCCATACGGATCGTCACAACGCGCGGGTGGTCCTGTTCGACGAGGAAGGGCAGTGCCTGAATGGACACGTTGTTTCTCCTCGAAAGACCGGACGGGGGCCGAGGAGAAACTTTCTTCCCAGCCCCCTAAAGATTTCCCTCACCCCCGCTCATAATCATAGCAGTCGGCTTTACTGGCCGGCGACCTGATTTTGAAAATACCTGGACGATAACCCGAAAGGAGACCAATATGCTGACGATGACCGGCGAGACTGCTTTCAACGCGGGTATGGCCGAGGCCCGGATCAAGTTCGGCGCAGAGTGCCGCCCGGTGGACGAGACGCTGCACGCGCTGCGCGCCGTCCTCAAGGAAGGGGGACGGGAATATGAGGTGATGGACCTCTACAACCGCTGGCATGCCCCGATCTCGTTTGCCGAGGGACAACCCCTGGAGCGACTGATCGACCTCATCATCGCCGAGGCAACCCGGATCGCCGGTCATTACCGGATGACGCTCGGTCAGGAGACCCGCGACCGGAACTACATCATCACGCATGCCTGGGATCAGGTGCGGCTCTGGGATTTCAAACGCCAGGTGCTGCAGTTGATCGAGACCGACATTCGCCGGCACAAGCCCGGTCTCCGCAAGAACAACGTCGAGTTCAAACGCCTGGCGCAGATGGTGTTCGCCGAGGCCCAGATGGCCATTCTACAGGTCATGGCTGACAAGCTCACCCGGCAGATGGGGACCCTTCGCATTCACCTGGAAGAGGAGAAGCCCGGTACGATCGCCAAGGAAGCGGCCGAACATCGCCGCTCCGGGGAGTACCTGATCTCGATTGCGGGCGACTTGCGGGTTCTCGGTCACGACTCGGAATTGCTCATCCAACTGCAAGCACTGGCCGCCGGGCTCGGCGCCAAAGGGGAGGGGATGCTGCAGCCGGTGCATGCGGCGATTGAGGCGATGGAGCGAGTCTGGTACCTGATTTGCGAGGTGCAGGTGACCTTGACCCATGCCGACAAGGCGCGGCGCGACTGGCACAAGACTCTGGAAGAGGCCGATAAGCAAGGGTTGAAAGGAATCGCGCGGCGTGATTTCGAGGGGAAAGCGGGGATTTACATGGATGACGCCATGCGGCACCAGCTTGAGGCCGACAAGATGCTCAGGAGCGAGAACCTCCTGACGGAACAGGAGAGGATGACATGCGATTTCTGAAGCGGCCGGAATGGCTGAAATGGCCGAAGTTCACCGATGAAACGGTCATTCGTTTCTTCTTCAGTCTGCTCTTTTTCTTCATCGGCACCGTCGTTGCCGGGGCGCTTGACGCTTACCAACTGGAGAATGCTCCTTATCAAGTGTTCAGTGAAGCCAACCCTTCACCCTGGATTGTGAAAGGGCTCCCCGGTGCCGAGAAGAAGGCACACTGGCTCGTGTACGGCTGCGATTGCAAGCTGGCCATCATCATGGACACGAACGGAAAAGTGATGGACCAGGTTCGCAACGGAGACGGCCGCGACGTCAAATAAAAAACCTGGACGAGAACCCTAAAGAGAACGAGGAAGCCGCCGATAACCAGAAGTGCCGGTAGTGGGATCGGCCAAAAGAGAAAGCGAGGGAAACAATGGAACCGTGCGAAGAGGCGAAGCTACTGTCGATCAAGCTGTACGGGAGCCTGCGCGAAGATGGGCATTACGTCAAAGAGGATGTGACCGTCAACGACGTCGCGGCGTTTCACATCGAGGCCCGACGCTGCATGAAATATCAGACCGTGATCGAGAACGGTTGGCAGTCGGTCAAGTCCGTTCCCTCAGGCGGGGTGAGCATCAACTGCGTGATGCACGCGGATCAATACCTGACGGTCGCCCCTTACAAGGAGTTTCGCCTTCGGCCCGGTTGGACCCCGAACAGTTTCCGGGCCACTGTTCACCGGGCTTACCAGTGGGGCTTGACCCGGTTGACCCGACGGGAGAACCCTCCCGTTGAGTGAGTGGGACATCTGGACCGGCGGTTACCGGCAGGGGGTGCGCCTGGCCCGCGCCACTCGTCTGGGGAGCACTCGGCGCCGGGCCAATCGCACCCGCGCCATGAAGATACCCCCTGGGGCGCATGTTGAAACATTCGGAGAAGCGGTGCGATGGGGGCAGCCGTTCCTCGACTGGGGGAGGCCATTCCGCTGGATCATCAGTAAAATAAACCTGGCTACTCTCTAAAGAAGCAACCGATTTTCCCGATACTTCTGCTGTCGGCATCCTGCCGACTCGATCCAACGAACGAAGGAGGAACCTCATGGCGAAAGACAAGCGGACCCTGGAAGAGTGTGTTTCGATGGCGCGCGACCTGGCTGAGGCGCTGGGAATGAGATGGTTAGACCAGTCACTCGACGAGGCGCAGCCGATCCCCGGTCTGGGATACGAGGCCCACACTCCAGGAGCACCTTTCCCGAAGCAGTTCCTCCTCGTTCTGGTCACCGAGGAGGGGCTGAAGCGGTGCCCGTTCGGCAGTGTCGGCATGTCTTACACCGACTTCTGGACGGCCGGCTGCTTCGCCCTCCGGTGCCTCGATCTGCGGAAGGAGCAGCAGGCACTGGAGGCCGTCCAGCCGGACGTGGCCGACTGCCCGCAGTGCATGATCGACCAGGGACAGCCGCATGAGATCATGTTCCACCCGCGCTGTTCCCACGATTGCCAGGTCAGCCGCAATCATCATGACCTGTGCGACCTGTGCCGCCTGGAGACGATGCGGCAGCGCCAGAAGCGAGAACACCTGGCGAAGCAGTCGGTACCCAAGATCGGCGAGGTGAGCCTCTGATGGCCTGCACCGATCTGTGTCAGCAGAAGACAGCCGAGCGTCAGCGCGAACAGGAAAAGTGGTGGTCCAAGTGGCCCGAGGCTTGCCCGGAGTGCCGGGGTGCCGGCGGCAAGAGCTACTCCTCCTCGTTCGATTACAAGGCAGGAGTAGGAGACCCTGGAGGCTGGGAACCCTGCTCCTGCCTCGCCGAGGGGAAGTGCCCCCGGTGCGGCCTGTCGCCGGCCTTCCCGGAGTTTGAGGACGACGAGCACACGCCCTGTGCGGGATGCGGTTGGAGCCTGGGTGACAACGATCAGGAGCCCGAGCCGTACGAGTGTCACTGCTGGTACGCCGAGGAAATGGCCGCCGAAGATCGGCTCGTCGTGCCGCCCGAACTGGACTGGCAGCAGCACACCTTCGAGCCGGATTGACCGTCGTGGAGCCTTTGAACGGACCAGAGGAGGCAGTCAGGGAGTAAGAGCCAATGGAAAGCGGGAGCAGCCCGTTAGCGGTCGTCAGAGCCGCACGAGCCGGATTACAGCAGTTAGACGAGAGCCTCGCTCAAGCCGAGGTCAGACTTCGGAGTAGAGAGCGCGTGGAGTCCGTTTGGCGTCAGGCCACGGACTATCCGCGTCCACGTCAGGAGCCGCATCGTGAAGCAGTACTGGCTCGGTAATCGTCGCGCCCGAAGGCGCGGAAAGGGGAGACATGCGAAAGTCGGTCAAGGCCGGTCCCTCGATCAACCCCCAGGACCCGGTAATGGGTGGGCACACGGCGGTGCTCACCCCCTGTCCGGTCCCCCTGGTGTCGGGTTGGTCCTGGGTGGAGTGGGCCGATCCACCCCTCACTTGCAGTAGTTCCGGTACCACCGGACATCGGTTCGGCTGGCGATCCAAAGGACAACGGGCGTTCTTTTCGCCTGAGCACGGGCCGGAAGAGGCGACCGCGAAGAAGGTCTCACGGGGCTCTTCGGAGGACGGGGAAAGCAAACCCCGGTCTTCAAAAAGAAAGTTCACCTGATCGCCCTTTTGAAATCGCTGTAGAGCGACCAGGGTGACCGCCAGGCGATCTCCGGTTTCGCACCAGGCCATCCTCACCAGAAAGCCCGTAGCGCCCACAGAATCGGCGCTACGGGCTTTCTGGTTTTCGACACCCGCCGTGGCTTGATACACAGCCCATTCTACCGATCCTCCACCAGCGCCGCGAGGGCAAGTTTTCTTTCGCCCCTCATGCGCGGGCATGCGCCCGCATGCACTAAGCGCGTCCGTAGAACGCACTACATGAGGGAATCTTTTTTTTCGGCGCCCCAACTTTATTTTCAAAAAAAAATTTCACTTACAACCCTCTCTTCTCCCTCCCCGCACCCCACCGGGCCAGGCACGAAGGCCGCTCCCCCATACCCTACATACATGCATGCGCCCCCGCGCGGATTCTTACTTCCTTAGAGTCTTAGTCTTAGTCTTTGTACTTTTCATTCTCTCTCAGTCTCATTTCCATTCCATATAACGCGCGCGCGCGCCCAGCCTCTTATTTTTTCAGTTCCAAGAGTCAGTATCTCAAAAAAAAAGATTCCCTTAAGGCATGCATGCATGCGCACATGCGTACCAGGAGTTTTTTAACAAACGGGGTTGCTCGATGTACACTGATCCTGGGAGGAAATGAACATGGAGACTGCTGGTATTTTGTCGTTGTTGCTTGCTATACTTGCTTGTGTGGTCGGTGTTCGACTGCATCTTCGAATTAGGGCGTTGGAGCGTAGTCTCAAGTTGGTGTTTGAAGTCGCCTCAGCCGCCAGACACATGGCGGTTGACAGTCTGAACGGCGCCGACCACTGTTGGGCCGGCTTGAGTACGATCATGCGGCACCTGGCCGCCAGGATACCGGCTGAGCAGTGGCTCCTGATCCTGGAAGAGGTTCAGAATGGCAAAGTCCAATCGGACGATCATTGAAGAGGTCTTGACCGATCTGCGGAACCCGCTGGAGCCGACGCTGACAAAGCGGAAGCGCGGCCGGCCGAAGGGGACGACCAACAAGGCCCGGATGTACGATCGCGGCGTCGTGGCGCTCATGTCGTGTACCACGGTCGAAGCGGCAGCCGAGATGATCGGCGTCACCCGGCAAACCCTGTTCCACTGGTTGAAGGACCCGGAGTTCCTCGGTAAGCTGGATGAGGCCCGACGCCTGGCGCTCGGTCAGGCCATGATCGTCCTCTCGGCGGCGGCCGGCGGTGCGGTTCAAACCTTAGTCGAAATTTCCCAGGATAAGCAGCAACCGGGTAGTACCCGCGCGGCGGCGGCGAACTCCCTGCTTCAAATCATCAACAAGCAGTTGACTGACGAGCGTACGATCCGCGAGGCGAACGAGCGGAATCAATCGCTGTTGAGGGCTCTCAATGAGGCTGTCGGACTTGCTGGGGACGAACAGCGGGCTCTCCCAAGCTCAGGCGAAGGTTAACGAGGAACTAGAGAGGCAGGTCGCCGAACGGATCAAGAAGGCGAAGGCGAGCGGTAAAGCCGGTGACTTCGAGAAGTTCGGCAAGGCGTACTTCGACAGCCCGACCAAGTTCGCGCATGACTGTATCATGTGGCCGGAAGGTGAAGCGCCGACCTTCTACCAGGACGAGATTTGGGACTCGATCCCGACCCTTGAGCGAGTGGCCGTACGCGGCCCGCACGGGCTCGGGAAGTCGTGTCTCTGCTCCATCTCGATCCTCTGGTTCGGCCTCACCCGCGAGGCCCTGAGTCTCGACTGGAAGCTGCCGGTGACGGCCTCGGTCGGCAACCAGTTGAAGAACTACCTCTGGCCTGAGGTGAAGAAGTGGTCTCGGCGGATCGACTGGAAGAAGATTGGCCGGCCGGCGTTCAACTCCCGGAATGAACTGCTCACCCTGGAACTTCACCAGACGTTCGGCCAGGCGTTCTGTGTGGCACCCGAGGAGCCGGCGAAAATTGAGGGAGCCCACGCGGATCATTTGTATTTCTGCTACGACGAGGCGAAGATCATCCCTACGGGGATTTGGGACGCGGCCGAGGGAGCGTTCTCCGGGGCTGGCAAAGATACGGGGAGGTATGCATTCGCGCTCGCCATCTCTACTCCTGGCGAACCCACGGGCCGGTTCTACGAAATCCATCAGCAGTCCAAAGGGATGAAGGCATGGACGCCGCGACACGTCAAGGTAGAGGACGCCATCAAGGCCGGTCGCATCTCGGCTGAGTGGGTGGAGTTGATGAAACTTCAGTGGGGAGAGAAGTCGGCGCTCTATCAACAGAAGGTGCTCGGTAACTTCGCTTCCTCGGACGCCGACTCGATCATCCCGCTGGAGTGGGTAGAAGCTGCGGCGCATCGCTTCGAGAGCCGCACGCTTCAGGCCGAAGCCTGAAGCGTACTGGTTTCCCCCTGGTATTGGAGCCGTTGCCAGCTTGACTCTACCTCGTCATCGGTGCGGTTGAATTCCGGGCTGTTGTCGAACTCCCAGGCTCCGACTACGCGCGCCTGATCGCCCTCCTTGACGATCCACACGGTAACGTTGGTCTCCAGGGTGCGTTGGTCCTTGTGACCGGTGTAGGCGTACAGATCGAGGGAGCACCGGTCGTTGACGTCGAACTCCAGGAAGTGAACCTTGCGCCACTCTTCCATCCGTATCAGGTCGTTGTCATCTGGTGGCCAGAAGCGACCATTCTCCGTGTCGCCTCCGGGTTTTCTTCCATCGTCCCGGTACCCCACTTCAAAGATCGGGCTCGCGCCATTCACACAGCGGCGCGCGGCCTGGTTGACAGCCACGCGCAAGGCCGGTCGAACGCGAAGCGTGTTCATCAGGCAACCCTCACCACAATGTATCCGCCCTTCAGGTTGGAATACTCGCCGACGTTCAGGTTGTGCCAGTGCCGCTCTCCGGGCGCCAGGCGAGCGCACATGAGGTTTCCATTGGTCCCCTCGATATTCTCCAGGCCGGCCTGGATGGTGCGCGTTACCGCATCCTTGACCGTGTACCGGCGATCCGCCAACGGGACTTTCATGCTCATTTCATGCTCCTTTCGGTAAGCGAGCCGCCGAAGCTGGTCGGCTGCCTCGCGTGACAATAGCCGCTCAATCGTCATCAGAACGTGATGTCCAGGGTGTTACCGTACCCCTGTGCCTTCCGTACCGCTCGCCCTACCCGGTTCTGCTCCTCGACCGCTTTCTCGTGTCCCTGGTCGCCGTAGCCTCCCCCGTATCGACTGTCAAGATAAGCGCCGATCCGGGCCATGTGTGCTGCCATCCCGCTGAAATGCTCGGCGAACTGAAGCCGCTGGTTCGGTGTCATTCGCTCAACCGCTGTAGCCAGTTGTCGAAGGCCCATGTGGCTGATCTTGTCGGTGGCGGCGGCGAACGCTTCCCCGTTGCCCCTCTCTACGGTATGGTCGAACTCGGCCATGAAGTCGGTCCTACTCGCCTCGGCAAGCCGCTCGCCAGCCAATATTGAGAGGTCGCACCCGCAAATGTCGCAGACATACTCCTCGGCAATGTCGGCGGCTGCCACGACACCCGCGCGCCCGGTCTTGACCGGTTCCTGATCGCGACACTTCTCGTCGCAATAGACCAGCGTCATGCCCATCTCGGTAAAGAATGCAGGAAAGGTGACTTCGTTCATGGTTCCTCCTTGTTCGATCCGGGGAAGCTCAATCGCCTCCAATTAGATTAGTCCTCAGAAGCCAGGTTTTTTGAGATGCTTTTTTTAGGCATGCCCAAGGCTCGTTTAACCATCTGAAGAGCAGTCTCTTCCCCGTCACCGATCAAGGTATCAGGATAGACGGGTGTGCAGTCGCTTCCCCGAGTCTTTGGCGGTCGCCGAAGAGGTCTCCGGATCGTTGCAGTGAGCCTTCGCCTGCTTCAGGCTCAGCCCCTTCTTGACGATCCGACACGACACTCCCTCCCGCTGAAAGTGGCGAACGATCCGGTAGGTTTTCTCCATGTCTCTTCCTCCCAGGAGGCCGGGGAACCGGCCTCCTGGCACGCTCTAGCCGCCGATACCGAGGAGCTTGCATGCGTCATCTAGCATGCGCCCCTCTTCGGTTGTCGTCGGAACCTCGTAACACTGGCCGTTGCCCGGTTGGAACTTACCACGGCGCAGGTAGTTGCCGAGTTCGTCTTCAGTGTCGGCGGCAAGCAGGTATTCTCCCAGCATATCGATTTCGTGACTGGTCAGGAAGTGGGAGGCCGCACCTCGCCGGCCGGCAAGCTGGGCAATCTGCTCGCACAGGCACTCCTGCCGCTCCTCGATTTCACCCATGCGGTGCGCCCACACGGTCACCTCCTGGCCGAGGTCGTCCCGCTCGGCCATGATAACCTGGTGCTGCTCCTCAGGGGTGCAGATTGCCATAAGCTCGGTGCGCGCCTTGTCGGCCTGGTCCTGCGCTTCGACCATCAGCAAGGCGGCCTCCTTGCGCTTCTTCTGGCAGTCCTGAATGACGTTGGCCAGGCGAACCTTCTCCGCTTCGACCAGTGCCTCAGGATGCTCGGCCAGGTACTTGTTCAGCAGGTCGAACAGCACCGTGGCGGCCTTGTCGCGGGCCTTGTGGCTCGCGTCCCGCTGGTTGATGTTCTCCCAGTTGATCCGTGTCATGTGCAGACTGCCATAGAGCGGGTTGCCGACCTCGCTCCGCTGGTATCCCCACTCGCCGTTGTGCAGTTCGGCATGGAGCGAGATGCTGTACTCCACCCGGTTGACGGTGAGCGGGTTCTCGTGCGGCGAGCACAGGTTGCCGAGATAGCAGGACGTGGCGCTGTGGACCAGCAGGCGAGCCTTCCCGAACGGCGTATCGAGGATGATTTCTGTCGGCTGTTTCATTGGGTTCCCCTTTCTCAAGCTGTGGGCCTCAAGCGGCTCCAAGTAGATTAGTCCTCAGCGGCCAGGTTTTTTGAGATGCTTTTTAGTAGAAAGTATAAAGCGGCACCTTGGTTGCCGGGTGCTCGGTGTCCTCAATCCAAATGTCACCGGGCATGGACATTCGGAGAGCCTTCATGATCGATTGGTATGTCTCCTGCGGCGGTTTGATAGTGTGCCCTCCGCGCCGATAGCTCTTCCGCTTGCCCGTATGGTAAAGCGTGGCAATGATCGGTACGCCGTCCGTCCGATAGCCAGCTAACTTCTTCGCAGCAATCATCAGTTGGGCCTCGTCTTGATCCGGCGGCGCAGGTTCTTCCGAACGTACCCGGTCCATGTCACGTTTGGCTGCAGGAGGAGGTCGTTGCTGACCTCCTCGGCCTCCTCATCGGTTGCTTGGAAGAGGAGCCAGTGTAACCCCTCGGCAGCCGGCTTGTCGCGTCTGTTGGTCATCCTGTCGCCTCCTGAGCAGTGGTTAGCCACTCCTCGGCAATCTCCTTCCAGTTAACCCGATCCACAGCAGCCGACAGCAAAGTATGGGCCAGGTAATCTCCCTCCCCTTTACACCGCAGTTCGCGACTGTCCATGTAAAGTGAACGGTCAACCACGAGCACCTTAAGGCTATCAGCCAGGTAGACCGCAGGCGCTTCTCGTCGGTCGCGCAGGACCGCGCGCGCCAGAGCGATACACTCATCATACTGCGGTCGATTGTTGTTCAGGAAGAGCGCCACTGTAAAGGTCTCATAGTTGGCGTATCCGTTGCAGGTCATGGTTCCCTCCTATCCGAACACGATTTCGCCAAGAACGGCGTACTGAACGATGACATCGGCAACTTCAGCGTCAATGTCGCTGGCGTCAAGATCGCCTTCATACACCTCGATTTGAAAGCGACCTTCCTTTGCGGCTCGACTGATCGCCGTGAGGAGATTCCCCTGGTTGAGCAAGTACGGCCCCTCCGTCTCGTCAAGGTCAGTGCTGTACAGTCGCACCGTTCCACCGTAGGCGGGCGCCATATACTGGCATTCCAGCCTCTCGCCTTTTGGTAACGTCGTCAGTGTTGACGGATGGCTCGTTTCGTAGGTGCTCAACCAGTAGTTGATACCTCCCTCAAAGGCAGCAGAGAGAATGTCACAGAGACATTGCGCGGAGATCGGTACCTCTACTGTGATTTTCGGCATGTCAGTCAAGTCCCTCGCATCGTCCCCCGTAAGCGGGCGGTATCTGTTCACCGGCCATGTTATGACACACTTCACAGGTCACCGACTCCCAGTATTCCGCCGTTGCGCCTGTCTGGGCACAGAAGGGACCGCGCCCTTCCGAGAAGTGGACAGTCGGCCCGTCGATCTTATCCCATATCGCACGGGCCAGGTCCCGCAGTTCAGACGCTTCCCAGTCAAATGGCCGAGGCTTAAAGAAGGTCGGCCCTTCAATCTTGCTTTCCGAATCGCGGTTCCACCTGAAAATGACGGCAGCCGCCTTCTCCAACTCCTCGGAAAAATCATCATCCAGGCCGACACCGGAACCGGTTAGACCAAGGAAGAGGTCGGTGAGCGCATGCTCCTGCTCGGCGGCTGTCCCGATCCCTCCGTGGTAAAAAACGTGACCGATACTACACCTCCATGCCTGCTCGGTGCGGCCGATCAAGTACCAGGCGAGCGGCAGCATTAGCGCGTCAGCCTGTCGCGGCGCCCACAGGTCAAGGTTCATCTCGCACCCCATCGGCAGCCGGTGGCCTCGCTCCTCGGCCTCGCTGGCGAACTCCCCGGCGAACAGGGTGTGGATCGCGCCACGGACGGCGTCAAGGTCAAGCTGGCAGTCCGGCGAATAGCTCGCGGGCGTGAACTCGTTCGGAATCAAGGTCGGGAACTCGGTAATCAGCTTCTCCACGGTCGGCCTCCTCTTTGCAGTGGGGAGCGGCTTCTCGCTCCATGTAGATTAGTCCTCAGACGCCAGGTTTTTTGAGATACTATTTTCAGCCGTTTACGGATCGAAACCCGGTATCGACTCCCGCCTTCTCCAGACGTTCGACCTCGGCCTCAAATTGCGCAGGCGTCAGGTAGTCGTGCCGATCAAAGGTCACGAACCCCTCGCGCGAAATCGTCTCCATATACCCGTCGATGGCGTACCGGTCGAAGTGGTACGCGGTGCCGACAATCATGACGTCGTCGCTGTTCTCGTCGGGGAAGGTGAAATCTTCGGTAAAGGTCAGGTGCGCGTTGTCGCGCAGGTCACCAACCTGTTCCGGTTTCACCTCACACCAACCGTTGCACAGTTGATCTTCGCACAGGTCGAAGAAAGCGCCGAGGTCTCCTCTGCTGCCTTCCTCCGTCCATTCGCTCGTTTCGTCCTTTCCCTGGTCGGTGAGTCGGATAACGAGTCGGTTACTGTAGACCTCAAAATTAACTAGTCGGCCCTTCTGTGTCTTGATCGGTGCCTCAGCCTTCATCACGACTGGCCTCCTTTCTCCTCGGCAGCCGGCTGGCAGGTCGGGCAAGCGAAGGCGTACCCGTTCGTTTCGAGCAATGACAAGGCATCCGATTCCTTACCGCATACATCACAGGTATCCAATGCGGTCGGTTCGGTCACGCAAAGTGGACAAGGCCGCTTTCGGTGGTAGTCGTGCGCGTCAACCAGGGTACCGTTGCACCTTGGGCAGGGACCGGCCGGCTCGTTCGCCGGCTCCTCGCGCGTCCACACAACCGGCGGCCGTACCTTCTTCACCGGATCAAACTGCCAGTCGATCATGAAGCTGCAGCCACACTCACAGAGGAGGTCGCAGAAGTCGATTTTCTCCTGCTCACGCGCTTCCTGGAGGTCGTTATAGGTGTACTCCCGGAGGCACTTCGGACACTGATTGACCTTGTAGCTGCGGAGAAGCGGCCCCTGTATGACTTGTCGGCCTATCTTGGTAACGATCCGAAAGTCGCTGACGTACTCCTTCCGCATGGCCTCGGCTATCCGGTAGATATTCGAGGCTCGCTCGGACTGGCAAAACACCTCGGCCGAGGTCTCATGCATCACCGAGTCTCGCGTGAGCATCACCAGGGTAACGGTCGTTTTCATCGGTCGGCTCCTTTCGGATCGTTGGGGCCTCAACTGGCTCCACTTAAATTAGTCCCTATCGATTAGGTTTTTTGAGATGCTATTTTCAATTCGTATCGATGTCTTCTTCGACATTCGCCTCCTGCCAAAGTCTCTCTGCCTCTTCTTCCATGTAATCGATAAATCGTTTAACACTTTCCTGTGTTACGGGTAAAACGAACGATTGACTATCAACTGTGGCATCACTTCCTTCTACAATCGTTTGAAGGGTAAAAGCCAGAATGGTGGTTTTGTCGGTCAAGTCTTCCCAACCAGGGAATCCCGTATGGAGCCATGCGCCATCCGACAACTGCAAACTGATTGATGCTCCACAATCGGTATTTTTGTAAATCCGACGTGGTAGAGAACGTGGCTCATCAACCTCAAAGAACTCGCAGAGGTCAGCAAGCGTCCGAATCATAGCTGGCTCGGCGTTACTTACAGAGGCTTGCTGCTCCGGAGTTGGTATCCCTTGGAACAGTCGAGCAACTAATTCGTCGTTCCTCTGCCACTTGTTTGCCATTGGGTACTCCTTTGAAATCGTCGGGCCTTGATTGGCTCCACTTAGATTGGTCCTCAGTGGAGCCAGTTTTTGATATGAATAGCCAGGTTTTTTTCTAGGCTGGCGTGATAACCTTGCCTCGGCCGTAACAGACGCCGCATTCCTCAGCCTCACCGGCTACCTCACCTGTCTCGTCCACGTACCCGGTGCCGTCACACAGGGAACAGGATTCCGACCGTCGCAGGTGCTCGGGTACCTCGGTCGGCTCTTCCCCGTTCTGAACCCCTACCTCCACGCTCAGAATATCCTGGTCGTGCTTCTGAAAGTCGATTTCACCACACATGAGGACTTCGGTCACTTTCTGGCCGGCCTCCTCGGCCGTTTCAGCCGATACGATCATGAACACCTGAACCTGCCACTGCTTCATGTCACTTCCTCCGCGCGGTTTCGTCGGTCGTCGCTTTCTCATGGCATGCCTGGCAGTACCACCATTGATAGAGTTGGTGAGTAGGAGCCTCCAAGCAGCCGAGAGTCGCGCAGGTCGGCCGGAACCCTTCCAGGATACCGCGCGTGTACTCGGACTCGAAGCCATAGGTTCTGCTTCGCAGTTGCCACCTTCCTGATCGGCTCAGTGACTGGTTGTAGACGAAGGAGTCGACCTCCTGTCGGTCGTCGAAGTACTGCGGCTTGTCCTCCTGATCGGTCATGACTCGGAACTCTTTGTTACTGCTCCAGAAATCGTTGTTGAAGTAATCCATGGTCGGCC
>Ga0134121_10001078_pt1 | contig 26771 bp, 16 predicted proteins | sample KB301_FD_96463 | JGI IMG/M metagenome (GOLD analysis project Ga0134121, IMG submission 96463) | Terrestrial soil microbial communities without Nitrogen fertilizer from Kellogg Biological Station, Michigan, USA - KB3-0-1 | ecosystem: Environmental > Terrestrial > Soil > Unclassified ... | reverse complement strand
CATTCGACTGGCAGGCGCACACGCTCGGGCCGCCGACGCACGTTCCTCCGGAACAGGTGTCAGGGCCGGTGCAGGCGTTGCCGTCGCTGCACGGGGCCGTGTTGTTGACGTGAACGCAGGCGGCCGTCGGCGTGCCCGGGTTCTGGCACGTGTCGTCGGTGCATGGGTTGTTGTCACCGCAGTCGGCATTCGACTGGCAGGCGCACACACTCGGGCCGCCGACGCACGTTCCTCCGGAACAGGTGTCAGGGCCGGTGCAGGCGTTGCCGTCGCTGCACGGCGCGCCATCTTGACTCGAGACGCATTCCGACACCGTCACCTTCGCGGTCGGCCCGGTTGGGGTCACCGGAATATTCCCAGCCGTCGCGCCGGCGTTGTTCAGATAGTCCCCTGGCGTGGCAGACGCCGTGGCCGAGAAGGTGAGCACACCGCTGCCGTTCGCCGGAAGGGAGAACGGGCCATTCCAGGTCAATTCCTGTCCCATAACGGCCGGATCTGCGGTCGTCAGGACCGAGCTCGAGCCGGTCACATAGGAGAAGCCGGGAGGGAGGGTGTCGCTGATCGTGTTGAGCGTCACGGGCGCATTGCCGGAATCGTTGATGGTGATGGTGTAAATGGCCGTTCCGCTCGGCGCCACGACCGGAGTGCTCGTGATCTTGGAGGCGCTCAACACGGTCGCTCCGCGGAGACAACCTTCCGGCGGGGTCGTTGAGATCACGAGATTGTCCAGGAAGACCGCCGAGTCGAAAATATCGTCGCCCTGGTCGAAGATCGACAGGAACAAGCTATGAGGCCCGGGGGTCACCGGTGTTGAGGCGCTCAGCAGAGGGGTCGCGCCGTCATAGGTCGTTCCGGCTGCATTGGCTTGGGTCATGCTCGTGACGCCCACGGCGTTGACGCTGATGACGCTATGCGCCGGATCGAAGGCGAAATTGTCGGGCGCGGAGATGACGGTCCCGGAGGTCGTCCAGGTGGAGGTATCGAGCTCTGCAATGAAGGCATCGTTGAAAGGCGAGCCGACGAACTCCGGGTATTCCTCCGAAAGGAAGCGGAAGTTGATCGACAGGCAGTTGGCGCCGTCGGGAACAACGAGGTCGATCTTCAGTACGGAAACGTCGTGGTCGGTATCGCCCCGGACAGAGGTCCCTCCATCGCTTGCTGATGTGTCGGTACCCGTGTTCGGCTGGTCGGCAAGAGCCACGTTGCCGGTCGTAAGAATGGCAAACGTCCCTCCGCTCAAGGGAAACCCTGCGAGCGGCGTGTTGCAGATGCCGTGTGGCGTCCCGTGAGGAGGAATCGTCGTGAAGGCTGCGCCCGTCACAATCGCCGGTTGGTCAGCGATGGACTGAACGAGATCCGCAGGGTTGGACGTGAGAAGTATGGCGGCGAAGGCAAGTGGGGTGATCACGGATAGTGCCAAACCGAGGGCGACGGCCGCAGTCGCACGTCGACGTCCCGGATTGTGCAGGTACCGCTTGACGATAGGTTCCCGCGAGGGCAATGAGTCGGTCATGGTTCAGGCCCCCCCTTCCTTATGGCTGCAACGCACGGAAAAGTCCCTCAAGATTTCCCTGCCACCGCCAGTCAGCCTGGCCTCTGAGGCCTCATGTACCGGGCCTTGGAGACGCAGCCGGTCTGCGCCAGCGCCGCGGCCGCAAGGAGCGCCAGGGCGGGAAGGGTCAAGGGATGCAGACCGCGGAGCGGCATGCCCGTGCGGAGATCGCACAATCCGGCATTTCGCATCCTCCCTCCTTCCCGCCCGGGCGCCCATGGCGGTCTAGGACTTCTTGTCGTCGGGCACGAAGGGACGCAGGCGGATCTCGATGCGGCGGTTCTTCGCCCGTCCTTCCTCGGTCTTGTTGGACGCGACCGGCTGCGAGTCGGCCACGGAGACGGCGAGCATTCGCTTGCTCTGCAGCCCGACGTTGGTGAAGAGCCGGACGACGCTCGAGGCGCGGGCCCCGGCCAATTCCCAGTTCGACGGGTACTGCTTGGCGAGCGTCGGGCGGATCGGCTTGTTGTCCGAGTGCCCGATGACCACGATCTGGTGCGACGACTTCTTGAGCTCGGTCGCGACCCTGTTCAGAACCGCGGTGCCGTTCTTGTCGAGCGCGGCGGAGCCGGAGTCGAACAGGATGTCCTGTGACACGTTCACGCGCAGTCCGTCGCGCAGCTGCGTCACCTCGATCTGACCGGCCTTCACCTCTTTCTGGAGGCTCTTCACGAGGCCGTCGTAGGTGGCCTGCAGCTTCCTGGCCTCTTCCTCGCGGTCCTTCAGCTTCGAGCCGAGCTCCTCACCCTGCGACTGCTGGACCGCCAGCTTCGCCTCGAGTGCGGCTTTCTCGGCGTCGAGCTCGCTCTTTTCCTGGGCGAGCCGCTCCTTCTCCTGCGCCAGCATCTCGCTTGTGCCGCTGGCCTTGTCGGCCTCACTCTTGAGCTCTGCGTTTTTCGCCGCCAGGGCGTCGCGTTCCTGCTCGACCTGGTTGTAGCGCAGCGTGGAGACGCAGGCTGTCGAGCCTGCGCCGACGACGGCGAGGGCGCCGGTCGCGAGCAGGGCCAGGGTACGGACGTGCGCGAAGCGGTGAGTCTGCCGTGGGAACTTCCGGGAATTCATCAGCATTGGATCCTCCCTCTCGTCGGGGCGCGGGAGCAAGCGAAAGGCGGGTGGCGTCCCACGACCGACCGATAAAGTGAATGTAGGAACCGCGCGCGCGCCGGGCAAGAGCGTTTATCCGGGCGTCGCGCTCGTCAATGAGCCGGCGGCGGGGGCTGCGCCGTGTGTCGCAAAGCCGCCCGCCGATGACGCCGGAATCCCGGAAGGGTCATCGGATTCCGCGCGCACATCACATGCTGCCGATGATGTTGAAGAACGCGCCCTGGTGGTCGTAGCCCAGGTCGGTCAGGTCGTCGGAGAACTTCGTGAAGTTGTAGCCGACGCCGGCCTTCATGTGCTTGCCGAAGTAGCGATAGATCGCGGTCAGCGCGCCGCTCAGGCGCTGGCTGACGTCCGGGAGGTAGAGCGTCCGCCCCTCGACCATGCCCTCCCAGTTTTCGAGGAAGCGCCAGTCCACGCGCAACACCACGAGATGAGCGGTGTTGTTGAAGAACACCGGATCCACGCGATCGAGACTCACCTGTCCGAGGCGGTAGGCATACTTGCCGCCGATGGACCAGGAGGTCGTCAGGTCGTACGTCAGATCGAACGCCGCGATCTGGCTCTTCTGGATGAACCCGCTCGGGGTGTTCTCCGCTCCCACCTGGCCCGTCGTCGGGACGTTGTAGAAATAGGTGTACTTGGCCAGGGCGTTCAGACGGTCGTTGCGCACCGGCCGGTACGCGTAGCCGACCACGGCCTCGGTGTAACCGCCGCCATAGAAGTCGCCGAGCGTGCTGTCGCTGAACGAGTGGTTCAGCTTCCCGACCAGGCGCCAGTCCGGCGTCAGCTGGTACTTGAAGCTGTTGCGGAACAGCCACGTCGTCCGCTCGACCTGCGTCGTGTCGGGCTGCTCCGCGTCGTCCTGGCGGTACTCGACGGCGCTCGTGAGCTGCAGGGAATCCCGGTTGTAGCCGAGGTGGACCCCGGCCGCCCTGCGGTCGGTCTGGGCGCTGGTCTGCGAGTCGACCAGCGTGCCGACCTCCGCGCTGGCGCCGATGCTCCAGCGCTCCTTCTCCACCAGGTTGACCCCGGCGGCGTGCGTGAGGCCGCTCTGCGACCCGACGTCGTGGTAGCGCTCCTCGAGATAGACGCTGGAGCTGTCGGACAGCCTCTGCTTCACGCCCGTGACCACGGAGCCCTGGCGGACCGGCACGCCCGCGTCGGTCCGGTCGTTCTCCAGCAGGTAGTTCAGGTACAGGTTGGTCCGCTCGGTCGCCAGGAAGCTGGTGCCCAGCCTGGCGCCGGGCCCGAGGTCGCCGTCGGAGACCTCCCCGTCGAGCTTGAAGCGCTTCGTGAGGCGATAGGAGCCGCCCGCGCCGAAGCGCCCGTTGTCCTGACGGCTGTCGTCCGCCGAGAGCGTGTCCTGGCCGAACCCGTACGCGCGCCACGAGGTCCCCGGATCGAACGCCAGCTGCGCGACCGCGTCGGTCCGCTCGCCCTGCTCCTGGGTCAGCGGAACGACCGGCGAGTGATCCTCGCGCCGATCGTTGCGCACGCCGGTGCTGAGGCTCCACTTGTCGGTCAGCTTGATGCCCACGTCCAGCTCCATCGCCCGGTGCTCGAGACCCTGATCCTCGCTGCTAGAGTCGCCCTTGGCCGCCAGGGTGAGCCGGCTCGCCACGGGCATCCGGAACGTGCCGCCGTATTGCTCGGTGGTATTGAGCGTCGACTGGCCCGGCGCCGAGTAGCCCGCGTCGCGGTTCTGCGAATAGAGCGTGAGCCGGCCCTTGCCTCCGTCGATGAAATCGCCGAAGCCGATGCTCGCGTCGGCGCGATAGGCGTCCGCAGACGCGTCGGTGAACGAGGCGGGATCGGCGCCGCTGAACCCGAACCCGCCGTCGGCGGACTGCAGCGAGGTGGACACGGGACCCTCGCTCCGGCCGCCCTGCACCTTGATCCAGGACTCGGCGCTCTTCCGCAAGGTCAGATCGGCGGCGCCGAGCTTGCTGTCGACGTCCCCTTCCTCGTTGGAGTTGGCGGTCAGGCCGAGCCGCACGTGGTCGCCGAACCAGTAGTGACCCTGGCCTCCGGTGGAGAGCGCGTTCAGGTCGCCGAACCCCGGCGTGTACTCGTACCGCACCACGAGGAACGCCTCGTCGCCGCTCAGGCCGCTGGTGCGCACCAGAAGGTTATCGGCGGCGGTCGACGACAGCGGCTCGGAGAGCAGCACCCGGCCCTGCAGGTAGTCGATGTCGTAGTCGATACCGGGCCGCAGATCCACCGACCCCGTGACGATGTGCGAGTCCTTGTCGCGGATCTCGATGCGCACGCGCTCGGAGCCGGTCAGGATGTCCTGGTGGTGCAGGAAATAGAGCTAGCCGCCCGTTCCGCGCAGCTCTTCGAAACTCGGCACGGTTCCGGGCTCGGCGGCGAATGCGTCGGCGCCGGCCTTCCGCTCGCCGAAGCTGGTCGTGGTCTGCGAGGCATAGTGCCCGTTCGCGCCGTACAGGCCGCGATCGACCTGGGCCATCTCGTTGCCCAGGTAGTCGACCTTGAAGTTGCCCCACATGCCGTAGTTCTGGCCGCGGCTCGCCTTGAGGTAGAACTTGCCGAGGGTCGGCGCCATCTCTTCCACCGAGCCGTCGTCGCCGAACGTCGGGTAGTGATAGTCCGGATCGATGCGGCGGAACAGCGAATCGGGCGACTTGTCGAGGAAGTTGCTGAACAGGTCCTCCACCGGGCCCTCGCGGGTGTCGGCGCTTGTCGTCAGGTGCCAGTTCTCGTTGAGCTTGCCGTTCACGAAGAACGCCAGGCGGCCGTCCAGCGTGGAATCGAACGGCCGCGGAGCGTTCTCGCCCTGGAGCAGATCGATCGGTCCGTTCGAGCGGGTTTCGGACCACGTGAGGTCGGCGACGCCGACGTAGAACAGGTCCCGGCGCTTGAACTCCAGGTCGCGAAGATAGACGGACCCGTTGCCCGCATCGTCGAGCACCGAGACCTCGACCGTGTGCGCGCCGGTCGGAAGGATCTCTTCGGCGACGAAATTGCCCTGCGGGTCGACGGGAACCTGGTGGCCCGCCACCCAAACGGTGTGGCCGGCCGGGATGCCGCCGCCCTGCACCCGCACCGTGCCGCCGTCCATCGGAATCTGGTGACGCAGCAGGTCGCTCTCGCCGTAGGCGGCGAGCAGCTCGCTCGGCAGCGTGGTGGCGGGTTCTTCGGGCGAGGGCTCGCGAACCAGCCACAGCTGATGCGGCTCCGTCTCGTCGAAATGGCCGTTTGCGTCATAGGCGCGCAGCACGAACTTCAGCTCGCGGACCGGGGCCGCGAGCCTTTCGGCGGCCGGCTGCCACTCCGCCCCGCCCTTCCCGTCGATCGGGATCGTCGCGAGCGGCGCGTCCTGAAGCGACTGATCCGGATTGAAGATCCGGATCTCGGCGGACTTCAAGAAACTGGCATAGTTGTCGTACATGCGGAACTGCACGGCCGATGCGGGGGCGCCGTCCGCGTTCATCGACACAGCGACGGGATGGGCCGCCACGGCCAGCCGCGGCTTCGATTCGAGATTGTCGAAGTGGAACTGGATCCTGGCCTGGTCGAGCGCCACGTCGGTGCAGCGCTGGATGTCGGACGAGCTGCGGCCCGGGTCGTCGATCGGCTTGCCGTCCACGGTGATGCGCATCACGTTCAGATCGAAGGGGCTCTGCGGGCCAATCTCCCGGGTCATCCGCGTGATGTCCACGCCGTCGTAGGTATCGAGCGGCACCGGTTCGTCGTACACGACCTGCACGCGCACGAACGATTGCTCGCCCTGCACGAAGCCGCCATTGACGACGTCATCGGACTGGACGTAGCCGCGTCCCTCGTGCTCCGCCCGGACGCCCGACAGCTGCGGGTCCTGCAGGAGGAGCTCCATGGCGCGGCGCGCCCGCGAGGCGGAGAGACCGACGTCGTCGCCGTACACCTCCGCCGTGCGCCGGTCGAGCCGCTCGTTCTTGGTGTAGCCGATGAACCGCAGGCGCGGGTTGGTCCGATCGGCGATGTCGGTCAGGGCGCGACGTAGGTTGGCCGCGTACCCGGGCGGAATCACCGGCTGGCCGTCCTGCAGCGCGAGCTCCGCGAACGCGCCCCAGGGGGGATCGTAGACCTTGGTCGTCACCTCCGCGCCCGCCTCGCCGGGGCAGAGCTGCGGCTCGTCCGGCAGCTCCTGGAGCGGATCGTCGTACCAGAATTCCACCTCGACGCGACGATTCAGCGCCCGCCCCTGCACCGTCTCGTTGGAAGCGACCGGCTGCGAGGCGCCGCGACCGTCGCTGTCGATCGCCGAGGTCGGCAGCTTGAGCGCGTCCTTGATGGCCAGCGCGACGCGGCGCGCCCGCGCCTTGGAGAGCGCGAGCGAGGTCCCGTAGATGCGCTCGTCGCGGGGGCTCAGCGGCGCGTCGTCGGTGTAGCCGGTGAACTTGACCGTCAGGTTCTGCTTGTCGTGCAGATTGTCGAGCGTCTGCCGGATCTGCTGGATGAAGGCGTCGGAGATCGGCGTGGTCTCGTCCTCGTACCGCAGCGGCACGATGAGGTTCCTGACGCGCGCCCGTCGCTCCTGGCCTTCCTTGTATCGCAGCTTGCACACGGTCTCCGTCCGGCAGACCTTGATCCGCTTGGTCTCGTCCGGGACCAGGACCTCCTCTTCCCTGGCGGCCTGGCGGACCTCGTCGTACCAGACGTCCACCTCGACGCGGCGGTTGAGCGCCCGTCCCTCGTCGGTGTCGTTCGAGGCGACCGGCTCCGTGTCGCCGACCCACTCGTAGGTGATCGCGTCGGGCGGCAGGCCGAGCGTCTTCTTGAAGTACTCGGCCACCTCGCCGGCGCGCTCCCGCGACAGGCCCATGTTGTCCCCGAACTGGCGCGCCAGCTCCGCGGAGAGCCGCTGCGAATCGGAGTGCCCCACGAAGTGGACCCGGACGTTCTTGCGGTACCGCATGCTCTCGAGGATCCGGGCGAGCTTCTCGACGTAGTCGGGCGGAATCTTCGCCGCGCCGGATTCGAAATGGATCGGCGGGACGACGTTCTTCAGCTTGACGGTTTCGAGCTTCTCGCCGATGACCTGCCGGGTCTCCAGCCGGTCGCCCTGCTCCTTTTCGAGCAGCGGCTGCTCCTGCGCCCATTGCCGGAACGTCTGGTCCGAGGACAGGTGCCGCTCGACCGCCTCGCCCGGCCTGCTCTCGTCGGGCGCGGCGTCGCCGGCGTAGGCGGACAGGGAGAGCCCGGCGATCAGGAAGGCGGGGAGCAGCGGCGGAACGCGGGGGGTGTTCATCCCGTTCACCGGCCGCCCGGCGCGCGCACGTCGCTTTGCTTGGGCGGGCCGCCCCGGCGCCAGAAGATCTCGGGCTCGATCGTGAGCGGGTAGGGATTCGTCGCGGTCCAGGCCTCGTTCACCTGCCGCTTGATCGCGCTCACCCGCCCGTCGACCAGGGCGGCGTTCTCGGTGTCGGCCACGTAGGACAGCCGCAGGGTCGCCGGCGCCTTCCGCAGCTCCTGGAGCAGCAAGTCGAGGCGCGGACGCCATTGGACGCGGAGGTCGGTCGAGCCCGGCTCAAACGCCGCGTCGGACAGATCGATGGCGACCACGCGGTGGATCGACGCGCCGAAATCGATGCGCAGGGCCTTGCCCGCCGTGGCGCGCCGGATCGCCAGCTGGTCGGTCGACATCCGGAAGCCGCTCGGGAGGGTCCGGTCGTCGAGCTTCAGGACGAAATTGCTGCCGCGGAACTCATTGGGCACGATGGCGCAGGTGATGTGGTAGCGCCCGTACGCATCCGTCGTCGCCGCCAGGCCGCGATCGGTCACCACGCGCACGCCGGGCAGGCCGGCTTCGCCATCGTCCTGCACGCGGTTGCGATTGGCGTCGTTGAAGACCTTGCCGATGACGTCGGTGCAGTCGAAGTCCGGGTCGGGCACGATCCGCACGGTGGCGGTCGCCTCACCGGAGATCGCGGCGCCGGTGATGCCGTTGAGCACCTGCGCGCGGTTCGTGTATTCCCCCTCGCTGACGCCGGCGCCCACGGCGAGCAGCAGCTTGACCGTGAGCGACCCGGTGCCGGCGACGACGAGCCCGTCCCAGCGCAGCTCGCGCCCCGCGATCGACGGTTCGGTCGACACGCCGTCGAGAGCCGCTGAGCCCGCCACGTAGGTGAATCCCGCGGGGAAGCGATCGACGAGGCTCACGCCGCCGAGCAGAAGGCCCGACACGTTGTGCAGGTCGATCTGGTAGGGGACGAGCTGCCCGCGGCTGACGTTGATGAGCGGCGTCGTCTTGGAGATGGCGATCGACCCGGTGAGCTGCGGATCGAGCGGGATGTGGTTGTTGAAGATCTGGTTCGAGCCGGGCGGGCTGCTGTCCAGGATCAGGTGGACGCGGTAGATCACGCTGGCCGGCACAACCGAGAGAGGTGGCGCGAGCTCCGAGGGCTGCACCTCGCAGAACTGCACCGCGCCCACGGTCACGAGGATTCCGCCCGGGCAGGACGGCACGAGGTACCCCGGGGTCGACGGGCCGGACGTCGGCGGAATGATCTGCGAGTAGCCTGCGACGTACGTCGTCCCCCCGGGCGGGGTCACGGCGATGAGGTAGTCGCCGCGGATCGGGCAGGCCGGGTCGCTGAAGTTGACGTCGAACTTGTACCAGCCGTCCGCGAGCGTGACCTGGCCCTGCTGGGCCGGATCGTCGAAGCACCCCGCCGGCAGCGGAGTGGCGCCGCCGGCCGCCAGCAGGGTCAAGGTCGCCCCGGCGACCGGCGTGCGCGCCATCGAGTTGTAGACGACGCCGTTCGGGTCGATCGGCAGGTTCAGGTTCTGCAGATTGGCGCCGGACGACGCGATGATGTTGCTGATCCGTTGCAGCCCGTTGGTGAACAGCGAGGAGGCCCGGCCGAGCATCGCGGTGTTCGGGCCCGCGCCCGGTGCGCGGAACCGCAGCTCGTACTGCACGCCGTTGAGGTCGTTCGGCTCGACGCCGACGATCCGATACGCGCCGGCGGCGTCCGTCAGCACCGAGCTCCACAGCACGTTGTCGCGGTACAGGTCGACCGTCCAGCCCGCCAGCGGACGCTCGCCGGGGCCCTTGACGTCGTCGAAATTGGCGTCGTGCCAGACCGACCCGTTCAGAACGGCGAACCCGGGAATGCTGCCGACGACGACCGAGACGCTGGCGTTCGCCGTCTGGGCCGGCGTGTTCCAGCTGACCACCCCGGTGTTCGTCACGACCGTGCCCAGCGCGAGAGCCGGGTTGAGGATCGCCCGGAACCGGAGCGTCACGGTCCCGCCCGGCGCCAGCGGACCGTTGAGAGCGCCGTAGTTGGCGGTGATGGTCGAGCCGGCGAAGCTGACGCCGGCCGGCGCACCGTTCATGACCGCGGACCCGGGCACGTAGGCGAGCTGCCCGGGCACCGAGGCATTGAGGTCGTCGGTGACCACGACGTTGAGGGCCGGGAGCGCGGCGATGTTGAGGACGGTGACGAGGTATTCGAGCGTCGCGCCGGGGAGCGCGGGGCCGCCGCCGACCACAAGGACCTGCTTCGTGATCGAGAGCTGCTGCACCGCGCCGACCACGACGACCGTCGGCTGGGCGCCGTTCCCCGGATTGCCGTCGCCGTCGGTCTGGAGGCTCGGCTGCCCGGTGTCCGTCACGATCGCCTGGTTGGTGATCAGGGTTCCGGCCGGAGTGCCCGCGTTGACGCGCAGGTCGTACTGGAGGGTCGCCGTGGCGCCGGGCGAGATGGTGCCGGCGCCCGGACCCGGCAGAGGCGGCGTCAGATCGGACGAGCTGATGTTGATGCCCGAGGCGAGCGGAGCGACGCCGCCATCCGGTTGCCCCACCGGCAACCCGTTCAACAGCGTCGTGTTCGCGACGTAGGTCGTATTCGCCGGAACCGCGTCGGTCAGGACGACGCCGGTGGCGGCGATCGCGGCGGAGTTCTGGACGGCGATCGTGTAGCGCAGCGTGTCGCCGGGATCGACGATGCCCGGCGTGCCCAGATCGACGAGCAGCACGACCTGCTTCGTGGCGTACAGCAGCGGGTGGTTGCCGACGATGTCGCGGGTCGGATCGTTGGGGGGCGGCGTTGTGGGATCGTCGGACGGCTGGTCGACGACGCCGGTCGAAACGGCGCTGACGAACCCCTGGTTCGAGATCACCGTCCCGTCGGGGACGGTCGGGATCACGACCACGTCGAAGGTGATGGTGGCGACGTTGGCCGGGTTGGCGGACGCGTCGGCGGGCATCGATCCCGGCGTCGGATCGGCCGGCGGGTGGATCAGCATGCCGTTCACGAGCGGCGACAGGCCGGCGACGTCCGCGACCGGCGCGCCGTTCAGGGTCGTGCTGCCGGCGACGTAGGTGGTGTTCACCGGCACCGCGTCGCGCAGCACCACGTTCAAGGCGTCTTCATTGCCGAGGTTCTTGACCGTGATGGTGTAGCGGAGCGTTTCGCCGGCGAGCAGGACGTTCGGATCGCCGGTCAGGTCCGTGGAAATCTTCTGAATCCGGAAGTTCGGCGCCGAGACGATCCTGACCCGCGTCGGGTCCTCGTCGCCCGCGACGAAGGGATCGGCGATGCCGTTGACGGCCGGGTCATCGCTCACGCCGAGGGGCGCGCCGCCGGCGGCACGGAACGTCGCCTGGTTGGTGACGACCGTGCCGTTGGCGAGGGCCGGCTTCAGGGAAATGTCGAACTGGACGACGAGCTGGCTGCCCAGCGGCAGACTCAGGTTTCGGACGTCGAGGACTCCCGTGCCGTTGGGCCCGCCCACGCTGCTCGTGTTGGTGACGTCGGCGCCGGGAGGGACGCTGACGATCGCCAGGGTGCCGGCCGCGAAGGCCGGCACGACGTTCATGGCGTCCATCACGTCATCGATGCGGAAGTTGGCGAGCGGCTGGTCGGTGGTCTGGAAGCGCAGCGTGTAGCGCAGCCTGTCGCCGGGCGCGGCCGTCGTCGCGGGATTCGCCCCGCTGGTGAGATCCACGACCGTCTTGTCGAAGAAGTAGCCGAAGAGGGCGACCGTGACGGTGTGGGCGTCCTCGTGGTCCGCGACGCCGACGGTGCCGTTGGTGAGCGTGCGGTTGCTGACGATGCGGCTGGGGTTGCTGCTGTCGCCGTTGAACCACTGGATGGCGCCGGCGACGTTGGTGAGCGTGATGCCGTTCTGCGTGTTGGCGTCGAGCTGGGTGCGGTACTGGACGATCAGCCGCTCGCTCGCCCCGATGCGCGCAGCCGGGGTCAGCATCGTGAGGTCGAGCCGGCAGGCGGGCGCGCCGGTCCAGCTCAGCGTGTAATCGGTGCCGGCGACGAGCGGGCCCTTGCCCGGGACCGGGGTCACGCCGTCGGCGGCGAACACCCGGGCGCTCAGGATCTGGGGAGCGATGTCGCACATGCCGCCCGTCGGACCGTCCGGCAGGAGGTCGCGGAGGGAGACGTCCCAGGCGTCGAACGACCCGGTGTTCTGGACGTCGAGGCCGAAGTTGCCCCATTGCCCCAGGTTCATCGTCGCGGGGCCCGACTTGTTGACGACGAGCACCGGCCCGGAGATGGTCAAGGGCGGCGAGATGCCGTTCTCGCCCGGGAGCGGGTCGTAGAACGTGCCCTTGATGAGCCGGCCGAAGTCCCACTTGGCGGTGTTGATGAACTGCTTCCCCACGACGTTCGTCGGCGTGTTGTTCAGAACGACCGTGAGGTTGATGACGAACTGCCGGCCGGCCGTGACGATGGGGATGTTGTCGAAGGTGAGCACGTTGCCGACGTTCGTGAACGTGTGCGGCACCGGCGTGCCATCGTCGAGCCACGTCATGGTGTGGCTCACGTAGGTGAGATCCACGCCCGTGGCGTTCAGGTCGTCGACGATCGTGATGCTGTGCAGGTCGTTGGCCGACCCTTGAAAGTCGATGATGGTGCCCGACGCCGGGTCGAACAGGACCGGTATGATCAGCTTCCAGGTGAAGGGGACACCGACGGTGACGAAGGGTGGGCCCGGTGGATCCTGCTTGTCGATCTTCTCGACCGGGATCAGGATGTTCTGGCAGCCCTGATTCAGCGTGGTGGTCGAGCCGTTGACGAACCAGAGCTTGTGACCGTGACTGGCGTTGCACGACATGTTGCCCGTGAAATCGACGTTGTCGAAGACGATCAGCAGACCCCTGGTGGTCCCGACGAAGCTGAAGTTGCTGGTCATCGGGTTCGACGCGGGGTAGTTCCGGATGATGCAATTGCCGTCGAGGTTGATCTGGGCGGGGGGGACGGGGTAGTTGACGAAGCCGTCGATGATGCCGCCGGCATCGGCGACGCAATCGATGGCCCACGCCGGTACGGCGGCCAGCAGCGAGAGAGCGAAGGCGAACAGCAGGAAGCGGATCCCGCTGAAGCCGGCCCACGGACGGTTCGTCTCGCTGGAACTCATGTACGCCCTCGTTCCACCCTTCAGCGACTGCGTCGCTCTCGGAGGGACCGCGGGCCGTCCATGCTGCGGACTGGATTCCGGCGGTCCCGCCGTCGTGGAGCCCTCCCCAGGGCCCTTTAGACCGGTGACTTTGCGCGGCCACCTTTCGATGGCGTTGCCTTTCTCAGAATCGCTTCGACATCAACTGTCAGCTTCTCTGCTTCTCTCGACGTCCTCCTGGTCCACGTGCCCCGACGCCTCGGAGGCCGGCCTCATTCCGCCGGCAGGAAGTCGATCGGGTACGAGATCGTCAGGGCCTGCACGCCTTCCTTCGCGCCGAAGTTGATCGTCCGGACGATGCCCACGACCTGGTCGGCGAGCTCCGGCGCGTTCATGTCGGACGACTGCAGCTTGCACATCGACACGCTGCCGTCCGGCTCGATCGTCAGACGCAGCACCATCTGGCCCTTCAAAGTCGGGTCATTGCGCAGCGCCCGGTTGTAGAGTCGGTAGAACGACGCCTTGTAGCGATCGAACACGATCTGGATCTCTTCGTCGGTGCGTGACGGCCCCGGCCCGCTGTGCGACAGGGGGCGGTCGCCTCCGCCGATCGAGGCGATCGTGCTGGTCGCGCGGCCGACCGCCACGCCCGGAATCCCGTCGCCTCCGCCGGGTCCGCCACCACCGCCCCCCACGCTGCGGTTCAGGGAGGCGAGGTTGATGCCGCCGCTCGTGCCCGGCGAATTGGTCGTCAGCCGGGAGGACGACGATGGCCGGCCCACGTCGTCGGCGGCGCCATAGCGCGCATCGGCTCCGAGGCGCGGCGCGACCTTGTCCTGGGCCAGGCTCGCGAACTTGTCCTTGAGCGCCAGGATGCCGAGGTGTCCGACCTTCTGCTGTGTCTGAGCCTCGGTGGGGGGAGCTTCCTTCGGACCTGGCGGGAGCTCCGGCTTCCCGGGCCCCTCCGGACTCGGCGGGACGATCGGTTTCGGCTTGAGCGCGCCGGGCCGGGGCCCGGTCGTCCCCCGCGGAGGCGGAGGCGGAGCCACGGGCAACTCGACCGGCGCCGGACGATGGAAGACGATGTCGACCTGCGGCTTGGGCAGCACGCTGTGGCGCCACGCTTCCGTCGGCACCAGCAGCAGCAGGACCAGCGCGGCGACATGGAACGCGAAGCTCGTCAGCATGCTGCGGGTCGACGGAGCCCCGGATATCGTTGACATGTTCTTGCCGGTTTCCATGGTCGTCACCAGGTAACCACCTCAATCGGTCGTGAGAAATTCAATCTGCAGATCGCCGACGCCCGACTTCGCGAGATCGACGATGCGCAGGACTCCCTCGTAGTTCAGCCGGTCGTCGGCGTCGAGGAACAGCACCCGTTGCTCCGCCGGACGGCCGCCCAGGATCTCCGCCATGCGCGCGGGCAGGTCGGTCGCGGGGATCTCCTGCTTGTTCAGGGTCACGTGACAGTCGCCGGGCAGCCCCTCGCCGGCCGGCGGCTCGAGGATGCGGCAGCCCGTCGGATCGATGCTCAGGACCACCTGCACTTCCGCGGACTGCGCGGGCGCCGCCTCGGCCGAGGTTCGAGGGATGTCGACGTCGTAGCCCTGCAGGAGAAGCGGGACGACGACCATGAAAATGATCAGCAGGACGAGCACCACGTCGACGAGCGGCGTGATGTTGATCTCGGACTGCAGGCTGGAGTCGGAGCCGGAGCTATTGAGTTGCATGATTGCGGTCTCCCTTCGTGTCTCCTCCGGCGCGCTTGGCGACCAGACCCACCCCGCGGAAGCCGGCATCCTCGATCGCGAGCATGGCCAGCCGGACCTGGCGGAAGTGGAGCCGTGAGTCGCCCCGGATCACGACCTTGGGGTCCGGCACGGCGCCCGCCGCGGCGCGAAGCTCTTCGCCGAATTGCTCGGCGGCGACCGGGCGGTCGTCGATCCACATCCCTCCGGCGTCGTCGATCGTGACCAGGATCTTGCCTCTCTCGTCGCCCTGATCGGTCGGCTTGGCCGTGGCCGGCAGATTGACTTCCGGTCCCTTCCGCATCTGCGGCGCCATGACCATGAAGATGATCAGCAGCACGAGCACCACGTCGACGAGCGGCGTGACGTTGATGCCCGCCTGCATCTTGGGAGGGTCACCGAGCCGCATAGGCCTTCTCCGCCGACTTGAGCCCCGGCGCCTTGGACTCCCGCAGCATGACCTCCGGCACCTTGAAGAGGCAGTTCACGAGCTGGGACGAGGCCCGGTTCATCTCGACGTGGAAATTCTCGAGCTTGCCGGTGAAGAGGTTGAACGCGACCACGGCCGGGATCGCGACGAAGATGCCCAGCGCGGTCGCGACCAGGGCCTCGGCGATGCCGCCCGAGACCGCGGACATCCCGCCGGACCCCGTGGCCGCGATGCCGCGGAAGGCATTGATGATCCCGACGACGGTGCCGAAGAGGCCGATGAACGGGGCGATAGAGCCGATGGTCGCCAGGAACCCGAGACCCCGCTTCAGCTGGATCAGCGTCTCGGACATCGAATCCCTCAGTGCGCTCGTGACGAGCTCGAGCGAGGCGACCGGATCGCCGCCGCTCTGGCGCACGCCGTCATATTCGAGGATGCCCGCCGAGACGACCTGCGCCACGTAGGAATTCTGGTGCTTCGGCATGGCGTCGATCAGCTCCTGGAGCTGTCCACCGTGGAGAAACTTCCCGAACACGGGCTTGAAGATCTGCGACTGACGCGCGGCCGAGCGGAAGCGACGGTTCTTGTCCACGATCAGCCCCACCGAGAAGACGGACAGCGCGGCAAGGCAACACATGACCATGCCTCCGAACAAGCCGACGTTTCCGATCAGTTCCGAAAAACTCATGGCTTCCTCCTGTGCGCCGCAGCGGCTGGTTGCGCCGTATTCCCTTCGGCCGGCGCGGTTTCCCGGCCGGCTGCCGGCGCGCCGTCGTGGCGCGTCGTCTCCGACCGGACCTCGTAGTAGGTGAGCATCCGCATGAAGACCTCTTTGTCGATGGGCAGCCTGGAGTCGTCGAGCATCGTCGAGATGCCGAGGGCGTCGCCGAGCTCCGAGCTCTTCCAGGGGACGATGACCAGCGCCTTGGGCGCTTCCTGATTGCCCAGGATGGACATGCCCAGATCCGGGGCTTTCTTCGTCTTCTCCTTGTCCTGCGCTTCGGTCGCACTGCCGGCGGGCTTGGCCTTGGGCGGATCATCGGCGAGCGTCACACCCGTCGCCAGCAGCAGCACGAGCAACACGCTCCGGCTCACGGCTTCTCCTTTCGGCTCTTGCGATTGCGGAGGTCGGCGATCCATTTGACGACCTCGGTGTCGCCGGGGACCATCCGGCTGTACGCCTCGTAGTGCTCCAGCGCGCACGCGGTATCCCCGATGTACAGGTCACAGAGGATGGCGAGGTTCTTTTGCGCGTAATGAAAGTCCGCGAACTGCTCCAGCGCCGCCTCGTAGCTGGCGCGCGCCTGCGCGAATTCACCCCTGCGCCGCTGCACCAGACCAAGCTCGTTGTAGGCGTCGGGGTGTCGTGGATTCAGCTCCAGCGCCTTGCGCAGGCTGGCCTCCGCATGCTCCAGGTCGCCGGTGCGCGCGTAAGCGATGCCGAGATCGATGTGCGCCGCCGTCATCCCGGGCGCCCGTTCGACGACCTTGAGCAGCAGGGCGATGCCCGGCTCGTACTTCTCGTCCTTCAGCAGGCGCACCGCCTTCTCGTAGTCGGAGCGCGCATCGGACGGAGCGCTCAACGGCTGCGTGATCGTGAACCCGCCCGGATCGCGGACGACCTTCGCGTCCTCGACAGCCGGGCGCGCGTCATCCGGCTCCGTCGTCGCCTTGTTCGAGGTCGAGGCGCAGCCGGCGAGAAGGGCGGGCGCGAGCACCACCGGAACGAGGGCGCGACGCAGGCCGCGGCCGATCGTCCTGATGGAGAGGGTCCTGTGGCGGATTCGCATGGTCTCCCCTCAGTGGCCCGCGGGCGCCGACGGTGGTTGGGTCGCAGGCGCCTGATCGGCTGGAGGCGTCGGCGTGCCGGGGCCGCCCGGTGTCGCGGCGGGGACCGGTTGGACGGGGTGCCGGTAGACGTAACTGTCGACCGAGTCGAGGAAGCCGTCGCTCATCTCGTGCTTCGCGTAGCGACCCGGCACCAGCTCGGCGAGCCGGCCGAGGCTCTTCTCGATCCACGCGTTGAAGACTCCGGCCCGCATCATTTCCAGGTTCTTCTCGTGCAGGCCGATGGCTTTGTCCTCGAAGGGGTACGCTTCCTCGTCGAGGGCCCGGTCGTACTCCTGCAGCTCCGCGGGAGCGAGGCCGGCCGGTCGCTCCGACTCCGCCAGCGAGCGGCTGAAGTCGAAGTAGGTCTCGGCCATGTAATAGGTCGCGGCCGCCGTCACGTCGCCGATCTCGTACGACACCAGCCCGCCCATGGCCTCGATCGCGGCATCCATGCGCTGCTTCTTTTCCTGCAGGCTGGTCTCGAACGGCTGTCGCAGCTTCACGACCGTGAAGTCCTGATAGAGCTGCTCCGCGAGGACCAGCGCCGAGCGGCCGGCGAGCGTCCGGGTCCGCGCGGTCCTTTCCGGCCCCGCGCCCGCGTCGATGTGGACGATCTCCTCCAGCTCCTTGTGGTAGCGCGACGCGTCCTTCGCCCCCTTGTGGATCTCGGCGATCTTGAAGCGGGCCTCGAGGGCCGCCTCGACCGGGTGGGGGAACGCGTCGACGAAGTGCTGGTACGCGGTCAACGCGCGATCGTCGGCCTTGGATTGCTGGTAGAGATCGCCCGCGACGAGCAGCGACTCCCGGCGCACCGTCTCGTCTTTCGACTCGGACGCGAGCCGCTCGTACTGCTCGGCCGCGCGCGCGAGCTGGCCGCTCTCCCGGTATGCGAGGGCGATCTGGCGCGTGGCTTCGAGCTGCATCTCGTGCTTCGGGTAGGCGGTGCGGAACGCTTCGAGCACGTCGGCGGCCGCCGTCCAGTCCTGCAGCCGGATCAGCGCGGCGCCGGCCTCGTACTCGGCCGTGGGACGGATGCTGGAGGTCGGCGCGGCCGAGCGGATCCTCAGGAAATGGTCGGCTGCCGCGCGATAGTCCTTCGCCTGGTTCGCGGCCTCTCCCTGCTTGTAGATCGAGGCGGCGAGGTTGTCGACGAACCCGGCGTGCGCCTTGTCCCCCTCCGGAGTGGCCGCCAGCACCTGGGTGTAGGCGTGCTCGGCCTGCGGGTACTGGGCGAGCTCGAACGACCCGTGCGCGACGACAATCCACCCGGCGCGCCGGATGGCGGCGTCCGCGCCGGGATAGGTGTCGATGACGCGCTGGGCGGTCGCGACCGCGGTGGGGTAGTCCTTCATCTCGTACAGGTCGTCGGCGGCCGCTCCCAGAACCGCGGCGGCCTGTTCGTGCTGGGGGAATGCGTCGGCGAACTTGATCGAGCTCGCGACCGTGGCGTGCTTGACCTCGTCCAGCTGCTCCTTGCCCGCGGTCTTGAGCTCCTCGCGGTAGGAGTAGACCGCGGCGTAGCCCGCGGCCGCCGACTGCGGATGCGGCGCATATCCGTAGGCCGTGTGCTCGTACTGCTTGGCCGCCTCTCCGAAATCCTTGTTCTCCAGGAGCAGATCCGCGAGCCGGTAATTGATGGGCGGGGTCTCGGCGTCCGCCGGGAAGGACTCGAGGTAGTCGTCGTACCAGCGGAGGGCCTCGCGATAATTCGCCGGCTTCTCGTCCGCCAGCTCCTTGTTCTGGTACTGGGCGTGATAATGGGTCGCGAGATCCTTCAGGTTGGATTTCAGGTAACTGAGGACCTCCGGCGATTCCTCCGGCTTGAAGTGCTGCCAGTACTCGGCCTTGAGCCCGTACTGGGACGCGAAATCCCGCTTCGCCTCCAGCACGAGCTTCGGGAACCCGCCCTGGGTGAACGTTTCGATGACGCGCATGCTGAAGCGCGGCGCGGCGCGGTGGAACGGGTACTGCGCCACGAAGGTCTTGAAGGTCTTCGCCGCGTCGTCGTAACGCAGCTTGGCCAGGTAGTGCTCGCCCAGGTTGCTGTAGACGCGGTCCTCGTAGGGGCGGGTTCCGAAGCTGGAGAAGTACTGCCGCACGGCCGTCGCCCCGCCGAGGTTGCTGAAACTCAGGCTGATGACCCGGAAGGTGTCGGCGACGCGGCGCTCCTCGTCCTCCTCGTGCGCCTGATCGAAGTCGTAACCGATCGAGACCTTGTAATCGAGCAGCGCCACGTACTTCTGCAGGGCTTCCTCGTAGAGATCCTGCTTGTAGAAGGTCCATCCGAGCTTGTAGAGGGCGAGCTCGTAGAACGAGGAGCCGGTGCCCCGGTTGGCGACCGCCGAATAGGCGTTCTCGGCCTCGCGGAATTTCCTGCGCATGAAGTAGTACTCGCCCCGCCTGTACTGCACCTCGTCGTAATGCTCGGATTGCGGATTCGCCTTGATCAGGCGCTCCATCGTCGCCATCGCCTCTTCGGTCCGGCCGAGCTCGTCGTAGGCCCGCGACATCTGATAGAGGACCTTGTCGCTGTTCTGGTAGCTCGGGTACTCGGCGAGCAGCTTTTCGTAGAGGGCGATCGCCTCGAGCGGACCTTTGGGATCGGTGTCAGGGCGCGCCGCGCCGGGCGCCGCGCCTCCGGCGTTGCCGCCCGCCTGCAGCGCGCTCTCCGTGGTCGTCCGCCGCTCGAAATCCTGGTCGGATTCCCGCGGGCCGGCGCTCGTTGCGGCCGGATTGGGTTTTTCAGCCTCCAGGACCGCGGAGATCTGCGCGGGCTGCGCGGCGGCCATTTCCCGCGGCTTGCCATCGCCGGCGCGGATGCCGAACTGCTTCTCGAGCTGCAGGTCCGCGAGGCGGCGCATCGCCTCCGGGGTCATCGCCGTCTCCGGGGTCTCCGCGAGGAAGCGCCGGTAGCCCTGCATGGCCTGATCGAGGCCCTGTTCGACGGTGACATCCTGCACGTCCGGCTGGACCTTGCGGAGATCCGCCAGCGTCCCCTGCGTTTGCTGCGTGGCGCAGCCGACGACCAGGGCCGGCGCGAGCAGCAGCGGGGTGGCGAGCCGTCGCATCAGCGTCCCCCCGCGCCGGGCTGGACGCGCGCGGCCCGATCGTAGCTGTCGGCGACGCCGAATCGCGCCTGGGTCTGCTGGGCCACCAGGCGATCCCGGCGGGCCGACAGCTGACTGATGGCGACGGTCTCGATCAGGGTTCCCTGCTTGTCCATCAGGAGCGTGACGCGCTGCAGCGCCTCGCCGACGCTCCCGCGGAGCCGCTCGATCTGGGTGTCGTAGCCCACGTAGCTGTGCGTCGCCGCCTGCCTCGTCCTGACGAACGCGTCGTACTGCCGGGTCAGGGCGTCGATCTGCGCATTCAGCTCTTTCAGGTGCTCGTGGGCCGCGGTCAGCCGCTCCGGGTACTCGGTTTCCATCCGCCACGTCAGGATGCCGCGCAAACGGTCCGCGCGCTGCCGGAGCGCGATCGAGCCGGGGCGACCGGTGTCGCCGAGCTGCGCCTGGATGACCGCGATGCGTTCGCCCGCGATCCGCTCCTCCGTGGTGGCCAGGTCATCCGGCCGCGGGGCGGTCAGCATCGCCTGGAGGCGCTCGCCGAGATGTTTGCGCTGCTCGAGTCGCAGGCGAATCCGCGAGTCCAGCTCCCGGAACTGCGCGTCGACCTCCGGCAGCAGCGGCGCGTAGTTCTGCCCGCGCAGCTGGATGATGTCGTGGAACGCGTCGAGGCTGGTCTTCCAGCCCAGCAGCCTCGCCTTGAGATCTTCGAGATCGAGGTAGTTGTGCAACGCGGTCTGGAAGTCGTGCGACGCCATCAGCTCCATCAGGTAGTAGGTTTCCGGCGCTTCGGGCAGGCTGCGCAGTCGGATGACCCAGGTCTCGTCCTGACGGCTCTCCTCGCGAACCAGGTCGGCGAGAAACCGCCCGTCCTGGATGCTGTTGATCGATGCGTCGACTCGCTTGATCTGGTTGCTGAACAGCTCGAGCGCCCGCCCGTACAGGATCGCGGCGCGGCCGTGCAGGCTCAGGCTGGCATACGCGTGCGGCAGGGCGAGCACGGCTTCCTGCACCGCGGCGTCGGTCGGCTCGCGCTCCACCAGGATGTTCCACGGAACGAGCGCGCGGTCGTACTGCTTGGCCGAGTCCTCGGCCCATCCCGCCCGCAGGAGAGCCTGGTTCGAAAACGGTCCCTCGAGGCGGACACGGTCCAGCGACTGCTTGGCCCGCTCGAAGTCGCCCGCCTCGAACAGCATGTCGCCAAGCACAAGGTTGGACTTGTCGCGGACCGCGAGACCGGCGGGATCGCCTTCCGGGAGCCGCCCGGCCTTGTCCAGCTGGTCGATCGCGTCCTGGCCTCGGCCGTCCTGGAACAGCGCGATACCAAGATTGTAGGCGGCGAACCCGGCCAGGCCCTCGTGCCACCGCGGCTGCTGGAGCACCTTGACGGCCTCGCCCGGCCGGCCGGTCGCCATATCGATGTTCGCCCGCAGGAATTCGACGTCGTCCCGGATCGCCTCGGGCACCGCGCCCTGAATCCGATCCAGGGCGCTCTGCGCATCGTCGAGCTGGCCCTTCTGGAAGTTGATGCGGGCGAGCCTGAACGCGGCCTCGTTTCGCACGGACTCATCGACCGCGCCTTCGAGCACCGCCTTCACGGCCCGGCCGGCGCGCAGGTGCATGCGGTAGTCGAGCTCGAGGTCGCCGACCGCGAACTCCGCGTCGTTGATGTGATAGTAGAGCGTGTCGAGTCGCGGCTCATCCAGACCGTGGTACTGGGCGAGCTCCGTGTCGAGCCGCTGGAGCGCGTCGAAATACTGTCCCTGGTAGACGTGGAAGAGCGCCTCGCCGTAATAGAGATCCTTCAGGTCGGCGCCCACGGCCGGAGAAGCCGCCAGCACGAGGGCCAGGCCGAGTCCTGCTATCCGGTGTGGCGCACGCATCGATTACCATTCCCCGAGCGTGATGGGGGTGTTGCCGGAGTCCGGCGCGGCCAGCGTCAGTCCCACCAGCTTTGGCTTCACGTCCTTGCGGAAGGCGAAGTGATCGGCGCGGCTGAAATCCGCCCCGCCCTTGAGCTTGCCGTCGACGAGCACCTCGAGCTGGTGATCCCCGGTCGCGACGTTGCCGACGTAGATCCGCTGCACGCCGCCCTTGTGCAGGGCCTCGAGCTCCTTGAAGCTGTAGATGTAGTGCGCCGCGAGCTGGCCGTCGATCTTGAGCCGCACGGCGTCGAGCCGCATCGTGTCGTCCTTGGCCAGCGCGACGAAGATCGCGACCTGCGTCCCCGACGGATACAGCAGCTTCTCCTCCAGACGGGTCAGCTCGGCGGTCATGCGGAGGACGTCCGACTTGATCTCCTGGATCTGTTCGTCGAGGCCTTTCATCTGCTGCGGGCTGTTCTGCGGTTTCTGCTGCGGGAGGGTCTGCGGCTTCTGCTGCGGGCCGCTTGGCTGCGCCCAGCCGTGCACGCCGCCCGAGCAGAGCAGCATGGCAGCGACGAAGGCGCGCGCCGCGACCGCGGTCGGCGCGCGACGCGCCCGACGCCGACTCGCGGACGGCAGCTGGGTGAAACTCCGAGCGGGTGTGATCGCGGGCGTGTTCTCGATCCGGTTGCGCCGGGCCATGGCGTTCCTCCCCAATGCATTTCGCCACCGGGTCGCCCGCCAGAGCGCCCGGCATCGATTCCTCAATCGCAAAATTAGGTGTGATGGCATCTTCAATCAAGGCGATCACCAAATGGTGAATCGGCCGTAGTCGGCGACGGCTGCGCACTTGCCGAGAGCGGCATCGCATTGACGACGGGGGAAGCCCGAAGTGGGGAGAGGCGGGACAGTCGGCGCCGCGATGACGCCACATGCGAGAAGGGTTTGTAATCGCGGAGACGATCATCGCGCGAGGCGAAGGGTGACGATTGCGTGAAGTGGACGAAAGCGATCGACCCGGTCTCGGGGTCCGCGCCCGGGCCGATGGCGAGCGGCGGCTACCGGCGCGATCGCTCCTCTGGTAGGATGCCCGCGCGCTCATGCCTCCAAACGCGGGCGTCCTCTATCGGGTGCGGGACACGCGGCTCGCCCGGACCGTAGTCCTGGAACTCCTGCGGGCCGACGCGCTGCGCGCGCGTTGGGCCGGATTCACGCCGGCATGTAGACTCTGAACGCCGTCGTCGCGTGGCGCGCCCGACGCGACAGGGTCGCGAGGGGGTTCCTATCAACATCCTGCTTCTTTCCATGCCGGACTCCTTCGAGCACATGCCGACGGTCGGCATCCGGATGCCGAACGGCGCGCTGACCTCCCTGGCGGCGAATGTCGATCCCCACCACAAGGTGGCGGTCGCGGATCTCGTCCTGGTCCAGGACCGGGTCCGCCAGACGGTGTGCCGGCTCGTCGCCGACCTGAACCCGGACGTCGTGGGCCTCTCGGTCATGACCTTCCAGCGCAAGACGGCGATGAAGCTCATGGAGCTCGTGCGTTCGCTTCAGCCGAACGCCCGCCTCGTGGTCGGTGGCTACGATCCGAGCCTGGCCCCCGGGGCGTATGAGGCGTCGTCACCACCCGGCGCCGACTTCATCGTCCGCGGTGAAGGAGAGCTCACGTTCCGGGATCTGGTGCGGTCGATCGAGGCGGGCGGGCCGTTCGCGGGTATCGCGGGACTGACGTACCGCGACGCCGAGGGCGTGCACCGCAATTCCGACCGGCCCGTGGACCGGTTGCGCGGCGTCGAGCTGCGCCCGCCGAAGCGGGAGGCGCGCGTGCTGGGCGGTTACACGCTGCTCGGCCGGCCGGTGGACGTCATCGAGACCTCGCGCGGCTGCACCTTCGACTGCAGCTTCTGCTCGATCATCGCGATGCGCGGGCGGAACTTCCACACTTTCGACTTCGAGCGGGTGCTCGACGATATCCGGGACGCCCGCGCGCACGGGGCGCGGGCGATCTTCATCGTCGACGACAACATCACCCTCGATGTACGTCGGTTCGAAGCCCTCTGCCGGGCCATCATCGACGCGAAGCTGAACACGCTTCACTATCTCGTCCAGGCGATGACCTCGTCCATCGCGAACCATGGCGAGACCCTGGCGCCTCTGATGCGCCGGGCGGGCTTTCGCTATGTGTTCCTCGGTATCGAGAATGTTCTGGAGGACGACCTCGAGTTCCTGCGCGCCTCGTCCAAGAACCGGGAGCGCAGGGATGGGAAGACGGTGGGCAACGCGACCCTCACCGCGATCGACTACCTGCACCGAAACAGGATGTACGTCGTCGGCGGGCTCATCGTGGGGAATCCCGGGGACACTCGCGACTCGATCGAGGCGAACCTGGAATTCGCGCGTCGTCACGTCGACTGGCCCTACATCCAGCACCCGACTCCGTACCCCGGCACGCCCATGACGGCGGACTTCCGTGACCGCCAGCTCATCGTCAGCGAGCGGGTCGAGGAGTACGACGGGACGACGGCGGTGGTGCGCAGCGAGAATCTGCCGGCCGAGGAGATCGAGTTCCAGCGCTGGCGCGCCGAGCGCTGGATGAAGGTCCGCCATCTGCCCGCCGTGCTTCGGCAGAGCCCCTTGTTCCTCCTGCGTCACGGGCGCGGGATGATGAGCCACACCTTCCGGGGTTGCACCCTCAGGACGATGCTGGGGCTCGAAGACGAACGCGTGGCATTCATGCGTTACCGGGCGATCCGGCAGGACGAGCGCGACTACCTCCATCCGGAGGATTCCGGCACGGTCGGCTCGGCCCCCCTGTCCGCCACGGAACTCCCGAGCTGATCGTCGCGTGCCGGCGCTTTTGGCTGCGGCCCTGACCGTGACGGCGGCGATGAGCGCCGCGACAGCGGCGCCCGCAACCGGTGCGCCCCGGCTCGAAACCGCCTTCCACCTCATGTACGAGCTGAGGTTCGACGAGGCCCGTGCCGAAGTCGTCTCCTTCCAGAGCCTGCATCCGAACGACCCTCTCGGCGCCGCCGCGGAGGCGGCGAGCTATCTCTTCGAGCAGTTCAATCATCAGGGTGTCCTGACGTCCGCGTTCTTCCTCGACGACGACCGATTCCTCGGCGGCATCCAGGGGCAACCCGACCGGCAGCTCAGCGCGTCGTTCCTGGCCGCCAACGAGAGGGCCCGGACGATGGCCCGCGAGCGCCTGAAGTCGAATCCCGACGACCCGGATGGTCTCTTCGCCCTCACGCTCGCCGACGGGATGCAGGGCGACTTCGAGGCCCTCATCGAGAAGCACCAGCTCTCGGCGCTCTCCCTGATTCGCGGGGCCGAGAAGGAGGCCACCCGGCTGCTGGCGCTGCGACCTGACGCCCAGGACGCCTACGTCGCGCTCGGCGCCGCGAACTACATCATCGGCTGCCTGCCGGGCTACAAGAAGTTCCTGCTCTGGTTCGGGGGGGTGCGCGGCGACCGCCAGCGCGGCATGGATCAGCTTCAGATGGCCGCGGAGCGGGGTCACTACCTGCGACCCTACGCGCAGGTGCTGCTCGCCCTGGCCGCCGAGCGCGAGGGGCGGTTCGACCTCGCCCTCTCGCTGTTCGAAACTCTCGCGCGGGAGTTCCCCGCGAACCCGGTTTTCGCCGCCGAGCTCGCGCTGGCAGAGAGCAGGGCGCATCCCTGAGCCGCGCGCCCCCGGCGCCACCTCTGCTATCTTCAGCCCGGGATGGACGGAACGATGCACATCGTTCGAGGACCTGAGGGCCGCCGCGCCGCGTTTGTCCCGGGGGCGAGCTCGCTTGCCGTCGTGGCCGTGCTAGTCATCGCCGGCTGCGCCGGCCACGACGCACCCGTGGGAGATTTCAAGGAAGACTTTCGCAAGGCTCTGCACTTGCGTGATGCCGGCGATCAACAAGGGGCCATCGAGGTCTTCCAGCGGCTCGTGAAAGAACGCCCCGACGATCCGGACCTCCTGTCGGAGCTGGCGCGGGCCTATCTCGTCAGCGGGGATTTCGATGCGGCCATCGACATCGCCAACCGCGCAATCGCGTCAAAGATCGGGCGCGGCGAGGTGTTCTACGTGCTCCTGGCCGGGGCCTATGACGGAGCCAGACGGTCGCTGCCTGGCGAGGAGGCCATCCGCCGGGGCATCCGGGAGTATCCCGACGTCGCGATGCTGCGTTTCTGTCTTGGCCTCAATCTGCAGAAGCAGGGACGGATGGACGAGGCCTTGAAGGCGCTTCAGGAGTCCCTGCGGCTCGATCCGACGCACGCCAGCAGCTGGGATCTGATGGCACAAACCCTTTCCGACACCAATCGCCGCGTCCCGGCGATCGTCGCCTATGTGCGCTTTCTCTCCATCGAGCCGGCATCGGCCCGCTCGCGGCCGGCGCTGCAGCGTCTCGAGGATCTGATCTTCTGGGGAAACGGCCGGCCCACGAAAGGAAATGAGATTCGAATCGAGCCATCCGACGATCCAAACGACCCTTGGTACAAATGCTCGATCCTGCTGTCGACGCTGGCATCGAAGCGACACGAAGGGAAGGGGGTCACGATGAACGACGGCCAGTACTTCGCCGGGCTCATCGAGCTCGTGTCGCTGTCCCTGGATAATTTCATCGCGGAGTCCGACGTTGAGCCGTTCTGGAAGGCGCACGCAGTGGCTTATTTGGACGAGGCGCGCGCGCGCGGGCACCTCGAGGCAATGTCCTGGTCGATCCGAGCGTCGCTCGATGACGGGGAGACGCGCGACTGGCTCCACGCGCACACCGACGCGCTGGATCGCTACCGCGCTTGGTCAGCCGCCTG
>Ga0134121_10001077_pt1 | contig 26847 bp, 29 predicted proteins | sample KB301_FD_96463 | JGI IMG/M metagenome (GOLD analysis project Ga0134121, IMG submission 96463) | Terrestrial soil microbial communities without Nitrogen fertilizer from Kellogg Biological Station, Michigan, USA - KB3-0-1 | ecosystem: Environmental > Terrestrial > Soil > Unclassified ... | reverse complement strand
CGTATCGCAGCGGAATCCATCATCGCTGAATTGGAGAGAGGCGAAGAACCCGCGCCGTATAAAGGAGACGGTACGTGCTATGTAGAGTTTGGCGACGGTCGCGTTGGAAAAGTAGACGTTGACTTTTTCTCGGGTCCTTCACCTCACGGAAGTTATACTGAAGCTTCTGTTGAGCTTGTTGCAGAGAAGCAGCAATTTGGTTCAAGCCGTGAAGCACGGTGGTTTGGTAAAAAATAGTAATCGTTAAACCACTCAAATTTTTTTGAGCACATCTGCCATGGAAATAACTTCCATCAAACCTTTCCTCGACTATTACGAGCGGATCAGAGAAAGAACCAACCGGCTAATAAAAGTGATTCCGCCGGAGAATTTTGACTTTGCTTATAGGGAAGGTAAGTTCACCATTGCAGACCAGGTAAGACATATTGCGGCAATTGAACGCTACATGTTTGCTGAGAATGTCGCGGGAAGAAAAAGCAGTTATCACGGTTGCGGAAAAGAATTGGCTGACGGTTACGAAAACGTCCTCAACTATTTTAATGACCGGCATCGTGAGTCCCTTGAAATCTTCAGCAGTCTTAGCGACGAAGACCTGAAACGGAAATGTACCACGCCGGGAAATACAGAAATCGCAGTGTGGAAATGGCTTCGTGCAATGGTCGAGCATGAAATCCATCACCGCGGCGAACTGTACATCTACGCAAATCTTCTGAAGCTGAAAACACTTCCGATGTTCGGCTTGACATCAGAAGAAGTGCAGGAGAGAAGCAGTAAAAATCCGGGCTGAATACGCTCAATCCCGCACTCATTTGCTGTTGTACACGCAACAGAAAGTCGAAAATTGAATCTCTAACTTCGCCCATGAAAGCAATGTGAGTTCATCATGTAAGATTGCCATCGAACACCAATTCAATCAATTACCGCACACCGAATGCTTTATCTCTCCGGTATCGTAATCACATTTTTCCTTTCGATTATTCTCGCCAGTAAGAAAGGAAAAACTCAGAGCGATAACCTTCTCGCTCTGTGGCTTGCATTCACTTGTCTGCACTTCACGGTATTCTACATGTTCGTCAGTAGCGCATTCGTGCACTTTCCTTATCTGTTAGGGGTTGAGATTCCTTTGCCGTTGATGTATGGTCCATTCCTGTATTTATATGCCGGATCACTTACAAAGAACCTTCGAATCAACTCTAAATCGTTGTTACATTTTCTTCCTGCGCTCGGTCTTTACCTTCGGTTGGTTCCTTTTTTCATTTTATCCGGACAGGAAAAAATTTATGTCTATCAGCACGAGGGTATTGGATATGAATCACTAATAGCCTTCAACCGGATAGCAATTATAGTTTCAGGAATTACATACATCATCCTCACGCTCCTGATGCTGCGCCGTCACAGGAAAAATATCGAGAACGAATTTTCGAACACTGATAGGATAAACCTTAACTGGCTGCGCTACCTCACCTACGGAACTTCTGCCATCTGGCTGGTGATCATCATTGGTCTTGAGGATAAATGGATTTATACTACAGCAGCTTTTTATGTTTTCTTCCTCGGATACTTTGGAATAAGGCAAGTAGGAATCTTCAGCAATCAAAATTTGCAGGGGGTTACTGATGAAAGTTCTCCCGAAAATAATTTTGATGAAACTATCGGAATTGAGCGGGACAGGAATGATTTGAAATCTCCTTCAACTATTTCTGCCGAAGAAAAGCTGCTTGAATCGGACACGACCGCGAAAGTGAAATACCAGAAATCTTCACTGAGTGATGATGAAGGAAGGAGAATTCATGAGCAACTCATTTCCTTGATGGTAAAAAAAGAATTATTCAAAGATCCTGAACTTAATCTTGGCGAGGTGGCCAAGCAACTTGATGTTCATCCCAATATCCTCTCACAAGTAATAAATTCGTTTGAGAAAAAATCTTTCTACGATTACATCAATGGTCAGCGTATTGAGGAGTTCAAGAAACTCGCTGTTGATCCTGATCATAAACAGTTCACGCTGCTTGCACTCGCATTCGATTGCGGATTCAATTCTAAAACTGCGTTCAACCGGAACTTTCGCAAGTCAACGGGGCTATCGCCTTCAGAATATTTGAACCAGCGACACCTGGTTTTAGCCGACTAAATGTGTGCACGGCTCAGGGAAGCAGTTCCATTCTTCATTTGCCGTTGAGTTTATGTGAATTACTTCTCTGATCTTCTGAAAAAAATAAACCGCAAGGGATGCAAAAGACCGTCGCAAAGGAAATCCGCAAATAAGAAGATTCAATAATTCAAATGAGTTTTTTCGCGCTTTTCTTCGCGTATTCCTTCGCGTTCTTTGCGGTAAAGACTTTCAATTTAAAACATTGAATAAGCTGATTCCATAAAATCAAGTCCCACCTTACACGATGGGGCGATTCCGCTTTCTATGCGATTCACTTTTGCAGAAAAATCTTTTACAAAAAATGAATAGCACAAAACTTTTCTTTCCGGCCATCATGTTATGGCTGATGTTTTCAGGATGTCAAAAGGAACTCCTGTTAAACCAGGACGGCAATCTTGTTCCCAAAACCGTAGACCAGGATGCCTCCCTTCCTTCCATTCTTATTAACGGAACACAACTTCATGCAGAAGCTTCTGGTAACCCGGACAGCCCGATGATCGTGGTTCTGCATGGAGGACCCGGAGCCGATTACCGCTACTTGCTCAACTGCAAAGAATTTGCTGAGCATGGTTACTATGTGGTCTTCTACGATCAACGCGGCTCGGGTTTATCAAAACGTGAGAGCAAGGATTCTTACAGCATTCAACTGATGTTCGATGACTTGAGCGCTGTGATTGCGCATTACAGAACTTCTCCCGGCCAGAAAGTTATTCTTCTTGGACATTCCTGGGGCGCCATGCTTGCAACGGCTTACATCAATCAGAACGCGACTGCTATTGATGGTGCCATCCTTTGTGAGCCGGGAGGTTTCAAGTGGCAGGATATCATGGACTACGTAACCCGTGAGCATGATTTCGGCATCACGACTGAAACGCTGAATGACGCAACGTATCTCGATCAATTTATTACAGGCGGAGAAGATGAACATGCAATTCTCGATTACAAACTCGGTCTGCTTGCGTATGCTGATGGCGCACCCGACAGTAAACTTGGAAATGACGGCGTGCTTCCATTCTGGCGCTCCGGGGCTATCGTGAACCGGGCGCTGTTTGAGTTGGGTGAAAAAGAAGAACCTGACTGGACAACCAATCTTCAATCCTTCACTACAAAGGTCCTTTTCTGTTACAGCGAACGCAACGAGGCGTATGGGTTGGAACATGCGCAGAAAGTTTCTTCAGCTTATCCGGATGTTGACCTTGAGCGCATTGATGACGCGGGGCATGACTTTATTTCATTTCCCGACGGCTGGAATAACTTCTTTCCCATTGCATTAAACTACTTAAACTCTCTTTAAAAAATGAACAACACAAAAATCATAATCGCAACCATTGCAATTGTCGCTTGCACAGCATTTGCTAAAGCACAAACTCTCAACTGGAATAATCTGGATGAGAACCAGAAACACATTGTAAACCTGAATGCCGGTGTTGATTATGGAGCAACCTTCGGAGTTGGATACGGCTATCACCTAAAAGCAGGTTTGCCGCTCGTACTGAATGCTGAATTTTCCATGCCCGCAGGAGCAGATCTCTTCGATGATTTCAGCACGAAGGCCGGTGTGCATGCAAGACTATTTGAATGGAAGTCATTTTGTTTTTCTGCGGAAGCGAAGGGGATTTTTCGCCGCTACCAAACGCCTTATGTGCGCCTGCTTAATTTCGGAAGTGAATTCTCCGGCACGGCTGGATACTATCGTCATTCATGGTTTGTTGCTGCTCAATGCGGGTTCGATAAAGCCATCGTCACACAATTCAAAAACTCGGGGCTGCTGCAGGACAATTATTCAGGGATACAAAATGGCTGGTATCAACCCGCAACAGGTGGAAATTTCTTCTATGGAATACAGGGCGGTTACTCATTCTGCAATTTTGATGCTTATGTGAATGCAGGAAAAGTGATTCAGCAGGATTTCAAAACTTCACCTCTGATTCCATTCTATGCGAATGTCGGTGTGAATTGGAAGTTCAGGTAGGAATATTGTGAAGTTAACAGGACGTTCTTGCGTCATTGCGAGGAAAATGCGTGGGCATTGTGCGGTAGGTTGACGAAGCAATCCCATGATTGAGCGGCTACTAATTTCGGGGGATTGCTTCGTCGCACCCACGCACTTAACTCCCCTTCGCTCCTCGCAATGACGATTAGTTTGACGCTTCCACCTTTTTCTTCTCCTTCGGATTCCAAAAAACTATTCCACAGTCCTGCGAGTCAATCACGATCTTTTCTTGACTTCGATCTCTCCTCGTTGGGCGTCATTGCGAGGAAAATGCGTTGGCATTGTGCGGTAGGTTGACGAAGCAATCCCCATGATTGAGCGTCCACTAATTTCGGGGGGATTGCTTCGTCGCGCGCTCGCTCATCCTCACACTTCGCTCCTCGCAATGACGATCATTCTGAAATGTCGTCATACAAATCCTTCCACCCTGGATTCATTTTATTTATGAGGTCAATCTTATCCTGCCGCGAACCACCTTTGATTCGTTTCTCTTCAGCAATGGCCTCTTCAATTGAAGGAAAGCCAATAAAGTAAACCAGCTTGTCGCAATTGTATTTTGAGGTGAAGCTGTGTGGAAACGCTTTTGTCTTGTGCTGGTAAATCCTGTTCCGAAGTTCTGAAGTCACACCTGTATATAAGGTCGTGTGATTCTTATTCGTAATGATGTAAACGTAACCGCCGCGTTCCATAATGTGAAGATAATGAACGCGCGTCATTGCGAGGAAAAATGCGTTGGCATTGTGCGGTAGGTTGACGAAGCAATCCCCATGATTGAGCAGCTACTAATTTCAGGGGGATTGCTTCGTCACACCCACGCACTTAGCTACCCTTCGCTCCTCGCAATGACGACAAGTGTTATGTTTGAAAAGTTCGTTCTTGCGTCATTGCGAGGAAAATGCGTTGGCCTTGTGCGGTAGGCTGACGAAGCAATCCCCATGATTGAGCGGCTACTAATTTCGAGGGGATTGCTTCGTCGCACCTACGCACTTAGCTTACCCTTCGCTTCTCGCAATGACGATCTGTTTTACGCTTCCACATTCTTCTCCTTCGGATTCCAAAAAACAATTCCACCATCCTGCGAGTCAATCACAATCTTTTCCCCGCTTTCTATCTCGCCCGCGAGAATACGTTTAGAAAGTTCATTCACGATTTCCTTTTGAATCACACGCTTCAATGGTCGTGCGCCGTATTGCGGATCGAAGCCCTCATCGGCAATGCGCTTCACGGCTTCATCGGTCACGTCAATGTGCAGGTGATTTTTCCCGAGCATCTGTTGCAACTGAAGTATCTGCAGGCGAACGATCTGTTCAATTTCATTTTCCATAAGCGGCGTGAACATAATGATCTCATCCACGCGATTCAAAAACTCAGGGCGAATTGTTTTCTTCAGCAGATCCATCAGCTCCAGTTTCGTGGTCTCCATGATGCCTTGCTTGTTGCGCTCATTCACGTCCGCGAAGTTTTCCTGGATGATGTTGCTTCCGAGATTCGACGTCATGATGATGATCGTGTTTTTGAAATTCACGACGCGACCTTTGTTGTCAGTGAGGCGACCATCGTCCAGCACCTGCAGTAAAATGTTGAATACATCAGGATGTGCTTTCTCAAATTCATCGAGTAGTAAAACGCTGTATGGTTTCCTGCGGACAGCTTCCGTTAATTGTCCGCCTTCATCATAACCAACATATCCGGGAGGTGCACCGATCAATCGTGACACAGCATGACGCTCCTGGTATTCGCTCATGTCAATGCGCACCATCAGTGAATCATCATTGAACATTACTTCAGCCAGTGCTTTCGCGAGCTCTGTTTTTCCGACGCCGGTGGTGCCTAGAAAAATGAATGAACCAATTGGTCGTTTCGGATCACTCAACCCCGCGCGGTTGCGGCGGATGGCATCACTCACGGCGGCAATTGCTTCTTCCTGACCAACAACGCGCTTATGCAATTCGTCTTCGAGGTGTAATAACTTTTCTTTTTCGCTTTGAAGCATTCGTTTTACCGGAATGCCCGTCCACTTCGAAACGATTTCCGCGATGTCTTCAGCATCCACTTCTTCTTTCAGCATGCGGCTGCCTTTGTTGATCTCCGCAAGTTGTTGCTCAAATTCTTTCAGCCTTTGTTCTGCCTCACGAATTTTTCCGTAGCGGATCTCGGCAACCTTTCCGTAATCACCGATGCGCTCTGCTTGCTCAGCCTGCAATTTGTAGTCTTCAATTTGTTGTTTCGTCTCCTGTACGTTGTCGGCAATATCTTTTTCCTGCTGCCATTTTGCTTTCAGTTGATTTCGTTCTTCAGAGAGGTTGGCGATCTCTTCATTCAGCTCTTTCAGTTTCTTTTTGTCGTTCTCTCGCTTGATGGCTTCGCGCTCGATCTCAAGCTGCCGGATTTTTCTCTCAATCTCATCCAATTCTTCGGGAACAGAATCCATTTGCAACCGCAACTTGGCCGCAGCTTCATCAATCAGGTCAATCGCTTTGTCGGGAAGAAAGCGATCGCTGATGTAGCGGGAAGAAAGTTCAACCGAAGCAATGATCGCTTCATCTTTGATACGGATTTTGTGATGTGTTTCGTAGCGCTCCTTTAGTCCGCGAAGAATAGAAATCGCATCTTCCTCATTCGGCTCATCAATCATCACCTTCTGAAAACGGCGCTCGAGCGCTTTGTCTTTCTCGAAAAACTTTTGATACTCATTGAGTGTGGTGGCGCCGATAGTTCTCAACTCACCACGCGCGAGGGCGGGCTTGAGAATGTTTGCAGCATCCATAGCGCCTTCCGTCGCTCCGGCACCCACGAGGGTGTGAATTTCATCTATGAATAAAATGATTTGTCCATCGGCTTGAGTCACTTCTTTGATCACTGCTTTCAACCGTTCTTCAAACTCCCCCCTGAACTTTGCGCCGGCAATCAATGCACCGGTATCAAGTGCAAAAATGCTTTTGGTCTTCAGGTTTTCAGGAATATCACCGTTTACAATTCTATGAGCGATACCTTCTGCGATAGCAGTTTTACCAACGCCGGGCTCGCCGACGAGAATAGGGTTGTTTTTCGTGCGTCTTGAAAGAATATGAAGCACTCTTCTTATCTCTTCATCGCGACCAATCACTGGATCGAGTTTGCCCGCCTGCGCAAGCTCATTGAGATTGCGCGCGTATTTGTTAAGCGCATTGTAAGTTGACTCGGCATTTTGATCAGTTACTTTTCTCCCTTTTCGCAATTCGGCAATGGCGAGCTTTAAGTCTTTCTCACTCACGCCGAGTTCTTTCAGCATCTTTGCGACATCATCCTTTCCGCTCTGCAGCGCAAGCAATAAATGCTCGACAGAAACAAACTCGTCTTTGAATTCTTTGAGATAACCCTGCGCCTTAGTCAAAACCTGGTTCGCATCAGAGGAAAGATATTGCTGCTGAGGGTTGCTCACCTTAGGAAGTTTAGCGAGTAATTCCTCCAGGCGTGTTTCGAGCTGCCCGGTGTTCACCCCGATTTTTTTCAGCAGGAAGTCCACCACATTTTCATCAACCAGCAGCAGTCCTTTGATCAAATGTGAGGTTTCAATCTGGGAGTTTTGATTGGCGGAAGCAAGCTCCTGTGCCTTTTGAATTGCTTCCTGGGATTTTATTGTGAAGTTGTTCAGGTTCATTTTGAAAAATTAAAAATTGAAAGTAGAAAATTGTGAGTCAATTACATCAATAATTTCGCCATCAGGTAATTGGAGAAATTTACTGACAGGACTGTCGCAGGGGGTCCCTAAATTGCGACGATGTTGCTAAGAAAGAACTGGTTTGAAGGAAATTTTGGCGGAAGGGTTTACTTGCTTTGAACTTCCGTTGTACCAGGGGAAAATTTTCAAAATCCTCAGGAGGAGCATTCAATTGTGAAAATGAAATTTCTGTTGCGGCCACAATTAAAAAAAGTCTTAAAAATTAATCTCATGGAGATGTAGTTGAGTTTGTACGTTGGCGGGTTTAGAATTCCTAGCGTTGCATACAATGCCTCCGGTTCGTCTATGCAACACTGCAATTTGTCTATAACTTCGAAATTGCATTTGCCGTAAACGTGAATACCTTCGTTCGACATAATGCCTCTTCATGGAAGAAAACGAAATCAGGAAATTAGAATCAGAAATACACCAGGAATTTCAGTTAGAAAGAGTGGTGCTTTTCAGCGATGCTGTGTTTGCTATTGCGATTACGCTTATGGTAATTGAGTTGAAAATTCCGGAAGTTAGCAAGAATGAAAGCGCCGATCAATTTTGGTGGTCTATGGGACCACTTGTTCTGAATTTTGTTGCATTCTTGGCGAGCTTCTTTTTCATCGGAATGTTCTGGTACCGGCATCTTAAACTTTGTGGGCTGCTCATAGATTACAACCGCACCTTTATCATATTGAATCTTCTGTTTTTGTTTTTCATTGTTCTGATCCCTTTTTCAGTATCGAGCTTCATGCGACTTTCAATGGCGTATAGGCTTTTTGCCACGATTCTCTACTTCTCAAATATTTTTTTAGCCACTGTCACTCATTTCATTCTGTACATGTACTTGCTTCGCAAGGGTAAGGGAATCTGCAAGCCAATTTCTGATCACGAAAAGAAAATTTTGATAGAACAAAGTCTTATTCCTGTCATTTTCCTATCAATAATTATGATCCCCCTCATTCTTTCAGCTACAATTTTTCACGACCACCCGGAATATTTCGGAGTCATTTTTCTACCCGTCGCACTTGTTCTATTTTTTGTTCGGAGGCGGTTTAGAACCCGGCATAAGAAGATCAAGGAAAAAATTCTCTCTAATTCTGATTAGCGATGGATAAGCATAAGCCTACCAGACTTATAAAAGATCATGCGCGTGATCTTGGTTTCAGCTATTGCGGAATTTCAAAAGCAGAAAAACTTGATGAAGATGCACGGCGTTTGGAAGCGTGGCTCAACAAAGGCATGCACGGCAAAATGATATACATGGAAAATTATTTTGACCTGCGTGTTGATCCCGCTAAACTTGTTCCCGGCGCAAAGTCAGTGATTTCATTAATGTACAATTACTTCAATGATCAAACCTCGCTTGACAAGAAAGTCCCAAAGATTTCCAAATACGCTCTTGGAACGGATTATCATTTTGTGATGAAGGAAAAATTGTATCAACTGATGCAATTCATTCAGGAGAAAATAGGAGCGGTGCAAGGAAGGGTATTTGTTGATTCAGGGCCAGTACTTGAAAGAACCTGGGCAGCGAAGAGTGGAGTAGGTTGGGTGGGGAAGAATGGAAACCTCCTCAATAAAGAGAGCGGCTCATTTTATTTTCTTGGAGAAATTATTTTGGATCTGGAACTCGGGTACGATTCGCCCGTCAGTGATTACTGCGGCACCTGTACTGCCTGTATTGATGCTTGTCCGACTGATGCAATTCTTCCCGATAAAGTAGTTGACGGAAGTAAATGCATTTCTTATTTCACCATTGAGCTGCGCGAAGAAATTCCGACGGAGGTGAAAGGAAAGTTTGAGGGCTGGATGTTCGGCTGCGACATCTGCCAGGATGTTTGTCCGTGGAATCGTTTTGCAAAGCAACATCACGAAGAAAAGTTTTTTCCGTCGCAGGAACTATTGAGCATGAAGAAAAGGGATTGGGAAGAATTGACGGAAGAAGTTTTTAAGAATGTTTTCAAAGATTCACCTCTCAAGCGTGCGAAGTTTGAAGGAGTGAAACGAAATCTGAAATTTTTAAAATTAAAACCGTGAAGCATTTCTTAATCAAAACTGAATTGCTTCTGATGTTGTCATGCGGCCTATTTACCGGGTGCTCTGTTCAACGTATTTCATCGAAGCCGTTTCTCCTGATTAAAGCAAGTCGAATCAATATGAGCTTAAATGCGATAAGCGGGGCAAATGCAATCAGGCTCTCAAAACAAAATCAAGAAGATCAATTGTCAATTGGGATAATAGCTGAACAAAGTGTTAGCATACCTCTCATTGAAGAACAATCTGTTTTCGCTTTTAAAAAAAACACGGTTCACGAGGAATTTAGTAAGAAGATTCTTATCCACCCTCTGCCTTTGAATGACCGGGCAGCAGAATTACAATTCGTAAAGCGCAATGAACCTGAAAAGCCGCCTTCAAATGATCTTGCGATCATAAGTTTTGTTCTCGGAATTGGAGCAGTGCTTCTTCTGTTTTCTTTTTTGGTCTTTTTTCCGGCTCTTGCATTGCCTGCATTGATCCTCGGGATCATAGCACTTCATAAAATTAAAAAGTACCCTGAAAAATATCGGGGCAAAGGTTTTGCAATTTCTGCTGTCGTTTTGGGAATACTTCCATTTCTTGCTATAGGATTGTTTTATCTCTTGTTGGCCTTAGGTGTTATTTTTTAATTCTTTTCTCAACCACGAACTGCATTGTTCAATGAATTTTTTCTCCGCTAACTTCAAGTGATTTCAAAATTTCTTTTTCCGCATCAAGCATTTCTTTCCAGCGTGCATTCACTTCTTTTGCCGGCATGTATTTTTTTGAGAGCTTCATAAACAGCGTGTAGTGTCCTGCTTCTGATTCCATGAAGTGGCGGTAGAATTTTCTTAGCTCGGGCTGCGGTAGATTTTCTGAGAGCAACCTGAACCGCTCACAGCTTCTTGCTTCAATCAATGCTGACACAAGAAGTTTATCCATAAGCTGCCGTTCAACCCGGTCGCCCGCACGAATCATTTTTCGCAGTTGAATCACATATTCATCTTTGCGTTGCCTTCCGAGTTTCAGCTTTCGCTTCTTCAATTCTGCCAGCACCATCCTGAAATGTCCCCACTCCTCTGTAACAATGGGTGAAATCTTTTCAACCAACTCCTCCCGCTCCGGATAATTTTGAATCAGCGAAATGCAGGTTGACGCTGCTTTCTGCTCACAGTAAGCATGATCGGTTAGAATTTCTTCGAGTGATATAGAAGCCAGGTCAACCCAGCGAGGATCGGTTGGAAGTTTAAGTCGAAACATTTATGGTGAATGAGTGAATAGTGAATGGTGAATAGGTTTGGTAAAAGTAATTGAATCGAACTCTCACATTTATTCACCATTCACTCATTCACCATTCACTATTTTCACTTCGTGAAGATACTCATCGTCCGCTTCAGCTCTATTGGTGATATTGTATTGACTTCGCCGGTGGTTCGTTGTATCAGGAAGCAAATTCCTTCGGCGGAAATTCATTACCTCACAAAATCTTCTTACAAAGAAATTATTGAGCACAACCCTCACATCACAACAAGGCATTTTCTGAATAATAACTTAAGGGACATCATTTCTTCTTTGAAAAAAGAAAAGTTTGATTTCATTGTTGATCTGCATAACAATCTCCGCTCATTGAAATTGAAATGGTCTTTGCGACGAAGAGGAAATTCTTTCAACAAAATTAATCTTGAGAAGTGGCTCTATGTAAATCTGAAGTGGAACATGATGCCTGTGGCTCACATTGTTGATCGGTATTTGGAAACAGTGAAAGATCTCGGTGTAAAAAATGATGGTGAGGGATTGGATTACTTTATTTCTCCGAAAGATGTTATTAAGATTGAAGAGCTTCCGCTCACACATTTGCACGGATACATTGCCATCGCCATCGGTACGCAGCATGCCACAAAAAAATATCCGCTGGAAAAATTGAAGAGATTAGTGAGCCTGCTTCACTACCCGATCATTTTATTGGGAGGAAAAGAAGATTTCGAAAGCGGAGAAGCGATTCGCAATCAGGACAAGTTTAAAGTTTTCAACGCCTGCGGAAAATTTTCACTCAACCAATCCGCTTCCATTATTAAACTATCACAACTTGTAATTACACATGATACGGGCATGATGCACGTTGCGGCCGCATTCAAAAAGAAAATTATTTCTCTCTGGGGAAATACAGTTCCGGAGTTTGGCATGTATCCTTACTTCGGAGATGAAGAAAAGTATCATCAGGATTATTTCAAATCACGGGTAGTCGAAGTAGCAGGACTGTCATGTCGTCCGTGTTCGAAGCTGGGATTTCAAAAATGCCCGAGAGGTCATTTCAATTGCATGAATAAAATTAACGAGGAAGAGATTGCGGCGGTGGTGCGATTGATGTAGCAGAGCTTCACAAAAAAAATCCCCCGGATTTCATAAAAGTCAGAGCTTCAATAAAAATTTTCGGGGAAGACTAAAATCCGAAATCCGAAACCTAAAGTGTTCCTTCAATAGAGCGAACAATCATTTCAATATCGCGGTCTTCCTGCGGATCATAATCTTGTTTCAGGGAATAACCATAGAGCCCGCTGAGCTTATTCCAGTAAAAAGCTGAGAAGGGATTTTTGAATTCACTGATGAGGTCATAAACATTTTGTCCGGTTTCGCGTGCGATGAGCTTCACCAAAATAGCTCCTTGTGTAACTGTGAGATTCTTCAAACTGTTTTCATAGAGCTGATCCAGTTCTTTTTCTCTTTCCTTCACATACTTCTTCCGTTCCTTCTTTCTATCCATCGCAGAAAGTTGTTCATTGATGTCTCTGAAAAGGTCACCTGCTTCTTTTGCATAAGGATAAACGATCAGCACATTTTTCCTGAGCTGGTTGAATTGTGCCTGTGCAATAGGATCCTTAAATGTCCTCTTGGAAACCACCACCACTTCCTGAAGCGTGCAAGTGAGAAAAGTATCGCCGTTTAATACAAGCGTGGGCAATAGCATCCCGCTGTTCTGCGCATGAGCGAGAGGAGCGAGGCAAACCATAAAACTGAAGATCAGTATGCGCTTCATAAAAAAATTTACGACTTGATATTTCAACATCTGTTCCAACATTCAATTTAACGCAAATAGTTCTGAAAAGGTACAAACATCAAGAGGTTTCAAATCAAATTGCGTGATAAGTGAAAATAGTTCATGGTTTTTAGATCATTTCACCCAAACAGAGTTTGAACAATCAATAGTTCCCGACGGTCCGGAAACAGTGTAATTCCAAACAATTTCATCAGGCGGATGAAAACTGCCACTTCCTGACACAACTCGTCCATCATTGTCGGGTGCCTGGAAGGGAATAGTGATGTTGGTTTGATTCACGGTTGCATTCACCAGATTATTGAAAGAGTTGTTGAAAAAACCTGCAATCTTCACTTGAGAAACATTAAATGAATCTACTCCAATATTTACAGTGTAGTGGATAAGGTCCGGGCAGGTTTCTGTCACGTTGTACGTGCCGAGAAAATTTGCGCTCACATTGAACTCACAATTAGGACCGGAATATCCGGCGGGACAATCACAAGTTCCATCAATACACTTGCCGTTATTCTGGCATTCAATATCCTTGCATTTATCCTTGCAACTGAACAGCATCGAAAGGAAAAGAATAAAAATTCCAACCGCTGCAATTCTGGAGTAAGAAAAATTTTTTGACCTCAAATTCAAAAGATGCTTCACCGTTCGTTGTCTTTGCTTGTTGATGAGAATTCAAAAGTAAAGGAATTTGTCCGTGAATGAAGATGTATCTGGTTTTCTGCCGAACTCCCGGATAAGTTATTCCCTTTGCAGATTTCTGCGAAGTATCTTTGCACGATGACAATAGAACAACTAAAGGATATAAAGAGCAGGCTCGGTGCTCTGGGGAGGTTTCTTTGACGTCACTAACCGAATTGAGAAAATAAGAGAAGACGAACACCTGTCTGCCTCTGCCGACTTCTGGAATGATCCAAAGAAAGCACAGGGGATCATGAAGCAAATTCAATCCAACAAGCAATGGGTTGATGCCTTCGACGATGCGAAAGCAAAAGTGGATGAGACCGATGTGCTCTATGAATTTTATCAGCAGGGCGAAGGTGATGAAAGCGAAGTTGAAAAGCATTATCAGTTCGCTTTGAAATCGCTTGACGACCTCGAATTCAAATCCACATTTACATCACCGCAGGACTCGCTGGGTGCTGTTCTTGAAATCAATGCCGGAGCGGGAGGAACTGAAAGTTGCGATTGGGCAGCCATGCTCATGCGCATGTATCTGATGTACGGCCAGAAGAACGGATACAAAGTTCACGAACTTGATGTACAGTATGGTGATGTTGCTGGAATCAAGTCGTGCTCGCTCGAATTTGAAGGTGACTTTGCCTTTGGTTATTTGAAATCGGAAAGCGGGGTGCATCGCCTCGTTCGCATTTCTCCTTTTGATTCTAATGCAAGAAGGCACACGTCATTCGCTTCTGTTTTTGTTTATCCATTAGCTGATGACACGATTAATATCGAAGTGAAAGATGCTGATGTGAAAATGGAAACATCAAGAAGCGGCGGGGCGGGCGGACAAAACGTAAACAAGGTGGAAACCAAGGTAACGCTCACACACATTCCGACAGGAATTGTTGTGGTTTGTCAAACGGATAGAACACAGTTAGGCAACCGGGAAAAAGCAATGAAGATGCTGAAGTCAAAATTGTATGATCTCGAACTTCAAAAACAAAATGAAGAGCGCGATAAGATTGAGGCGACAAAGAAAAAAATTGAATGGGGCTCTCAGATCCGCAATTATGTTTTGCATCCTTACAAGCTTGTAAAAGACACACGTACCGGTTATGAAACTTCCAATCCACAAGCGGTGCTCGATGGCAACCTTGATGAGTTTATTAAAGCGTATTTGATGGCGGAGAAGAGTAACTGATTTCGAATCGTGAAATTGAGGGCAAAGAAATCTTATTACATTTCGCAAATGAAATGGGAACGCTGAATGGCAAGCACGAAAAAAGTTTTTGGCAAAATCATGCAGGGGAATGCCGATAGAAATATTGACTTTGATGATCTTTGTAAATTACTTGATGAGCTATCATTTGAATTCAGAATCAAAGGCAGCCATCACATCTATTACAAAAACGGAGTTGACGAGATCATAAATATTCAACCCGATGGAAGCAAGGCCAAGGCATACCAGGTAAAACAAGTGAGAAACTTAATTTTGAAATATAAACTCTCAATCGAATGAGCAAATACGAAATCATTATTTTCTGGAGTAAGGAAGATAATAAGTTTATTGCGGAAGTTCCTGAATTGCCCGGATGCATGGCTGATGGAAAATCTCATGCTGATGCTCTTGCCCATGTTGAAATAGTGATTGATGAATGGATTGAAACAGCAAGGTCTCTTGGAAGAAATGTGCCTGAGCCAAAGGGAAAGCTAATGTTTGCGTAGTATCAATTGACTGGGTATGAATCAATCTCTCATAGCGCTCATTGCTCGACGGCAGACTGAAATGCGAGTTGATAAGAAAATCATTGTCCGTCCGGTTTCCCTAAGCTCATATTTGTTCTAACTATTTTATCCCATATTGAATCAAGGGCCGGCCCTGCACCCACTGGGTTGTAACCCTTTTCGATGCAAGCCTTAGTTAACTGTTCGGCTGAGTACTCAATTTTTCCCGAATCGAAATCATTACCTTCAATTGCGTCAACGATTGTTTTATAATCATCTTTTGTTGATACTTTTTTTAGCGACGAGAGTTCTTTTAAGTATGACTCACTAAAATAAGTTAAGAAGGATTGTCTCTCGAGCAAAGATTTGTTGATTTTAGTAGTGTCGAGTTGATACTTTGTCAGGCAAGCAAAAACAGGCCAATCATATTCCAGTTGCCTGTTGTTAATACTTTTAAATGCTACGATTGAATATGGTTTCCCTGGACAAAGGTTGCGATCACCAAAGGGAATTGTATCAATATCAAGATCTTTCAGTTTTAAAATGGTGAATTCTCCCATTTTATAAGTAGATATGATCTTAGAGCGACTTTCATGTAAAGTTGCATCTAATTGATAAAGTTGATACAAAGTGTCGTTTGACTGTTTCACTGTATCCGCTCCGCCATCCACTGTCAAAAAAATATAGTCTTGCGAAAAAAGGATCGGAATCTGGGATTGCGAGCAGCCCAAAAAAATAAAAAGCAACAAAACTATTAGTGACTTTCGCATTGGGTTCTATTGCAGCCGCAATTAATTAATAATTTCTCCTTTCACATTCGCCAACCTCTCACGCCATTTCTGGAGTTCCTCGGGAGTGATCCTCACCCAATCTGTTACTTCGCCTACGATTTTCAATGGTGCTGTGGTGCGATAAGATCGCGTTGGATTGCCCGGAAATTTTTTGTCTGTAACGTTCGGGTCATTTTCAAAGCTTCCTGTCGGTTCAACGATATAAACGCGTTCACGTCCATCACCTTTCGCTAATGCCGCGGCAAGTCCTGCCCCATTAATCAGGGCTGTGAAATAAATGTGATTCATTAACAATTCTGATTTGTAGTTGGAGTTGAATCCCGCTGTGAGTAAATCACCAACCTTCAAATCGGCTTTCGTGCCGTGATAAAAAGGCCCCCGGTCAGATGGTTTGTCCTTGTACGACGTTGCTAATTCATAATTCTTTTTTGCATTGTCAGGGTCGTTTAAGTCCTCATAGCATTTGGCAATGTTTGAATATAGAGAAGGAAAAGCGCTCTTAACACTGTCGTCATTTATGCTTAAAGCAAACTGCAAAGCTGTTTGGAGCCAATTTAATTTGTCGGGAACATTTTTTTGATGTCGCGCCACATAATAAGCAGCAATAAATTTTTCAAAGTCGTTTGTCGCTTCATTCCATGCCTGAAGAAATAGTCTGCTTGCTTCTTCAGGTTTACCATTTTCTTCCATGCCGATGCCTTGAAGGCAGAGTTTAACAATATTGTTGTTTGGGTTGAATTCCATAGCTGAATTTTTGATTTCGAATTTCCGAATTGCAAATTTCGGATTTGCCGTTGATTGGTAACGAGGCACAAGTGAATTGCGCTCATTGGTCGACATCAGAGTTTGTCTATGATGGGTGCCGCAGTGACCATTTTATTTTTTCCACTCACATAAGACAATTGGTGAGGACATCAACCGCAGGCAGAAATTTTATAAGAGTATGCTATGGCTCGCTACATTTGTCTCAAAGCATAATTTCTTATGGGGTTTTACCCATTTGAATCTTACAAGATCAAAACTTCTCTGCAACAGCAGGAGATTGAAAGCCTCGTTGCAAGTAACATCTGGGTTAAAACCGGATATAATTCCTCATTGTTACAGAGCAGCTTAATGAGGGAATGGGATAAGTTTGAAGGTCGTGTGCAGAAAAATAAATTTTGTATCAATCGTGTTTCGAGAGGTAATAAAGACAGCGCTCCATTAGTGGTTGGAAGAATTAAAACACAATCCGGTAATTCTATAATTCACGTTGTAATACGCTGGGCAATTCCCATTTATCTTTTTATGACCGTGTGGTTTACCGGAGCTTTCATTGCATTTTTTGCTTTTCTCGATGAAGCAATTCAAAAAGGAGGTGAAGACATCATTGGTCCATTTGTGGCTGCAGGTTTTATTGGAGGAGGATACCTAATTATGACTCTACCTTTTAAACGGGAGAGCGCAAAAGCAAAACATTTTTTGAATCAACTTTTTAAGTCTCAAACAAAATAACTAAACTCTTTGCGCATAAGCGCGCTTGCGAGTATGAGATTTGCCGTTGATTGGTAACGAGGCACAAGTCAACCGCGCTCATTGCTCGACGGCAGACTTGCGCCATTCGAGGATTTTCTCATGATCACCAATAACTCGGGAACAGATGGGCATTTTGTGTTGGGGATTGAGTGAGGGGAAGGTTAAGTTTGTAGGATGAAAAAAATATTTCTTCTTTCTGTCTGCATATTGCTGCTTTTATCTAATAACGTAAGAGCGCAGATTACTTTTCAAAAAACTTATGGTGGAACATTCTACGATTATGCCAGCGGTGTGATACAAACGGCTGACAGCGGATACATTGTTTGGGGATTCACTAAGAGCTTCGGAGCAGGCGATTATGATATGTATTTAATAAAGACAAATAATGTTGGAGATACTTTATGGACAAGAGTGATTAGTGCCCCGAACAATGATGATAGAATTTATTCAGTTATTCAAACTGCTGACGGCGGTTATGTTTTTACGGGTGGTGGCGCTTTCCTAATGAAGCTCGATGGGAACGGAAATTTATTATGGAAAATGAAATATGAGCTTGCACAGAATATTGGAGGATCCTCGGTGCAACAAACTAATGACGGCGGCTTTGTTTTTGTCACTTCTGTATTTGATGTGGTATGGAATATCTGCTTGTTCAAGACAGACTCTGTTGGAAACATAGAATGGATAAAAGAATATGAAACACAAAGTTCATTTGCATACTGTATTAGACAAACTCCTGATAACGGGTTTGTAATTACGGGAAACGGAGGAGGAAATAACTATTCAGACGCTTTGCTAATCAAGACTGATTCACTGGGTAATCTTTCATGGACACCGAGAACATATCATGCTGCAACCTATGATCTGGGATTCTCTGTTTTGCCAACAAATGATGGCGGCTATATTATCGCGGGTTCAAGTGGAGCATCATCTTCAGGTGCTGTTTATGTAATTAAGACTGATGCCACCGGTTATGCATTATGGAGTAAAACTTATGGGGGCTTTCTTTGGGTAGATAATGAACGTGAATTTATTTCCATGGAAAATACTAGTGATGGAAATTATTTTATCACCGCTGCAAGATCAGATAGTTTTTATGTTCTCAAGATTAACACTACGGGTGATCTGTTATGGGCAAAAACTTATGGTGGTGGTGGTGAAAGTGAATTTGCCGGATACGGTCAACAAACTCTTGATGGTGGTTATGTATTTGTCGGGTCCACAACCAGTTTTGGTGCGGGATCAATGGACGTATATTTAATTAAAACTGATAGCATGGGCAATAGCGGTTGTTATGAGAATGATGTTCTTGTAACTCCTGTTATAACCGCAACTCAAACCTTTGGTTTTCTCCCTATCACATCATCTCTTACTGTTGATATTGATTCCACAAATTATTCCATGATTAGCGGAGCAACTGTAACCACAATTTGTCTCCCTACAGGCATTGATAAAATTCCTCCGGTTCAATCATGGTCAGTATTTCCAAACCCCACCTCAGGAAAATCTTTTATCAACTATTCACTTTCAACGCGCGCTGCTGTAAGAGTTGAATTGTATGATATGCTCGGAAATAAACTGAAGCAACTCATAAATGCAGACGAAGATGCCGGTGAGCATAATGCATCATTCGATGCAAGCAAACTTGCCAATGGAGTTTACCTTTTGCAGATACGTGCAGGTGACCAAATGCAATCGCAGAAGATTGTGGTGATGAAGTAGGGAAATTGTTACCACGGGTGATTATCTCATGATCACCAATAACTCGGGAACGGATGGGCATTTTATATTGGGGATTGAGTGAGGGGGGAGGAAATTATTCTGATCTTTGAATTTATAATTCATGTGAAATGAAGAATCAAATTCTTGTTATCAGCTCGGTGGTGCTTGTATTAATTGGAAATTGTGTGCTGCCAACTATTTCTTCTGCCCAGAAGATTACAGCCGGTGCTGATTTTTGTCTTGTCATTTGCAGCGAAAGCACAGCTATGTCTTGGGGATACAATTTCAAAGGTCAACTCGGAAATGGAAGTAATACAGATAGCAATGTTCCAGTTCAGGTAAGTTCTCTCAACGATGTCATCACTATTGCAGCAGGAGGTATGTATTCCTTAGCATTGAAGGATGACAGCATTGTTTGGTCTTGGGGTTGGAATGCCAAGGGTCAACTTGGGAATGGAACTAACACTGACACAAATGTTCCTGTTCAAGTGAGTGCTCTTACAAGCATTATTGCAATAGCAGGAGGAGGGTCACATGCGCTTGCTATAAAAAGTGATGGTACAGTATGGTCTTGGGGTTTGAATTACTGGGGACAACTTGGAAATGGTGATACGACTGATAGCAATGTTCCGGTACAGGTAAACTCACTTACAGGAATTATAGCCATTGCAGGTGGAGATTTTAATTCCATTGCTTTGAAGAACGATGGGACAGTATGGACCTGGGGCTGGAACATATCTGGTCAACTTGGAAATGGAAACAATACCAACAGCAATGTTCCGGTGCAGGTAAGTTCTCTCACAGATATCATTGTCATTGCAGCGGGAGGAGATCATTGTCTTGCCCTAAAGAATGACGGAACAGTGTGGACATGGGGCAATAATTACTATGGTCAACTTGGAAATGGAACGAACACGAACAGCAACGTTCCCGTTCAGGTGAGTGGGATAACAAGCGTCACCGCAATTGCAGGAGGAAAATATCATTCTCTTGCCGTGAAGGATGACGGAACGGGATGGGCTTGGGGATCCAATAACTACGGTAAGCTTGGAAATGGAACTTACACCAGCAGCAATGTCCCGGTGCAGGTGAGTTCTCTAACAGGCATAATTGCCATTGCAGGAGGAGAGAATCATACCGTTGCCCTGAGGAATGATAGCACGGTTTGGACTTGGGGAGACAATGTGTTTAGTCAACTTGGAAATGGAACCAACATCAGTAGCAATGTTCCTGTAGAGGTAACTGGTTTATGTCCAGTTGCAACTTCAGTAAATGAAATTACAGAACCATTAAGCATTTCAATTTTTCCAAACCCTGCCTCAGGAAAATCTTTTATCAATTATTCACTTTCAACGCGCGCTGCTGTAAGAGTTGAATTGTATGATCTGCTCGGGAATAAATTGAAGCAACTCATAAATGCTGAAGAAGATGCGGGTGAGCACAATGCATCATTCGATGCAGGCAAACTTGCTAATGGAGTTTACCTAATCAAGCTGTTTGCAGGCGATCAGGTGCAGTCGAAAAAAATTGTGGTGATGAATTAGCGCAATTTGCATTACATGCGGCGCACTGCCAACTGGCAACTGAAAACTGCCAACTACTTTCCCCAATATCCTATTACCCTAATCTCCATTATATTTGCGCCCCCAACAAAATTGTTGGGAACATTTTCTAACCCCATAAAACTTTTTCTAAAGTACAATGGCTGTAAAAATCAGATTGCAAAGAATGGGTCGCAAGAAGCGCCCGTTCTATCACATCGTTATCGCGGATTCCCGGTCACCGCGCGATGGAAAATTCATCGAGAAGATTGGCACTTACGACCCTACTACGATTCCTGCTGCCATTGAGATCAGCAAAGACAAAGCGCTGGAGTGGTTGCAGAAGGGCGCACAACCAACGCCGACGCTGCACAAGATTCTTTCGTTCAAGGGGGTTCTTTATCACAAGCATCTGCTTCGTGGCGTAAAGAAAGGAGTGCTTTCACAGGATGTTGCAGATAACAAATGGCAACTATGGGAGGATTCGCACAAGAATACCATCATGGATGCGCAAAAGAAAGGGATCAAAGGCGTGAAGAAGAAAAAGAAGAAAGGTGATGAAAGTGCTTCAGCGCCTGTGGCGGCAACTATAACACCACCCGCAGTTCCTGAAACACCACCACCGGCTCCCGAGACTCCGGAAGTGTCCCCGGTTGCTGAAACACCACCAGTGGCTCCGGAAGCACCACCGGAGACTCCGGAGACTCCGGAAACTCCTGAAACTCCGGCTTCATAATTATCTCAGCTTTAACTTTGTCACCTCATGTTTGTCATTCCAATCCCGGTCAATCGGGATCGGAATGATGATGTTTTCTTTTTTCCGTGGAAAATCTTATTAAGATCGGTCGCCTCAACAAAGCTTTTGGCCTCAAAGGACATCTTCGTTTTTTTATTGAACCGCAATTTCTTCCCCGATTGAAAAAATTGGAAGTCATTTTTCTCACTACGAAAAATAAATCATTGCCCTATTTTCCGGATGAGATAGTACTGGATGAATCGGGCCGTGGCATGGTGCACTTTGAAGAAGTGAAAGACAAAACCACCGCTGATTTTCTCGTGGGGAAGGAAATTTTTATTGAGGAAAAATTTTTGAAAAAACTGAAAGCATTTCAATCGCCGGCCGATTTCATTGGCTTCAGATTGAATGATGAGCATCACGGAGATTTGGGAATGCTTGAAAATTTTTTCGAACTGCCTCAGCATGATTTAGGGCAATTTATTTTCAAGGGGAAAGAAGTTTTGTTTCCCTGGAATGAGGATGTGGTTTTAAAGATTGATAAAAAGAAGAAAGAGATTTCTTTAAATCTTCCGGAAGGTTTACTCGACATTTACGTCCACTGAAATTTTCGATGTGCGAATAGATATTATTACCGTTCTCCCCGAATTACTTCAATCACCTTTCGATCATTCGATTTTGAAACGGGCGAGAGAAAAAAAATTGCTGGAGATCAACGTGATCAATCTTCGCGACTACACCATAGACAAACATAAAACTGTTGATGACTATCAATACGGCGGGGGCGCCGGCATGGTCATGATGATTGAACCAATCGCCAATTGCATAGAGCAATTAAAAAAGGAACATGAGTACGATGAAGTGATTTACATGAGTCCTGATGGGGAATTACTCACTCAGCAGGTGGCGAACAAGCTTTCCATGTTTCAAAACATCATCATTCTCTGCGGGCATTACAAGGGCGTGGACGAGCGCATACGTGAGCATTACATCACCAAAGAAATTTCAATTGGCAATTACGTACTCAGCGGGGGGGAATTACCCGCAGCGGTTTTAGTCGATGCAGTAGGAAGATTAATACCAGGCGTATTAAATGATGAATCATCAGCCCTCTTTGATTCTTTCCAGGATGATTTGCTTGCACCACCCGTGTACACGCGGCCCGAAGACTTTCGGGGATGGAAGGTGCCGGACATTTTGCTCTCGGGAGATTTCAAAAAGATTGATCAATGGCGTCATGAACAATCTATGAAACGAACCGATGACCGCCGGCCTGATCTTCATACTAAAACATAAACTCATTCTCTTGTCATTTCTTTTCACTCCTGGTTCACTCTCGCTTTCCTTTTATAACTTCGCCGGGTGATTTTGAATTCAGTCAGGCATTTTCTCTTTAGTCTTTTTTTAGTTGCCCTCGCCGTTTCTTCCTGTAATCACGAAGAAAAAAAACCTGTTACTGCCAATCAGAATACGTTGAGCGGCGACATCATCAAAAATCCCAACACACTCGAAGGCACCAACCCGCAGAAATTACCGGAGATTACTTTTGAAACACTGGAGCATGATTTCGGAAAAATAACCGAGGGAGATAAGGTTGAGTATGATTTCAAATTTACCAACACGGGAGAAGCGCCATTGATTATTTCTGAAGTGCAGGTCTCTTGCGGGTGCACGACTCCTTCCTGGCCAAAAGGAGTAATCAAGCCTGGTGAGTCCGATATCATCAAAGTTGTTTATAACAGCAAAGACCGGCAGGGAACTTTCAGTAAAAAAATTGTTGTCACGTCGAATACATATCCTAATCAAACCGCCCTCAAAATTTCAGGAGTGGCATTCAAAAAATAATTTCTAAACAAAACTCAAACAACTTACATGCAATTACTCGTGATACTTATGATGCAATCCGGCGCCGGTTCGGGGCCTTCCTGGACAACTCCGGCTTTAATTCTCGGCATGTTTGCCGTGATGTATTTCTTCATGATTCGTCCGCAGGCGAAGAAGGCAAAGGATCAGAAAAGTTTTATTGAAAACCTGCAGAAAGGCGATAAGATTGTAACAGTTGCCGGCATTCACGGGAGAATTTCCCGAATCAATGAAAACGGAACGGTGGAAGTGGAAATTGATACCAACACGAAGGTGGTGATGGAACGCTCCGGCATTTCAATGGAATATACCAAGGCGGTTCAGCAGGCGGGTCAGCAGCAGAAAACTTCATGACCATTTTTTCCTGCAGTACTGCGGGTCCCAAGTTACTAATCTCACATGCTTAAGATAGGAATTACAGGCGGAATTGCTACAGGTAAATCCACTGTGTGCCGGATCTTTGAAACAATGAACATCCCGGTTTTTCATGCTGACGATGAATCAAAAAAAATTCTTTTTACTGACGAGAAGGTGATTGACGAGCTGAGAAAAACTTTTAGCGATGAAATTTTCTCAAATGGTATCCCTGACCGGAAAAAAATTGCTTCGATTGTTTTCAACAATCCCGAAAAACTTCAGCAACTGAATTCAATTCTTCACCCCGCAACATTCAAATCGTTCAACCAATGGTGTGTGGAAAAACGAAATACCTCTTACGTGCTCATGGAGGCCGCTTTGATTTATGAAGCCGGCGCTGAAAAATTTCTGGATAAGGTGATCGTTGTTACGGCACCTGAAAAAATCCGCATCAGCCGAAGCATGCATCGTGATCACATTTCAGAAAAAGAAGTGCTGGCAAGAATGAAAAATCAATGGGCACAGGAAGTAATTGCTGAGAAAGCAAATTTCATAATAGTGAATGACGAGGAAGAACTATTAATTCCGCAGGTGATTACAATACATGAACGGCTTCTTCGTCTGTCAGGGGTAAAAAGCAGCGGACACTAAATCTTTCGTCGTTAACAAAATGTTTATCATCAAGTAATGGGATCAAAAAAAATTCCCATTACATTTGCTTCGTAAGATTTTCAACACCAAAAATTCTAAACACATGGAGGAATTGAAAATCAAGAACAAGGGTCAGGCAACACTATTCCATTCAAAACATCTTGAAGTATTCACCAAGACCAACCCACAGGTGATCTTCAGTATTTATGTTCCCATCATTATTGCGATGCTGGTGTATAGTGTTGCGGTGCAACATGCAGAATGGTATCGGGCAGCAGGTTATTATTTATTCGGCATGTTTTTCTGGACGTTCTTTGAGTACATCATGCACCGTTTTGTTTTCCACTTTCATGCTGAAAATGAAAATGTGAAGAAGGTGGTGTACACCGCTCATGGCGTGCATCATGAATATCCGCGTGATAAGGATCGCTTGTTCATGCCCCCGGTACCTAGTTTGGTTCTTGCTACTATTCTATTTACAATTTTCTTTTTCCTCCTGAGAAATAACGCCTTCATGTTCTTCCCTGGATTTTTGACCGGTTACCTTATTTACGGTTCAATGCATTATGCTATTCATGCAATGGCACCCCCCTTCAAGTTCATGAAGACATGGTGGCGATATCATCATCTCCATCATTATAAGGACGATGGGAAAGGCTTCGGTGTTTCTTCTCCGTTATGGGATCATGTGTTCAGCACAGTACCACTGCATGCGGACAAGTTTGACAATCCCGAAGAGCGGTGAGCTCAATTGCATTTGCTATTGGAGTACGAGTTACTTTTCAACAAAGATGTTGGAAAATTGCCCTTCAGAAATAATGACCGAATCGGGGCCGGAACTATCATTGTATAGGATTCCACTGAATGTGCCGGTGATAATGTAACCGGTTTTAAAATCATTTTCTATTGCTTTTGATATAGTGATCGAGCCGGAAGAAGGTCGGGTAAAAAATGAATAAGGAGCACTGGTAGAACCGTATGTAAAAAAAATGTAGTACGAACCACTAAAATCGTTATTGTCAGTTTCAAATGTTCCATTCGCGAAGGAAAAGAAATGAAGCATCAGGTTGCTGTTTTGGTAATTACCACCATCTTGCGATGCATCTATGGAGTAAGAGGTGGTTCCATAATTGTAAATGTGCTGGGCAGTCCAAACTATTCCATTGATCTTCCCCGACACCGTCTCGAGTGTCGGTGCCTTATCTTTTCGGCAGGATTCCACAGTAGTCATTATGGCGATCAGAAAAGCCATTGGCAGAAAAGGATGCCATGATTTGTTTGCCATCGCTAAGAATTAATCTTCGACTTAATCATTCCTCACCCTCCCGAAACTTCCTCCCGCTTCAATCCAAACTTTTCCATCTTGCTGTAGAGATGACTTCGCTGCATATCAATTTCGTCAGCGGTTTTCGAAACGTTCCAGTTGCTGAGGCGGAGCTTGTATTCGATATATTTCTTTTCCATGTCATCGCGGAAGTCAATGAACTTTTCAAAGCGGTTGAAGAGCATCTCGAGCGGGTCTTTGGTCACGTTTGCCACACCATAAGCAAGCACTTCCTGCTCTGTAATCTTTGCATCACTCAAGATCACAAGGCGCTCCATCACGTTATGCAACTCGCGGATGTTGCCCGTCCAATTGATGCTTATGAGTTCTTCCATGGCTTTCGGTGTGATCACTTTTTTCGGCATTCCGTACTCCTCACAAATCTCCTGCACAAATCTTTCCGCAAGAATCGGAATGTCATCGCGTCGCTCATTCAGTGTGGGCACATGCATGATGATTACACTAAGTCGGTGATAGAGATCTACCCTGAAATTTCCTTTGTCAATCTCTTTGCTCAAATCTTTATTGGTAGCGGCAATCACCCGCACATCAACAGGGATATCCTTATCAGCCCCAACACGTGTGATCTTATTCTCCTGCAGCGCCCGCAACACTTTCGCCTGAGCACTTAAGCTCATGTCGCCGATTTCATCCATGAAGAGGGTGCCGCCATTCGCCGATTCAAATTTCCCGATGCGTTGCTTGATGGCAGAAGTGAATGACCCTTTCTCATGACCGAACAATTCACTCTCAATAAGCTCAGAAGGAATTGCAGCGCAGTTCACTTCAACAAACGGTCCCTCGGCACGGTGACTCTTCTCGTGAACCCATCGGGCTACTAATTCCTTTCCCGTGCCGTTATCACCGGTGATGAGTACGCGAGCATCGGTAGGCGCTACTTTCTCAATTCGCTCTTTGATTTTTGTAATGCCGGGTGACTCGCCAAGCATCTCGCGGGTGCGCGATACTTTACGCTTCAGCACTTTCGTCTCGGTAACTAAGTTCGCTTTCTCGAGGGCATTGCGCAGTGTGATGAGCAGGCGATTCAGGTCCAT
>Ga0134121_10001076_pt1 | contig 26851 bp, 24 predicted proteins | sample KB301_FD_96463 | JGI IMG/M metagenome (GOLD analysis project Ga0134121, IMG submission 96463) | Terrestrial soil microbial communities without Nitrogen fertilizer from Kellogg Biological Station, Michigan, USA - KB3-0-1 | ecosystem: Environmental > Terrestrial > Soil > Unclassified ... | reverse complement strand
CGAAGACGATTCCGACGGCGACCGTGGCCGCCGTGCCTTCGGTGCGATCGTCGGGCGCCGCATCGCCGAGTATCCGCGCGATCATGGACTTCCGCGACGTGCCGATCAGGATCGGGCGCTCGAGCACCTCGAGCTCGGAGAGTCTGCGCAGGAGCTCGAGATTCTGCGGCGGCGTTTTTCCGAATCCGAATCCGGGATCCACGATCACGCGCTCCCTCCCGAGTCCTGCGGCGTCAGCAATGCCAAGTGATGCCCGAAGAAACGCGATGATGGCGCCCATCATGTCGGCGTATTGGTGTCCGCGCTGGTTGTGCATGGCGATCACGGGCACGCCGCGTTCCGCGGCGAGCCGTGCCATGTCCGGGTCGCCCTGAAGTCCCCACTGGTCGTTGATCACCGACGCACCGGCCGCGAGCGCATCGGCGGCGACGCGCGCCTTGGTGGTATCGATGGAGATGGGCACCGGACACTGGGGCGCGAGTGCTTCGAGCACAGGAATGACGCGCTCCAGCTCCTCGCGTTCGCCGACCGGCGTGTGCCCGGGACGCGTGGATTCCCCGCCGACGTCGATCACGTCCGCGCCCTCGCGAACCATGTCCATGCCGCGGCGTACCGCGTCGGCGATCGACGCGTAGCGCCCGCCGTCGGAGAACGAATCGGGAGTGACGTTGAGGATGCCCATCACCAGCGTCCGTTCGCTGGCGGACGGGTCGCGAAGGCCAAGTATCGACGCCGCGTTCATGTTCCGCGAATATACTCCTCCGCGCGCATGCAGCCTCCGTTTGTCGTGCTCGATTTTCCGGCGTCGCCGTCGCGCGGACTCGGTACCCTCGTCTTCGAACGCCCGGTGCGAGTGCTCTCGGCGGTGTCGGTCGATGAGGTTGCCGGCGTCCTGCGCGAAGCTGATGGCGAGGCCGCGCGCGGCAGGCACGCCGTGGGCTTCGTGGCCTACGAGGCGGCGCCCGCGTTCGACACCGCGTTCAGCGCGCACCCGGGCGGCGCTGTTCCGCTCGCATGGTTCGGTGTCTTCGACGCGCCCACGCACGACGGCGCCGCGGACGACGGCAGCTCCGCAACGGCCGCGTGGCACGAGCGCTCGCGCCCCGGAGAGTACGCCGATGCCATCGAGCGCATTCACGCGGCCATCGGCCGCGGCGACGTGTATCAGGTGAACTTCACCGTGCGGCTCGACGTCGATGTCGACGGCGACACGGCTGCGCTCTACCGGCGCCTGCTTCTGGCGCAGGGACCCGGGTACGGCGCACACATCCACACCGGCCGGCACGAGATCATCTCCGCGTCACCCGAGCTGTTTTTCGAGCGCCGCGGCACGCACATCGTCACGCGACCCATGAAGGGCACCGCGCGCCGGGGACGCTGGCTGGATGAGGACGACCGCCGGGCCGGCGCGCTCGCGTCGTCGGAGAAGGAACGCGCCGAAAACGTCATGATCGTCGACCTCCTCCGCAATGACCTCGGCCGGATTGCCGAGACGGGAACGGTGCGCGTGACGAAACTCTTCGACGTAGAACGACGACCCACGGTCCTGCAGATGACGTCGACGATCGAAGCGAGTCTGCGGGCCGGTACGTCGAACGCGGAGATATTCGGCGCGCTGTTCCCGTGCGGCTCGGTGACGGGTGCACCCAAGATCGCAGCGGCGTCGCTCATCGCGTCCCTCGAGTCGACGGAGCGCGGCGTGTACTGCGGAGCCATCGGGCACATTGCGCCGCGCGGAGAAAGCACATTCAGCGTCGCCATCCGAACGCTGACGTTCGATCATGCGCGCCGGCGTGCGGAGTATGGCGTCGGGAGCGGGATCACGTGGGACTCGGCGCGTGCTGCCGAGTACGACGAAGTCGTGGCCAAAGCTGCGATCCTCACGGCGGACCTGCCGACATTCGATCTGCTCGAGACGCTGCGGCTCGAGCGCGGCGAGTACGCGCGACTGGACCGCCATCTCGCGCGGCTCGAGGGGTCAGCCGCGTACTTCGGCTTCGCCTCTCCGCGCTCGCTGCGTGACGCCGCCGAGCGTGCCCTCCGGGGTCACGCAGCGAGCGCGGGGCAGGCGCCCGAGCGCGTGCGTGTGACCGTGTCGCCGGCGGGCGCAACGCGAGTGGACGCCGCGCCGCTTCCGGAAATCCAGCGCGACGGCGCGGCGCCCGTCTCCGTCGCGCTGGCGGCGACACCGGTGAAACGCCACAACCGGTTCCTGTACCACAAAACCACGCACCGGACCGTGTACGACCGCCACCGCGCGGAGCACCCGGGTGCATTCGACGTCCTGCTCTGGAACGAGGACGGCGAGCTCACGGAATTCACGATCGGGAATCTGGTAGTCGAGCTCGACGGCGCGCGCTGGACGCCCCCGCGCGAATGCGGCCTGCTGGGCGGCGTGTTTCGCGAGGAGTTGCTCGAGCGCGGCGAAATTCACGAACGCGTTCTGCGCGCCGACGACCTGGCGCGCGCCACAGCGATCTGGCTGATCAACTCGCTGCGAGAATGGGTCTCAATACAGAGCGTGCACTGACAAAAGCGAACGCGGGAAAACGAGAGGGCGGGAGACGCGGCGCCGGCCGTCAGAGTGCGGAGTTGTCGATCAACCTGACCTTGCCGACGCGCGCGGCGACCAGCGCGCGAAGCTCCGCCTTCTTGTTCGCGGGCGGGCGCAGGGTCGTGGCATCGACGACGACGGCATAGTCCACCTTCGCGCGCTTCTCGCGGTTCAGCACGTCCATCATCGTCCGTTCGAGTACCTCGGGCGACCGCGTGCCTTTCGCGTATGCTTTGCGCGCCGCGGCGAGGGCCCGCGGCACGCACAGCGCCGCCGTGCGCTCATCCGGATCGAGCCGGACGTTTCGGCTGCTCATGGCAAGACCGTCGGATTCCCGCACCGTGGGCACGCCGATGATCTCGACCGGCATGTGCAGATCGCGCACGAATTGCTTCACGACCTGCAGCTGCTGCCAGTCCTTCTCGCCGAAGTACGCCACGTGCGGTGAGACCGCGTTGAAGAGCATGGTCACTACCGTCGCCACACCGCGGAAATGTCCCGGGCGGGATTCGCCCTCGAGCGGCTGCGCCACTGCCCCGACGACGACGGCCGTATCGGCGCCCGCCGGATATAACTCCGTCGCTTCGGGAATGAACACGATGTCCGTGCGTTGGCCGGCAAGAAGGCCAACGTCGCGGTCGAGATCGCGCGGGTACGACGTGAAGTCCTCGCCCGGACCGAATTGCAGCGGGTTCACGAACACGCTCACCACGACGACATCGCATTCCGCGCGCGCGCGCCGCACCAGCTCCGCATGCCCGTCATGCAAGTATCCCATCGTCGGGACGAACCCAACGCGCAGCGGCGGTGCCCCCGCTCCCCGCCCCGGGGCAGTTCGCGATTTCAGTTCCGAGATCTTGCTCCGCAGCTCTTCGACGTGCCGAACGACGAGCGGCTTCGCTGCGCTCACACGCGCTCCTTGAGGTGCGCCGCGAGCTGCGCGTTCGCGTGGACCGCGTGTTCCTCGGCGGGAAAACGCCCGTCACGTACTTCGGCGACATACGCCGTCAGCGCGTCGCGAATCGGCCCGGCGAGCGACAGGTACTGCTTGGCGTGCCGCGGATGGAACCCGTCGTTGAAGCCGAGCGCATCGTGCACAACGAGCACCTGTCCGTCGCAATGCGGGCCACATCCGATTCCGATCGTCGGCACCGGCACGCGCTTCGTGATGTATTCCGCGAGCTCCACGGGCACCTTCTCGATCACCATGGCGTACGCACCGGCGTCTGCAAGCGCGATTGCATCGGCGATAATCACATCGGCAGCGTGCGTGTCCCTGCCCTGCGTGACGAAGCCGCCCACCTGATTGACCGACTGCGGCTGAAGCCCGATGTGCCCCATGACCGGAACGCCCGAATCCACGAGGCGCGACACGAGCGGCGCGAGGCGCGATCCGCCCTCGAGCTTGATCGAGCTCGCGCCCGCTTCCTTGAGCGCGCGCCCCGCGTTTCGCATCGCGTCGTCTTCGCCAGTCTGATAGCTCATGAACGGCATGTCGAGCACCACGTGCGCGCGTTCGCTCCCGCGAACCACCGCGCGTGTATGGTGGAGCATTTCGTCCATGGTGACTTCGAGCGTGTTGTCGCGGCCGAGGACGACCATCGCCACGCTGTCCCCCACGAGCAGCAGCTCAACCCCCGCCTGTTCGGCGAGCTTCGCCATCGGAGCGTCGTACGCCGTGACCGAAACGAGTTTGCGCTTGCCCTTCGCGGAGCGGATTTCAGGTACGGTGATTCGCGGCATCGTATTCGTTCAGGATGAGCTGTTCCCGTGCGCGTGCAGTGCCGCGACGAGTGCGTCCGCCGTTTCCTTCGTGATTCGCCCGGCGTGCTGCGCGAGCTGAATGTTGTGCTCGGCGTGCGCGCGGTACAGGACCTGTGCTTCGCGTGGAAGCACCTCCGCCGCGATCGCCTGGCGGGTGACGCCGCCGGCGTCGCCGCGCGCAACCGGGCCTGTGAGTGCCGCGGCCGGGGCCGGTGCGGCCGCCACGTTTCGCGCGACCGTTTCGAGCAGGTGGCCCACGCCCGCGCTCGCGACATCGGCTGGAGCGCCGGCGGCGCGCATGCCCTCCCAGGCGACCTGCGCGAGTCCCGCGGAGAAGGCAGCCAGCATTGACGCACCGAGGTGGTACCGCGCCTTCGCCGCTGCGGTAGCCGTGAACGGTTTGCCGCCGAGCGCGGTCGCGAGCTGCGTGAGTTGTGCGGTGACATCGCCGTCGCTCCCCTCGATGGCGAACGCGGCGCCGCGGAAGAGTGTCGTCCAATGACCGGCGTCGACGGGGCCGGCCGGTTTCACGACGGCCGCGAGCGGATGGAACGCGCCGACGCGAGCTCCGTGCGCTCGCACGGCGGCGAGTGGCTTGGTGTCGCGCGAACCGCTCGTGTGCGCGACGATCACGCCCCGGGCGCCGGCCAGTGCACTCGCCACGCTCTCGATGGCGCTGTCGGCGACGGCGAGCAGCACGACAGGAGCCTCCTTCGCAACACGGTCCAGGCTGACGCCGATCGCGCCAGGAAACGCACTCGCTGCCGCCGCAGCGCGGTCAGGATCGCGGCTCGCGATGGCGCGTACGGCCACGCCTGACGCCACAAATGCGTGCGCGAGGGCAGTGCCGAGCGCGCCGGTGCCGACGATCGCGACGGGCCCGTGGCGGTGTTTGAGGGACACGGGGGAAAATTAGTGCAACGGTGATAGGGGGAACGGAAATGGGAGATGGGAGATGGGAGATGGGAGATGGAACGGACTATGGTAGATGGGAGATGGGAGAGGGGAAATGAACAGGTCGCGGAAATGCACAAAGGGGCGCCGCTAATGCGACGCCCCTTTGCCCGTTGCCCGTGGCCCTTTGCCCGTGCTGGCCCTTTGCCCGAGCTGGCCCTTACTGTTGAAACGCCACTCGTTGCGGCACAAGCACGGGGGAACCGTTTGCTCCGAACGCTGCGGTACCCAGCTGGCCCATTTCGTTGTCGCCCCAGCAGAAGATGATGCCGGCCGTGCCCGTCGTTCCGGTCGGCACGGGGCCGGGGCCGGTGATACCGCACGAGAACAGCTCGCCGAGCGCGAGGTTGCGGAACTGCATGCCGGGCAAGACCTGCACCGGCGTATTGGCTTGCGTGGTGTTGCCCGTACCCAGCTGACCGGTCGTATTGCGACCCCAGCAGTAGGCCTGGCCAGCGGCCGTAAGACCGCACGTGTGATACTCGCCCGCGTACAGCCGTGCGAACGCGATGTTGCCGGCAACCGGACGCGGCGTGGATTCACGCGTGGCTGGGAAAAGACCCACGTCCTTGCCGAGTTGGCCGAACGCGTTGCTGCCCCAGCAATACGCGGTACCGGCACCGGCCGGTGCGTCGAACGACACGAGCGCGCACGTGTGCTGGGCACCCGCGACGAGCGACGTGGAGTCAAAGGTGATGCCGACAGGCATCGCAACCGGAACCGGCGCTGCCTGATCGAGGAACGTGGCAAGACCATCGCCAAGCTGGCCGTTGTTGTTCGCGCCCCAGCATTGCGGCGTGCGCGTGAGAACGGGGAACGCTGGATCGAACCGCGACATGCCGCAGCCGTGACGCTGGCCGGCGGTGATGAACGCGTAGCCGTTCACGGGCGGCGGGTTCGCGCCCGTCTCACCCACTTCATTCGTGCCCGCGCAAAGCGCGAGTGCGCCGAGCGTGATCACACAGGTGAAGGAGTTGCCCGTTGCGACCGTGCGAATCGAAGACTGTGTTGCCTGCGGCGCGATCGCAAACGGCGAGCCGGGCGTGGCGAAGATTCTGCCATCCGGCGAGAAGCCCCAGCAGAAGAGCTGGCGCGAAATGCCGACACCGCACGCATGACTCGGACCACCGCTGATTTCACGGAATGTCGGGTACGGACCCGCAATCGTGTCGGTGGACGTTACGGGCCACGTCGGCGCGTTGCGGGTGACCTTCGCCTCGATGCCGAGCTGGCCGTCCTCGCCGAAGCCCCAGCAATACGCGCGATCGTTCGTGCTGACGCCGCACGCATAGTACGACCCGACGAACACATCGCGGAAGGAAACGTTAACGGTGCTGTTGAACCGGACGAACTGTCCGCCGCTGCTCCCGATCTTCACGCGGATGCGCTGGGGGCCCGCCATCGTGCCGACCTTCCACACGGTGCTGGCCATACCCGCCACGTCGGTCAGCGCAGCGGTGGGCTGCACAGTGCCGCCGTTTCCGATCGAATCACTGAACGTGACCGCTTCACCCGTGATCGGGTTACCGAACCGGTCGGTCACCTGCACCGTGAGCGCGGATGGAATCGTTCCGCCGACGGTGGTGACCTGATTGTTGCCGCTGATGATTGTGAGCCGGCGCGACGTGTCCGGCGTCGTGGTCAGCGTGTTCACCACAGGGAGCTGTCCGGCGAGCGTCGCCGTGATCGTCGCAGTCCCGACGAAATTGCTCGTGGTCCAGATCGTGGAGACGTGCCCCGTCGAATCCGCGATCGCGGTCGTGGGATTCACGGTGCCTGCGGACGCCGAGAACGTGACGACAGAGCCGGGCGCCGGGTGACCGAATTGATCAGTAATGAGGAAGGTCACGGCAGTGAGTGTCGTCGCCACAGGCGCCGTCGTCGGCGGCGCCGTCGACTCGACCACCTTGATGATGACGCCCTGGCCATTCGTCGCCGTCGCCGTGAACGTCGTGGAATCGAGCAAATACGCGCCTGTGAGGTACGCGCGAACCTTGTTCTCACCAAGGTTCGTACCGAGTGTCCACGAGGTCCGCACGAATCCGGCTGCGTCCGAAACGCCGGTGGGAGGATTCACAGAACCGCCGCCGCCGATCACCGTCCAGTTGACCGATGCGCCCTGCACCGGATGTCCACCGGCGTCGGTGACCTGCACCTGCAGCTGCTGGGCCAGCGGGAGCGCTACGGGACCGTTTTGAAGATTGCCGCCCTGCAGCTTGAGGAGCGCGGCGTATGATCTTGACGGGACGTTCGACGGTCCCGTCGTCGCGCTATCGCGGCAGGCGCCAACCAGCGCGACCGCTGCAAGCGTGCCGGCAAGGACGCTGGTCGTGAACTTACGTCGAACCATGGGAAACTCCGTCGTAGAATGGCAAAAATGAGCCGGGGGTCGAATATCGTCCAAAGACGCGGGCAACGGCAAACTCGCCTGCTCCTGGGCAATCCCAGGCCGCCCGGGAGCGTGCCGCGTCGTCAACAGTTACTTCAATGCCTTTGATAGACGTACCGACCGTTCATGCCGTAACTGACACGGAAATCCTCCTGGATCCCCAGTTCAGGGCGCTGGCGGAACAGGTCTTTGGCGCCCTTGGCCCGAAGGGAGCGGTACACCTGCGCGGCCCCGGTGTCTCCGCCGCCAGGCTTCTCGAGCTGGCCGTGGAACTGGCCCCCGCCGCAGCGGCCTCCGGTGGCCTGCTGGTCATCAATGATCGTGTCGACGTGGCCCTCGCCGCTGGGGGCGCGGCTGTGCGGGTCACGACTCGCTCGCTCTCTCCAGCGGACGCCCGCAGTCTCATCGGTACGGCCGCACTCGGCGTCAGTGTCCACGCCGTGAGTGAGGCGCACGCTTCGCGGGCGGCGAAACCGGATTGGTTGATTGCGGGAAACATCCATGAAACGGCGTCGCATCCTGCCCGGCCGGGGCGAGGCCTCGACTTCATCAGTGAAGTAGCCGCTGTCGAAATACCGGTCATCGCGATCGGCGGAATCGGGCCAAAAGACGCCGTCACAATCCGAGCCGCTGGCGCACATGGTGTCGCGGCGATTCGAGGCATCTGGCACGCCGCCGACCCGGCCAGGGCGGCTGCCGGGTATCTTTGAACCCGATGCCTCAAGCACCTTTTTCTCCCCGGATTTCGATCCGGGTGAATGGCGAACCCCGCGAGGTCGAGGCTGGCTGGACCCTCGCCACACTGATCGCCGATCTCTCCCTCGACCCCCGCATGATCGTGGTCGAGCGGAACCGCGAAATCGTTCGTGACCGTACCACCTTCGACGAGGTAACGCTTCAGGACAGTGATGTTCTGGAGCTCGTGCACTTCGTCGGAGGCGGGTGAGGGATGGCGGCACTAACCACGCCGATGGTTGACACCGCATTCACGATTGCCGGCCGCGAGTTCCGCTCGCGGCTGATGGTCGGCACGGGCAAGTACAAGACCAACGAGCAAATGGTCGAAGCGATCGAGGCCTCCGGGGCTGAGGTCGTGACCGTCGCCGTGCGCCGCGTCGATCTCTCCAAGCGCGACTCTGCCAACATCCTCACGCACCTCGATCCGTCTCGCTATTTCCTCCTCGCGAATACGGCGGGGTGCTACACCGCCGACGACGCCGTTCGCTACGCGCGCCTGGCACGGGCGGCGGGATTCAACGAGTGGATCAAGCTCGAAGTGATCGGCGACGAGAAAACGTTGCTGCCCGACACCGCGGGCCTCATCGAGGCGACGCGTGTGCTCGCGGCCGAGGGCTTTCAGGTCCTGGCGTACACCAACGACGACCTGATCACCGCGCTTCGCCTGGAGCAAGCCGGCGCAGCCGCGGTCATGCCGCTCGCGTCGCCAATCGGTTCGGGGCTCGGACTGCTCAACCCGTACGCAATTCGAACGATCAAATCACGCCTCACGGTTCCCGTAATCGTCGACGCAGGCGTTGGCACCGCTTCTGATGCGTGCGTGACGATGGAACAGGGCGTGGACGGCATTCTGATGAACACCGGCATCGCCGCCGCGGACGATCCCGTGCGAATGGCCACTGCAATGAAGCTCGCCGTGGAGGCAGGAAGGCTGGCGTACCTCGCGGGCAGAATGCCGAGAAGGGAAACGGCAATTCCCAGCTCGCCAACGAAGGGGATGCTCGAATGACCCTCGTCGACCCGTCCACCCGGCGACCCGTCAGCCCGTGACCGCCCCCCGCCTCGCCCCTTCCGCGCCGAGCTCTCGTATGGGCGTCACTGCGTCTCGCATCGCGGTTGCTGAGGTATTCCAGGATCTTCGCTCGGGGGAGCTGCTCGACTCGTCCTTCGAAAAACGCATCTCGTCGCTCGATGATCGCGACCGCCGCTGGGCGCACGAGCTCGCATACGGAATTCTTCGCCGCCGTGCATGGCTCGATTCGTTGCTCACGGAGCGCGTGCGCGGCGGACTCGCGCGGCTCGATCCGGATCTCGCTGATCTGCTTCGCGCCGGCGCATACCAGTTGCTGCACATGCGCAGCGTGCCACCGTACGCCGCCATTGCGCAAACCGTGGAGCTGGCCAAGACGCGGCACGGACTCGGCGCAAGCAAGCTCGTCAACGCGGTGCTCCGGCGACTCGACCGCGAGCGTGACAACCTGAGCCGTGCGTTGCCCCCGGATCCGATCGAAGCACTCGTCGTGACGCATTCACATCCGCGATGGCTCATTCAGCGCTGGGTGGCGCGGTACGGCATGACGGACACGGTGGGACTCCTCGAAGCGAACAACGTCGAGCCGCCGACCTACGTGCGACCGTTCAACGTCGTGCGCGAACAGCTCGAAGCGGCGCTCGAAGCGGACGGGCTCGAGGTCGAAGACGCGCCGCTCGTGCGCGATTCGGTGCGGCTGCCACAGGGGACGGCGCTCACGGAGCTCGCGGCGTTTCAGCAGGGACAGCTCTTCGTGCAGGATCCCGCCGCGACGCTCGTCACGCAGTACGCGGCCATCGCCCCGGGCAGCGTCGTCGCCGATCTCTGCGCCGCACCCGGCGGAAAGACGCTCGAGCTGGCGCGCGGTGCGGCGCAGGTCGTCGCATCGGACCGATCGATGCTGCGCCTCTCGCGGCTCGCTGAAAACATGCAGCGAGTGGACGCGACAGGCATTGAGCTCGTGCTCATGGACGCGCGAACGCCGGCGCTCCGTCAGGTCGACGCGGTGCTCCTCGACGCGCCGTGCAGCGGAACGGGCACCTTCCGCCGGCATCCCGACGCCCGGTGGCGCCTCAAGGCATCCGACATTTCGGTCATGGCCTCCACACAGCGCAGCCTGCTCGACGCCGCGGCGAACGTTGTAAAGCCGGGAGGGCTGTTAGTTTACAGCACGTGCTCGCTCGAACCCGAAGAGAACGACCAGCCGGTGGATCTGTTCCTCGCCACCCATCCGCAGTTCGTCCTCGAACCGCCGCCTGCCGGCGCGGTTCCGTCGGAAGTGCTGGACAACGGTCGCTTGCGCGTGCTGCCGCACCGGCACGGTGCGGATGGCTCGTTCGCGGTGCGTCTGCGCCGCACGTAGCGAATTCGATTTTCGCGGACGCGCCATGACGCGCGTCCGCATTGCGCCATCCATTCTCAGCGCTGACTTCGCCAAACTTGGCGATCAGCTCGCCATGTGCGAACAAGCCGGCGCTGACTGGATCCACATCGACGTCATGGACGGCCGGTTCGTGCCGAACCTGACGTACGGCGCGAAAGTCATCGAAACGTGCAAGCGGTGCACGTCGCTTCCCCTCGACGTGCATCTCATGGTCGTCGAGCCCGAGAATTATTTCGACACGTACGCCAAGGCGGGGGCGAACGTACTTACGCTGCACGCCGAAGCGGCGCCGCATCTTCATCGCCAGATCCAGCGCATCAAGGAGCTCGGCGTGCAGGCCGGCGTCGCAATCAATCCCGCGACATCGGTTTCGGCGATCGAGGAGATCCTGAGCGACATCGATCTTCTGCTCGTGATGACGGTCAATCCCGGCTTCGGCGCGCAGAAGTTCATCGAATCGACGGTGGCAAAAATCGAGCACGCGCGCGAGATGCTCGCGACTGCGGAGAGTCACGCGCTACTCGAAGTCGATGGTGGCATTGCGCGCGACACCATTCAGCGGTGTCGCGAGGCTGGAGCCGACACGTTCGTGGCAGGCAACGCCGTCTTCGCCGCACCTGATCTCGCGGCCGCGATCGCCGAGCTTCGCTCACTCGCCGGCGAATGACGCGGCGGGGACAATGGCTGCTGGTCGCGGCGATTGTCATGATTGCCGCCGCAGGTGTGTGGACAGGCGTCATGTATTTCGGCGCGGACCTGAAGCGCGTCACGGTGGGCGCGCGCGCGCCCGACTTTCACGCGGTCACGCTCGATTCCGCTCCCATGTCGCGGTCGCTCGCAGACTATCGTGGCCAGGTCGTGTTGCTGAACATCTGGGCCACGTGGTGTCCGCCCTGCGAGCGGGAGATGCCCATGCTCGAGCAGCTCTACAAGGACTATGCCGCGAAGGGACTCAAGCTCGTCGCCGTCAGCATGGACGCTCCGGGCATGGAAGGCCCCATCCGCGACTTCATCAAGCGTTATGGGCTCACGTTCGACGTGCTGTATGACGCAGACGGGAAGATTCGCACGGACTACATGACCACGGGGGCGCCGGAATCGTTCGTCATCGGCAAGGACGGCGTGATTCGCTACAAGCAGATCGCGGCGATCAACGATCGCGACGCGGCGCAGATTCGCGCGCTCCTCGACTCAATTCTCGCCGAACGGGCGAACTGATTCTTTTCCGGTGACGACGGTCCTCGGAATCGAAACGTCGTGCGACGAGACATCGGCCGCGATCGTGCGGGGCGCAAACGGCGGCGCCAGACTCGATTCACTCGTCATCCTGTCGCAAGACGTGCACCGCATCTTCGGCGGCGTCGTACCGGAGCTCGCGTCCCGTGCGCACCTCACGGCCATCGTCCCTGTCGTCGAGCGCGCGTTGGCGGATGCCGCGACCACGCTGGACGGTGTCAGCGCGGTTGCCGTGACGTATGCGCCGGGACTCGTGGGGGCGCTGCTCGTGGGCGTGAGCTACGCGAAGGCGCTCGCGTTCGCGCGCGGGATTCCTCTCGTCGCAGTCCACCACCTCGAGGGACACCTGTTCGCGCAGTCGCTCGAGCATGAAGACGCCGTGCCGCCGTTCACCGCGCTGCTCGTCTCGGGAGGTCACACGCTGCTCGTCGACGTCGAGGAGTGGGGCTCCTACCACGTACTCGGCCGCACGCGCGATGACGCGGCCGGCGAAGCATTCGACAAGGTGGGCAAGCTGCTGGACCTGCCGTATCCGGGCGGACCGCATCTCGAGCGGCTCGCGCGCGAGGGCGATCCCACGCGGGAGCGATTTGCACGGCCGATGCTCAAGAAGGGACAGCGCCCGGGCGACGACGATTACTACGATGTGTCGTTCAGCGGACTCAAGACCGCCGTGCGCCGCGCTCGTGACGCGGCAGGAGACGAACTGCCCTCGCACCGCGCGGATCTCGCGCGCGGATTCCAGGACGCGCTCATCGAAACGCTGGTCGAGAAGACAGCGCGCGCCGCACTCGCGTTCAAACGTGACCGCATCGTCCTCGGCGGTGGCGTGGCGTGCAACCGGGCGCTGTCCGACGCCATGCGCTCGCGCGCCGCGGAATTCGGCGCGCAGGTGTTCGCCCCCTCTCCCCGGCTGGCCACGGATAACGCCGCGATGATCGCCCGCGCCGGATTGTTCCGACTGGAGCGGGGCGACGTTGCGGGATTAGACTTGAACGCGTACGCGACGCGTGACCTCCCAGGAGTAGTTCCCTTCGGCCCTTCGGCCCTCCGGCCCTCCGACCCTTGATTCACCATCCGTTCAAGATCCCGATCTACGGCTCCATCTCGCTGAGTGGCTTCGGTATTGCGATGGTGCTCGCGTTCCTCATTGCGCAGTACGCGTCGGAGACGGAGATGGAGCGACGCGGCTACAACAAGGCGCCGTTCGCCGACATCACACTCGCCGCGGTCATCGGCGGCCTGCTCGGAGCGAAGCTGTACTACGTGATTCTGACCGGAGCGTCGCCGTTTTCGCGCGAAGGTTTCGTCTTCTTCGGCGGGCTCATGGGTGGTCTCATCGCCTGCGGGCTGGTGGTATGGCACTACAAGCTCGGCTACTTCCGCATGGGCGATCTCACCGCACCGGGTCTCGCGGCGGCGTATGCAGTCGGCAGAACGGGATGTTGGGCGGTTGGTGACGATTACGGCGGGCCAACGAACAGTTTTGTCGGAGTGGCGTTTCCGCAGGGTGCGCCACCCTCGACCCCCGCCAATCTTCACTCGTTCGGGGTGTCAGTTCCGTCCAATCTGCCGCCCAACGACGCCATACCCGTGCACCCCACACAGATCTACGAGGTGATTCTCGCGTGCCTGATGTTCGGGATTCTGTGGCGCCTCCGGAATCACAAGCACGCCGCGGGCTGGCTGTTCGGCGTCTACTTCATGCTCGTGGGCATCGAGCGATTCACGATCGAGTTCTTCCGCGCGAAGGACGATCGCTTGCTCGGCCCGTTCACGGTCGCACAGGCAATCGCAGCCGCGTTCTTCATGAGCGGGCTGATCCTGGTGAATGTCTTTCGGACCCCTGGGCCTAACCGGCCCGGGATCTTTGCTGACGGATCGTCGCCGGCCTGAGAAAACTGTACCAGCAGGCAATCAGGAACAGCGTCAGAAGCAACCCCTGCCCCGCGAGCGTTTCGAGGCTCGGATAGAGTCCGATTGCGTCGATGGTGGGAAGCTTCACGAGTGGCGTCGTGGGAAGCACTCCCCCTTCCTGCAGCTCGCGAATGCCCTTTCCCATGAACACCATCGCCATGCCGTAGAGGAGTGCGCCCGTGACCGCGAAGAACGGACGGAGCGGCAGCCTTACCCCGAAGCGATTGATGACGATGTAGATCGCAACGAGCGCGGCCGCACCCGCCGCGATGCCGCCAAACACCCCGGGCGCCGCCGATGATCCGCGCTGCAGGAGCGGCTGGAAGAACAGGGCCGTCTCGGCGCCTTCGCGATACACGACGAGAAACGACACGGCCATGAGCGTGGCGCGGCCGCCGCGGCCAATCGCCATGTCGACCTGGGTGCGCACGTACGAGCGCCATTTGTCCGCCTCGACCTTCGACAACACCCAGTAGCTGACCGAAAACAGCACGACCACGGCGACGAGCAGCGTGACGCCTTCGAGGACTTCGGGATTCACCGCGAGTGACGACAACGTCTCCTGCAGCGCGAATGCGGTGAGCGCGCTCAGCAACACGCCGATGGCCGCCCCGAGCCACACGTCGCGCACGCGCGCGGCGTTGCCCGAGCGCACGAGCATCGCCACGATCGCGCCAATGATGAGGATGGCTTCGAATCCTTCGCGCAGGATGATCAGCAGCGACATGGCGAACGCTTCGCTCTTGCTCTCCGGAGGCGCGGCGCGCTTCACGGCGAGCGGGAGGTCGGCGAGGACTTCCGATCGTGCGGCCCCGGCCGCGCGCGCGTCGCCACGCTTCGCGGCGGTGCTGAAGCGAAGGAAGGCGCCTTCGAGTTTCGACACGAGAGCTTGATCGCGCGGACGCACGAGAGACTCGAGAGGCTCGAAGGCGGCATACGCATCGAAGGCGCCGTCGGACGCATCCGAAACGCGGCCGGCACTCACGGCCGCCATGGCGCTGTCGAGATACACGGTGACGTCGTTCGCCACGGCGCGCGCTTCACGTGCGGTGCGTGTGGCTGCGCTCGTTGCGCCGGCGCCTCCCGCGCGCAGCTGCGAGACGTACGCGACGACGTCCCAGCGCTGGTCGGCACTCAGCGAGTCGCCCCATGCCGGCATGGCGGTGCCCTTCACGCCGACGGAAATCACGCGGTACATGAGGCTCGCAGGAATCGAGCGCGCCGAATCGCCGGCGAGCACGGCGGGGGCTGGCGTCAGTCCACGCGCCAGTACACCGTCGCCGAGTCCCTTTGCGCCGTGACACTGGGCGCAGCTGCGGTTGAAGAGCACGCGCCCAGCATCGGCGTCCGGATGCCTGCTGCCGCGCGCGAGGATCGCGTCGGCGCCGAGCGCTCTGGTCAGCTTGAGATAGATGGAATCGATCGCGTTCGCTGGCCGGGCCTTCGTGACCGCATCGGCGAGCGAGTCGACGATCGCGCGCACGGCTGGCGCGTTCGGCCCGGTGACCCTCTTTGCGACGTCCCGCGCATCTGTGAAGAATTCGCGCGCTTCGTCGAGCTCCGTCTGCGAGAGGATCCCACCCTTCGGTCCGACGCCGAGGTGGTATTCAGAGACTGCGACTGCCACCACCCCCGCGAGGCGCTTGCCGGGCGAATCCTGCGCTTCTGCCCCGGCCGCGAGGCCCAACAATGGCGGGAGAGAATAGATGAGAATGGTTCTCAATCGCATACAAAAGTAAGATAATCGGAATTCCAGTTGCGCGAGCTTACCGGAGCTCGGAGCCGGCTAGCTCCCGGTCAGGAAGTACGTCCCGGCGTCGATAAGCACCTGCTTCGCGCCTTCGGTCATGACGGCTGCGCGGACCTTGTAGGTCGCGAACGGAAGCGAGTCTCCCGCAACGGTGGCCGGGAAGCGTATGCCCGATTGGAGGTCCGCTGTCGCCAGGGGGTCAATGGTCACGGTCGCGGTCGGCTCGGGCGCACAGTCACGCGTTCTTTCGTCGTACACGAGCGTATTGTCGGACTGACGATAGAGCAGGATCCGGACGGGACACCCCGCGGGGTACGTGCGCATCTGGGGCGCGCCCGTCGTGTTCGTGAGCGTGGCGACGACCGACAATAGCGGCGCAGTTCCGCCCGCCTCGACCAGCTCAACACGCGCCGTGTACTTGATGCCGCCAACGGTGGTCCGCGGGCCGGTGCCCGAATCGCTTCCGCAGGCCGCCGCCGCACCGAGGGCGCACACGACACGCGCTGCAAATCGCAATGAGCCGGTCTTCAGGGAATTACTCCGCGCGCGAGTCCTGAATAAGTACTATCGCAACGGCAACGGCGTCACTGTGCGTGAGCGACAACCGCGCATCCACGCCGCGAATGTCTTGCATGCGTGTAAACGCGCGGCCATGCAGCGTGAGGGACGGCGGACCGCCGTCGGCAGAAACCACTTCAATCTCACGCCAGGATATCGCGCGCGCCTCGAGACTTCCGGCCAGCGCCTTGAACGCGGCTTCCTTTGCGGCGAGGCGGACGGCGAGATGGCGGCTCCCATCCAGGTGGGACTTGATGTAGGAGATTTCTTGAGCCGTGCACACGCGTCCCAGCAGACGATCGCCGTGCGCGTCGAGCATGCGTCGCGCGCGCGGGATGTCCACGACGTCGATCCCCAGCCCGATGACCATGGTTTCGCGTGCCGTCAGCGCGAGAGCATCGGGCCGACTTTCGCCCAGCCACTGTCGGCCGCAACGAACACTTCCCTGAGCGCCGCCACCCACGCGTCCCACAGCTTCGCGCGCCCAGCGTCATCCAGTTCCGCCGCCACGCGCTGCTGCTGTTCGCCAAGCGCCCCAATCGCCGCGAACAAGGCCGCGCACGCATCCTGGAGCTGCGCCGCCAATGCCCGGCTTTCGGCCGGGTCCTGCGGGTGGCGATCCCTGGCGAACTCCTCGAGCGTCATCCGCATGGTCGCCTCGAGACGGCGCGCATCGAACGCCAGCACGCGCCCATTCCACCGCGGCGCGTTCGCCGCGGCGCGCCTTGCATCAATGAGTGGCGCAAAAAACCGGTCATGGACCTCACCGAGCGATTGCGGCATCGCGAAGGTGCGCAGCGACCGCGTCAGCTCGGGAATGGCAAAGGCGTCGGTCATGCGTTGCTCATGGCTGCTCATACCTGCTCACGCGGCCGCGCGAAGAATTGCGGCGAGCACGCGCGCCGTGTCGCTGAGGTCGGCGAAGACCGCCCACGGCGCATGCGCCGACAGCGCCTCCTCCGTGTACGAGCCCGTGGCCACTCCAATGGCGCGCGCGCCGACGCGCTTCCCGCAGGTGAGATCATTCGGGGTGTCGCCGATGATCACGAGGGCATTACCGGCGAGCTCCCGTTCGAGCAACGCGGCCGCGCGTGCGCGCGCAATCTCGGGCAGTTCATCCCGACGTTCATGGTCCGATCCGAAGGCACCGACACGAAAACGCGCCGGCGCGAGCTTTGCCGCAGAGAGCTTCGCGTGCGCGCCGGGTTCGACGTTGCCGGTGAGCAGCCCGATCATCACGTCGTGCCGTGCCTCGAGCGCGTCGAGAAGCGCGTGAATGCCGGGATACACGTGGGGCTCTTCAGCTCTCGCGAGATCGCCGCGAAGCCCCGTCAGGTAGTGTTCGATCACCGACGCCATTCGTGCATCGATCGTGGCATCATCGAATCCCGCTTCCCGCATAAGCTCGCGGGCAATCTGGCGGTCCGTCTTGCCGTCGTAGCGATAACTGTCGGGGCCGGAGGTGCCGAAGTGCTCGCGGAGCGCGGCCTGCATGGCGCGCTTCCCGCCGCCGCGCGTGGAAATGAGCGTACCGTCAATATCGAACAGCACGACGTTCATTCGCTCATGTCCTCGTGAGGTAGAGTCCGGTGATCACGCACGCCGCGCCGCCGAACTGCCAGGGCGTGGGCGTCTCGTGCAGCGTGATCCACGCGGCCGCGAGCGCAATAATGGGCTGAAGGTTCGCGTACATCGACGTGCGTGTCGGGCCAAGCCGCTTCATGCCGCGGTACCAGAAGAGATAGGCGAGCACGAACGCCATGAGCCCGCTGTACGCTATCGATCCCCACGCGCCCGCCGGCACGCGCGCGAGATCGATCCGCGAGAGCGCGGGAAGTCCCGAAATGATGAGCGGGAGCGCACCACCGAACAGTGTCCACGCCGCGATTTGCACGCCGTCGACGTGGTGCACCGTCCGCAGGCCCATCACGTAGAGCGACCAGCATACCGAGGAGGCGAGAATGAGCGCGATGCCGAACAATGAATCATCGTGATTGCCCGAGGTGGACGCGCCGATCACCACGAGCAGCACCCCCAGGATCGACGTCGCGATACCGAAGGCGCCCCGCCGGTGGATGCGATCGAATCCGAACGCGCGGCCAAGAATCGCGATGATCGCCGGGGTCCCGCCGATCACCAGTGCCACGGTGCCCGCGCGCGCGCGAGACAGGCCGTTCATGAAGAGCAGCTGATACACGGAGTGACCCAGCAGGCCAAGCGCCATCAACCGGCGCCGGTCCGCCATCGATGGCAGGTTCGCGCCGGGCGCGAACGCCAGGGCCGCGAGTGCCACGCTCGCGACGCTGACGCGCAGCGCGTTGAAGGCGAGGGGCGGAAAGACGCCGAGGCCGAACTTGATCACGCTGAAGTTCACGCCCCAGATCACGGCCATGACGAGCAGCAGAACATCGGTGGCGCCGAACGCGTGCGGTTCTGTGTGCGACGTCATGTGCGAAAAGTAACGAGCCAACCTCCCGGGGCGGCGCGCCGCGCGTACTCCGGCTAACTTGTGCGTCCCCATGCAACTCGCCTTCGCACTCTTCGCAGACTCGGCCAACGTCTCGGTCGAGGGCAAGCTCAACATCCTGGGCGTGTTCGACGCGCTACAGGTTGGCAATGTCCCGACCGTTCATCCCCGTGCGACCCTCGTCATGCGGCTCAAGGGCGCGCTCGATGAAACCGGACACCACCGTGTGACGCTCACGTGGATGTCGCCCGCGGGCGTGGAGCTCTGGACGTCGTCGGGCGATCTCGAAATCGGCAGCCCTCCGCCCGGCGCGATCGAGATGGATTTTCCCCTCATCCTGTCGTTCGACCTTCCCATCCCGGTCGCAGGAACGCACAAACTGCGGATCGTGATCGACGAAGAGCAGCAGGGAGAGCTTTCCGTGCACACGCGAATCGGAGCGGTACAGATGGCGCCGCCGATCGGCGGAATGGTCAGCTAGCGGGCTGCTCGTCCCGGCACGTCCGGCAGAGGGTAAAACCCTGCAGGTTGCACAGCACGCAGATGAACTTGCCGCATTTCTCGCAGGGGTAGCCTTCCGACGCGCGCTCCTGCCGTCCACATGAGCGGCAAACCATCTGATCCGTCTTCGGAGACAAGTCGGTCATCATTCGGCTCCAAGCTGGTACTGCCGGATCTTCTTGATCAGCGTTGCACGCGAGATCCCCAGTTCCTTTGCCGCGTGTGTGCGGTTCTGCTGATGCATGCGGAGCGTCCGGTCAATGTGCATACGTTCCACTTCCTCGAGTGTCCGCGCAACATGATGGTCGATTCTGAGCGCACGCGCACCGCGCACTTCGGCCGGCAGCAGCTCCAAATCGATCGTGTCGCGGCCGCGGCCGAGCAGCATGGCCCGCTCGAGCACGTTGCGGAGCTCGCGAATGTTGCCAGGCCATGAGTATCGGAGCAGGTGCTCCAGCGCGTCTTCACTCACGCGCGGCGGCACGCGCTGCAGCTGCGCTGCGAGCTCACCGAGCAGCGCCGCAACCAGGTCCACGAGATCTTCGCGCGCCCGCGCCCGCAGCGGCGGCAGCACCACGGGCATCACGCTGAGCCGGTAATAGAGGTCCTCACGGAACCGGTGCGCGTTGACCTCGGCCACGAGGTCGCGCGTAGTCGCCGCGAGCACGCGCACGTTCGACGTGATCTCTTCGGCGCCACCCACGCGACGGAAACTCTTCCCTTCCAGCACGCGAATCAGCTTGGGCTGCACGTGCATGTCGAGGTCGCCGACTTCGTCCAGGAAGAGCGTGCCACCATCGGCGATTTCGATCCGGCCGTGCCGGGTCTCGCGGTCCGTCGCGTTGCTCGACGTGCCGAACAATTCGTTGTCGAGACCGTTGACTGAGAGCGCACCACAATTCACTTCCACGAAGGGCCGCTTCTTCCGCGCGCTCAGCGCGTGAATCCATTCGGCCACGCGCCCCTTGCCCGTCCCGCTTTCTCCGAGAATGAGGCCGGTGGTGCGGTCGCTCGCCGCGAGCAGCTCGATCTGCGCCGCAAGCTCGAGCATGATGGGCGAGGAGCCCATCTGCACGACGCTCGCGCCCGTGCGCGTCTCGGTCATGAACCGGCTGAGGCGCCGCAGGGACGCTTTCTCGAGACCCCGCTCGGTGGCCAGTTGCAGCAGCGAAAGATCGACTGGCTTGGTGAGGAAGTTCTCGGCGCCGCTCTGCAACGCCTTCACCGCCATCGGCACATCGCCGTGCGCCGTCACCATGATGACAACGGGAGACTCAGGGCGAAGATGCTCGAGGACGTCGAAGCCCGTCATGTCGGGCAGGCGCACGTCGAGCAGCGTCACGTCGGGATGCGTGCGATGCCACACGGAGATGCCGTCGCTCCCGGTGTGCGCCTCGGCCGTGCTATGGGAACCGTTCTGACGGAAGAATCGCGAGAAGGCCGTCGTCACCGCCGGCTCGTCGTCGATGATCAGGATGTTACCCATATCGTTCCACAATCAATCGCGGTGTCAGGGAACGAGCAACAGCGCCGCGTGCGGCGCGGCCTTTGTAACAAGGGGCGTCACGCCGATCATTTCACCGTCCGCCTGCGCACGCAACGAAGGGATCGTTTCGAGCGTAATGCGCTCGCCGCGCGCGAACGTCATGTGCCGCGCGCTGCTGAAATCCCGGAATGCGAGCCGCGCGGCCACCAGTGCACCGCTCACGAGTCCGCCCGCCGCGTAGACGCAGAGATCAAGCAGACCGTCGTCACTCGAGATGCCGGGGCCGAGCTGGAAGAGACCGCCGAGAATGGATCCTTCGTTCACGATCATGGCGATGGCCGCCCCGTCGCGCTCAATCACTTTTCCGTCGACGGTCGCCCGGACGGAAAACGTCTGCATGCGGGTCAACGCGCCCGTCGCCGTCCCGAAATACGCGAGCACGCCGTACTTCCGCCGGAGCTCCAGCGGCGTCGACGCAATCATCTCGGCATCGATGCCGACGCCCGCCGTCACGCCGAAGTGCCTTCCGTTCGCGAGCACGCCCAGATCCATGCGCCGTGTGGAGCCCTTGAGCAGCACGCGAACCGCGCGCGAGACATCGAGCGGAATGCCGAGCGCGAATGCCAGCAGATTCCCGGTGCCTCCGGGAAGAATGCCGACCGGGCACTGCGTTCCCGAGAGCGCCTCGATGACCTCCATCGCGGTCCCGTCACCGCCGAGCGTGAACACGCTCCGGTAGCGATCGATCCCGCTCCGTGCGGCCTCCGCGCCGTGACCGGGGCGCTCGGTGAGCAGCACATCGACGGCGACGCCGGCCGCGCGAAACGCCCGCTGCGCGGGCGCGAGCAAACGCTCGCCGCGCCGCGAACCGGGATTCGCGATGAGCAGGACGTGCGCGGTCAGAACCGCCAGAGCCTGATGATGTCGAGACCGATCTGGCGCGGCGTCGGCACGAATCCTCGCGCCGAAATGCCGCCCTGCGCACAGAGGAGCGCGGTTGTCGGAGGCTCGAGACCGACCGACGTGGTGAGGACGTTCGTCAGGCGATAATCGAACTTCACGCCCAGTGTGTTGGCGAATCCAGCGACGTCGAACGACGACGTGTTGTCGAAGAGCTGTCCGAACTGGCACAGGCCGGCGTCGAGGCGCATGAACAGCTTGTCACTGAGCTGCTTGCCGGCGCCGAGGCGGGTTCCGCGAAGCACGTTCGCCGCCCCGCCGAACCGGCCGCTGTAGCTGTCGAGGCCGGCCGTACTGAGGTCCACCTCGTCGAGACCGAGGATGTTGCCGAGCTTGCTGCCGACGACGGCACCCGCGGTCGTGATCAGGCTGCGGCGGAGCAGCGAGGAATAATCACTCGTGCGTCCGCCGATTTCGAAGCTCGGCCCGCCCGTGAGCAGGTACGCGTACAGATCGTCGGTCGAGATGCGAATCGAATCCGGGCTCGACAGCGTGACCCGTGGCGCCCAGAGCGTGCCGCCGACAGTGGCCTGGATGCGCACGTCCTGCCGCGCGTCGCGTTGGTCGAACTGCCGGACCGTGTACGTCGCCTTGATGTCGAGCGCCGCGTTGTTGTCGGGGTCACCGAAGAACCGGACCGTTCCACCATCGACGGCGAATGTCCGCTGAACCACTCCAAGGTCGAACCGGTACGTGCCTTTTGTGGCGGTCAGCGTGCCCGTGAGTGCGGGGACCTTCAGCCCACGCGCGCGATCGCTCGGGCGGTTGCTCGCCACCACGCGCAGGGAGAGGTCGCCGGCAAGCTGAATACGCGCTTCCGCCGACTGCAGCCAGAGCGCGTCACCCGCGCGCACGCTCAGGTTTTCCACCGTCATGTTATCGATGAACGACGCAAACATGCTCGGCGCAATCTGCCGGGAGCCGAACGCGGCGGTGTCCATGCCGGTGTTGTAGTCGCTCGCGTCGAGTGCGATGATGTTCTTGCTGTACGTGTCCGGCACGTAGATCTCGCCGTTCACCTCCGCGCCGCCCGCCAGCGTCGAATTCGACTTGCGCCCGCGCAGGCGAAGGCCCTGGTCCGCGAACGTCTGCAGCGTCAGATCGGCGATGTCCTTGTTGGCAATGACGTGGAAGGGCGTCGGTGCGCTCAGTGTCAGCTCGACGCGTGGATCGTGGAAATTGACGAGGCTCACGAATCCATACAGACGCGCGGTGGCGTTGTGGTCGATGTCCGAGACCAACATCGTGTCGACCTGAATGCTGTCGCCCATGAACCGCACGTACGACCGGATGTTGTCATAGCGCAGCCCCATCTTCGGAAGATCGAGGCCGCCGTTCCGCACGTGGAACGAACCGTTCAGGCGTGGTTCGTCCCATGACCCACTGAGCAACAGCGTCGCATCGAGCCGGCCGGTCGCCTTGCGAATGGCACTGGTAAAACTCTCGAGCACCGACAGATCGCTGCTGTCGGCGAAAATGCCGCCGCTGAGGGGCTTGTCGATCAGGCGCTTGGGTACCGGGCGCAGCGCAAGGTCGAGCGGGAGCTTTGCATCACCGTGCAGCACGACGGCATTCTTGCGCCGGTACTCCGCCTTTGCATCGAGAAGGCGGTCGTCGTAGGTCCCCGACACGTGGAGGCCCTCGACGCGGGTCTCTCCCAGCGTCGCGTCCACCGCCTGCATCTCGAAGCTCATTCTCGGCGCGTCGCGCGTTCCGGCCAGTGAAATTGCCAGCGCGGCGGCGCCGCTCACCGGGATCGAAATCGGAAAGAGCTGGCCGACGTCGCCAAGCGGGAACGCATCTGCGTGGACGCTCCCGCTCATCTCGCCGTGTTGCGGCATCACCGCATGCACGAATAGGCGCGCGTTCGCGCCGGACCGGAGCTCTGCCGAGTCAACGCTGATGTGGTCGATTGCCGCGACAATCATCGACGGCCGCGTCAGCCGCCATTGGTGGTCCTTCATCGAAACCTGCAGCGAGTCGAGCCGGATGCGCGTGGCGACCGAATCCCATTCGACGTTCGCCAGACCGTCGACCAGCGAGCCCTTCTCCGCGATCATGTGCGCGTTGACGATTGCCTTGCCCCGCTCCGTGAGTCGCGCATCGGCGTCGCTGGTCGTGAATCGCATGCCACCGGCAACGAGATTCGTTGCGCGCGCCGACAGCTCGCCCTTTTGCGACTTGAAAAAGTCATTGATGCGTCCGTCGAGCGACACGTGCGCCGCCGTGGTCGTACCATAGACCAGATCGGTTGACCGCGCGGTAATCTGCGCGTCGAGTGAATCCAGGCTGCCGAACAGCCTGAGCGTCGCGTTGACGGATCCGGCCATCGCGACAGCCTGGCTCGAATCCGACGGCAGGAGAAAGGCGCGCGCGCCCCCCAGCGAGTCGAGGTCCACCCTGAGCGTGAGTGAGTCATGCCGCGCCGCGCTGAGCCCCAGCGCGCCGGCGCCCCGAAGACTGAGCGCGTCCGACGAGAGCGTCATCGAGTCCACGCGCATGAGTCCCTCCCCGAGCGTGGTGCGCGCATACCCGCCCTGAATCCGCACGCCGGAGAGCGACGAACGCGGTGCAATCGTGAGCTTGGCCCCGCCCATGAGGTGCGCGAGCGAGTCCCCGCTGATCGCCAGATCAATCGCGCCGGACAGATCGCCTCTCCAGTTCTTCGCGTTGGTGAACGCCTTCGCGGGATCGAGGTGGGCGAAATCGAGGACACCCTCGGCGCTGAAGACCGGCCCGAGGCCGTTGAGATGAATGCGGTTCGTGTGCGCGTGCAGTCCCGCGCCCGTCATCTCGCCGGAGACCGTCATGTCGCGGAGCGGGCCTTTGACGGTGAACGCACCCCGATACGGACCCGCCATCGGGAAACCCGGATAGGCGAGGCCGACGGCCTCGAGCCTGAACGGATTCGCCTCGAGCGCGAGATCGTAGATCATCTCGAGATCGGTCGTCGTGACCCGTCCGGCGCCCGTAAAGTGGCTGACGATGCCGGTGTCCGCCGTGTACGTGAAGTCTCCGTTCCTGAACCGCACGTCGGTCCAGATGGAATCGAGCCGGGCGGAACCCGAGACCCATCCCTTGTACGGCGGGAAGAGTTTGTTCAGCGCTTTCGCCGTGCGGAGATCGAATCGTTCGGCATCGATCGCAAAATCGTGGAACGTCGTATACAGCGGCCGCACGATGTCCACTTCGCCGAATCCGCGGGCGCGGTTTACGACACCCGGCACGTTCGCGTCTGCGAACTCGATCGCGGCCGAGTCCACCCAGAAGTGATCGAGCGGACCACCCTTGGCGTATACGTGGCCGCGAAGCTGCCCCGCCCACGGAAGCGCCAGCGGCCCGCCGTTGAACGTCTCGATGAGTCTGAAGTCGACCGGCGCAAGCTCGAGGTTGACGTTCTTGACGGTGAGAATCTCGTCGCCGACACCGAATGTCATCGCGCCCAGCAGCCGCGAGGACGTGGTGCTCACATCCATCTTCGTCAGGATGTAGTCGATGTGATCGTTCGTCGAATCCTTGCGAATGTCGAGCGTCATCTTGCCGGTACCGGTGGTCGGCAACGTCGGATACAGCCAGGCAATGTCCTGCATGGACACGCTGTCGCCGATCACACGCACCCGCACGCCGAGTCCGCGTTTCGTGAACAACTGCCCCGACGCACTGCCCACCGAACCCGGAAGCCTGAATCCATCGAGGGTGAGCCGCACGGTGTCGTGCTGGAAGAACACGCGGCCGCGAGCGTCATGCAGGTTGAACGGCGGATCTTCCTCGTTCACATCCAGATCCGTGAACTGTGCGGCGAACCCCGGGACTTCCGGATCCTTCACGCGAATGTGCGACGCGGCCAGATCCAGCCCGCGCCAATGACGCACGCGCCACAGCTGGTTGCCGACGCGCCTCACGTCGGCGTCCTTCCGATCGAGGTTGAACTTGATCGCGCTGTCGCGCTGCGCGCCGCGCAGCCAGGAGGGCACATCCCACGGCTCCGTCCACACGAACACGCCGTTCTTGAGCTGGACGTCGTCGAACACGACAACGTCGCCGAGTTTCCGGCCGCCCAGGCGCGGGAGCGAAGGACCGTTGTTGTCCTTGATCCCGAACACCTTCTTGTAATTCCACGAGCCGTCGCGGCCGTGGCGCAGGTAGAAGGCCGGTCGTTCGACGACAACATTGCGCAACGCGACGCGCTTGTCCCAGAGATCGAGCAGATCCCACTCGAACGTCACCGGCCCCGTGGCGATGAACAGCGAGTCGTTTTCATCGCGCACCTCGAGTGAATCGATGCGGGGATGCGTGAGCAGCGCGCCACTGAACTCGCCGACGTACACCTTGCCATGCAGTTTCGACTGGACGAGCGACACGAGCTGCTGGCGCACGAGCGCGACACCGGACCTGGACTTGAGGAGCCACGCCACGGCGCCGACCGCGATCAGGCCGACCGTCAGCGTGAGGACGCCGGCAATGATGACGAGTCGTCGGCCGTGGACGCGGAACTTGAAGCGCATCTTCAGTACGCCTGTCCGATGCCGATCGACAGCCTGAGGCGCGAGATGAACGACGTGCGCGCCGGCGGACGGAAGTCGGTGATGCACGATCCTGTCGCCTGCACCGGGCGCGAGCCGTCCGTCGCGCCGAGGTTCGTCACCGCGAGCGTGTTACCGGGACTCACGCAGAAGAGCTGCCCCCCTTCGGACACCGGCGTGTCAAAGAACGCCGCGCCCGCGCGTGGTGCGTACGGGTTGTACGCAATGTCCACGCGAATCGCCCCGATCGGGCTCAGGTATCTCACACCAACGCCCGGCGTCACCTTGATGCTCGTGTACCGGTCTTCTCGCTGCTTCGCGCCCGGACTCCAGAGCTCGCCGGCGTCGACGAACGCCGCGAGCTGCAGGTACTCGCTGAAAATTGGACTCGGAATGCGACCTTCGAGGTTTCCCACGACGAGCGCGCTGCCCCCGGTAGGAACGGAGCGGTCCGGCGATACGTTGGTCTTCGTGCGGAAAAAGACTGTGTCGGCGGGCGTCACGCTTCCGGCCGTGACCGGCGCGCCGTCCACGCGCACGGTGTCGAAGTCGCGCGCGATGTAGACCTTGGGGCCGAGGTCGTTCTGCTTGAATCCTCGCAGCGTGTTGGGGCCGCCGGCGAAGAGGCGCTCTTCAGAGG
>Ga0134121_10001074_pt1 | contig 26866 bp, 32 predicted proteins | sample KB301_FD_96463 | JGI IMG/M metagenome (GOLD analysis project Ga0134121, IMG submission 96463) | Terrestrial soil microbial communities without Nitrogen fertilizer from Kellogg Biological Station, Michigan, USA - KB3-0-1 | ecosystem: Environmental > Terrestrial > Soil > Unclassified ... | reverse complement strand
TCAGCCGGATTCCCCTCTCCCGGGTAGGGGGATGGGGCGGTCGGGAGAAGAGGGCCGGGGTGATGAGGGTCTTGGGCGGGGGTGCGCGCCGGGAGGAGAGGGCCGGGTGATGAAGGTTTCTGTCCTTGTTCCTGCCTGTGGCACAATCCGGGGTTTCGATGGGGGAGGGAACTCTTTTGCGTCGAGTCGGCATCTTTGGTTGGGGCATTGTCGCGCCCCGGTCGCCCAATATCGCGGCTTTCGCGGACAACCTGTCGTCCTCGGAGAGCTGGCTGGAACCCTTCAATGGCTTCGGTCCGGACAACTTCCTCGTCGGCATCCCGCAGTTTTCCTTCGAGGAGTACCGCGGCTGGATCGCGGAACGCTTCCCACCTTCCCGCTTCCACTCCCTGAGCGAGAAGATGGATCTGCCGGTGCGCTATGCCATCGGCTCCTTCATTCAGGCCCTGGGGCAGAACCCTGGCCTGGAACAGGAGCTGCGGAGCCTCGGGACCGCCGCCCACATCTACATGGGGACGGGCATCGGCTGCGTCGACATCGTTTCCCAGCAGACCCGCCTGCTCGACCGTGGCCAGCGCCGCTGGGACCGCTTCTGGGCTGAGCGCAACCCTGCGTTTCAGGAGCACCGGACGCGGGGCGGCGAAGCTCCGGAGGGCGCGCCTCCCGATCCAGAGACGGTGACCGATCCCGAGGACCACTACGAGGCCGAGACCGCCTGGTGGCACTTCTGGGCCGCCACTTCGCCCGATCTGCCGCGCTATCTGCAGGAGCTGGCCGCTATCGAGGCGCTCAACGTCCAGGGCGAGATCGAGCGGGGCAAGGTGAGGGTGCTCAAGGAGAAGCAGCGCCAGCTCCGGCAGCTCCAGGAGTGCTGGCAGACGCCACAGCCGCCCTGGCAGTCGGTGTCGGCCAACCTGGTGTGGAACATCTGGAACACGCCGGCTTCGCAGATCTCCATGCTCGGCCACATCACCGGCCTCGCCTTCGCGCCGGTGGGCGCCTGCTCGACGTTCGGCGTCTGCCTCAAGCTGGGGATGGACGCCATTCGCCGTGGCGAAGCGAAGGCGGTGGTGGTGGGGGCCACCGATCCGCCGCCGCTCGCCCTCTCGGTGAGCGCCTTCTACTCCGCCCGGGTGATTTCGGCCGACGCCTCGGTTTCCAAGCCGCTGACCGGCTTGCGCGGCACCCACGTGGCCGGCGGCTCAGTCCTCTGGATCCTCGGCGACCATGAGTACATGACGGCGAAGGGCTTCAAGCCGCTGGGCATGGAGCCGGTGTCCGTCGGCGTCAGCTCGGACGCCGACCACATCATCACCCCCTCGGTGGAAGGCCCGTCGGCGGCGATCCGCAATGCCCTCGCCGAGGCGGGCGTCCGTCCGGAAGAGATGGCCACCTGGGACCTCCACGCCACGGCCACCCCCGGCGACTACCGGGAGATCGAGACTCTGCGCGGCGTGCTGCCGGACTCGGTGCTGGTGACGGCGCGCAAAGGCACCTTCGGCCATGGCATGTCCGCCGGCGGCGGCTGGGAGCTGACGGCGCAGTACCTTGGCTACGAGCGCGGCCGCCTCTACCCAACGCCCCTCCACCGGCCGGAGCTCAACGAAGAAATCGAGAAGCTCCACAGCGCCTACGTCTTCGACGAACCCTGCAACGTCACAAAAGGCGCCGCCGGCAAGCTCTCCATGGGAATCGGCGGCATCAACGCCTGCGTGATCTCGCGGCCTTGGTAGGAGAAGCGCTCCGGCCGATCCGACCCGCGATGCACAACGGAACGGCGTGCGCCGCCGGGCCCTCACTCCCCCAGCCCCTCTCTCCCGGCCTCCCCCCCGCCTGACGGGAGAGAGGGGAGCAGGAAGTCCTGCAAAGGCAGAATTGCTCCCTCTTCTCCCGGTCGGGGGGAGGGCGATGGGAGAAGAGGGCTGGGGTGATGAGGGTCTTGCTGTTCTCCCTCTTCTCCCGTCAGGCGGGGGGGAGGCTGGGAGAAGAGGGCCGGGGTGATGAGGGCTTCGAAGCGACTACCGCCCCTTCTCCTTCTGCCCCCTTGGATGCTCGAGGACCTTGCTCTCGCCCTGGCTTTTCGCCGCGCGAGTCGGTGAGGCCAGGGGCGGCCCCAGCTCCGCATCCAGCTTCGCCGCGCTGGTGTAGTGGATGCGGTTGTCGTACTGATACTTCTCCGCTCGGGCGATCAGCTTATTGAGAAGGTGAGAGTGGCGGAAATCGAAGAACGTCCTCTTGATCTCGGGGTATAGAAACCCCGCCAGCGCCAACAGGAAGGCGAAGGCTTCCTCGAAGACGGGAATCCAGGGGATCTTGATGATCAGCCCACCGATGGCGAGGCCCAGGAGGCCGAAGAGAGCCCGGGCAACCGGATCGCCCTGCCGCCAGAGATCGTAGCTGCTCGCCTCCAGCCGGTTCTGCTCCACGGCGGCGGGAATGTACTGGGAGATGGAGGTCTCCAGCACCTCCCGCTCCAGATCGCTCCAGTAGGGCGGAGTGCCGCCGCACTCCTCATAGCTCTCCCGCACTTCGGCGAGCTTGCGGCGGGCCGCTTCCTTCAGCCGCTTTGGAGCCTCGTCGGCGTCCAAGCCGCGGCGCACGTGCTCGCACTCCTGGAGCACGGCGTAGAGAACAGGGCCGAAATCGAACTCGGGTCCAGCGACGTTGAGCATGGCGTCAAGCCCCCGCTCAGGGCTTCTTCTCCTCCTCGGCATCCTTGTTGAGCGCGTAGTTGATCACGCCGAGCTGCTGGAGCAGCTTGTTGCCGTCGATGATGATATTGCCGCCGGGCAGCTTGGGGATCTGCCGCAGCTCCTTTTTCTGCAACGCCTCGATGAGCTTGAGGTTGACGTAGGCATCGCCCGCGCTGCTGTTGAGCGCCGCCCGCTCCTTGCGAGTGCCTTCCGCCTGGGCCGTCATTTCCGCCAGCGTCGCCTGGGCGTCCTGCTGGTGCTGGACGAGATAGGCGTCGGCGGCCCGCTTGGCCTGCTCGAGCTCGCCCTGGGTGCGGGTGAGCGACTCGGTGAGCTCGGCTACCTTGGATTGCAGATTGGTCTTGTTCTTTTCCTGCGTGGCAAGGATCTCCGCCTCCAGCTTTTCGGCCGTCTTTTCCGCCTCTTTGCGGGCGTTGATCAGCTTCTGATAATCGGGCTTGAAAGCGAAATCGCCCAGCAGCACCTGCTCCACCACGACATGGTAGTGACTCAGGCGCTCGGACAACGTCCGAGTGGCGTCGTTGGCCGCCGCGAAGCGCAGCCGGGGGTTGTAGAAGTCCTCGGAGTTGAGGCGGTTGAGCACGTCACGCACGTAGGTGCGCGCCAGCGGCCGCACCAGACGCTCCTGGACGGTGTCGCTATCCGGCGCCACATTCTGCCAGACGTCGGCGACTTGCGTGGGATCGATCCGCCAGCGGACGGTGACGTCGGTTTCGATGTCGTTGCCGTCCCGCGTCTTGAACCGCAGGTCGTCTTTGCCCTGGCGGTCTCCCTGCTCTGATTTCGCGGTCATCACCAGGCTACGCAGCGAGATATCGAACGTCTGCCAGTCGTTGATCAACGGCATGAAAAAGTAGGTGGCGCCGGGAGCCAGGGGCTCGTACGACCGGGTGAGCTTGTTGAATTTCACTCCCACCTCGGTGGCATGGGTGGTGTGCGGCGTGCACCCGGCCAGGGCGAGGGCGGCGAGGGTCAGGGCTAGGATCGTCAGCCGTTTCATGGTGTCTTTCCTGTTCCGGGCGTTCATTTCGGGTTTCCCAGCTTGCTCAAGTCCGTGGGGTCTTCGGTGATGTAGATCGGACCCTTGATGGCTTCGAGCAGGGCGAGGCCGCGGCGCAGGCGCAGGAGCTTCGCCGAACCGGCTCCCTCCAGGGCGCGGTTGATCTGTTCGGTGCCGTTGGCCTGAGCCGACTTGACCAGCAGATCCGCCTCGGCGGTCTTCTGCCGCTGATAGAGGTTCTTCTGGGCGTTGATCTCGGTGATCTGGGCGTTGAACTCCGCCGTGCTGACGTTGACCAGGTTCTGACCCTCAGCCTTGACGCGGTTGAGCCGCGTTTGGACTTCGGCCTGTTTGGCAAGGGCCTGGTTGGTGAGCACCGACTGGTCCTGGATCTTTTTCTGCTCGGTCAGCGCCTGAAAAGTGTCCGGATAGTCGTATTGGCGGATGAGGATGTCCTCCAGCTTGAGGCCGTTGGGCGTGAATCGCTTTGCCAGGGCGTCCTTCAGGGCCGCGACCTGAGCCAGGCGTTTCGGGTGGTAGAACTCCTCGGCCAACAGCTCGCCCAGATACTGCTTCACCGTCGGGTCCGTGAAACGAACCACGACCGCATCTTCATAGGCCTTGCTCAGCCCGAACTTGGAGGCCAGCAGGTAGGGGTCCTTGACGCTGTAGAGCACGGTCACGTCCACGTCCACGGGGTAGCCGTCCACGGTCGGCACCTTCACCGCCGGCCGCTGCAAGTGACCGGCTCCCGTCTCGGCAGAGTTGTTGGTGAACTCCACGGCCTGGATGTCGCGGGGGAAGGTATAGATCCGCTCGTAACTGCTGATCTCGCGCCGCCAGCCGGAATTGACTTTTTCCTTCTGCAATCCCTTGCCGAAGCCGTAGGAGACCTGGCGCACGCCGATCCTGTCCGGCGGCACGTAGGTGACGACGCAGGCTCGCAGGAAAAACAGGGGCACCACGAGGACGAGGAGCCACAGGCCGAGCCGGCCAAAGCGGCGCCGCAGGTTCTGCAGGAACGGGCTCTGGACCCGGAATCGAGGCGAAGACTTCAAAGCTTCGAACATGAGGATTTTCCGATCTGATGTAAGATGGAGTAGGACCTTAGTCCAGTCGAGAGGAAGGGAGCGGCCAGTGTTCTTCGGGAATGCTACGCCACGAGGCGCTCCATGGATAGAGTGACCTGGAGGGACAAAACATGTCACCCGAAGCGTCGCCCCGGACTCCTTCCCCTGGGGTGGACCGCCCTCAACTGGGGCGCGATAGGATATTGACGGTGGGTCCTCCCAGTCCTGCCGCCGTGGCACGGGCCTTGCGGAGGTCCCCGGAAGAGACTGCCCCTCGGGGGCTTCGGCTCTTCCTGACTTAAAGGAGCTGCCATGCAGATACCTCTGGAGGTTTCCACCCGCGATGTCACGCTCTCACCGCAAATCGAAGCCGAGCTGAGAAAGCGTGCCGACAAGCTGGAGCGCCATTACAACCGCATCACGAGCTGCCGTATCGCACTCGAGCGGCCCACGGGCAACCATCACCACGACGGCGGACCCTACCGGGTACGGGTCGATGTGACCGTCCCCGGTACGGAGCTGGTGGCGGACAAGCAGGCGGAAGAGGTCTTCATCGCCATCCGCGACGCCTTCGACGCCGCCGAGCGCCAGGTGGAGGCCTTCGTGGACCGCCGCCGAGACTTCGTGAAGTCCGCCGGAGCCTCGCCGGAAGGAGAGATCGTCCGGCTATTCTCCGAGGAGGGCTTCGGCTTTCTCACCGCGCCGGACGGCCGCGAGGTTTACTTCCACCGCAACGCCGTCCTCGATCCTCCGGGCTTCGACAAACTGGCGGTCGGCTCGCGCGTTCGTTTCGCCGAGGAGCAGGGCTTCGAGGGTCCCCAGGCCAGCACCGTGAGCCTCGTGGAGACGAACGGTAAGGCGTCGGCGCTCACCGAAACCGCCTTGGGTTAAGGCAAAGAGCTCCGCCGTCTGGAGCCTCTCCAGACGGCGGAACCTTCATCCTGAAAAACTACGATCGATCTGTGAAGCGGGGCAGGGCGATCAGCCGATCTGTGTCTCGCAGGTCTTCCAGTACGTCGGTCCGCAAAGCGGGGAGTAGCAGGCAGGCTCCTCGGTCTCCTGAACGATCGCGACGCCCCCTCCGGCCAAGGCCCGGAGCGGCGCATCTTCGAGGCGCAACAGCGTCTCGCGGTGGAGGGTGAGGCGGCGGGGATGCTTTTTCATCGGATCGTCTCCTTTCGCAGGTTGCTCAAACTACAGAGTGCATCGAGCGCACCGTCCGGTGACAGGCGCCGTTCTGCCCCGACCAGTGCTACCATCTCGCCAGTTTTCCTAGGAGAAAGTCGCCATGGCGAGAACCCGGCGTGTCCACACGGTCGGCCGCTGGACCGAGCTGACAGTCTCGGTCACCCCCGAGATCGTCGCGGATCTCCCCATGCTGGAGCCCCTCCTCCCGAGGCTGATGGAGATCGAGGCGGACGTCGACCGCCTCGTCATGGAGCGGGATCGCCATCAGGCGCGCAAGCAGGAGACCACCCGCAAGATCCAGGACGCGTTGGAGGAGGGCCGCAAGGTGGCGCACGTCATACGCGTCGGGCTTCGGCATCATCTCGGCTCGGGGAACGAAGCGCTCGTCGCCTTCGGGATCAAGCCCTTTCGCGGCCGGAAGCGGGCTCGCAAGGCAGCGGACACATCCGACGAGAAGCCGGACCCTGCCGGCGGCACGCCGCGCTGACCCGGCGGTTCGCCGTGTCTATCTTTCCTCTCATTGGACACAGGGAAAGCCTCTTCCCCCGCATGCGGCGCCTCGTTGGCCACAGCGAACGCTTCCGCGTCTCCATCCCATGAGTCATTGGACTGGGGGAAAGCTGCTTTCCCCCTATTTTTTCCGTCGTTGAACCGGGGGAAAGTCATTTTCCCCGCTTCCCGGGAGTCATGGGACAGTCGCAACGAGCCATTGTGAGGGTCCAATGAGCCATTGAATCGGGGGAAAGCCCCTTTCCCCCGATCCCGCGAGTCATTGGGCAGGCCCGGCGAGCCATTGAAGAGGGGGAAAGTCATTTTCCCCGGTTCCCGGGAGTCGTTGGACACTCCCAACGGACCCTTGCGAGGATCCAATGAGCCATTGAAGAGGGGGAAAGCGACTTTCCCCGTCTTCGGCGAGCCATCAAATCGGGGGAAAGCGTCTTTCCCCCTCTCCTGTGAGCCGTTGTACGCGCCCGAGTCTTGGGCGCCCCAAGAGATCATGATAGAGTTAGTCACAAATGACATGGAGCGGAGACCGCCCCTGAGAGCGAAAGGAGACTGAGGTGAGCGATATCGAAAACCGCGGCTACGTCCATCCCGAAGTGCTGGTCTCGACCGACTGGGTCGCCAATCACCTGAACGATCCCAAGATCCGCATCGTCGAGTCGAACGAAGACCCGCTGCTATATCCCTCGGGGCACATCCCGGGCGCCGTCGAGGTGGACTGGACCCGCGATCTGAACGATCCCGTGCGGCGCGACTACCTGGGCAAGGACGGCTTCCAGGCGCTCCTGCGGCGTCTCGGCATCACCAAGGACACGACGGTCGTCTTCTACGGCGACAAGAACAACTGGTGGGCCACCTACGCCTCCTGGGTGTTCCATCTCTTCGGACACGACAACTCGAAGATCGTCGATGGCGGCCGCATCAAGTGGCTCAACGAAGGCCGGCCGCTGACCAAGGACGTGCCCTCGTACCCGCCGAGCGACTACGTGGCCGCCGAGCGCGACGACAAGCGCTTCCGCGCCTTCCGCGACCAGGTGCTGGCGCACACCAACGCCAAGAAGCCGATGATCGACGTGCGCAGCCCCGCCGAGTATTCCGGCGAGCGGCTCCACATGCCGGACTATCCCAACGAGGGCGCCCTGCGCGGCGGCGACATCCCCGGCGCCAAGAGCGTGCCGTGGGCCAAGGCGGTCAATCCGGAGGACGGCACCTTCAAGACCGCCGACGAGCTGCGCGCCCTCTATGAGAAGGAAGCCGGGCTCAAGCCGGACGACGACGTCGTCGTCTACTGCCGCATCGGCGAGCGCAGCAGCCACACCTGGTTCGTCCTCCGCAACCTGCTGGGCTACAACCAGGTGCGCAACTATGATGGCAGCTGGACGGAGTGGGGCAACCTCGTGGGCGTGCCCATCGAGCGCTGAAACCCTGGTCTCCCCGACAGGAAGGACGAGCGTGCCATGGCCGTACCGGAGAAACTGACGCAGACCTTGGACCTGCTGGGATCGATCGCCGACCGCAGCGAGCGCATCCAGCTCCTCATCGACCTTGCCGGCCGCTTCGAGGAGGTGCCGCCGCGGCTCGCCCAGCGGCCCTACCCGGAGACGGCCCAGGTGCCGGCTTGCGAGTCGGAGGCGTACATCTTCCCCGAGCCGCGGCCGGACGGCACGCTCGACTTCCACTTCGCCGTCGAGAATCCACAGGGGATCTCGGCCAAGGCCATGGCCGTGATCCTCGACGACACCCTCTCCGGCGCGCCGCTCGAGCAGGTGGCCGAGGTGCCCTCCGACATCGTCTACGACGTCTTCGGCCGCGAGCTCTCCATGGGCAAGTCCATGGGGCTCATGGGAATGGTGGGGATGGTGGCGAATTTGGCGAAGAAGCGGGTGGAAGGGGCCGGGGCGGGGGCGTAAGGAAGCCCCCCACCCAAAACCCTCACCCCCTGGCCCCCTCTCCCGCCCCCGCCCAACCCCCCACACCGGGAGAGGGGGAACACAATGCAAATCGATTCCTTGCTTGTCTCCCTCTTCTCCCGGTGTGGGGGTTGGGAGGGGGCGGGAGAAGAGGGCCGGGGTGATGAGGGTCTTAGGCGGTGGAAGCATTTCTGAGCCATGAAATCCACTTTGCGCTAAAAAGTACTTGACGGCCGCCGCCGCGCGGCGTAGAGTCAATCCCGTGACTGATCCCCAGCCAGCCCGCCCCCGCCTCGTCCCACCTCCGGCGCTGCACCTGACGGCGATCGACAACTTGCGGTTCATCCGCGAGACCATGGAAGGCGCGGCCTTCTTCACGGCGGTGTCGGGCCTGGGCGAGATGGCGGTGGGAGCCACGGCGCTGGGAGCGGCGTACCTCGCGTCGCGCCAGGCGAGCTTCCTGAACTGGCTTGCCATCTGGTTGGGAGAGGCGCTGCTGGCCATCCTCGTCAACTCAGTAGCTGTCGCCTGGAAGGCGAAGCGGGCGGAAATCAGCCTTTTCTCCACGCCGGGCCGGCGGTTCGTCCTTGGCCTGCTGCCTCCCCTGTTCTCCGGCGCCGTGCTGACGGCGGTGCTGCTGGTCACCGGCACCATGACCGTAATCCCTGGAGTGTGGCTGCTGCTCTATGGCACCGCGGTGGTGACCGGCGGCGCCTTCTCGGTGCGCACGGTGCCGGTGATGGGCCTCGCCTTCATGGCCCTGGGCGTGGTGGCGCTGATAGCACCGCCCGGCTGGGGAGACGCCCTGCTGGCGGCTGGATTCGGCGGCCTGCACCTGGTGTTCGGCGCCCTGATCGCCTGGAGGCACGGTGGCTAGGGCACTCAAGCACGAGGACGGCGCCGGAGCCGGGGAGACGGAAATGATCGTCGCCGGTCCTGCTCCCCAGACGGCCCTGGATCTCGACCGCCTGATCCACGAGCGGATGCGGCTCGGCATCGTCAGCGCCCTGGCGGTGAACGATCACCTGAGCTTCAACGACCTCAAGAAGCTGCTCAAGACGACGGACGGCAACCTCAGCGTCCACGCCCGCAAGCTGGAGGAGGCCGGCTACGTCTCTTGCGAGAAGTACTTCGAGGGGCGCATGCCGAAGACGGAGTACCGGCTGACCCACCCTGGCCGCAGCGCCCTGGAGCGCTATCTCGAACGCATGGAAGCGATCATCCACGCCACCCGGGAAGGATGACGTGCGACTTTTTCAGACGCATTTTCGCGCGCACGCGCTTTGCAGGGCAAAGTAATTTACGGAGGGGACGCTTACGTGAAGACCATCCGGGTTGTCGCTTTCCTGGGCCTGGGGCTCGCCCTGCTGGGCGCCGCGGGAGTATGGCTCCTCAGGGTGCTGCCAAGAGCCCGGCCGCGCACTCCCCTGGCGGTGGCGGCGGCCGGCGGCTCGCCGGCGGAGCTGAAGCGCGAGCTGGAGCTCCATCCCGGCGTCTTGGGCAGCGAAGGTTTCGGAGCCCTGATCTGGGCGTCGCGCAGCGGGCGGACCGAAGCGATTGCGGAGCTGGCGCACGCCGGAGTCGATCCCAATCAGCAGGACTCGGGTCCCAACGGCTGGCCGCCGCTGATGCATGCCATCCACAAGAATCAGCTCGGGAGCGTGCGCGCCCTCCTCTCCGCCGGAGCCGAGCCGGACCTCGCGGCCCCGAACGGTCTCACTCCCCTCATGCTGGCGGCAGCCCAGGGCGAGGGGGAGATCGTGGAGGAGCTGCTGGCCTCGGGAGCCGACCCGCGGCTGAAGCAGCCCGGCGGGGAAACAGCGCTCACTCACGCCGTCGTCGCGGCGGACGCCCGGTGCGTCAAGGCGCTGCTGCACAGGGCGCCGGACCTTCGGCTCGGCGACACCTGGGAGGACTGGCTGGCGCCCAAAGTCGCCCGGCTGCGCGGGCGTACGGAAGTGATTGCCCTGCTCAAGGATCCCAGAAGCGCACGGACGGCCGGGAACGCCGGCACGGTGCAGCGATGAGCGCGACCCTGCGTCTCGCTCCTCCCGCTCCGGTCCCCGGCGAGCCCGCTGGCGCCGGCCTGCACGTGGCCATCATCATGGACGGCAACGGCCGCTGGGCCGTCTCCCGCGGCTGGCCGCGGTCGGCGGGGCACACGGCGGGCGTCGAAGCCGTCCGCCGAGTGGTCGAAGCCGCGGGCGATCTGGGAATCGGCACGCTGACTCTCTTCGCCTTCTCCTCCGACAACTGGCGCCGGCCCGACGCCGAGGTGCGCGCCCTGATGCGCCTCTTCCGCAGCTACCTGATGGCGGAGGCGGCCAAGTGCGCGAAGAACGGTATCCGCATCGCCGTCATCGGCCGGCGGGACCGGCTCTCGCCTGGGCTGGTGCGGGTCGTGGAGCACGCCGAGGCGGTGACCGCGGCCTCGGATCGCTTCCTGCTGCGCATCGCCGTCGACTACTCGGCGCGCGACGCCATCCTCCGCGCCGCCGAGCGCTGCCAATCTCAAAGAACCGACGAAGAGCTCTCCCGCGAAGCCTTTTCGCGCCTGCTCGCCGATCCGCCCCACGACGGCCGGCCGGTGCCCGACGTCGATCTGCTGATCCGCACCGGAGGTGAGAAACGCCTTTCGGACTTCCTGCTATGGGAGTGCGCCTACGCCGAGCTGGTCTTCACCGACCGCATGTGGCCCGACTTCGACAAAGCCGATCTCGCCGAAGCTGTCCGCGAGCTCCACCGCCGGGAGCGGCGCTTCGGGGGAGTGCCCGGGCCGGTCGCCGTGGAGGCGGTTGCCCGTTGAAGATGAGGCGGCGTCCGCGCCCCCACCCAAGACCCTCACTCCCCCAACCCCTCTCTCCCAGCCTCCCCCCCGCCTGACGGGAGAGAGGGGAGCCGGAAGGCCAAAGAAGGCAGAGCTGCTCTTGGCTGTTCTCCCTCTTCTCCCGGTCGGAGGGAGGGCGATGGGAGAAGAGGGCCGGGGTGATGAGGGGTCTTGGCTGTTCTCCCTCTTCTCCCGTCAGGCGGGGGGGAGGCTGGGAGAAGAGGGCCGGGGTGATGAGGGTCTTCCGCCGGCTCGAAAACAATCCAACTGGTGGAACTGCTCCCCCCTACTCCTCCCCCCGCCGAATCGTCATCACCGGGCACGGCGCCTGCTGCACCACTCTCTCAGCCGTGCTGCCCAGGAAAAGGTGGCGCAGGCCGGTGTGGCCGCGGGTGCCCATGGCGATGAGATCCGCGCCACGTGTCTGAGCTTCCTCGGCGATGACGTGGGCGGGGTCGCCCTCGCGGGCCACGGTCTCGACCGTCAGCCCATCCCGCTTGAGAGCCTCCGACATCTCGAAAAGCCGCCGCTCGGCTTCGAGGCCGGCGTCCTCTAGATAGGAGATGGACGTGGGGATCGGTCCATACGCCGTGTATTCGATCGGCAGGTTGTAGGCGTGGAGGAGGATCAGCCGGGCATCCTGCTCCAGGAAGGAAAGAAGATGATGGGCGGTCGTCACCGCCAGCTCGGCGTCCTGAGAGAAGTCCGTGGGCACCAGGATGGTGCGGATCGGGCGGTGGCCCCCGGCGTCCGCGGGGTGCACCGTCAGCACCGGGCAGCGAGCGCCGTGCACCACCCGCTCGGCCGTGCTCCCCAGCAGCAGATGCCGCAAGCCCGTGAGGCCCCGGGTGCCGATGACGATCGCCCGCGCCGTCAACGCGTCGGCTCGCTGCACGATCACCTGCGACGGCGTACCGACGTCGAGGAACGTCGTGACTTCAACTCCCTTGCCTGCGAGCGCCGCCACCGTCTCGGCCAACCGTGTCTCGGCCGCTTTGCGCAGCTCCTCCGAAAAATCCAGGCTCGTCGGAGGGAGGTATCCCGGCAGGGCCGGCGGAATGGTGACGGCGTGAACCAGCTCGAGACTCGCCCCCTGCTGGCGGGCGAGCTCGACCGCCCAGTCGAGGGCCGAGTTGGCGGTCTCGGAAAAATCGGTCGCGGCGAGGATCACCGCCGGACTGGCAGGCACCTGGGAAGCGGAAGAGTTCGGGGCGGCCATGGTCGGATCTCCTTTGTGGACATCCGAAGTCTACAGCCTCCCCGCTCCGCCGGCCCCTGCGCCGTCGGGCGGGGAGTTACCCCGCTTTTGACCGGTCTTCAGTGGCCGAGGATCTCGATTCCGCCGTTGGTGGTGCGGATCTTCAATTGCCCGCCGCCGCCGTTGATGTCGCCCTTGAGGGAATGTTTGCCGGGCTTGCCGCCCGCGACCTCGAAGTCGCTTTTGACGTGGCCGTTGGTGGTCGCCGCGTCGACCGACAGGCGCGCGTCGTGCGGCAGACGGACGTGGACGCCGCCGTTGGTGGACTCGAAACGCAGGTCGCTGCCGGCAGGGAGGGAGGTCAGCTCGATGTTGACGGAGCCGTTGGTGGTCTCCGCCTTCACCGCTCCGGCGACGCGCATGGCGTTGATGCCGCCGTTGGTGGAGCCGGCGTTCACGTCGCCCGTCACGTCCTGGACGTCGACCGCGCCGTTGGTCGTCTCCAAGCGCACTTTGCCATGGGTGCCGGCCAGCGAAACGCCGCCGTTGACGCTCTCGGCATCCACCGCGGCCTGGCGCGGCACGTGGAGCCGGTAGTTGACGTGGTAATTGATGCTGTTGCCGAACATCGCGTCCCAAAACCCGTTGGCTCCCTGCTTGGGAGTGTGGGTCTCGATGCGCAGGCCGCCGCCTTCGGGAGTGACGTCGATCCGCACCTGATCCATGAACTTGCGGGCAGCGGCGTCGGTGCCGGCCTTCACTTCCTTGTCGGCCTCGATCCGCACCTCGTCGCGGTCCCAGGCCTCCAGCTTGACGGAGCCGTTGACGTTGCGCAGCGTGAGCTGGGAACCGGCCTTGAGGGGGACGGTCTTGTCGAAATGATCCTTCAGCGTCGCCGCCTGGACGGTCGAGGCGAGGAAAAGAAGCCCGCAGAGGACCGGGAAGATCCTTCGGATAGAACGGTAGGACATGGAAAATCCTCCTTGTCGACGAGGTTGACGAGATTGCAAGCCAGAGCGGCACGCAGATGTGCACGCCGCCTTCACTCTCCCTACGATCCAGCGGGACAAACGTTTCAAACCCTCATCACCCCGGCCCTCTTCTCCCGCCCCCTCCCAACCCCCCACACCGGGAGAAGAGGGAGACAAGCAAGAAGACGACTCCCACTGACGACAGATGGGCCAAGCGATCTGACGGAGTAGAATCAGTCCGTGGCGGGAAAACCCATCACCGACGACTTGGAATTATTGCTGGCCGTGCTGCCGCCGCCGCTCCAGAAGGCCCTGGAGGGGCCGGCGCAGAGGGAATCGCTGATGGAGCTGGTGCTCGATCTCGGCCGGCTGCCGGAGGCCCGCTACCCGGACCGCGGCGATGTCCTCGCCGAGACCACCGTCACCGCCGAGGACATCGCCTACGTGGTGGGCCGCGTCGGCCGTTTCGGCAAGGACAACCGGGCGGGCATCGAACGCACCCTTCACCGCATCTCGGCCATTCGCAACCGGGTGGGCGACGCCGTCGGCCTCACCTGCCGGGTCGGACGGGCGGTGTTCGGCACCGTCGACATCCTCCGCGACGTCATCGAGGAGGGGCAGTCCATCCTCCTCCTGGGCCGGCCCGGCGTGGGCAAGACCACCCTGCTGCGCGAGGCGGCCCGGGTGCTCGCCGACGAGCTCAACAAGCGGGTGATCGTGGTCGATACCTCGAACGAGATCGCCGGCGACGGCGACGTTCCCCATCCGGGCATCGGCCGCGCCCGGCGCATGCAGGTCCCTTCCCCCGACGAGCAGCACGCGGTGATGATCGAGGCGGTGGAGAACCACATGCCCCAAGTCATCGTCATCGACGAGATCGGCACCGCCGCCGAGGCCCTGGCAGCCCGCACCATCGCCGAGCGCGGCGTGCAGCTCATCGCCACCGCCCACGGCAACACCCTCGAAAACCTGCTCCAGAATCCCACCCTGTCGGACCTGGTGGGCGGCATCCACGCCGTGACCCTTTCGGACGACGAGGCGAGGCGGCGAGGGACCCAGAAGACGGTGCTGGAACGGAAAGCGCCGCCGACCTTCGACGTGCTGGTGGAGATCCAGGATCAGGACCGTCTCGCGGTACACCGCGACGTCGCCGAGGTGGTGGACCGCTTCCTGCGCGACATCCCGGCCCGCCCCGAGCTGCGCACCCGGACCGCGGGCGGCGGCGTCGAGATCCAGCAGGCCGAGCGCTCCCGCTCCGAGAAGAGCCCCGAAAGAACGGAGGACGACGAGGCGCCGGCCTTCGTGCCACCGCGCCTCTCCCGCGGCCGGACGGTGCGGATCTTCCCCTACGCTGTGAGCAAGTCGAAGCTGGAACGCGCGCTGCGCAAATTTCGGGTGCCTGGCTACTTGGTAGAGGACCTGGACGACGCGGACATGGTGGTGACCCTCAAGGCTCAGGAGCGGCGCCAACCCCGCCGGCTGCGCGACGCCCAGGCCCGAGGCATCCCTTTCTACATCGTGCGCAGCAACACCATCGTGCAGATGGAAAACTTCCTCCGCGCCGCCTTCGGCGTCGACGACCACCCGAGCCTGGACGAGGCCGCCGTGCGCGAGGTCGAAGAAGCGGTCGACGAGGTGCTGGAGCTGGGCCGCCCCGTCGAGCTCTCCCCCCAGAACAACCACCTCCGCCGCCTCCAGCACGAGCTCGTCGGGCGCTTCGGCCTCTCCTCCGAGAGCAAGGGCCAGGAACCCTACCGGCGGGTCGTGGTGTTTCCCGAGCGGACCCAGCCGAACCTCACGCAGTAGCCGCCGGCTCGGAGCGCTCCCCCACCCAAGACCCTCATCACCCCGGCCCTCTTCTCCCGACCACCCCATCCCCCTCGCCGGGAGAAGAGGGAGAACAGCCAAGACCGCCCCAGCCGGGTACCCCTCTCCCGGGGAGGGGGATGGGGGGGTCGGGAGAGGGGCAGGGGTGAGGGTCTTGGGCGGGGGAAGCTCTCAGCAAAGTTAGCGCCTATGCTCATCCGCCCTCGCATGGCCCGCGTGTTGCAGAGTGGGGAAACGCGGGCCGGCCATCCTGGCTGGCCCCGGAAAGAGAGCCCATGCTGCGAACCGTGCCGACGCTTCTCATCCTCTTGTTCATCGCCGCTCCTCCTTGCGGGGCGGCAGTGCAGAAGCCGGCTCCGGCCCCAGCTCCCGCTCCACCAGTGCAGGCGCGACCCCAGCCCGCGCCTCAAGCTCCCGCACAGACTCCGGCCCAGGTGCCTCCCCAGACTCCGGCCGCGCCACCCCAGACGGCGACTCCGGCTCCGGCACCATCCCCAGTCCCCGCACCCGCTCCGGCATCTCCCCCGGGACCGGCGCAGGGTATCCGGGGCGTCCCCTCCCCAAAAATCCCTGGCGATGTTCAGGTCCTCCTCGACCGGGCGGGCTTCTCCCCCAGCGTGATGGACGGCCGCTGGGGATCGAACTCCGTCAAGGCCCTGTCCGCCTTTCAAGCGGCTCATGGGCTGCAGCCTACCGGCAAGGTGGACAATGCCACGTGGCAGACCCTCCAGGTCGCGGGCAACCAGGTGATCGCCCTCTACACGATCACGCCGGACGATCTGAAAGGGCCGTTCCTTCCGATCCCCGAGGAGATGGACGAGAAGGCCAAGCTTCCGGCCCTCGGTTACAGCTCCCCGCTCGAAATGCTGGCCGAGAGATTTCACTCCACCGAGACCTTCCTTCAGAAGCTCAACCCACGCGCCCGGTTCGACGTGGCCGGGCAGCAGCTCAGAGTGCCCAACGTCCGTCAGGTGGGACCGCCGGTGAAGGGCCAGGCCCCCGACGGTACGCGGGTCGTGGTCTCGAAAAGCGCCAGCACGCTCACCGTTCAGGGACCCAACGGCGTCCTCTTTTTCGCTCCCGTCTCCGCCGGAAGCGAGCACGATCCGCTCCCCCTCGGCGAGTGGAAGGTCAAAGGCATCGCCCTCAATCCGTCCTTCAATTACAACCCCGCCCTGTTTTGGGACTCGGATGGCACCCAGGTCAAGGCAAAGATACCCGCCGGCCCCAGAGATCCAGTGGGCGTGGTCTGGATCGACCTCTCCAAAGATCACTACGGCATCCACGGCACGCCGGTACCAAAAATGATCGGCAAGAGCTTCTCCCATGGCTGCGTCCGGCTCACCAACTGGGACGCTCTCACCTTGGCAGGGCTGGTAAAGCCGGGGACGCCCGTCCTCTTCCAGGAGTAGAGTTCTCACTCTCTCGACCGAAAGGGGGCGGCGCGCATGGCCAGGGACAAGAAGCCCGGGAGCTTGAAGGTTCCCCTGGCGGGCCTGGGGGGCTTCATCCTCGGCGCCGCCACGGTGCTGCTGGTCGTATATCTGTACGGTCAGCTCAGCGGCCGGCCCCAGGTGCCGCGTACGATCTCGCCACCGCCGCCCATGGCCGCGCCGACCCCGTCACCCATCGTGCCGCCGGCGCGGGAGACCGCGCCGCCGCCGATTCCAGGCTCCGAAACGACCGAGACACCGGCGCCCGAAGCTCCGGCAACCGAGAGTTCTCAAGCACTTCCGCCGGTGCCGCCGCCGGCGGATCTGGCAGCGAGGGAGCTGATGGTGCCCGTCCAGGGCGTCACCCGGCAGGCGCTCCAGGATACCTTCAAGGACTCCCGCAGCCAGGGCCGCGTCCACGACGCCATCGACATCCTGGCCCCCCGCAACACGCCGGTGCTGGCGGTCGAGGGCGGGCGAATCGTCAAGCTCTTCACCAGCGACAAGGGCGGGCTGACGGTCTACCAATTCGATCCCACCAATACCTATAGTTACTACTACGCCCACCTGGAGCGCTACGCCCCCGGCCTCGCCGAGGGCAATCAGGTGACCAAAGGCCAGGTCATCGGCTACGTCGGCACCTCCGGAAACGCCCCCCGGGACACTCCTCACCTCCACTTCGCCATTACCCTGCTGCCTCCCGAGAAGAACTGGTGGCAGGGCGTGCCGATCAATCCCTATCCGGTGCTGCGGCGGATGAGGTAGGAGAGATTCGGGACCGCCCGCCGGCAGCGGCGAGCCAATTTCCCCGACCGGCGAGTCGATTATCCCTGGCGGCGAGTCGATTATCCCTGGCGGCGAGTCGATTATCCCTGGCGGCGAATGGATTTCCCCGGGCGGCGAATGGATTTCCCCCAGCGGCGAGACGTTCGCCGCCAGCGGCGAGTCAATTATCCTTAGCGGCGAACGGATTCCCCCGAGCGGCGAACGAATTCCCCTCAGCGGCGAGTCAATTATCCCGAGCGGCGGATCGATTTCCCCGCGCGGCGAGCCAATTATCCCGAGCGGCGAACCGATTATCCCGAGCGGCAAACCGTTCGCCGCCATCGGCGGGCCTCCTCGATCCCCCGGCGGCTGAGATCCTGGAGCTCCAGGGACCGCCGCTGCCTGGGACAGTCACCCCGCCGGTTGCGGCAAGCTGCCCGGCTTCCGTGGGTCCCCTCCGCGAAGGATACGGATCTCGCCTCGCACGATCTTCATGGCGCCAAGGTATCGGCTATTCTGGTAGATACAACTCTCGCCTATTGACTTTTACCGTCAACCATGGTACATCCTTCAGCGTCAAGCAGTCAGTGGCCGGCGAGGAGGTCTCGGCGGGCCGGAAAAGAAGCAGGCTCTTTGAAAACTTGAACCGCCGGGGGGCCGGGAGTCCAACCGCCCCTACGGCCCGAGGTCCGCTCCTTCGAGACGCCGTGGGGCGATCGGGCGGACCTCCGCGACCCGTGGCCTGGCGCGGCAGGCCACGGGTGCGTTGTATTGCTGAGTGATTTCGTCGCTCAGCAGGGTGGCATTGCCGAGGATTCGGAAGCAGCGTACCTCATTGTCCGGAGATTGGCTTGCCTCCCGGAAAGTGGCCGGGAGCTTCGGGTCGGCGGTGATGTACCAGAGGAATACGTGAGTGTCGAGCAGAAGCCTCATCGGCCCTCGAACCCCTGCAGAATTTCGTCCGGCAGCGGCGAGTCGAAGTCGTCCGGAACAGTGAATTCCCCGGCGCAGAGGCCGAACGGTCGCGGACCGGGCTGGGTGGCGGGGACGGGCCGCAGCTCGGCTACCGCGCGACCGCCGCGGACCACGACAAGGTGTTCCCCGGCCTCAACCCGGTCCAACAAGGTGTTCGGGTCGAGCTGGAGTTCTTGCAAGCTTACGGTACTCATGGGGGAATTCTAACAGACCGGCCAGCCCCGAAGGGGTGACAGCATAAAGCCTGGACGCGTCAGCCCCAGGAAGAGAGGCAAGAATTCCCTCAAAGCCCCAAAGGGGCGACAGCAGACCGCCCTGCCGCAGCGTGCTGCCGTTGAAGGGGACCCCGAGCTATGATGAGCTGTGTAGTGTGCTGGCGACTACGGGTCCGATGCTTCCGACTATCTGCCTATCAAGGAGATATCAAATGATCATTGATCCGATCGTAGAACGACTCCACAAGCAGCGCGAAAAGTACATGGAGCGTTTTCAGTACGACTTCGACGCGATCATTCGCGACATCAAGTCCCGCGAAGCGACCAACTCAGAATCCTTGTTGGAGCCTCCGCCACCGGCCAAGAAGTCAACTAAGCAGTAATCTCCTCATGTTCTGGCTAATCCTGTTAGTCCCATTCCTTGTGAACGACATCGTCTGCCCCGATCCACTTCTGGATCGTGACCGGCCCGTAGCGCCTACCCAGGTGAGAGTGGTGATGGAGGCGAACGACCCCGCCCAGGATAGGACCCTTCCTTTGATCGGCGCCTCAGAGATAAACCGGCTTGCCGTGACGGTTCGTGTTCTCGGCGTCGGGAAGGGGAAGTTCCCGATCGGAGTTGGGAAGCGATTCCGATTGGCTGTTCACAGCATTGCGCTCTCTTTCGGTGGCGACAATGTTGGGGAACAATTCGATCTCTACTTAGACGACACTGCACGGCTGATAGAGAGGATCGAGCCAGCACCGGAATCAGTCGTTCGCATACGTTGTGTCATTCGAGGTCCTGTAGAAGAGACTGGCCCCGCCCTCCGCCTCACTTGGAACGGCAAGCAGCGCGTTAGGATTCATGTCGACGCCGAGCAGCACGGAGCGCCTGAATTCAAAGCCGGGAGCGACATGGTGATAGGGGTTTCTCCGGAGTGGACGGTGAGGCCAGGAGCACACTGCTGCCTCGTACTCCTGCGCCGCGTCGAGGGCGCGAAACGGGCATTTCGCTTGATGCACACCTTTTGACTGAGATCTTGTTCGGGAAGAGTGACGATGCAGAAGACCCGCCATTCGATTCGCCGCTGTTTCATCTCGGAGGTTCTCATGATCATCTGCAACAGCCTTCTCGTGTTGATGGCGTCCCTTTCCGTCGCAAACGTCGCCCTTGGCACTGAAGCTGCGAGCAGCCCAACACTCACCGCCTCTCAAGCCGCGGAAGTCTCTAAGGACGTCCGAGCCTTTGCGGCGACCGTTGCGCAAGGAGTCACCCAGAAAGGCCCGGTGGCCTGGAGAGACTACTTTGCCGACAGCGACGCCTTCTTCATGGTCGCGGAGGGGCACATGGTTTTCGCGAACAGCGACGCGGTAACTCGCGACCTGCCGAAAATCACGGCAAGCATCGTTCATCTCGAGCTTCAATGGGGAGACAGTCTGAGAGTGGATCCGCCTGACGTTGCCGACGTGCGGACAGCCGGTATCTGCGCCACCGCACTCGGCGGACATCCGACCCAAATGGGAGGCCCACCGATCCCGACTCTCACCGAGCCGCAGCAGGCTCAGGCGTTCGTCGATGCACGGATTGCCGAGGGAGCGGACTACATCAAGGTCATCTTCGACGATCTCGGTTGGGCCCTGGGCGCTGAGAAACGATTGCCGATGCTCTCCCACGAGACTCTGCAGGCAGTCATCCGAGCGGCGCATGCCCGGGGCAAGCTCGTCGTCGTGCACATCGCCTCCGAATCCAGAGCGCGCGAGGCTATCGCCGCGGGAGCAGACGGCCTGGCGCACATGTTCAACGGAGAGTCGGCCGGCAGCGATTTCGGCCGGTTCATGGCGGAGCATTCCGCGTTTGTCATTCCGACGCTTTCGACCGTCTATGCAACTTGTGGACAGTCGGAGGGTCCCGCGATTCTCGCCGACCCACGTCTTCAGCCTTACATCCGGCCCGATTGGAAAGGCGGCCTGACTCGCGCCTGGCCCCTCCAAAAGGCTTCCTGCAAGGGGACTGAGGAGGGCCTCCGCCAATTGATTCAGGCCCATGTTCCCATCCTGGCGGGGACGGATGCACCGGTCCCCGGCACTACCTACGGGGCCTCTCTGCACGGAGAGTTGGCTCTGCTCGTAAAAGCCGGACTGCGCCCGGCGCAAGCTCTCGCCGCCGCCACCTCGGCGCCGGCACGCGCCTTCCATCTCACCGACAGGGGTGGCATTCGACGCGGCTTGCGCGCCGACCTCCTCCTCGTCGAAGGAGACCCCACGCAAGACATTCTCGCGACGCGCAACGTCGTCTCGATCTGGAAACGCGGGGTTCGCGTGCAGCGCTGAGCTGGTCAGCCGGGCAGATCCCCGGGACCCTGAGCGTACTGACCATGGTCGACGGCCACATCGTGTGGGATGCCGGCGTGGTCGTCGAAGCTCCCTGATCTCAGGAACCTGGGGCGACCTTGAAAGTGTAGGTGTAGTCCGCCGCCATGGCCTGGCCGAAGCGGGGATCGGAAACCTTCGAGGCCACCACCTTCAGCCTGCACTCGGCACCGGCCGGCAGGCTCTTGGCGGGACGAAGAAGGAATCCACTACCGTCGGACAGCGGCTCGGGCGTCGCGGTGACGGCGACCGGCGTGCCGGCGGGGCACTCCAGTTGGAAGGCAGACGCAGCCAAGCCGGCAGCCCCCGATCCAGAGTCCCTGAGGGTCACGGACTCGTTGAAGTGGACGACGATGCCGCTCGTCGCCGGCACGCGGTCCTCCGGGGCGACAGGGAGGGCCGCGCTGACCGCCGGCACCTCGGATTGCCACTTCTGGGCGATCACGCGCTTCCAGCCCGATCCGTCGTCCGCGAAGACCATGGTGAAGAGGGCACGGGCGGCCTCCGTCTCGCCTTTCGGGTCTACGGTCTTCACGCTTGCCCACCCGGTGAAGACCGCGGCGCGCTCGCCGATGGGAAAAACCTCCCACCGATCCCACTTGAAGTCGAGGCTCTTGAGCGACGCGTAATACGGTCCGAGTGTCTCGCCATACTGCCGGCCGGTGATCGGATGGCCGTTGCTCACATAGACCACCCGATCCGTCTGCGGAATGAGCTTCTCGTTGCTCTTGACGTCCCGGCGAGACGCTGCCGCCGCCATCTCCTGCGCCAAGCGAAGAGCAGTGTCCGCCGGCCCCGGCTCAGCGCTCTTCGAAACCCGGCCGACGACGAGCCCTACCAGAGCCGCAACGACGATCACTAGAAAGCGTCGAAAGGGAGTGCGCATCAGAACCTCCTTGGGAAGCGGAAGGGACTGCGTGAGAAGTCGGCGGCAAGAGTAGCAGGGCACGGGGGCCATAGAGGGGGCGGGTAGATTTCCGGGCCGATCTTGCCAACAGTTGACGCCAACGCGTTCTGAGGGTAACCATGAGGGGTCCGCCAGGCCTCCTCTAGGCGGCTGAAGAGGGAGATACATTGGACATAACGCTCGAGGTTCCAGACCAGTACTTGGTAGACCATGACCCGGTCGAGCTGGCTAAGCACATCAAACTCTATGCAGCGGTGCTGATGTTCCAATCCGAAGAGCTCTCCGCGGGAGCTGCGGCCGATCTCGCCGGGGTCGACCGTTTCACCTTTGCGGAGGAGTGCAAAAAGCATGGCGTTCCATTGGTGAACTACCCTGTCGATGAGCTCCGCGCAGAGCTGGCTGCCTTACGGACTGAAGTTTGATGCTGATCGTCGCCGACACTTCGGCGCTTGTGGCACTCGCTGCATGTGATGCACTGTCGCTTCTTGATCACTTTTTCCAAGAGGTTCGTGTCCCCGCGACTGTCCTGCGGGAGTGTACAGTGCCGGGAAAGCCGGAAGCCGAGCGATTGGAGGAATATCTCCGGGAAAGAGTAATAGAGGTTGACCTCAAGGATTTCGTCATCGCAGTTGCAGGCTTGGGTCAGGGCGAGCTTGAAGCCATGGCGCTCTACAAACACCTGCATGCAGATCGCTTGCTGGTGGACGACTATCGCGCTCGTAAGGTGGCACGTTTAAACGAGATCGAGGTGGTTGGAAGCCTCGGAATCTTGCTTCGGGGAAAAGAGGGTGGGCTTGTTCCAGAGATTGGCCCCCTCCTGATTGCCGCTCAAGCGGCGGGTATCCACTACAGCGAACAACTCGTGGATGAGACATTGCGTCTTGCAGGGGAGAGGTGACAATTGTCCGACACGGCCTACCCCTCATCCCAACGGCTCCACATCCTCCCGAAGGCGCCTCAAAGCCACTGCCCGAATGCGGGGGGCCAGCGGGTAGGACTCAGTGCCGGCGTGGATCACCACCAGGTCTTCGAGGCCCAGGTCGTCCAGCGCTGAGCGCATGGAAGGGGTGACTCGCGGGCTGCTGGTCAGCTTGAGCTCGAAGCCGCGCTGACGGTTGCCGCGGCGGATCAGGAGATCGAGCTCTGCACCGCTGTGCAGCTTCCAGAAGAAGCACTCTTCAGGACGGGCGCCGAGATGAGCCGCCACCTCGCCGATGGCGAAACCCTCCCAGGAGGCCCCCACCTTGGGATGGCCGAGGAGATCGTCCCGCGACTCCAAGTCCAACAGGGTATGGAGGATGCCGCTGTCCGCGAGGTAGATCTTCGGAGATTTCACCTGCCGCTTGGCCAGGTTCTCGTACCAGGGCTCCAGCCGCTTCGCCATGAAGGTGGCGCAGAGGGTGTCCAGATAGCCGGAGACGGTCTTCTGCGAGACGCCGAAAGCGCGCGCCAACTCCGAGCCGTTCCAGATCTCCCCGTGGTAATGGGCGAGCATGGCCCAGAACCGGCGCATGGTCGTGGAGGGGAGCTGGATTCCCAACTCCGAGAGGTCGCGCTCCAGGTAGGTGCGAATGAACTGCTGCCGCCAGAGACTGCTCGCGGGCTCCGAGGCTGCGAGATAAGAGAGCGGAAAGCCGCCGCGCAGCCACAGCACGTCCGTATGCTCGGCCCCAACCTCCTCCAGGCTCAAGCCCTCGAGCTCGTGGAAGGCGATGCGGCCAGCGAGGGACTCGGAGCCCTGGCGCAATAGCTCAGGCGAGGCGCTCCCCAGCACCAGGAAGCGTGCCGGCGTCCCTTCCCGATCCGCCAGCACTCGCAACACCGGGAAGATCTCCGGCCGAAGTTGGATCTCGTCCAGGATCACCAGGCCCCGGAGGTTCTCCAGGGCGAACAGAGGATCTTCCAAGCGAAAGAGGTGGCGAGGGTTCTCCAGGTCGAAATGGGTCACCTCGCCCTCGAAGTCCGAAGCGAGGGCCTTCGCCAGAGTCGTCTTCCCCACCTGGCGGGCGCCAATCAGCCCCACGACGGGAAACTGACCGAGAAGCTCACGAATGCGCTGAAGATGGGAGGTGCGCTCGATCACAAGGAGAGTCTACCTTGAAATCTGGGAGTGGCTCTCCCAATTTTCAAGGTGGAGCCGCGATTCACTTCGCCGCACACATCTCGGCTTCGATCTCCAGGGACTTCTCCGCCGCCAGCTTCGGCGTGGCGGCGGCAAGCTGTGCTCGCTCCTGTTCCCGCTCTGAACCCGATCGCCTGGACTGTGCGAGGCTGATCAGCGCCACGCCGGAGAGGATGACGGCCGCCGCCACCAGGGTCTTGCCGCTGAGCGGCTCGCCGGCGAAAACCCATCCGAGGAGGACGGCCACGACGGGATTGACGTAGGCGTAGGTGGAGACCAAAACCGGCGGCGCCACCCCCAACAACCAGACGTAGGCGGTGAAGGCCACGATGGCGCCAAAGACGATGAGGTAGCCGAGCGCCAGCAGCGACTTCGCCGACACCGCCGCCAGAACAAATCGGGACTGCTCTCCGGTCAAGGTGGAAACGAGAAGCAGCAGGAAGCCGCCGCTCAGCATCTCCATGCCGGTCGTGGTGAGCGGCGACGAGGGAAGCGGCGCCCGCTGCCCATAGATGGAGCCCCAGGCCCAGCTCAGAGACGCCATCACCAGCGCCAAGGCGCCAAGGGCGTTGACGCTGCCCGACCCCGGCCGCACCAGCAAAATCAGCCCCAAGAAGCCCAGGACGAGACCGGCAATCACCCGCCAGTCCGGCCGCCTGCGCCCCGTGCGCAGCCAGACCAGGATCACGATCCACAAGGGTTCGGTCGAGATCAATAGCGCCGCGAGCCCGGAGTCGACGTGCTGCTCCGCCCACACTACAGCGCCATTGCCCACCATGAGGAGGAAGGCGCCGAGGATCAGCGCGGAGCGCCACTGGATCAAGGTCGGCCGCGGCGCTCCCCGTAGACGCGACCAGGCGTAGATCAGCGTCCCGGCCGTTAGATAACGGGTGGCCGCCATCAGGAACGGCGGAATCGTCTCGATGGCGAAGCGGATCGCCAGATAGGTCGAGCCCCAAATGACGTAGACGGCGCCCAGGGCGAGCGCGATCTGGAACATGGACGCCTGCCGCGCCCCGGTCGAAGTGTCATTCACGGAACACCTCCAAGGCCACGTCCACAACCTCAGGAATCTCCGGTACGACGGCCGCCTCTGGCGCGCGGAGGGGGAACAGGCTGCTCTCGCGGACGGTCTCCAGCACGACGGTCGTGCGCGTCGAGCGCACGGTGGGGATGGCGCCGATCCGCTCCCGCAGGAGCCGCCCCAGGCTCTTGGCATTCGGTACACGCACCTTGAGCACGAAGCAGTCCTCGCCGGCGATGTGGTGCACCTCCTGCACTTCCGGGATGTGACCCAGTTGCTCCGCCGTCTTCATCTCCTCCGACATGTCGCTCGACGCCACGAAGATGAAGGCCACCAGGCCAAGTCCCATCGCCTCGGGATTGATCCGGGTCTCGTACCCCTGGATCACTCCCCTGGACTCCAGGCGTCGAATGCGCTCCAGAACGGCGGACGGCGCCATCTCCACCTGCCGGGCGATCTCGGCGTTGGAGGTGCGGGCATTCTGTTGAAGGATCGTCAGAATCTTGAGGTCGGTGTCGTCGATCATTCGGCCATCTCCTCTACGAAGAGATGATACCTCAGGGAAGGGCGAACAAGCAAGGCAATTGTTCGGAGAACTGAGCCCGATTCCGAACGAGCTGCTGTAAATCGCGGATTTACCGTCAGATCGGAATGCGGCTCGCCGCTTCAGCCGTAAAAAGATCGTCCGCGGTACCCCGGCGATGGCGCAGTAGGGCGGCGTGGGCGATCATGGCGGCGTTGTCGCCGGAGTAGACGAGAGGTACGAGGCGGAGATCGACGCCGTTGCGCTCCGCCCAGGCGGGAAGCTCGCGGCGCAGCAGGCGATTGGCGGCGACGCCGCCGGAAACGGCGAGGGTGCTGATGGGCTGCCTCTGATGCAACCGGTCGAGCCGGGCGAGCACCTGGCCGACGGCGGAGGCCCGGAAGCCCGCGAGGAGATCGAGAACCTCCTGGGGCGGTTCGCCCTCGCCGTCTCCGAGGTCGATCGGGCCGAGAGTTCGTTCGAGGCGCTCGATCTCCAGGAGGGCTTGGCTTTTGAGACCCGAGTAGGAAAAGTCGAGACCCTCGAAGCGGGAGACCGGGAGCGGCCGGGCTCCGGGCGTCCCGAGCTCGGCGAGCTCATCCACCCGCGGCCCCTGGGGATAGGGGAGGCCGAGGCGCTTGCCGACCTTATCGAAGACCTCGCCCATGGCGTCGTCCCGAGTCTCTCCCAAAGTGGAGACCGCGCCGTCCTCAACCAGGAACAGCGAAGTGTGGCCGCCCGAAACCACCAGGCCGACGAAACGGGACGGGGGCGCCGAGGGGACGGCCGGGTCGCCCGGGGCGCGAAGGAAGGGCGAAAAGAGGTGCCCTTCCAGATGATGGACGGCGTGGAAGGGTCGTTTCTTCGCAAAGGCGATGGCCTTGCCGAGCGACAGGCCCACCAGTAGCGCCCCCACGAGACCGGGGCCTCGGGTGGCAGCCACGACCTCCACGTCCTGGAGCGATACTCCCGCCCGCTCCAGCGCCTCGCGGCTCACCGCCGGCCAATTGGCCAGGTGCTCGCGGGAGGCGATCTCGGGCACCACGCCGCCATACGGGCGGTGTGCGGCGAGCTGGCTGGAGACCACCGACGACAGCACCCGCCCGGCGCCGTCCACCAGGGCGCAGGCGGTGTCGTCGCAAGAGGTCTCGATGCCCAGGACGAGGGGAGAATTCATTCGGGGAGTGTAGCGACGTTCCCCCAAAAAAGACGAAACCCTGCCGAAAGGCAGGGCCTCGGAGCCGCCGATTGGGCTAGGGCGATCTAGGTGCCGCTCGCGGCAGGAGCAGCCTCGACCGGCTCGGCGTGCTTGATCTCGATCGGCTCGTAGACCGGGATCTC
>Ga0134121_10001073_pt1 | contig 26901 bp, 25 predicted proteins | sample KB301_FD_96463 | JGI IMG/M metagenome (GOLD analysis project Ga0134121, IMG submission 96463) | Terrestrial soil microbial communities without Nitrogen fertilizer from Kellogg Biological Station, Michigan, USA - KB3-0-1 | ecosystem: Environmental > Terrestrial > Soil > Unclassified ... | reverse complement strand
GGACACACCTGAGTCGGAGCGGAAGTCGAAGACCGCCAGGATGTGAGGATGGCTGAGCGCCGAAGCGGCCCGCGCCTCCTGCTCGAAACGGCGGAGACGCTCGGGATCGAAGGCGCGCTCGGGCGGCAGGATCTTGATCGCCACCTGCCGTCCCAGCCGCGGGTCCTGCGCGCGGTAGACCTCCCCCATGCCACCCGCCCCCAGCGGGGCGAGGATCTCGTAGGGACCAAGGTGGGTGCCGGGGGCAAGCATGGATTCCGAAGGTAACGTAAAATATCCTACCGCTTTTTCCAGGAGGGATCATCCGAGATGCCGTTTCTGCTCAAGCTCGTACGCCGGGGCGGTCCTGTCCTCACCGGTGAGATGCGGCCGGACGACAGGCCGCTCCAGATCGGCAGGGGGACGAGCTGCGACATCGTCCTCGCGGATCTCGCCGTCTCGCGCCGGCACGCGCGCATCCAGTGGCAGGGCGCGGAGTTGGTGCTGAAGGATCTCGGCTCTTCGGGAGGAACGTTCGTCAACAGCGCGCGCATCGACCGCTGCATTCTCCGGCTGGGAGACGTCGTCCGCTTCGGACCCAAGACCGAGTACGAGGTGGTGAGCACGGATCTGACGAATGCGACCCTCGTCGAGGAGCCGGCTATCTGAAGGCCGCCGCCAGCCAATGGGCGACGGTGTTGCGTTTTCGGGCGGATTCGCCGATTGGGCTTACACGCTGTCGCGTTGGGGCTCCCGCAACGGAATAATCCGCTTCGCCAGCCGCAATTCCCACGGATCGTCATACCGCCCCTTCTCATACCGCCGGCCCGCCAGCCCGCGCAGCAGGGCCTTGCCCCAGGCCGGCGTCCGGTAATCCTGCACGGTGGGGAAGCGGCAGCCGAGAACGGTGGAGAAGTCCGCGATCCGCTGCCGGATTTTCGGCGTCAGCCAGGGCGCGTCCTGGTGGCAGACGTAGCGAATCCAGCGTGGTGTGGTCCACTCCTCAGGCGTGGTCGGCAAGGCCGGGCCCTCGGGACCGTACTGCTCCAGCTTCGGCAGGCGAACCGTATTCGCTGTCGCCGCCGGATCGCGCTGCGGCGTAGGGCTGTAGAAGTACAGGATGACCTCGCACTCGGGATGCACAGCCTTCAATCCCTTGATCAGCTCGAAAGTCTTTTCGATTTCCCCCTCTGGGTCGTGCGGACCGCCCAGCACGAACGACAGCTCCGGCGTCACCCCATGGGCGCGGCAGAGGCGGACGGCCTCGAAGGTGTGCGAGACGCGGCTGCCCTTCTTCATCGACCGCAACACGTCATCGCTCGCCGTCTCGGCGCCGATGTAGGCCATCTTCAGGCGGCTGCGGCGGATCAGATCCCAGGTGGCGGGGCTGAACTCGGCCAGCGTGTCCGCCCGGGCATAGCACCACCAGGGCATGGCGAGGCGGGCCAGCACCTCCAGAACGGGGATGCTCGTCTCCTCGCGATCGAAGAAATTGTTGTCGTAGAACTGCGCCGCCGTGGCTCCCCAGCGGTCCCGCAACGTAGTGAGCGCGGCTTCGAGGCGGGCCGGAGCGTCCAGGCGAGTCGTGCCGTTGAACATCGAGACGACGCCACAGAACGTGCAGTGATAGCGGCAGCCGATGGCGGCCTGGTGGACGGCGGTGCGCGTTCCCATGAAGCTCGGGTGCAGATAGCGGTCCATGTCTGCGGCCACACGCTCGTAGGGAAGGGGAGGGAAGCGATCCGCCGGCTGGAACGGGCGGTCGGGGTTGTGGCGCACCTCGCCGCGGTCCTTCCAGGTGATGCCGGCGATCCCGGCGACGGCGGAACCCTCGTCCGGCACGGCGGCCACCAGATCCAGCAACGTCATCTCTCCCTGGCCGCGCACCACATAATCCACATATGGGGCATTGATCGCCGCCTCGGGATAAAGAGTCGGGAAGTATCCGCCCCACGCGATCGGGACCTCCGGATGGGCCTCCCGCGCCGCCCGCGAGATCTCGATGGCGGGCGCCACCTGCGGCCCGGGCATGACGGTGATTCCCAGCAGGTCGTACCCTCCCGCCGCGAGCTCGCGCAGCACGGTCCTCCGGGCGTCGGGATCGACGTTGCCGTCGACGATCCGGTAGTCGTGCCGGGCCTCCAGCGCGGCGCCCAGGGCGAGGAGCGAAAGCGGCATGCGCACCGCCTTGAGCGGGCACATCCGGGGATTGACCAGCAGGACCTTGCGCCTCACGCCGCCATCCTCCGTACCGCGTGGACGGTGACGATCTCATTGGCGAAGTCCTGCTGGACCGCCGTCTCGATCACGAACCCGCCGTCGCGTAACCGGGCGAGCAGCGCGTCCCCGTCGCCATCGGTCGACAGGCAGAGCAGAGCGGTGCCGCTCGGAGTCAACGCCTCGGGAAGGCCGGCGGCGAAGCGTTCCAGCACGTCGGTGCCGCGCCAGGCCCGGTCGAGATCGCCCGCCGGCTCGCCGCGAAAGAACGGGGGATTGAACAGCACGAGGTCGAATCGCTCGCCGGCCACCGGAGAGAAGAGATCGCCCTGCCGCACGTCGATCCTCTCTTCCAGACGTTGGAGAAGGGCGTTGATGCGGGCGCACCGCACCGCCTCGGGATTGACGTCCACCGCCACGGCTCGAAATCCACGCCGAGCGGCGAACACGGAGCCGACTCCACTGCCCGTTCCCACGTCAAGGACCCGGACGTCCTCAGGAGGTCCGGAAGGAGTCCACGACGTCACGGCGCGAGCCAGCAGCGTGCCCGTGCGGTAGACCGCCGGATTGAAGACCTCGGGAAGCACTACGAGAGCTACGCCGTCGATCTCCTCGAGCGAGACGCGGCCCAGGCGTCGGCGCAGGATGGGTCGCCAGAGGGCGTAGCCCAGCGAGGAGACCAGACGGGTTGCCGTGTTCATGAGGGCACCGCTCTCACCGCGCGCCGCCGGCGTGGTTGACGTGTTGAAAGCTCTGCCATATCAAGGATTTAGCCGGAGTCGTTCCTCCGAGGAATGTAGTGAAATTCCTTTCCCCGGTCAAGGAGCGGCGTCCCGGATCACCCTCGGTACGACGCGGACAGCACTTGCGGGCTGCCCGCGTTCCTGGGCCTCACCTATTAGTAGTCGGCGGTGGTTGTTTCGTGGCAGTCTTCAGCCCAGTTAGACTCCCGAACCGTCGCAATATGGAACTCCCGCATACGCGGTCTTCGTGGCGGGACCGTGGCCACCGGAGGGGGTGCCCTTGAAGCCGGCAGCGAAGTTGGAGGTGCCGGGCAGCATCAGATCCAACACGCCATCGGCGTCGCTGTCGATGTTGACAAAGCTGTCGAAAGAGGCTCGTTTGCCCGGGATGTCGGTCCAGACGCTGAGCGGCTTGGCCGGGAACCGGATGCTCTTCACCGCTTCGAGAGGCGCTCCGCCACCCACCGGGGTGAAGGTGAGCTTGATGTTGAGCGACAGCGGAGCGTAGAAGCTGCCACCGTTTTCATTCTCCCGCACGATGACCATCAATTCCCGCTCTTCCGCTCGCTTGCTCCGGCTGAGGATCATCAGGTGATGCGTCCACGGCAATTGTGTCAGCAGTGCTAACACTTTTTCCTGCTCCTTGTAGACCTCGAAGTACTGCCGCATCCGGAAGAGGTTTCGCCGGGTGAATCCTCTGAGGTTCGGGTGGCGCCGCTGGATGTAGCGAGCCAGGGAGTCGACCACGCCTTCGCCCCATGCCGCTGTTTCGAGCTTGCGGGCAATGTACTCGCCAATCCGCCAGTAGAGGTCGATTAGGGCAGCGTTGACGGCCGCCAGAGCTTACCCGCGGGCGGCCTGGATCATCTCCACGACCTCGGCGAAGGCGTGCTCGAATAGCTGAAATCGACGGCACCGGTGGTTGGAGGCGACGATGAAGGGAAGAGAGGGAATGGCGGCCACTGCGCGAGAAGCGCCCGTAGCAGGGTGGTCACCCACCGGTTGCCTTGCGGGGTCCGTTGCCCTACAATACGCCTCCGCTTGCGTAGACCGCCTGGGTCTCCGTTCAGCCGACGTAGCTCAGGGGTAGAGCAGCTGATTCGTAATCAGCAGGTCGTCGGTTCAAATCCGACCGTCGGCTCCATTCGTAAGTCCCTGTAAAAAAAGCACTTCCGCCGCGGCGCCCATAATAAGGCTCCGGAGCCAGTGGCCTCGGCTCCTTCGAGCATCGAGACGTGGCTCCCCTCAACAGACCTGCTGATTACGAATCATAGGCCCTGCGGGGGGTAGCTCGGCAGAGCGGCGACCGCCTCACGGGCGCGTTCGAAGAGGCGGTCGGGGGCGCATTACAGATCCTTGGGTTCGCGTCGTGCGACCCGAGGGTCGAATCATGCGCGAGCGCTCTTTTGTGTTGCACGGAGCGGGTCGAGCGGCCGGCGAACGGTACTTTGTGCTGCAAAAGCACCGCTCCGTGTCTCATCAGGACTCCGCCCGCTCCCGCTCCATTCCCCGCTCCACCGCCTCGATAAGGTAGGGACGCAACCGCTCCGGGGTGACGACGTGGTGGTGGGAGCCCACCGCGCGGGCCCTCTCGACGCTGTGGACCTGGTCGAGCTCCGCGGCCGCCTCGTGCTTCTTTTCGGAGCGCTCCCGGGCGAAGATCACGGCCGCGGCCTCCGCTCCTTCGAGCATCGAGACGTGGCTCCCCTCGCCCCCACGCAAAAGAGAGCCGGGTGTCCCTTCGGACCGGGGTAGTGGAATGCAGGGCCGGATCACCACTCGCTCCAAGTCAATCTGAACCTCTTTGACCAAAAGGCGGACAACGCGTTGTCGCTCCTGAGTCGAGGAGCTTGAAGTGGCTTCGCGCAGACGACCAAGGAAGTTATCGAGATTTTCAGCCAGCTTAAGATTAGTCTCCTGCCGCGAGCCTTGAACGGTGCTGGAAGATCTACGAGCGGCTGGAGGATTGGCCAGCAGTGGCGCGCACCCTCAGCCAGGCGTCGAACGTTTTGGCCGAGACGAACCCCGGCGAAGTGGCCGGTCCTACTGTCGAGAATCTAGACAAAAAGAGCTAGACAGTCCTCTTCTTCCCGTCTACTCCATCCCTCGCCGCCGCGCCTGTGGGAGCTGTGGGTAATCCCGGGGAAAGGACGAGCGCCCGGGATTTATCAAGGATGTGGGAAGGTTCGGGGGACGGGTGGCTGGCCGGCCGGCCCGGAGCTTCCGGCCGTCCCTGGAAGGAGGCACGACTCCGCCGGGGCGGCAGGCGTCTAACCGAGCCTCATGAGCAGAACATACTGACGTCGGAGCTGTTGATACATGCGGACGCGCAAAGCATGGAGGTGCACCGGCAGGGACAGGTCACCACTTTGATCGTGCCGCCGCTGCCGCAGCAGAGAGTGCCGCCTCCGATGGAGCAGCACTGCCCGATGTCCGTGACACCGCAGAGCGGTCCGGCGGCACAGTTGGTGATGCTGGTGCACTGGAACGGCGTGGCGCAGGGTTGAACGGCGGCGTTGACGGCCTTGGACATCTCGAAGCCGGCTGCAAAGGCCGCAGCCGCGGCTTGCTCCGGTGAGAGCCCGGCCAGGTTCGGCAACCTGCAGCCACCGGCAGCGTTTCCCTCCGCCCAGGCCAGGCCGGCCGTAAAGAGCAGGATCGCGGCGACAACGAACGTTCGCTTCATGGCAGTCTCCTTTCGGAAGTCGAAACTATCCCTTAAAGTATACCCTCACGTGCCGAGAAGAACGTTTCGTAGACTCAAGCCCCCATGGCTGGCTTCAACGGAGGGATCGACCCGTCTAGCGGGTGATCTTGGCCATCCCCCGCTCGACCGCCTCGATGAGGTAGGGACGCAACCGCTCCGGGGCGACGACGTGGTGGATGGAGCCCATCGCGCGGGCTCTTTCGACGCTGTGGACCTGGTCGAGCTCCGCCGCGGCCTCGTGCTTCTTTTCGGAGGGCTCCCGGGCGAAGAGCACGGCCGCGGCCTCGGCGCCTTCGAGCATCGAGACGTGGCTCCCCTCGACGGCCGCCACTTCCAGGTTTCCTGCAGGGCGGCGGAGAAGACCAGGGAGGCGCCGCCGTGGTAGTGGCCGATGACGCAGACGACGATGGGACCCTTGAAGTTCACCACCGCGCGACCGATCTCGGCGCCGTACTCGAGCTGCCACTGGCGCATGGACTCCGGCGAGCCGTCGAAGCCCGTCAGGTTGGCGAGGACGACCAGCGGCCGGTTGCCGCTCGCCGCGTTGATCGCCCGTGCCACTTTTTTCGCGGCCAGGGGAAAGAGGGTACCGCCCCTCCAGTGGTCGGGGCCGTAGACCGGCGCCCATCCCAGGCGGGGCAGGGGCCTGGACTCGAATCCCAGGAGCGCGACCGGCTGGCCACCGAGGTGCGCGTCCCACACCACGGCGATCTCGGCCTCGCGCATGCCATACCAGCGCTCCAGCGGCTCGTGGTCCTGATCGGTCACGGCGGCCATGACACGGCGGATGTCGAACGGCTTCTTCCGTCCAGGATTGGCGATCTCTGAAAAAACGTCGCCCACGGTCGGGAGGTCACCCTCGGCATCGTGGGGAAACTCGCGGATGTCCCGATTCCGAGGATCGCTGGTGGACGCGGCACGGGGGAAGCGCTCGCCGGGAGCCGTGTAGGCGTGTTCGTAGTGGCGCAGCAGGATGCGGCAGGCCTCAGCGAGGTCCCGGGCGCTGTACTGCGCCTGGCCGTTGGGCCCCATGATGCGCTCGTAGCCGCCGATGCCCTGGTTGTCCTCGGCCGAGACGCCGCCCGAGGAGTCGAGGGCCTGCTTGCCGCTCGATACCATGGCCCCCTCAGGGGTCATGATGACGATCCCCCGCGTGTGCATGAGCATCGCGGCCTCGGCGTTCCAATACGGCTGCGGGCCGGCGTTGATCCCCATCACCACGATGTTGATCTCCTGCCCCGCCTGCGTGAGCTCGACGAGCCGGCGCAGCACCCTGGCCGTCCAGTCCATGACCTCGGTGCCACTGTCCACGGCGATGCGGGCGCCCGCCGAGAGAGCGAACCACTCCAGGGGCACTCCCAGGGTCTGAGCCAGATCGAGAGCGGCGAGGATGCGCCGGCACTCGGGCTCGGCCAGGGTGCCCATGCCGCGGCTGGGATCGCTCACCAGGATCACCCGCGCCATCCCCTCGGGATAGCGCTCGGTTTCGTTGCGCACGACGCCCACGACGACGTTGGCCTGGTTGCCGCCGTAGGGACGGGAGACGGGCCGCAGCACGCCCGCGTCGTCGAGATCATGTTCCTCGAAGCTGCCGGCCGGCAGATCGGCCTGGGTTTCACGGTGCGGGGGGGCCAGCAGCTTCACCACCTCGTAAGGGTGGGGGAGGCCCCGCCGCCGCAGGTCCACCACTTTCTGCGCGTACTCCCGCAGTGTCTTGAGCGGCACCTCCTTGGGCTTGCGGAAGCGCAGCACCATGCCCCTCTCGCTGGGATTGGAGATCTCCAGCACCCAGTCCCGCAGCTCGCCTCCCTGCGGATCGGGGATGCGGCAGCGCACCACCACTTTTTCGAGCCCCAGGCCCTCGCCGAGGGGCGACAGCCGGTGGACGAGGGCGTCGAGCTCGTCCGGCCGCAGATCGACCGGCGGCCAGGCGTAAAGCAGGACCCGGTTCCACTGCAACCGCTCGGAGGGGGCGCGGCGGGCCTGGAAGCGGCGGATGCCCGCCAGCGCCTCCATCAGCATGTGCTCGAGCTGGGGGAGCTGCACGACCCGGCCGGCGGCGTTCAGCACCGGCGTCAGGTCGCGCACCTCGGCGATGGCGAACAGCCGCTCGTCCCGTGGGTTCTCGTGCGCCACGCCATGGAAGAAAAAAACTTCCTCGGAGGAGGGGAGCCGCTCCAGTTGGAAGTTCCGCAGGCGCCAGAGCTGGAGGCGCAGGGCCATCATGGGATGGATGCCGCGGTAGACCCGCTCTTCACGGAAGGCGCCGTCCGCCCCCGCTTCATCGTCGCCGCGGCGGAAGGTGAAGTTGCGGATACCGTCCGGCGAGGAGGCGGTCACGGCCACGCGCCGCAGATCCTGGGGATAGTCCCCTTCCGCCAGCCGCGCGGCGATCTCCGCGGCGGCGTCGTCCTCGTTCGCCTGCGGGCCGGGGCTCCAGAAGTAGAGGTCGGCCACGATCTCCGACCCCGGCGCCGCCTTCCCGGCGAGGGCGCGCACCGCCGCCAGGCTGGGAGCCAGGCCCTCAGGCCCAGCGTGGGAGGCGATGAGGTGGACGTGGGAGCCCTGATAGTCGTAGCCGGCGATGGCGAAGTCCTGGCCGTCCATGCCTGTGGCGTTGACGTTCTGGAGCTCGCGGATGCGATAGAAGCGGCGCACCATGATCTCCAGCAGGGCCTGCCGGAACGACGGGCCGGCGCTCGCGAACCGCTGGGAGAGAATGCGGTGGAGGGGCTGGGTGCAATCGACCAGGGCGCGGACGCGCAGGGCCCGCTCCTCCGGGCCGGAGTCCTGGGCCAGCAGGGCGAGGTCAGCCTCGGCCGCCGCGTAGGCGCGCTCGCGGGCGGCGAGCAGCACGGGCCGGTCGAAGAGCCGGTAGCGCACCTCGCGAGCGAGGTCGTGTACCGCCGGCGAGGTTCCCTGCGTCTCGGAGATCATGCGCTCCAGCAGGGCGCGAAAATCGTTGCCGCCATTCGCGCCGGGGGGATCCCCGCGCTCCAGGCTGCGTTCCAGGAGGGCCAGCACGGCCGGCACCTGCTGCGGCAACCTCTGATGCGAGATGGCGATGCGGAAAAGACTTTCCTCCAGGTCCGGCGAGCGCTCGAGGCTGCCCACGCCATAGTGAGCGAGGGCGTGGCGGAGCTTGCCGAGGAACGCCGGGGGCAGGCCCGTTTCCCAGGAGTCGAGATCCCGCAGGTAGGTGAAGAGGTACTCCTCGGCGCTGTGGCGACCTTCGTCCGCCTCTCCGGCGGCCGGCTGGCGGCGGAAGAGGGCGGCGACGTCCACGAAGGCGCGGAGGATCTCGCGTTCGAGCGGGAAGTCGCCCGCGGCGCCGGCCGGCCCGGTGAGCCGCCTATGCACCGCGTGGGGCACGACGTCGTAGCCCAGCAGCAGCCGGCGAGCCTCCTCCAGGGGCACCGCCTGGGGAGCGGCCTCCAGCCCGTCGAAGCGGACCCGGCGCTCGCCCGTCTCTGCGCGATCTCCAGGATCGCCCTGCTCCGCCGCAGCCTCTCCGGTCTGCTCGATCCGGTGGGGAATGCCGTTGACTTCCACGAGCTTCCGGCTCCCCTGCGGCGCCAGGGAGACCCGCCAGCTCTTCTCACCGGAGGCGAGGGACCGCCCGGTGCGCCCGGCGAGCCCGGCGCGCACGTCCAGGGCCCGGCCGTCCACCTCGACGCGGAAGAGGCCGTGGCTCAGGCAGGCGACGCGCAGGAAATAGGCGTGGCCGCGGTGGCGAAGCCCGACGCCGTGGCCGACCTCGCGCGGCACCTCGGGCCGGCCGCGGGCCGCCGATTCGTAAAAGCGGGCTCGGGCGGCGGCCGACTCCTCCTCGTAGGCGGCGATGGCGACGGCGAGCAGGGCCACCTCGGCGCCCCGGCGGGGGAGGTGCTCGCCGGAGGCCACCAGCCGGTCCAGCCACCCCGTCTCGGCGTCCTGACCCGCCGATTGACCCGCCAATTGTCCCGATTGACCCGCCAATTCGGGGCGGTCGAGAACCTCGGTCAGGAACGCCTTGTCGGTGGTGCCGCCGCTCACCACGGCGGCGGTGGCGGCGACGCCGAGTTGCAAACGGCCGAGGGCCTCCGCCCGGTTGCGCCCATGGGTGGTGACGCGGGCGATCACGAAGCCGGGAGCGGAAGGGACGCTCCCTTCCTCCACGAAGGGATCGGCGCGCAGGCCCGCCCCGGCCGGGAGGCGCAGCGATTCGACGATCCCCGGGCGCGGAGCGAAGCCGTCCTCCGGGTCGAGCGCCGAGAGGGCGGCCTGCATGGCAACGCCTCGGGGCTCGGGAGCCTCGCCGTCCAGCGTGCCGCCGCGGGAGAGATGGGCCACCAGGGCCGGAAGATCGAGCTCGTTGAGCGATTCGAGCACGGCGACGGTCTCCGGCAGGCCGGCCGCGGTGCCGGAGAAGCGATGCTCGCCCTTCGTCGGATCGGCGAGAAAGGACACGGTGAAGGCCCCGGCCTTGCCTTTGGCTCCCGCGAAACGGACGGCCGCCTCGCGCACCGACCGCGCCAGCTCCGCCGAAAGGCCCGGCACGGGAGCCTCGGCCAGCACCGTGCGGTCGAGATGCCGCACGGTGACGTCGATCACCCCCAGCGCCCACGTCGTGCCCCGGCGGTCCACCAGCACCGGAGCCTCCAGGCGTCGGATTTCGGGGTTGGAGGGATCGAGGCCGCTCACAGCGGGAGCCCCTTGAGATTTGGGAAGGCGATCGGAGGCGGGGTCAGGCATCCGTGCAGGATAACCCGTTCTGGGCTGCAATCAGGGCATGGCGGCGGTCCGTACGGGATCCTCCGTCTACGTCGTGCGCCCCGTATGCCAGGCGATCTTCGCGAAGAGGATGTCGGGATCGATCGGCTTGCCGACGAAATCCGTGAAGCCCGCGGCTTCGAGCTCGTGCCGCTGGCCGATGCGAACCGACGCGGAGGTGGCGAAGATGGGCAGGCTGGCGAAGCGTTCCTCCGGCAGAGAGCGAATCTCTCTCGTGGCGCCGTCGCCCTCCAGCTCCGGCATCCGCAGATCCATCAGCACGAGGTCGTAGTCGCCGTCCCGAACCCGCTCGACGGCGAGCCGGCCGTTCTTCACCACGTCGACCTCAACGTCCCAACTGCGCAGAAAGCTGCTCAGGACGAAGAGGTTGACGTCGTCGTCGTCCGCCAGCAGAGCCTTCAGGCCCTTCAGGAGCGGCGGCGGGGCCGGCTCGCCGGCGGCGGCAGCCGCTTCGCCGGCCGCGACCTTCAGGCACAGGCTGAAGGAGAAGGTGGTGCCGCGATCCAATTGGCTTTCCACGGCGAGCCGGCTGCCGTGGAGCTCCACCAGTTTCTTGCTGATCGCGAGCCCCAGGCCGGTGCCGCCATATTTCATGCTGACGTCGTAGCTCGCTTGAGTGAACTCGTCGAAGACGTACGGTAGGCGGTCCGGAGCGATTCCGATGCCGGTGTCGGCGACCCGGAAGTCGATCGTCACCCTGTCGAGGGCAAGCTCCTGCACCTGAAGCGTCAAGGTGACCGAGCCCTTGGCGGTGAACTTGAGGGCATTGCCCAGCAGGTTGGTGAGCACCTGTCCGATCTTGATCGGATCGCCGAGCAGGTTGACCGGGATCTTCGGGTCCACGTTCACCGTGAAGTCCAGATTCTTTTCGTCGGCCTTGCTCTGGAGGCCGTCGGCGAGGTCCTGAATCACTTGCCGGAGATCGAGGCTCCGTTCCTCCGCAGCCATCTTGCCGGCTTCGATCTTGCTGAAGTCGAGGATGTCGTTGATCAGGCTCAGCAGGTTGCCGGAGGATGAGCGGAGGATTTTCACCAGCTTCTGCTGCCGGGGCGAAAGCTCCGTGGCGCCGAGGAGATGGGCGACTCCCATAATGGCGTTGAGCGGCGTGCGGATCTCGTGGCTGACCATCGAAATGAAATCCGCTTTGGCCTGAGCCGCCCGCTCGGCCCTTTGCCGCTCGCGGAGCAATTCGCGCTCATATTCCTTGCGGTCGGTGGCGTTGAACACCGTCGTGCGGACGATGCCGGGCTTTCCCGCCGCGTCGTGCCGGAGCACCGAGTTGATGAGCGCCGGCAAGCGCTGCCCGTTCGCGCACACGATGTCCACCGCGATTTCGCGCACCGTGCCCTGCATTTGCAGCAGCGGAGCATAGTGGGTTTCGTGATAGATCCGGCCGCCCGGAGTGAGCAGCTCCTGGAACCGCTTGCGGCCGACGAGATCCTGCCGCTCGTAGCCCGTCCAGGTCAGGAACGTCTGGTTGACCTTGACGACGATGCCGCCCGGCAGCGTCGAGAGGTAGCCGCAGGGAGCATTGTCGTAGAGATCCTCGGCGTTCTCCTCGAACAACGCCGCGGGAAGCATCTCGGCGATCTCTTCTCGTTTTTCCAAAACCGTACCGCCGGTTACAGGAACGCCTCGATGGCGGCGACCGTCTCTTCCGGAGCGCTGAGATTCGGGCAGTGGCCGGTCGCCTTCATTCGCACCAGCTCGCTGCCGGGAATCTGCCGGTGTACGTAGTCGCCCACCGACTGAGGAGCGATGACGTCGTCCGAGCACTGGAGAATCAGCGTTCGGGCCGTCACCCGAGGCAGGTCGGCGCGGTTGTCCGAGAGGAAGGTGACGCGCGCGAAATGCTTCGCGATCTCGGGATCGGTGCGGCAGAAGCTGTTGGTCAGCTCCGCGCCGAGCTCGGGGCGCTCCGGGTTGCCCATGATCACCGGCGCCATGGCGCTCGACCAGCCCAGGTAGTTGCTGTCGAGCGACTCGAGCAGGCCGTCGATGTCCTCGCGGCTGAAGCCGCCGGTGTAGTCGCCATCGTCGATGTAGCGCGGCGAGGGCCCCACGAGGACCAGCTTGTCGAACCGGTCCGGCTCCTCGATCGCCGCCAGCACTCCGATCATGGAGCTCACCGAGTGCCCGATGAAGATCGCCCGCGTCAGGTTCAACTCGCGGCAGATCTCCAGCACGTCGCTCGCGTAGCCCCGCAGCGACTCGTACCGGCCGCGGCTATAGGCGGAGATATCGGAAAGGCCTGCTCCTACGTGGTCGAAGAGGATGATCCGGTACTCGTCCGCGAAGGCCGGGGCGACGAACCGCCACATGTTCTGGTCGCAGCCGTAGCCATGGGCGAAGACCATGGCCTGCCCGCCCTCGCGGCCCGAGATCGTTACATTATTCTTCTGGATTGCGCCCATGGAGCCCATCGTAGCACTGCTCTCCGCGAGATCCGCGCTCGTTCATGGGGGCTGCTATGATGCGAGGATTGATGACTCCAGAGACGGGCCGCCGGTTTACCTTCGACGGGCTCATCGCCGGGCTGACCGGTTTTTTCCTCTATCGCAGCCTGTGGTTGCCGCTGAGCGTTCTCGACCGCTTCGGCGCCGACTTCCGCAACTATTACGACGCCGCGGTCCATCTGCTGGCCGGCCTCTCCCCGTATGAGGTCAAGGGCTTCGATTACCCGCCGCTGACCGCCCTCCTCGTTCTGCCGGTCGCCTGGCTGCCCTATCCGCAGGCGCGCGTGGCATGGTTCGGGGTCAACTGGCTGTGCCTCGCCGCCGCCGGCTTCCTGATGGCGCGGATCCTGGGCGGCGACCGCAAGGCTTGGCTGACGGTCGCCGCTTGCTGGGCCCTGTGCGGCACCGTGGCGGAGAACCTCGTCCTGGGTCAGGTCAACCCGATTCTGCTCTTCCTCGTGGTGCTGGCGTGGTGGGACGTGAGCCGTGGCCGTGGAGGAGTGGCGGCGGGAGCGATCGGCTTGGCGACTGCTCTCAAGCTGTGGCCGGGCGTGCTGCTGATCGCCCTGGCTCTGCCGCACTGGCGGCGGGCCGCCGCCGGTCTGGCCGCAGCCCTGGTTTTCGTCGCCCTCTCCTGGCTGCCCTTCCTCGCCCTGCCGCCGCCTCACTCGCCGGCCCGGGCGGACTATTGGGTGGGCACCCCGGCGCTGCTCAACTTCTCGCTGCCGGCCGTGGCGTTACGGCTGGCCGATCCGCCCACACCGGGGCAGATCCTCCCCTTGAGCTGGCGCAACGGCAACGATCCCCTGGCCTTCAAGCTGCCGGCGCGCCAGGCCGTCCTCTCCGCCGGTCTGGCCGGCCTGCTCCTGGCCCTGGGCGGCGCCGGAATGCTATGGGCGGCCCGCGGGACTGGTGGGGAAGGAGCGCTGCCGGCGATGTCCGCGATGTCCGCGATGGCGGCGGCGGTCTCCCTGGCCCTGCTCGCCTCTCCCATCTCCTGGTATCACTACCAGCTCTTGCAGTTGCCCGGCCTCGCCCTGCTGGCCCGGCGCTGGGCGGATCGCCCGGCGCGCCTGCCGGGTCTCGCGGCACTGGCCGCCGGCCTGACCTGGACGCACGTGATCGGCGTCGGCCGCTACGTGGACCGTTTCGGCTGGACGGACAATGCCCCGGCCTGGCTCTGGCTGGCCTCCTCGCTGGTGCCGGCCCTCGCCCTCGTCCACTTCGTGCTTCAGGTGCGGGAGATGCGCAGTCCTGTCCGTTTTTTCATACGAGGGGAGCCGGCCGATCGCACATGAGCTCGCCTCGAAAAGTCCCGAGGCGCCCATACCGCCGATGGGGGCCGCCGGGCACGCGTTCTGCACTTCTGAAAATAAGGAAGGCGGACTTCTCCTTCCAGGAGGCACGAGCATGAGGATTCTACGTTGGACCGGCTTGACGATCGCCCTCGCCGCCGCGGTCGGGGTGGCCGGCTGCGGGGTTGAAGTGTATGACTCTCCGGGGTACCCGGGCCGCTACCACGGGGCCAGAGGCCGCTACGAGGACCGTGGCGGCGACGTGCGTGGGACGGTGTTGCGAATCGGCCGCCGCGACCATGTCATCGTCCTCGATCCCGGCCAGGGCGACGGCGATGGCCGCGATGAGATCGCCCTGTTCTACGACGACAACACGACCGTGGAGTACCAGGGCCGCGAGTACCGGCCGGAGGATCTGGAGCGTGGAGACCGCATCCAGGCGACCGTCGAAGAGGAGGGAGACCGCCAGATCGCCGAGGAGATCCATGTAACCTACGACGTCAGCAGCGAACGGGGCACGGCGCCGAGCCGTCCGGGCCGTCCCGACTCCATGGATCGCCGGCCGGACCGCGAGGGCTTGGGGCTCCAGAGTGAGCCCGACACGGCGGATCTGCGGGGCATCGTCCACGACGTCGACGCGGACGACCACTCTCTGGAGATCGAGCTGGCGGGCGACGACGACTCGGATTCCGACGGCGACGCCCCGGCCGGCATGGTCATGGTGCGGTTCGACGACCGGACGACCGTCCAATACCAGGGCCGCAGCTACAAGCCGGAGAACCTGGAGGAGGGGGACGTGGTGGTGATCCACCTGCGCCGGGATCGCGCCGGCCGGATGGTCGCCGATCAGATCCTGGTGACCGGCGAGGGCGGCCAGGCGAGCCCCAGCCGGACGATCGGATGACCCGGATCGACCTTGCCTAGACGCCGTCGACCAGGCAGCCGAGGATCAGCAGGAACCCGGCGACCACCAGCGACCAGAATCCGAGGTTGTTGGGCAGGTGAAACACGCCCAGCCCGGCGAGCAGGCCGATCGCCCAGAGGATGACGGCGATGATGAGAGTTACCTGCTTCGGCGCCTGCGGCCGGAATCCGCCTCGTCTTGCCATGGGCTTGCTCCTCGCTGAAGGGTGCTGTCTCGTTGCTTAGCGGTGAACGAACGTGCAGCCTACCACAGAGCCGGCGGCCGGCTTGGAGTGGCGGCGCCCCGAATTCGCGGCGCCGCCTGGTGGCGAGCCGGCCGGCTACGGGCACTGGATGGCGCAGGGCCGCGAGCAGCAGTAGCAGGGGCCCGTCGGCGAGCAGCAGACTTGAAATCCATGGCAGGCCGCTTCCGCGGGGCGTGGCGAGAACAGGCCGAGGGCGGCCGCTGCGGCTCCCAGGGCAAAGGCGAGGGCGATCAGCTTTTTCTTCACGATAAAACCTCCTCAGCGGTGGGTGAGCCTGGAGTCTACATCATCCCCGTGGAGGCGCCGAGCGCTTCGCGATGCGCGATGCTGTAAGCTTCCCAACCTGCATCAATCAGTATCCGGCCACCCGCCGGAACGCAATTGAAGGAGGTCACTTCATGAATCCCCCCATCGTCCTGGCATTCTGGATTTTCTTCGGAGCTCTGGGGAACCATGCCGCTCCGCACTCGGGAAATCAGAACGTCGTCCGCGTCTGCTCCGTGGCCACGGGCGGCTGCCAGGAATTCGCGTCCCGCCTCCTCGAACCGGCCGCCACGGGCGGCCAGCACGTCTTCATCGATCCTGAGACCGGGACCGTCGTCCCTCCCACTGGTGCGCAGCTCGAGAAGCTTGCGATCACCATCACCGAGTCCATCAAGCGCGGCGAGCTTTCGGTCGAGACACGGCCGAACGGCTCCAAACGGCTCAAGTCGACCACGGGCTTCAGCGTCGAACAGAACGCCGTCATCGACCCGCCGGCGCCGCAGGCGCCCCAGGAGAAGAAGCCATGAGGCGGGCCGCGGCGATCCCGGCCCTGCTCGTCATGCTCTGGCTGGTCAGCGTGCCGGCGGGCGCGGCCACCATCACCATCATGAACACTAACCTGCCGGGCATCGGCTTCAACGATCCCACTCCGGCGGCGCCGGTGGCGGGCAACGCCGGTACCACCTTGGGCCAGCAGCGGCTGAACGTCTTCATCGCCGCCGCCGCCTATTGGAGCGACCGGTTGTCCTCGTCCGTCCCCATCACGGTATCCGCGAAGATGCTGGCGCTCTCCTGCACGGCGAATTCCGCCCTGCTGGGCTCCGCGGGTCCCACGGACTTCTGGTCCGACTTCGTCAACACGCCGGGAGTACGAGCCGCGACCTGGTATCCGAGCGCCCTGGCCAATACGCTCGCCGGCTCCGACCTCGATACGCCGACGCCCGAAATCAACGCGCAGTTCAGCACCAATCTCGACCACAACCCGGCCTGTTTGGGCGGCATCCATTGGGACTACAGCATCGGCGGCGCCGCGCCGGCCCACACCCTGCCTTTCTACCAGACGGTGCTCCACGAGCTCGCCCACGGCTTGGGCTTCCTCACGGTCGTAGATTCAGCCACGGGGGCCCTGGCCCAGGGGCAGGACGACATCTTCGAGATTTTCCTGGAGGACCACAGCACGGGCAAGACCTGGGGGCAGATGACCAACAACCAACGGGCCACCTCGGCGAAGGACACCGGTGACCTGCATTGGACGGGGCCGCACGTGGTGGCGGCGAGCCCGGTGCTCTCCGCGGGCCGCCACCCCTCCGGGCATGTGCAGATGTACGCCCCCAATCCCGTCCAGGCCGGTTCCTCGGTCTCCCACTGGGACACGGCCCTCGCGCCGGACGAGATCCTGGAGCCCTTCGCCACGGCCAATCCACACGACCTCCTCACCACTCATCTGCTCAACGACATTGGCTGGAGCCTGCAGGCGCCCGGCTCCTGTGTACCGGGAGCCGATACGGCCTGCGTGCAGTCGGGGCGGTTCGAGGTCAAGGTGGATTGGGAGACCGCCACCGCCACCGGCGCCGGCAACGTGATGAGCTTCGGCGGCCAGCAGGCCGCGAACGATGAATCGTCGTTCTGGTGGTTCTTCAGCCCGGCCAACTTCGAGATGGGCGTCAAAGTGCTCAACGCCTGCGCCTTCAACGGCAGCTTCTGGGTCTACACCAGCGGCTTGACGGACCAGGGTTGGACCGTGCACGTCCGCGACACGGCGACGGGAGCGACCCAGACCTACTCGAACGCCCTCGGCCACCTCTCCTCGACCTTCGCGGACACCGGCGCGTTCAGTTGCAACTGACTGTGTTCTATTCTCTAGGTTGATCCAAGGAGAGACCCGATGTCCAACGGCGACGTGCAGGGAATCGACGTCAGTCACTATCAGGGGACGGTGGACTGGCCGCAGGTGAAGGCGACGGGGATTCAGTTTGCCTTTGCCAAGGCCACCGAGGGCGTGACCCTGCTCGACTCGGAGTTCGCCACCAACTGGGCGGGAATGAAAGCGGCGGGACTCCTGCGCGGCGCCTATCACTTTTTCGAGCCCAACGACGACGCGGGCCAGCAGGCGACGTTCTTCCTCGACACCGTTCAACTGGAGAGTGGCGATCTGCCGCCGGTGCTCGACGTCGAGACGGCGGCGGCGACCAGCGCGGAGCTCTGGCAGGGCGTGCAGACCTGGCTCGATCAGGTCGAAACCGCCACCGGCGTGCGTCCCATCCTCTACCTCAATAAATCCTTCGCCAACGAGAACGACGCGCCGGCGAGCCTCGCCGCCTATCCTCTCTGGCTCGCCCAGTATGAGGTCGAGATCCCCACCCTGCCGACGGGATGGACCACCTGGCTCCTGTGGCAGTACTCCCAGACCGGCACCATCGACGGAGTCTCCGGGTCCGTGGATTTCGACCAGCTCAACGGCCCGCTCAGCGGGCTCTCGGCGTTGGCCAAGCCCTGAGGGGGCAAGCGATGCGCCTTGCCCGACCCGATTGATGCCGAGCAGGAGAACGCCAGACTTCGGGAAGAGATCGGCGCCCGGGCAGGCTTGGCCCGGTGCTATGCTTTCTCCGTGAACATGAAGAGGAGCCAACTGCAAACAGGGTCTCAGGGGCCGTTCACCGCCAGCCAACTGCGCTCCGGCGACCCGTACGAGCTCTCCAACGGCCACCCCGTTTATTGTTCGCCCACGGGCAGCCGGGGAGGAAAGGCGACGAGCGTTGGCGACGGAGTGCTCGCCAGCGATCCGGCGGTCCAGGACGTGGGCGTCGACATCGGTTTTTCCCCATCCCCGGAAACCCTTCGCGCCCCGGATCTGTCGGTCGGCGAGATGCCCGACCAGCCGGGCTGGGTTCAGGGCGCGCCTCCCCTGGCGGTCGAGTACGCCGATACAGGCCAGGACGAAGCGGAGCTGAAAATCAAGATTCAGGAGTTTTTCGCCGCCGGTACCCTCTTCGTCTGGGTGGTGCGGCTGACCGGCCCGCGGCGAGTGGAGGTTCATCAGCCCCGGCAGAGGGTGCGCATCGCGAATCCCGGCGAGCAGCTCGAAGCCCCGGGAATCCTAGCCAATCCAGTGCCGGTCGAGGCCCTCTATGACCGCGAGGCGGCGCGCCGCGTCATCTTCCGGAACCTCCTTCAGCGGCAGGGTTATGCCAGTCTGGACGATGTCCGTGCCGAGGGGGAGATCCAGGGGCGTGCCGAGGGAGAGGCCCAGGGCTTGCGGAAGGCTGTCGTCGCGGTTTTCGCTGCCCGCGGATTCTCGGTGGACGACAGGCTACAGGGCGCCCTCGCCAGCGCCAAGGCTCCGGCCGTTCTCGAAGCCGCCCTCCGCCAGGCGGCTGTCGCCACACCGGCCGAAGTCCTCTCCACCCTCCTGAGCGAGCCGCCGCTATAGTCATCGCCTCCTTCCGTTCTCCCTCTTTTCCCGGCAGTCCGCTACAATCTGTTGAAACTCCAACAGAGGAGAGCGCCGTGCCCGACCCAACCCAACCGACGCCAAGCAGAAGATCGCCAGTTTCGAGGCAGAGCCCGCCGCTCTGGAGGCCGAGGCCAAGCTTCAAGGCTCTGGCGCTATCGCCCAGGACGGTAGCGTGGCGGCTGGCGAGGGGGGCATTGCCGCCGGGCGGGACGTCAACAATGCGGGGCGGGACGTCATCTATGCAGAGCGGTACGTCAACATTAATCACTATCCGAGCCCTCCTCCCTCGGGTCCTGGAGAGGAGGCACTCCGCTACAATTATCTCCATCGCCTGGTCGAGCTCACCGAGCCTTTGGCCCTCGCCGGTTTTGACCCCTCCCTGACCTCCGGACACGGGGATGCCCGATTGAGTTTGGACGCGGTTTACACGGCTCTCATGACCCTCTCCCCAGGGGAGGCGGAGCACATCGGCCGGCTGGAATCGAGCCCCGAAATCTCCCGGCTCTCCGCCCTCGCCCAACTCAACAGCCACCCCGGCGGAAAGGGGCTGGTCCAGGAGGCCGGGAAGAAGCTGGGAGAGGACGCTCCGGAGCTTCTCAAGAAGCTCTGGGCGAAGCTGCGTCCGAAGGTGGAGGAGAAGCCTGCCGCCGTTGAGGCTGTGCAGGACGTGGCGAAGGCTCCGGAGGATAGCCGTACCCAGACGGGCTTGAGCATCCAACTTCAGAAGATCCTCGAAGCCGACTCGACCCTCGCCGCCGAGATCGCCAAGCTGCTCGAAGGCGCGAGCCCGACGACGACTTATCAGGCTGAGATGCACGGCTCGGGAGCCATCGCCCAGGGCAAGAGCGTCGCGGCCGGCGCCGGTGGGATCGCGGCCGGCCGGGACGTTCGCAAAGGGTCGTGAGCTGTCCTCCCCTGGGGTATGCTAGGCGAAGCTGGGGACGGCGAGTCCGAAGCAGACCCGCCTCAACAGCCCAATGGATGCACCCCACGGCTCCTTGAGAGGTCGCAAAGGCTCGTTGAGAGGTTGCAACGGCTCATTGTGTGCACTCAATGGCTCCTTGCGAGGTCGCAACGGCTCATTGAGAGGTCGCAATCCCACATTGTGAGGACGCAACGGCTCGTTGTGAGGTCACAACGGCTCATTGCAAGCTCGCAATCTCACAGTGTGAGCACGCAATCTCGGATTGCGAGGCCGCAAAGCCAGATTGCGAGGTCACATTCTCAGAATGTGAGGTCACAACGGCTCGTTGTGAGGACGCAATCCCACATTGCGAGGACGCAATCCCAGATTGTGAGGTCACATTCTCAGATTGTGAGCACGCAATCCCGGATTGCGAGGTCGCAAAGTCAGATTGCGAGGTCGCAATGCCGCAAAGAGAGCACCCAATGCCGCAAAGTGTGGCCGCATTGCCGCAAGGAGTCGCCTCAATCCCGTAAAGAGTGGCTACAACGCCGCAAGGTGAGAGCCCAACGTCACAGTGCGAGGTCCCAACGGTCCTCGGGCGCTCCCCTTTGCCGCGTTGCGTCATAAATGTCTTGACACGGCATGCCGCACTGCGGTAATGTCGTCTCGTCGCGGCGGGGATTGCCGGGACACACAGCAAGGAGAAGCCTATGATCCGGCTCATCAAACGCTACGAAAGCCGCAAGCTGTATGACACCGAAGAGAGCCGGTACGTCTCGCTGGACGAGATTTCCACCTGGATCCGGGCAGGCCAGGAGGTGCGGGTGGTGGACAACGCCACCAACAACGACGTCACCTCCCAGACCCTGACCCAGATCATTCTCGAAGAGGGCCGCAAGGGCACTTCGTTCCTGCCGAGCGAGCTGTTGCACGACCTGGTTCGCATCGGCGAGCGCGCGGTTTCCAACGGCATGGAGCAGGTGCAGCACGGCGTCGATCGGCTCATCGACCGGCTTGGGCCCGTGCGCAAGGCGCGCGAGGAGATGTCGAGCCTCAGGGCGCGTCTCGAGCAGCTCGAGACCTCGCTTTCCGAACTCGAGCGGGACGATCTACAGGCGGCCGTGGAGCCCAAGAACGGCCGGCCGGCGTCGGTGACGCTTGGCAAAGAAGGAGAGATCAATGAATAACGCCCAGGAGGCGGTGGACTCAGGACTCGACAAGTTGCGCACCGCCGGCCGCAATCTCTGGCTGGCCGGCCTCGGCGTCGTCGCCGAGGTGGAGGATGGGGGGCGCGAGCTCTTCGACCGCCTGGTGGAGCGCGGCGTCCCCGTTGAGGGGAAGCAGAAGAAGCTGGCCGAGACCATGACCGAGCGGGCCAACAAGGCCGTCCGTAGCGTCGGCAAACTGGTGGAAGAGACGGTGGAATTCGAAGGCCGGGGAATGCTCAAGCGGCTGAACCTGATGACTCGCGAGGACGTCAAAATCCTCTCGGCCCGGCTGGAGACGTTGTCCAGGAAGATCAACGAATATGCGGTGCGCCAGCAGGCCGCCGTGCAGGACGATCGAGAGACGACCAAACCTGAGAAGACCGTGCAGGCCGCGAAGGCGAGCCGCGCGAAAAAGGGGTAAATCATGGATACGACGACTGGTACCGAAAGGAATACGCAGGAAGAGCTCAAGGATTCCGTGCACCGCATCTGGCTGGCCGGTCTCGGCGCGCTGGCGGCGGCCGAGGAGGAGGGCTCGAAGCTCTTCAGCAAGCTGGTGGACCGCGGCCGCGACGTAGAGTCGAAGGGCAAGGTCGAGGTCGACAAGGTGGGCGACAAGGTCCGCTCCGAGGTCGACAAGGCCAAGGCGAAGGCCGAGTCCGCTTTTGAGAACTGGGGCGAGAAGTTCGACGAGAAGCTCACCTCCGCTCTCCACCGCCTGGGCGTCCCCACCCGCGACGAGATCCACAATCTGACGCGGCGGGTCGAGGAGCTGAATTCGAAGGTAGAGAACCTGAAGCCCAAAGCGGCCTCGGCCGCGCCAAAAACCAAGACTGCCTGATCGGAGGATGGGGTGGAGCGTAGCGGCAAAGGTACTCACACCAAGGTCCGCTCTGCCAAGATCGGACTGGCGCTCGCCACGGGCGCGCCGGAGGGCGCCATCTACGAGATCGGCGCTCTCCGGGCCCTCGACGAGGCGCTCGACGGTCTCGACTTCAACGACATGTTCATCTATGTAGGGGTGAGCGCCGGCGCGTTCCTCTGCGCCAACCTTGCCAACGACCTGACGACGGCGCAGATGTGCCGCGCCATCGTCTCGCACGAGCCCGGCGAGCACCCCTTCATTCCCGAAACCTTTTTCACTCCTCACTGGAAGGCCTACCTGCGCAGCGGCGGCAAGCTGCCCGGGCTGGTCGTCGAGGCCTTGTGGAGCTGGATCTCGCGGCCGGGCGACCACAGCCTGCTCGAATCGATGATGCGGCTGTCGCGGGCCCTGCCGGTGGGCCTCTTCGACAATCGGCCCATCCGCGAATATCTGGAAAAGATCTACAACATCAAAGGCCGCACCAATGACTTCCGCAAGCTTGGCAAGCGGCTGGTCGTGGTGGCGACGGACCTCGATTCCGGCCAGGCGGCGCGCTTCGGCGAGCCGGGGCTGGACGACGTCCCCATCTCGCAGGCCGTGCAGGCGAGCGGTGCCCTGCCCGGGCTCTACTCGGCCGTGGAGATCGGCGGCCGCCACTACGTCGACGGCGTGCTGCTCAAGACCCTCCATGCCTCGGTGGCCCTGGAAGCGGGGGCCGAACTGGTGCTCTGCGTCAACCCCATCGTTCCCGTGGACACCGTCCACGCGGTTGACGCGGGCGTGATGAAGAAGCCGAACCTCCTCGACCGGGGGCTGCCGACGGTGCTGTCGCAGACCTTCCGCACCGTCGTCCACTCCCGCCTGGAAGTGGGCATGGCGGCCTATGAAACCAAGTTCAAGGACGCCGACGTGGTTTTGATCGAGCCCCAGCGCGACGACTACCTGATGTTCTTCACCAACATCTTCGGCTTCGCCGAGCGCCGGGCCGTCTGTGAGTACGCCTACGAGGCGACCCGCCGGGATCTGCTGGCTCGTTTCGAAGAGCTGGCGCCAGTCTTCGCCCGTCACGGGGTCACCCTGCGGCGGGACGTACTCGAAGAGAAGCGAAACCTCTGGACGCAGGTTCAGCTCGACCGCGACCGGGTGAAGCTGGCCACCTCGCCCAATCCCACCGTCCGCCGGCTGGAGGATGTCCTCAGCCGGCTGGAGAAGCTGCTGGACCGGAAGGAAGACGAAGAGGAGGGCCTCCCCACGGCGACTCCCGCTCCGGCAGCCCTCCCCCCTCACGAAGAGCCGCCCCTCACGGTCCACTGAGCTTTGGGCGCCCCCCCGCGGGCGCCGCACCCTCCCCACTGTAGAGACGCCCCGTGGCGGGGGGAACCCCCGGTGGGGGCGTCTCCGAGGCGGCGATAACCCCGATCCCTCGAAGACAGTCCGCCGGCAGAGGGCCGCCCTGGATTTGCCTTGGTGCTGCCGGGACGATCCCTTCCGCGGTTTGAACCGTTGTCTCCGCTTCGGAGACGCCCCCACCGGAGGTTCCCTCCGGCACGGGGCGTCTCTACATTACATGGGGGAGGTAACCGGTGGTGGGAGAGGAGACAGTGACGCCTTGGCAAGCCGGGGGGCGCTCGGAGGGGGATGAGAGGCCGCCCACGAAATGCTTCCGGCTCCGCACGCACTCCAAAGTAACGAGCTTCCAACCGGAGAGTCCTGGACAAGTAGCAAGATTGTGCAAGACAGCGGGCGGCGGTTCGCCTAAGCTATTGTGACATAGACGGCGATGTGCTAATACCCTATCGAGGAACTGCCATCCATGCCCCAGCAAGCCGAAAACTTCATCAAGTTCTGGTGTGCGGCGCAGTTGGGAGGCCGAATCGAGATGTCCCGGGGGATTGGAGTCACCCACGCCTATCCCTGGCACTGGCACGAGGAAATGCAGATCGAAGCCGTCGAGGAAGGGCCGGGCTGCCTGGCTTTCCGCGGCCAGGAGCATCCCACGGGGCCGGGCTCGCTGCTGCTCGTGCCGGCCGGCGAGGTGCACACCAACCGCCACACCACCCCCGCGGGCTGCACCTACCGGTTGTTGAACCTGGCGCCGGAACTGGTCGCCCGCACCTTCGACGGCGTGCGGACCTTCTCGACGCGCGAGCCGGTATTGACGGACCCCCGGCTGTTCCGGCTGTTCGTGGCAACCCACGCGCGGCTGGAGGAGGCGCCGTCGCGGCTGGCCGGGGACGTTCTCCTGCTGCGCCTGCTGGCCGAGATCTTTCAGCGGGTTTCAGGCCCCTTCGGCCACGATGGCTATGGGCGCGCCGAGCGCCTGGGCGTCCGCCAGGTGCGGGAGTACCTGATTCACCACTATGCCGAGAACGTGGCGCTGGAGGATCTCGCGCGGGTGGCGAACCTGAGCCCGTATCACCTGCACCGGGTGTTCACCCAGGAAGTGGGGATCTCCCCCCACGCCTTCCAGGTCACGGTGCGCGTCGCCAAGGCGAAGGCCCTCGTCTACCAGGGCCGGCCCCTGCGAGCGGTGGCGGCGGAGACGGGTTTCTCCGATCAGAGCCACTTCACCCGCGAATTCAAGCGCTTCACGGGCCTCACGCCCGGCGCCTTCCGGGCCGATCCGGTGGGCTTTTCGTTGCTCTAACAAGCAGCCTTGCTACCGGCGGTCGCGGTGCAGCGCGGTGGCGATGCCCACGGCGAAGAGCACGGCCCACGCCGGCCAAGGTCCCCGGGCTCCGGCGAGCACGGCCCCGGCCACCATGCAGAAGCCGCCGAAGAGGGTGCCGCGAATGCCCGCCAGGGGATTCGAGGGGGACTGCCGGGTCGTTCGTTCGAGCAGCCTCAAGCCCTCGGTGATGAGGCTCGGGGCCTTGGCGATCGCCTCCAGTACCTCGGGGCCGGCCCGCAGAATCTCCTTGAACAGGTGCTGCGGGCTGAACTGGGCGCGGAAGATCGTGTTGGCGTGGGTCTGCGACACCGCGGCCACGTCGAGCCCGGGCTTGAGGATCTGGCCTACCCCCTCGAAGGTGACCAGGGCCTTGACCATCAGCACCATCTCCACTGGAAAGAAGAGGTTGTGCTGAGCTCCGAGGTTAACCGAGCGCATGATGAGCTGGGCGAGCGAAAAATCGCGGAAGCTGGAGCTGCGGTGCCAGCGCAGGAGGATTTCCGTGACCTCGCGGCGGAAGCCCGTGTAATCGGCGCCCGGCCCCGGCTGGGCGATGGCGCCGAGATAGCGGGCCGCGCCCTCGGCGTCGCCCATCACCAGGGTATAGTAGTAGTAGAGGAAGGTGCGCCGCAGGTCGCTGTCGAAGCGCCCCACCATGCCGAGGTCGATGAAGCCCAGCCTTGGGCCCGGCAGGATGATGAGGTTGCCCGGGTGCAGGTCGGCGTGGAAGAAGCCGTCCTGGAAGAGCATGCGGATGATGCTCGTGGCGCCGTAGTCCACCAGGAGGTCGCGGTCCTCGTCGGAGAGGGCGAGCGTCTCCGGTGAGCCGGGTTTGAAGCCGTTCAGGAACTCCATGCAAAGCACGCCGATGCTGCTGTACTGCCGGTAGATCTTCGGGAACGCCACGCCGGGCAGATCGTGGAAGTTGGCGGTGAACGTCTCGGCGTTGTCCGCCTCGCGCCGCAGGTCCACCTCGCGGCGGGTGTACTCCACGAACTCCTTGATGAGCTGCTTGGGGCGGTAGCGGGGAATGAGGAACTGGAGAAAGGCGCCGAGCGCCCGCAGCAGGATGGCGTCGCGGTTGAGCGTCTCGCGGATTCCCGGCTTGACCACCTTGATGATCACCGAGGCGCCTTCGCGGGTGGTGGCACGGTGGATCTGGGCGATCGAGGCCGAGCCCGTGGGGATCGGATCCACCCAGGAGTACATCTCGGCGATGGGGCGCTTGACGTCGGTCTCGATCAGCTCCAGATAGCGGTCGAAGGGGACCACCGGCAGGCGGTCCAGCAGGTTCTTGAGCTCGTCGGTGATCGCTTCGGGGAGGATGTCCTGGCGCAGGGCGAGCACCTGGCCCAGCTTGATGTAGGTGGGTCCCAGAATCTCCAGTCGCCGGCGGAGCTGCACGGGGAACGGCCGGTCCACGATCGCGCGGTCCAGAAACGGCCGCACCAGCCAGGCGAGGAGGCGCTCGAGGCTGAACAGCAGGCGCAGGCGCCGACCCTTGCCGAGCGCCTGCCCCTGCCGGGCGTGGGAGACAAGGCCACCCAGGAACAGGGCGAACAGGTGGCGCTGGGTGGTGATGAAGCGGCGGATGAGCCCCTGCGGGGGCGCGTCCGAAAGCATCTCGAAGCCCGGGATGGCGCCCGACGAAGGAGCCGGCTCCGGCACGGCCACCAGGGCCGGAGCGGAGCTGGCGGCCGGCGCCTCCGCGGGAGCGGCTGTGCGGGGTTCAGCCATGGGTCCCCGAGTCTACCGGTTCCTCCCGTACTGCTCGTGACTCGAAACCCAGTCGAGCGAGGAGATGGCCGACGCCAGGGAGAGCTCGCCCGCCAGCACTACGCCGGCGATGATCTCGGCGAGCTTCTTCACCTTGCCCTTGCCGGCGCAGCCGAGGATCTCCAGGCACTCGCGCTGGGTGGCGAGGTTCGTGCCGCCGCCGTGGGTGGCGACGATGAGCGACGGAATGGTGAAGGAGATGTAGAGGTCCTTCTCGGGCGTAATCTCCGTGTAGACGATGCCCGCCGACGACTCGGAGACGTTGGCCACGTCCTGGCCGGTGGCGATGAACATGGCCGTGATGCCGTTGGGCGAATGGGCGCCGTTGTTGTTGGCGCCGGACATGAACGCCCCGACGTTGGCGATCCCCGAGTGGTAGTGGAGCGTCTCCGGGTCCACCCGCATGTTCTGGATGAG
>Ga0134121_10001072_pt1 | contig 26920 bp, 20 predicted proteins | sample KB301_FD_96463 | JGI IMG/M metagenome (GOLD analysis project Ga0134121, IMG submission 96463) | Terrestrial soil microbial communities without Nitrogen fertilizer from Kellogg Biological Station, Michigan, USA - KB3-0-1 | ecosystem: Environmental > Terrestrial > Soil > Unclassified ... | reverse complement strand
CGGCGAGGAACAGGGTGAACGAGAAGGGATGATGATCGCGGCCGAGGTTGGCGCTGGCGGCCGTGCGACCTTCGCGGAACGGGGAGCGGCCGAACTCGCCGCCCCAGATGACCAACGTGTCGTCGAGCATGCCGCGTTGCTTCAGGTCGAGGATGAGCGCAGCCGTGGCCTTGTCGGTGATCTTGCACTTGTTCGTCAGGCCGTCGCGGATGTCCTCGCCGGGGCCCGTGCCGTGGAAGTCCCAGCCCCAGTCGAAGAGCTGGACGAAGCGGACGCCCTTCTCCACGAGGCGGCGGGCCAGGAGGCAGTTGTTGGCGAAGCTCGCCGAGCCGGGGCGGGCGCCGTAGTCCTTCAGGACGTCGGCGGGCTCCTTCGAGATGTCCATCACCTCGGGCACCGCCACCTGCATCCGGTAGGCCAGCTCGTACTGCGCGATGCGGGTCAGCGTCTCGGGATTGCCCAGCTCCTTGGCCTGAAGCTCGTTGAGGTCGCGCAGCGTGTCGAGGCTCGCCCGCCGCATCTCGCGGTCCATCCCGTTCGGATCGGACACGTAGAGCACCGGGTCGCCCAGGGAGCGGCACTGGACGCCCTGGTAGACGGTCGGCAGGAATCCGCTGCCCCAGTCGCTCTTGCCCGCGCTGGGCTGCGTGCCGCTCGAGATGAGCACGACGAAGCCCGGCAGGTTCTGGTTCTCCGAGCCCAGCCCGTAGGTGACCCACGAGCCCATCGACGGCCGCCCCTGGTTGGGCGAGCCCGTGTAGAGCAGCAGCTCGGCGGGCGCGTGGTTGAACTGGTCGGTGGTCATCGACCGGACGACGCACAGCTCGTCGGCGACCTTCTGGAGGTTCGGCAGCGCGTCGGAGAGCCACGTCCCGTTCTGGCCGCACTGCCCCCACCCCCGCGGCGAGCCCAGCAGCTTCGGAACGCCGGAGGTGAACGCGAACCGCTTCCCCTTCAGGAACGCGTCGGGGCAGTCCTGGCCGTCGTGCTTTACCAGCTCGGGCTTGTAGTCGAGCAGGTCGAGGTGCGGCGGCGAGCCCGCCATGTGCAGGTAGATGACGTTCTTGGCGCGGGCCCGGAAGTGAGTGTTCCGCGCCGCGAGCGGATTGTCCGACTCCTGGGCCGAGGCGACCCGGCCGAGCACCGAGCTCAGCGCCATGCCGCCGAGGCCGACGGAGCAGTCGCGGAGAAAGTGACGGCGCGTCGCGCCGAGGAGATTCCGATCGCGCTGGTTCATGCGTCTCACCGTTTCAAGAACATTTCGTCCAGATTGATCAGCACGTTGCCGACCACGGTCCAGGCCGCGAGATCCGCGACGTCCGCGCCCGGCGGCGCGGGGCCGAGCGGTTCGGTGGCCATCGCGGCCGCCCGTTTGGCGTCCGCCGCATAGCGGGCGCGCGATTTCTCGAAGAGCGACGTCACGCTCGCGAGCTCGGCGTCCTTGGGCGGACGGGCGAGGCAGCGGCGGAACGCGTACGTGGCGCGCTCCTTCGTCGACGCGCCGCCCTCGGCCACGATCTTCCGCGCGAGCTGCTGACAGCACTCGACGTACACCGGGTCGTTCATCGTCACCAGCGCCTGGAGGGGCGTGTTGGTCGGGATCCGCTTCACCGTGCAGACGAAGCTGTCGGGCGCGTCGAACGTCGCCATCGACGGATAGGGCACCGACCGGCGCCAGAACGTGTAGAGCCCGCGGCGCCACCGGTCCTCGCCCTTGCTGGGCTCCCAGTCGGTCGAGTTCGAGAACGCGGCGTTCAGACCCGACCTGGGCTGGGGCGGGTACACCGAAGGGCCGAACATCTTCCGGCTGAGCAGGCCGCAGACCGCAAGCGCCTGGTCGCGCACCGCCTCGGCGGAGAGGCGGAACCTCGGGCCCCGCGCGAGCAGCCGGTTGGAGGGATCCTTCGCGATCAGGTCGGGCGTCACCGCGCTGGACTGGCGGTACGTCGCCGACGTCACGATCGTCTTCACGAACTTCTTGAGGTCCCACTGGTTCCGGACCAGCTCGGTCGCCAGCCAGTCGAGAAGCTCCGGGTGGGACGGCATCTCGCCGCGGACGCCCCAGTCTTCGCTGGTGCTCATCAGTCCCTGGCCGAAGAGCTGCTCCCAGTGGCGGTTGGCCACGATGCGGGCCGCGAGCGGATTCTCGGGGCTGACGATCCAGCGGGCGAGGCCGAGCCGGTTCTTCGGCTCGTTCGCGGGGAACCCGTGGAGCACGGCCGGGACGCCTTCCGACACCTCGTTGCCTTTCACGAGGAAGTTGCCCCGGATCTGGATCTGCGTCTTGCGCCGGCGGCCGGCCGCCAGCTCCTTCATGACGGGGACCGTCGCGGGCTTCATCCCCTCCATCGTCTTCTTGAGCGCCGCCAGCTTCTCCCGCACCGGCGCGAGTTCGGGCGCGATCCCGCGGTGGAAGGCCGCGACTTTCTTCGCTTCCTCCGGCGACCGCTGCGCCTCCGGGCGCTTCAGAATGGCCAGGATCTCGGACGGGATCTCCGCGGCACCCCGGACGCGGACGTCGTCCGTCGCCTGGAGGCGGAATTTCCCCGCCGCCGCGTGGTCGAGCTTGACCACGAGCTGGACGTCCTTCGCCACGGTGAACGGCTTGTCGGCGACGTGGAGGCCTCCGACGGACTTCAGCGCGACCTCGCGGACCCCGTCGAACGCGAACTCCGCCTTCGGGTTCGGATAGCCGTCGGACTTCCGCTCGTCGATCTGCTTCTTGCCGTTCTCATACAGCACGATCCGGTAGCCCTTCATGCGCGCCGCGGTGCCGTCGCCGCCGTCGGTGCGGTTCCAGAGGACGACCTTCTCGACCGGCATCTCCTGGCCGAGGTTGACCTCCCACCAGGGATTGTCCTCCAGGCCGGTGTGGCACACCGAGTTCGCGTTGTAGTCGCCGTTCGTGTTGCCGTCGATGGCCCGCTTGGCGTCGCCGCCGAAGTCCGTGCTGCTCTGCTTGGCCGTTCCCTTGAGCGCCACGTTCTGGCCGCCGCTGAAGACCTGCACTTCCGCGAGGTGGAGATAGCGCTGCTTGCCGGGCAGCTCGACCCGCACGATCCGCACCTTGGGCGCCTTGACGTCGGCGGACGCCGTGGAGAGCGACAGGCTCGAGACCGCGAACGGCGCAGGGCTTTCCACGCGCAGCGCGGTGATCGTCTTCAGGTCCGTGGCCGCCTGGAGCACCGTCGACTTCCCCGTCGCCTCGAGATACCCGTCGTCGCCGGCTCCGGCGGCCGAGTGCAGCGACGTCCACACCACGGGCTGGGCGAGCGACGCCTCCCACTTCCGGCGGGCCTCTTCCAGCTCGGGCGTCGACTGGTCGACCGTCGCCTGGAGCTTCGCGAGCTCGTCCTCCCAGTCCTTCTTCTGCTTCCGCTGCTCGTCGGTGTAGATCGGGACCGTGGGACGATCGTCCGCCTGGTCGTTGTCCTCGGACTGGTTGAAGAACGCGAAGAGGCGGAAGAACTCCTCCTGGCTGAAGGCGTCGTACTTGTGGTCGTGGCACTGGGCGCAGTTGAACGTCAGGCCCATCCAGACCGCCATGGTCGTGTTCACCCGGTCGATGATGGCGTAATTGCGGAACTCCTCGTCGTCGGTGCCGCCTTCCGTGTTGGTCAGCGTGTTGCGATGGAACGCCGTGGCGTGGAGCTGCGCCTCGGACGGATTGGGCAGCAGGTCGCCCGCGAGCTGCTCGATCGTGAACTGGTCGAACGGCAGGTTCGCGTTGATCGACTGGATGACCCAGTCCCGGTACGCCCAGATGACGCGGGGCCGGTCCTCGGCGTACCCCTGCGAATCGGCGTAGCGGGCGAGGTCGAGCCACACGCGGCCCCACCGCTCGCCGTACGCGGGCGACGCGAGCAGCCGGTCGACGAGCTTCTCATAGGCGCCGGGATCCTTGTCGTTCGCGAACGCGTCCGCCTCTTCGATGGTCGGCGGAAGGCCGGTGAGGTCGAGCGAGAGTCGCCGGACCAGCGCGTAACGGTCGGCCTCGCCGGACGGCTTGAGGCCTTCCTTCTTCAGCCGCGCGAGGATGAAGCGGTCGATCTCGCCGCGGACCCAGGGATCGTTCACGGCGGGCACGGCGGGCCGCTCGGGCTTCACGTAGGCCCAGTGCTTCGCGTAGGGGGCGCCCTGCTCGATCCACTTCTTCAGCAGTGCCACCTGGTCCTTCGTCAGCTTCTTGCCCGACTTCGCGGGAGGCATGAGGTCGTCGCGATCCGACGTCGTCACGCGGCGGAAGAGCTCGCTCTGATCGGGCTTGCCGGGGACGACCGCCGCCTTGCCTTCATGGAGCGCGACGGCGCCCTCGCGGACGTCGAGCCGGAGGTCTCCCTTGCGCGCCTTGGCGTCGGGGCCGTGGCAGAGGAGGCAGTTGTTGGCGAGGATCGGGCGGATATCGCGGGTGAAGTCGATCTTGTCGGACGGCGCCGATTGTCCGTCGGCAACGCCGAGCGACAGCAGAAGGATCAGCGCCGCGGATCGCAGGACCGAGTGCACGTTCAATCCCTCGTCGACGAAACCCCGCCCGTTCCTCATTCCCTCTTCCTTATTATTACGGTAGGGCAATTGGTTGTGTCGGGAAACCGCGAAGAGTACATTTCAGCCATGACACTTCCCTCCTTGAGCCTCACGGACAAGATCGCGTTCGTCACCGGGACCGGATCGGGAATCGGGCGCGCGCTGTCGATCGGCCTGGCCCAGGCCGGCGCGGACGTCGCGGTCACCGAGCTTCCGGACAAGCTGGACGCCGCGCGCGAGACGGTCCGCGAGATCGAGAAGACGGGCCGCCGGGGATTCGCGGTGCCTCTGGACGTCTCGAAGCTGCCGATGATCTCGGAGTCGATCGACGCGGCGCTCAAGCACTTCGGGCGGATCGACATCCTGGTCAACAACGCGGGGATCAACATTCCGCGGCCGGCGGTCGACGTCACCGAGGCGGAGTGGGACAAGATCATGGCGATCGACCTGAAGGGAGTCTTCTTCGCCACGCAGGCGGCGGCGAAGAAGGCCTTCATTCCCCAGGGCAGCGGCAAGGTGGTGAACATCGCCTCCCAGATGGGCGTCGTGGGCTACATGTACCGGTCGGCCTACTGCTCGGCGAAGGCGGGCGTGGTGAACCTGACCCGGGTCCTCGCGTTCGAGTGGGCGAAGCTGAAGATCAACGTCAACACGATCGCGCCGACGTTCCTCGACACGCCGCTCACGCGGCCGATGTTCGAGAACAAGGAGTTCTTCAACGACGTGATGAGCCGGATCCCGATGGGGCGGCTCGCGACGCCCGAGGACATCGTCGGCGCGGCCGTCTATCTCTCGAGCCCCGCGGCCGACATGGTCACGGGCCACACGCTGCTCGTCGACGGCGGCTGGACGACGGTCTAGGAGATTGCAGATGCACCTGCTCTCGGCGCTGATCCTCTGCGCGGCCCTGCCCCAGGACTACTATCCCCCTCCCGACAGCGCGGGGGGCTGGCGGACGCTGAAGGAGGCGGGCCCGATCCGCGACGTCGCGGGGATGGATCTCGCCAAGCTCGACCAGGCGTGGGAGCAGACCCAGCGGTGCACCCAGAACGCGGGGCTGGTCGTCGTGCGGCGCGGGTACCTGGTCTACGAGAAGTACGCCGGGCGGGCGTTCCGCGACGCCAACCCCGACATGGCCTCCTGCGGCAAGGCGTTCACCAGCATCGCCTGCGGCATCATGCTGTCCGAGAACAAGGACGCGATCCCCGACGGCCTGGACACGAAAGTCTTCACCGAGAAGTATCTGCCCGAGGCGTTTCCGCTCGACGATCCGCGCCGCGCCGACATCACGCTCGGTCAGTTGCTTTGCATGACCGCGGGATATCACGGCGAAGGAAAGGCGCCGGGGATCCGGAAGGGCGAGGTCGTCCCGCTCACGCCGGTGCCCGGACAGGACATCCGCGACCTCGACAAGTCGTCGCTTCGCACGGTGCTCTGGTGCGCTCCGGGAGAGGGATACTCGTACTCGTCGCCGGCACCCCACATCGCATCGATGGTCCTTCGCCGCGTGACCGGCAAGTCGCTCCAGGATTACATCGGAGAGAAGCTGGGCAAGCCGCTCGGCTGGGGACCGTGGGGATATTGCCTCTATCGCGGCGAGGTCACGCTCCCGCACGCCAACGGCGCGGGCAGCATCGCGCTCCACGCGACCGACGTGATGCGGTTCTGCTACTGCCTGCTCCGGAACGGCCGCTGGGACGACCGGCAGGTCGTGCCGGCGGCATACCTGAAGCTCGTCGGCAAACCCTCGAAGGACAACCCGCACTGCATGTTCTCGCTGCAGTTCGAGGTGAACGCCGACGGCCACGTCGCCGGCGCGCCGAAGGACGCGTACTGGAAGTCGGGCGCCGGCGGATTCTGTCTGTACGTCGTCCCGTCGCTGGATCTCGCGGTCTACAAGATGGGCGGCAGCGACGGGCAGTACAAGGAAGAGCTGACGCGCATTCCCCAGACGCTCAAGGTCGACGGCTCTCGCGACGGCTGGAAGCCGATTCCCCGGACCCCGTTCCACGACGGAACGCTGGGCGGCGACGACGGCCTGAGACGCGTCCTCGAGATGGTGTGCGCGGCCGTCCGGGACTGACGACCTACGCTGCTCGTCGACGACGGCTTGCCGCCAGGAGGGGCAGAACTTCGAGGCCCATCAGGCCGCAGCCGTGAGCGCCGTTTCCCCCGGAGCCGCCGGCCGCCGGCGTCGTCGCGGATGCCGGAGAAGACAACGGCGAGACGTTGCCCGCCGCGTCGACGGCCGCGATGGTATAGGCATACGTCGTCACGTCCGCCAGGCCGGTGTCCGCAAAGGAAGGCGTCGTCGACGTGCCGATGAGCGTTCCATCGCGGTAGACGAGGTAGTTCGCGACGGCGACGTTGTCGGTCGAGGCATCCCAGACGAGATCGATGCCGGACGGCGAGACCGCGGTCGCCGATGCATTCGACGGGGCGGTCGGCGGCTGGGTGTCCGCGGGACCTCCCAGCGCGAGCGGGGACCACGCGCTCCCGTTCCACTCCCGCGCATAGATCTGCCGCATGCACCCCAGGTTGACCTCGCCCCACGATGCGATCGGCCGCCCCTTGAAGACCGCGAGGGCGACGCGTTGAGCGCTCCCGAGCGCCGGGTCGGCGTTGAGGGTGCCTCCGAGCGACGTCCACACGCCGCCCGCGAATCTGGAGACGTGCGCCTGCGCCTTCTTCCCCAGGGACTGCTGTTCCACCCAGCCCACATAAAGGGCCGCGGCAGAGGCGTCGACCGCCAGCGCCGGGCGATACGCCCATCCTGTCGCGGCGTCCCGGTTCAGAGTCCCCGATCCGACCAGCACCCAGGCCGTCCCATTCCAGGTCTTCACGAAGAGCTGGGCGTTGCCCGCCTGGCTCCGTTCCGTCCAGGCGGCGAAAGGCGTCCCGCCGACGCAGGCCACCGAGACCTCGGCGGCCCACGAGGAGGCGTTCACGTTCAGCGCTCCCCCCAGCGCGGTCCAGGCGCTGCCGTTCCAGCGCGAGACATAGGCCTGCGGAGGGGTATCGGTACCGAAGGTGGTGTTGTATTCCGTCCACGCCACGACCGGATTGGTGCCGTCGCTCGCGATCGAAACCGACTCCGCCAGATTGCCGCTCGAGCTTCCGTTCTTGTTGAGCGGCCCGGTCCCCTTCTGGACCCAGGCCGACCCATTCCAGCTTTTCACGTAGAGCAGGCTGTTCCAGGGATAGAAGTTGCGATCGTTCTCCAGAAACGCGAGGTGAGGAACGCCCCCGACGTCGGCGAGCTGCGATCGGCCGATGACCGTGAAGAACGACGTGGGATTCCCCGCGCCGACGGGTCCGCCCACCCAGGAGGCGCCGTCCCACTTCTTGGCGAACAACGATCCGCCGAGCCCGCTGGAATTGTTCGACTTGGACCACGAGATCCACGGGGTCCCGCTCACCAGCGCGAGCGAAGGAGCGTGGCTTTCGCTGTATCCGCCCGATTCGGAATCGATCGACAGGAACGACGCGCCGAGCGGGGACCAGCCGGTTCCGGCGGCCTGGCTCACGTAGGCGTGAGGCCACGTCAAGTTCGTGGTATCCCACGTGGGCCCCGTTTCGATCCACCCCGAATAGAGGGACGAGGCATCCGCGGCGAGCACCGGTTCGTTCGCCCAGCCGTCGGCATAACGGTTCAGGCTGCCGGGCGTCGGCGCGGGCGTGACGTCGACCGTTCCCGCGCTGGGGCCGGTTCCCTTGTAGCGGAAGAGCCACGTCTGCGCGGAGTAGCCGGTCCCTCCGCCCCCGGCATAGCCGCCGTTGCCGGGCGCGACCATGACGAACGCGTTGTTGGCGGAATCATAGGCGAGATACCCGAACGAAGCGAACCCCGGTCCCGGAGGGGACTGGGCGGGCGTGAGCGGGGTCCAACGATCCGCGGCGGGATCATAGATCCAGGTGTCGTTCAGCATGGCTCCGGTCGCGTCCTGCCCGCCGTAGAGCAGGAAGATGTTGTTGGTGGAATCATAGGCGAAGGCCGCCTCCCTGCGCGGCGGCGGGGGCGTTCCCGCGGGGGAATGATGGGTCCACGTCGTGGTGGGCACGTCATAGCTGTAGACGTCGTTCCAGTAGGTGCCCTGACCCCCGAACATGTAGATCTTCTGGTTCGCGCTGTTGTAATCCATCGACGGGTACCCGCCGGCGGACGTCGGCGGCGTGCCCAGGGGAGTCTTCTTCGACCATTGATTGGTCGCCGGGTCGTAGGTCACGGTGTCGCCGCCGAAGAGGACGTACGTGTTGTGGGCGACGTCGAACGCCGCGCCCGCGAACAGCGTCTGGCCCGGCTTGGAAGAGGTGTGCTTGTCCCTGCCGACCTGGCCGAAGGGGTCATACCACCAGGTGTGGAGCGGCATCTCCAGTGCCTGCGAACCCGAAAACATGCCGTAGTAGAGGAACGTGTTCTGATTCGGGTTGTAGACGAGGGCCCCGACCGAGTGCCCGCCGTCGCTCATGTCCTCGGTGTGGAAATTGCCTCCCAGGTTCAGGACGTCCCAGCGGTTGCTGGTGAAGTCGTAGGCGAGGAGCGCCTCGTCCGGCTCGGATCCCAGCTGGTGATAGTTCTCGAGCATCACGGTCCGCTTGAACCCGGAGGCGTACACCAGCCTCCCGAATCCCATGACCTGCGCCGGAACGCCCCGGGTCTTCATCAGGACCCACGTGTTGGTCGGAATCGGCGTTCCGGTCCCGGTATCCGCCGCCCCGCCGGAGCCCGCGGCGACCAGCAAGATCAGGGCGTACTCCAAGATTCGACGGTGTTTCATCAGAACCTCCGATTCGGACGACGGGACTCAGCGACCCAGGAAGAGCTGCTTCACTTCTTCCGCCGACAGCGCGCGGTCATACACCCGGACATCGTCGAGACCTCCCTTCCAGGGGCCGAGTCCCGACGCGATGGGAGTGGAATTTCCGAACCTCAAGGGAGAACTCGTCACAATGGACGGACTGGCGGTGGGAGGCACGGTTGCTTCCGCTTCGAGGATCCCGTCGACGTAGATTTGCGCGGAGTAAGGAGCCGTGCGAACGCCGGCGACGTGGTGCCACTTTCCGTCGTTCACCGACGACTTCCCCTCGGCGTTGACCTTGGCGTCCCCCGAGGAGAATTCGAAGCGCGGCTTCGTCCCCGCCGCAAGGAAGTAGTACGAGCGGAACTTCCCGTCGTCGTCCTTGTAGATCGCGGTCGTCTGGTATTCGTCCGACTTCCGGATCCAGGCGGCGACCGACCAGGACGAGAGGCCGGGGTTCAGGTTTGCCGCATGCGGGACGTTGACCGCGCTCGCCCCGTCCAGCTCGAGGGCCTGGCCGAACTTTCCGAGCACCCGGCGCGCATTGCCCGTCACCGCGCCGTGGTTCCCCAGGCCCGAGACGTCGGCGACCGCCGTGCCTCCGGCCTCCTCGAATCGCCAGTATCCGACCAGGCCGAGCAGGATCCGCGGCAGGGGTTTCATCTCCGTCCCGGCGGCGACCACGGCGAAGTGGCCCGTCACGACGTCCGCGGTCTTTCCGTCCGAGAGCCGCTTCAGCCGGACTTTTCCTTCCTCGACTTCCAGCCGCGTGGACGTCTTCTCGTCGAAGAGAAGCCGGAGCCGGGTCCCCAGGACGCGCGCTTCTCCGTTCGGCGTGCTGAGCGTCATCGGCTGGTCGGCCGGCTGCTTCCGGACGGACGCCCAGAGCCCGCCCCGCGCCAGGAAAAGGCGCTTGCCCTTCTTCTCACCGTCGGAGATGTCCGTGACGAGCGTGCCCGGATCCAGCTTCATTCGGGTTCCATCGGGATACGAGATCTCGACGGAGCCGGCCGCGCCGAAGGTTTCCAGGCCCTGTCCCGGCAGGATCGAGCGCTTCGCGACCGCCGCGGTCCGGGACTCCGCGGAAACCACCGCCACTTCTCCTTCGACGCGCTCGATCGTCGCCACGGCGGTTTCGGTCGTCCCACGAGCGGGACTCTCCGGCTTGGGCGCCGGGGGCGGGGGCTGAGGGTCCTCCGTCCTGGGCGCCGTCGGTTCCTTCTCGACGGGCTTCGGGAGAGGCGGAGGAACGATCGGCTCCTTCTTCTCGGTCTCCGGAGCCGGCGGCGGTGGAGGCTTCGGCGCGGGAACCGGTTGCCGGACCTCGGCCGCGGGACGGACCGCCTTCTCCGGCGTCCGGGCTTCTGCTTTGGGCGGCGGCGATGATTCTTTTCGCGGCGTCGGAGAATTCCCGTCGGATCGGAAGAACAGGAGTCCGACCGCGGCGACGGCGACCGCCGCGACCGCCAGCATCCAGCGGAGATCCGGCCCCGTTCGGCGGGGGCGCGGCGCCAGGGATCGGGAACTGGACGTTCCCTGCGCGGCATCGCTGAGGACATCCGCCAGCGCCTGCTGCTGGCAGGCAAGGGTCACCAGACGGTCGCGCGCCGAGGGGTCGGAGAGGAGGCGCCCGCGCACGCGCCTCTCGAGCTCGGGATCCGCCTCGCCGCCCAGGTAGCGAAGGAAGAGCTCGTCCCAGTCCTCCGGCCGCTCGCTCATGCACGCCCCTCCTGTTCCTGGAGGGACTTGCGCGTGCATTCTTCGAGGATCCGGTGGAGGCGTGTCAACGTCGCGTACGCGCTGTTGACCGTCAGGCCCACGCGTTCTGCCAGCCGGCTCCCGGTGAGCCGTTTCTCATATCGCTCGTGAAGGAGCAGCCGGGCGCGATCGGTGAGCTTGTCCAGGCATCGGCGCAGGGCCTGGCGGAGCTCGCCTCCCCAGCGTCTGTCCTGACGCTCCCACGCCGGCTCCAAGATCTCGAGAAGCTGCGGGTCCATCAGCCGGGGCGCTCGCTGGCGCCGCCCCAGCGCGTCGAGCGCGATGCGACGGATCACTTCGCGCATCCATCGTCCGAAGGCGGCCTCGTCGGGAAGGTCGGGCCCCTTCTCGATGGCCACCACCAAGGCTTCCTGGAAGACGTCCTCGGCGAGGGACCAGTCCGCCACGATCGCCCGCGCATACGCCAGGAGCTCGGTCCGACGCTCCATCGTCCGACGCACGGCGGTGCTGACCTGTCCCGGATTCACGCTCATGGTTCTCACCCGAACCTAATGGTCGAGCCCGGCGAATCTAAACACGAAATCCGCGGGGCTGAGGGATTCTAGCGCGCCCGAAGGCGGGAGGGCGAGGTGATCGGTCCCGTGACGGCGAAGACCCTAGAGGAGCTCCTTGATGACGTCGCCGTGGTCGATGGCGGGGACCGGCCGGCCGCCGGGCTCCTGGAAGGTCATGTAGGGGTCGACGCCCAGCACGTGGTAGAGCGTCGCGTGGAAATCCTGCGGCGTGAGCGGACGGTCGACGGGCGCCTCGCCCTTGGGGTCGGTGGAGCCGACGACGACGCCCCCCTTGAGGCCGCCGCCGCCCATCACGACCGACATCGAATTGCCCCAGTGGTCGCGGCCCGGCGTCCCCTGGCCGCTGCCGTCGTTCATGCGCGGCGTGCGGCTGAATTCGCCGCAGATCACCACGCACACTTTGTTGAGAAGACCGCGCGAGGAGAGATCGTCGAAGAGGCTCGAGACCGCGGAGTCGACCCGCGGCAGCAGCGTCTCCATGCCTTCCTTCAGGTTCCAGTGGTGGTCCCAGCCGCCCATGAGGACGGTGGTGAACGTCACGCCGGCCTCCACCAGACGGCGGGCGAGCAGCGTGCTCTGGCCCCAGCTGTTGCGGCCGTAGCGGTCGCGCAGCTTCTCGTCCTCGGAGCTGAGGTCGAACGCCTTGCGGACTTCGGCGCTCGTCACCAGCTCGTAGGCCTGCTGCTCGAACTTGTCCATCGCCTCGAACGTGCCCTTCGCGTCGGCGTCGCGGCGCAGCGTGTCGAAGCTGCGGAGCAGGCTGCGGCGGTCGCCGATGCGGTCGACCGTGAGTCCCTGCGCGAGCTGAAGATTGCGGACCTTGAATTCCTTGGCGTTGGGGTCGCCTTCGGTCTCGAACGGATCGTGCGGCTGGCCCAGATAGTTCGCGCCGAAGTACCCCGGACGGATCCCGACCGAGCTCGCGTGCGGCACCGCGACGTAGGGCGGCATGCCCGGACGGCGGGCGCCGGTGACCTTCGTGGCGATCGAGCCGATCGACGGATACCGGCCCATCGTGTTGGCGCCGGTCGCGCCGGGGCGGCCCGTCAGCATCCGGTGGGCGCCGCCGAAATGGTCGCCGTCGTTGTGCCAGATCGAGCGGACGATGGAGAACTTGTCGGCGACCTTCGCCTGCTTCGGGAAGAGCTCGCTGATCTGCATGCCCGCGACGTTGGTCTTGATGGGGCGCCACATCCCGCGGTACTCGGCGGGGGCGTCGGGCTTCATGTCGTAGAGGTCCATGTGGCTCGGGCCGCCGTCGAGCCAGATCAGGATGACGCGGGTGTCCTTGGAGGGGTTGCCGCCGTTGGCGGAGGCATCCTTGAGGCGCATCAGGCCGGGGAGTCCGAGGGAGGCCAGGCCGGCGACGCCGAGCTGGACGAAGCTGCGGCGCGAGACGCCGCTGTGCTCGAAGGGGCAACCGCCGGCATCGACTCGGAGCATCACGACTCTCCTTCCACCGTCAGACCCAACCCGCTCCGGCGTTGTTGCGCGCTCACATATACTATGGCCCATGCCCGGCTCCCGGGTGGCGAGAAATGGCGAAAAAGAGAATAAAGCCGGGCTTCTCCCCCCGGATCCCGACCATGGCTTGCGCGACCCCTCCGGACTTGGGTACCCTGCATTAGGGTGTCGAGAGGAGGTTTGCCGATGGCCAGCAAGGTGAAGAAGCTCGAGGCGGAACCCGTTCCGAAGCTCAATGCGTGGAAGGTCGCGCAGCAGCAGCTCCGCAATGTCGCCGAACTGATCGGCCTGGACGAGGATATCTTCGGCATCCTTTCCACGCCCCGGCTCTGCCTGATCGTCTCGGTCCCGATCCGCCAGGACAACGGCCGCATCCGCGTCTACACCGGCTACCGCGTCCAGCACTCCACCGCCCGCGGCCCCGGCAAGGGCGGCATCCGGTTCCATCCCGACGTCACGCTCGACGAGGTGAAAGCGCTGGCGATGTGGATGACGTGGAAGTGCTCGGTGATGGGCCTTCCCTACGGCGGCGCCAAGGGCGGCATCACCTGCGATCCGAAGGAGATGTCGAGCCACGAGCTGGAGCGGCTGACGCGTCGCTATACGAGCGAGATCCTGCCCATCATCGGGCCCGAGCGGGACATCCCCGCTCCGGACGTGAACACCACGCCGCAGATCATGGCGTGGCTCATGGACACGTACAGCATGAACAAGGGCTACACCGTGCCCGGCGTCGTGACCGGCAAGCCGATCGAGATCGGCGGGTCGCTCGGTCGCGGGACGGCGACCGCGCGCGGGCTGATGTTCACGGTGCTCTCGGCGATCGAGAAGCTGGGCGTCCGGAAGAACGGGCTGCGCGTCGCGGTCCAGGGCTACGGCAATGCCGGCTATCACGCCGCGAAGCTCCTCCACGAGCTCGGCTTCAGGATCGTCGCCTGCTCGACCTCGAAGGGCGGCATTCTCGTCGAGAAGGGATTCCATCCGGATGCGGTCCAGGCCCACTATCAGGAGACGGGCGCGGTCGTCGGATTCAAGGGAGCGGACGAGATCTCGAACGACGAGCTCCTGGAGCTCGACTGCGACATCCTTCTGCCCTGCGCGCTCGAGGGGCAGATCACGGAGCGGAACGCGTCGCGGATCCGGGCGCGGATCATCGGCGAGGGGGCGAACGGCCCGACGACGCCGGAGGCGGACGAGATCCTGGCCGACCGCGGGAAGTTCGTGATTCCGGACGTCCTGGCGAACGCGGGGGGCGTGACGGTTTCCTACTTCGAATGGGTCCAGGCGCTGCAGGAGTACTTCTGGAGCGAGAAGGAAGTGAACGCGAAGCTGAAGGAGCTGATGGACCGGGCGTTCCAGTCGGTCTACGCGGTCCACGAGGAGCGGAAGGTCGACATGCGCCGGGCGGCGTACGTCGTGGGGGTGTCGCGGGTGGCCGAGGCGCACCGGATGCGGGGTCTGTACCCCTGATTCCGAAAGAGGCCGCAGAGATGCGGAGCGGAAACGGTCTTTCGCTTCGGAACCAAAAGGGAGCCTTCTCGGCGTCTCTGTGTCTCAGCGGCAGATTTCTTTTGACCGGTGGCGCACATGGGGGTGCCAAGAAAACCGGACACTTCATGGGTGCGGGCCCATTTTCGTTTTTTTCGGCGTCTCCGAAAATCCTCGAAATTCCCCGGCGAGGGAAGGTTGTATAAAATATGGCTTCAGGAGGGGGTGACCGCGCAAATGTGCATCCGGGGCGGGAGCGAATGATCTGGTAAGCCCGGGCGACCGGCAGGGAACGCCCGGGCGGAGCGGGGTTGTCGTAATCCTCCAGCGCTTCTTCGGATCGAGCCGAAGAAGAGATAGGAGAGGAAACGATGATCACCACGACCTGCCTGGCCGCCCTCTGGCTCCTGGGAGCCGCCGAAGCGGGTAACGCCGCCACCATCGAGGCCCGCCGCCTGGCCTCCGCCCCCCAGGACTCGAAACTCAAGGGCGTCTTCGTCAGCCCCGACCCCCGGCGCGTCGGCCTCATCGCCCGGCGCGGCGCCAAGGAATTCGCGGTGCTCGACGGCATCCCCGGCGAAGAGTTCGACGCCATCGCCTCCGCCCTCACGTTCAGCCCCGACTCGCGGAACGTCGCCTACGTCGCCCGCAACGGCGCGGACCAGTACGCCGTGCTCAACGGCTTCCGCAGCGAAGGCTACGACGCCATCCAGTCGCCGACGTTCAGCCCCGACAGCTTGAGATTCGTCTACGGCGCCGCGAAAGGGACGCGCCGCTATGTCGTGCTCAACGGACGCCGCGCGAGCGACTACGACTCGCTGACCGCGCCCTTCGTGTTCAGCCCCGACAGCCGCCGCCTCGCCTACGTGGCCGGCAAGGACGGGAAGGAATTCGTCGTCAACGAAGGCGCCGTGCAGGAGCCGTTCGACATCGTCCTCCAGCCGCTCAGCTTCAGCCCCGACAGCACGCATCTCGGCTATGTCGGGCTCCAGGGAGCGAAGGAGTACGCGGTCGTCGACGGCGTGAAAGGCACCGAATTCGAGCGCCTGCTCCAGCCCGTCACGTTCAGCCCCGACAGCCGCCACTTCGCCTACCTCGCCCGCAGGGGCCAGACGGAGTTCGCGGTCCTCGACTGGCGGAAGCAGGAGGATTTCTCCCGCATCCTCACGGGGCTCGCCTTCACCGGCGACAGCCGCCACGTCGGCTACGTCGTGAAGCAGGAGAGCGGCGCCGCCGTGGTGCTCGACGGCCACCGCGGGGCCCCCTACGACCAGGTCACTTCGGGCCTCTATTTCAGCGGCGACTGCAAGCACGTCGCCTTCACCGCCCGCCAGCAGCGCAAGGAGTTCATCGTCGTCGACGGCATGAAAGGCCCCGACTTCGACTCGGTCGGGCAGCTCCTCTTCAGCGGCGACTTCGGACGCCAGGCGTACGTGGCGCGGCAGAACGGCAAGAGCTTCGCCGTCGTCGACGGCACGCCCTGCGAGGAGTTCGACCGCGTGGGCGCGCTCTCCTTCAGCCCCAACCTGAAGCGCATCGCCTACCTCGCCCGGTCCCGGGCCCACAAATGGCTCGTGGTCGACGGCCTCAAGGAACCCGCCGACGGCGAGATCGAGACCTACGGCTTCACGCCCGACAGCAGCCGGATGTGGTTCGTGGAGAAGCTCGGAGCGAAGAAGCGGCTGGTGTTCGACGACGCCAAGGGCGCGGATTACGACGGCCTCTGGATGTTCACGTTCAGCCCGGCGTGCGACAAGCTGGCCTACGTCGGCGTGCGCGGCAAGAAGTCGAGCGTCGTCGTCGGCGCGCTGGAAAGCCCCGACTACGACGAGATCTGGGCCCTCGCGTTCGACCCGAAGGGGCTCGTCTTCAACGCCCGCGAAGGCAACGACGTGTGGCGCGTCACGATGAAGCTCGACTAGCCCCTTGCGTCCCCGCGCCGGATCCGTTATAGTCCTCCCCGTTCGGGAAGTCCTTTTCGACTGCCGCTGACCTGTCCCGTCCGCGCGTACTGAACACCGTTCCGCAGGATTCTTTCATGACCCGTTTCGATGATCTCCCCCTGATCGAGCCCCTTCTCCGCGCCGTGCGCGAGGAAGGATACGAAAACCCCACGCCGATCCAGCAGCAGACGATCAAGCACGTCCTCGAAGGGAAGGACCTGCTCGGCTGCGCCCAGACCGGCACCGGCAAGACCGCGGCGTTCGCGCTGCCGATCCTCCAGCGGCTCCAGTCGGTCCCCGTGCCCAACCCGCGCCACGTGCGCGTCCTCGTGCTTTCCCCGACCCGCGAGCTCGCCTCCCAGATCGGCGACAGCTTCGCCCGGTACGGCCGCCACCTCCACCTCCGCCATACGGTGGTCTTCGGCGGCGTCGGCCAGAACCCCCAGGCCCAGGCGCTGCGGATGGGCGTCGACGTCCTCGTGGCCACGCCCGGCAGGCTCCTCGACCTGATCGAGCAGCGCATCGCGAAGCTCGACAAGGTCGGCATCCTCGTCCTGGATGAGGCGGACCGCATGCTCGACATGGGCTTCATCTACGACGTGCGCCGCGTGATCGGCAACCTGCCCAAGGCCCGCCAGACCGTGTTCTTCTCCGCCACTCTTCCCCACGACATCCAGACGCTCGCGAAGGACATCCTGAAGAATCCGGTGCGCGTCGAAGTGACGCCGCCCGCGACGACCGTCGAGAAGATCTCCCAGTCCCTCTACCACGTGGACAAGCACGGCAAGTTCCCGCTCCTGCGGCAGCTGCTGAAGGACCCGGCGCTGCAGCGGACGCTGGTGTTCACCCGGACCAAGCGCGGCGCCAACAAGGTCGCCGAGCAGCTCAACCAGAACTTCGTGAAGGCCGACGCGATCCACGGCAACAAGGCGCAGAGCGCCCGCGAACGGGCCCTCGAGAACTTCAAGCGCGGCCTCTCCCGCGTTCTCGTCGCCACCGACATCGCCGCGCGCGGCATCGACGTCGACGGCGTCACCCACGTGGTGAACTACGACATGCCCGACGTGCCGGAGAATTACGTCCACCGGATCGGCCGCACGGCCCGCGCGGGCGCCGGCGGGATCGCGATCGCGTTCTGCGCGCCCGACGAGCGCGACGAGCTGCACGCCGTCGAGAAGCTGATCCGGATCAAGATTCCCGTCCGGCCGGTGCCGCCCGGGATCGCCCATCCCTCCTCCGGACCCGGCGGGTCGCCGTTGCCGAAGCACGGCGCCGCTGCTCCCCACGCGGCGCAGCCTTCGGCCCCCGGCGCTCCGGCGAGACCGGCCGCGCCTCCTCCCCATCCAATGGCGAGCAAGACCCCGCGCCGATTCCTGTGGGGAAAGCGGCGCCGTTAGGCGGCATCGATCTCCGGCCTGTGTCGATGAAGCTGGAATAGGCGCTGTTCCCGGCTACAATCTTCACGCATGGGTCGACCGCTGTTCCTCCTCCTATGCGCCATCTCAGCTCTCCGTCCGGAAACCGAACCGCTGCAGGAGAAAAACGGGGCGGAGGCGCAATTCCGGGCTCTCGAGAAGCGACTGCTGGACGCGGATTCGGTCTCCGTCGAGATCGACATCGAGACCAGCTTCAACTCCCAGCCGCCCAACCAGCTGAAGCTCAACGCAGTCTGGCAGCGCGACAACAAGCTCAAGTATTCGATCGACGTCGCGGTCGGGGCGGCAACCGTCACACAGACGGCAGTTTCCGACGGGAAGCAGCTGCGCGTGACCGGCGAGGACAAACCCGTGCGCAAAGCCACCCGGGCCGACCTGTTCCGGATCATGTCGGGCTCGCTGTCCCGCGCGGGAGCCGTCGCGACGATTCCGATCGTCATTGAAGGAGATCGGCCGAACCAGCCTTTCGACGAGCGCTATAAGGTTTCCGGCTTTGAGCTCGGAAAGAAGGCGATCACCGGAGACCGTGAGACTCAGGAAATCTTCTACATCGTTGAATTCCTGGGGGGTAAGGCCAAGGGCACTCTCTGGATCGACCTCGCCACGGGTCTTCCGGTCAAGCGCGCCTTCGTCCTCACGGCGAAGAACGAGGTGACCAAGTACCTCGAGACGATCTCGAAGCTTCGCTTCAACGACAAGCTCGATCCGAAGATGTTCGACCTTCCCCCGAAGGATGAGTGATCCAATGAACCTTCTCCTCGCGGCCCTCCTTTCCGTAAGCCCCGTCGAAGGGCTTCTCGCATTCCAGGACGAACCCTACAAGCGCCCGCCCGAATCCGATCGCGTCGAGGGGGTGCCGCAGGGGAAGGTCAGCCACGGCACCTGGAAGAGCCAGGTCTTCGAGGGAACGATCCGCGAGTACTGGGTTTACGTGCCCGCCCAATACGACGAGAAGACGCCGGCCGCCGTCATGGTCTTCCAGGACGGCCACTCCTACGTCGGCGAGAAGGGCATGTTCCGGGTCCCGGTGGTGTTCGACAACCTGATCGCCAAGGGAGAGATGCCCGTCACGGTCGGCATCTTCCTCAACCCCGGCCACAAGTCCGAGACCCTTCCGAAGCCCGGCTGGGACGAGAAGAACAACCGCAGCTTCGAGTACGACACGCTCTCGGATCAGTACGCCCGGTTCCTGATCGAGGAGATCCTCCCCGAGGTCGACAAGACCGTGAAGCTGACGGAGGATCCGGAAGGGCGCGCGATCTGCGGCATCAGCTCGGGCGGCATCTGCGCGTTCACCGTCGCGTGGCAGCGGCCCGACGCGTTCCACAAGGTCCTGAGCCACGTCGGCAGCTTCACCAACATCCGCGGCGGCCACGTCTATCCCTCGCTGATCCGCAAGACCCCGAAAAAGCCGCTGCGCGTCTTCCTCCAGGACGGCGAGAAGGACGTCGACAACCAGTTCGGCAGCTGGTGGCTGGCCAACCAGCAGATGGACGCGGCGCTCCGGTTCGCCAAGTACGACAGCAAGTTCGTCGGCGGCGTCGGCGGCCACAACGACAAGCACGGCGCGTCGATCCTGCCCGACTCGCTCCGCTGGCTCTGGCGCGACTACAAGCCGTCGGGCAAGTAGAATCCCGTCCGCCGCGCACTCGGGAAATCTCTGAGTCCCCCGCCTCCGGTTGAAATTCGGCGCCGATTCCCCGCGGCGATGTAATATGGAAATCGGGCCCCGCGGCTGCGGACGCCCCTACAGGAGGAATGGTCTCATGGCCGTCCCGGAGTCGGGATCGCCGCCCCGCGGCGTCGTGCTCCTCGTCGAAGAAGAGCAGCATGTCCGCACGCTCCTCGGCAAGTACCTCTCCGATCAGGGCTACGCCACCCTCGAGGCGCGCGACGGCGACGAAGCCCTCGAGCGGTGCAAGTCCCAGAAGGATCCGGCGATCAGCCTGATGATCTGCGACCTCGTGCTCACCGAGATGAACGGCATCGAGCTCGCCCGTCGGGCCCGGACGTACCACCCGCACCTGAAGACGCTCTATCTGTCCGCCCACTCCCAGAGCAGCATGATCTACCGGGGCATCCCGCTGACCGACGTCTCGTTCCTGCCCAAGCCGTTCAAGCTCAAGGAACTCATCGCCGCGGTCAACGAGCTGCTCAGCCGCGCCAAGAAATAGGGGCCGACATGTCCCCCGACGAGCGCCCGACCCCGATCGACGACATCGCCTATTACCACCATCTCCGCGGCCGGCTGGAACATGAAGACGGGCTCATCGTCAACCGCCTCGCGTGGCTGATGGCGTCCGAATCGTTCCTCTTCACCGCCTATGCCATCGTGCTGAACGGGAGCGGAACCCCTCAGCAGCGGCGGCTGACGGACCTGATTCCGCTCGTGGCGGTCGCGACGTCCGTGCTCATCCTCGTCGGAATCGCCGCCGCAGTCCGGGCGATGGGGTGGATTCGCGGCCTCCTGGAAACGCGGATTCCGGATCCCGCCCGCCTGGGGCTTCCGCCGATCCACACGCCCGGCTCGATGAAAGCCGGCCTTGCCGCGCCGCTGCTGCTCCCCGTGATGTTCGTCGTCGTCTGGCTCTACCTGCTGGCCACGGGCGGTCGCTGACCGTCACTCCCCCTCGGCCGCCACCGTCACGTCGGCCGATCCGTCCCTGCGAATCCGGATCCGCACCTTCCAGGGCCGGCAACAGACGGGGCAGTCCTGGACGAACTCCTCGTCCTCCTCCCCGACGCCGACGGAAACGGTGCTCGGCTCTCCGCAGTAGGGGCAGGAGACCTCGACCGCATCGTCCACGCTATTTCTCCGATAGATCGACGCGGACGATCTCCTTGTCGTTGCGGGCGAACACGCTTTTCATCGCGAACGCGGGATGGGACCAGATGGTCATTCGATTCTGGACCCGGCGCGTCGGCTCGACCAGCTTCGCCCGGCTGAGCTCCCGGTAGCCCTCGGGCGACAGTGTCGCGATGATGAGCTCCCCCTGCTCGTTGTGGATGAAGAAGCGGTCTTCGTGCGGAATGAGGAAGGCGTTGAGCCAGCGTCCGTCTCCGGTGGGCTGGCGCGTCTCCCAGATCCGCGTCCCCGTCTTCGCATCGAGGCATCGGAGCTGCCCGTAGCTGCAGACGCCGTAGAGATGGGTCTCGGTCACCCACGGCGTGCACATGATCGAATGGAGCCCGTCGGTCTTGATCTCGTTGTCGCTCTTCCCCTTCCAGACGACCGTCGCGCTCTTCCCGTCCGCCCCGACCTCGATCATCATCGGCCCGTCGAAGAACGCGGTGACGAACAACCGGTTGCCGGCCTTCCGCGGCGACGACACCGTCAGGCCCATCTTGACGTTGAACGGGACCTCCCAGAGCTGGCGGCCCGTCGAGGGATCGAGCCCCGTCACCGCCTGCGGGTGCCAGATCACCAGCTGCCGGGAATCGCCGAACCGGAAGATGTCCGGGGCGCAGTAACCCACATGAGGATCGTCGATCGCCCGCCAGAGCTCCTTCCCCGATTTCTTGTCGAAGCTGATGACGCAGCCGTTCTGGAGTCCGCCGGCCAGAACGATCAGCTGATCCCCGTCCACGAGCGGCGCCCCGGCCGTTCCCCACATCGGCAGGTTCCCGCCGAACTCCTCCACCGTGTTGTGCTTCCAGACGAGGGTTCCGTCCGAGGTGTCGAGGCACCGCAGATCGCCCACGGCGCCGAAGGTGTAGACCCGGTCCCCGTCGACCGTCGGCGTGGCCCGCGGTCCCGCGGGATACATGATGGAGTACTCGACCGGATAGGCGTGGGTCCAGAGGAGCTTGCCCGTGGCCGCATCGAGGCAGAGAACGCGCTCGGTCGCCTTGCGGCCCTTCCGATCCACGAGGTCGGCGACGTAGACCTTCCCGCCCGCGACGGCGGGGCCGGCATAGCCTTCGCCGATCGATGCCGACCAGACCCGAGGCAGCAGGCCGTCGGTCGGCAGCTTCCGGACGATCCCCGTCTCGCGCCACACCAGGTCGCGCTGCGGGCCTCCCCACTGGGGCCAGTCGTCCGCGCGCGCCTCGGATGCGACGGCGGCCATCGCCGCGGCGGCCAGGATCTTCCAGCAGTTCATGCGTTCCCCTGAGAAGCGTACCGTCCGGAAGAAGCGATTCCACGATATTTCACCCAGGCTCCGGAGGGCCGCGGACGGACTACGGGGTGTCGTTGTACTCGACGGCGACGGGCGGGAGCGGCGTCGCGGTCGTGCTGGAGCCGCCGAAGTGATAGTTGGGATAGTCCTTCAGGACCTGCTCCCAGCACGACGTCGCTCCCTGGCCGCCGTCCTTCGTGACGTGATTCGGCGAAGGCAGCGAGCCGCCGGAGCACCAGCGGAGCGGCGAGAACGACAGATCCATGATGCATGCGGCATCGGGCGGATCGTAGTTGTACTCGTCGTCCAGCCCGGGCGGAAGATTGTTCCCCCGCCACGAGAGTTTCCAGGCGAAGTGGGAGCCTTCGTGCAGAACCGTCGTCCGGCGGGCGTCGTCGGGAATGTCGATGCGCCGGTCGGTGCGCCCCAGCGTCCCCGAGGGCGAGAAGAAGAGCACCTGCCCGGTCACGGGAAGGATGTCCCAGTTCGCCGAGGCGTAGATGAGGACGTCGAGATTGGACACGTGGAGCGATTCGCTTGCCGACGGCTTCGCGCCCGGCGAGACCGCGTCGAAGAACCGGATCTTCGACAGGCAGACCTGGCCTTCGGTGACGGACCAGAGATCCTGGCTCAGCTGGATGAACTTCCGGTACTGGGCTTCCATGTCGGCGATCGGAACGTTCTCCGCGAAGCCGACGTTCCAGACGAGGCCCACCGGCGGGCTCGATCCCTGCGGGACTATCGGCTCGACGACCGTGTTCGGGGCCGGACCGCCCTGCTTCGATGAGGAATGCTCTCCGCACGCGGGCACCAGGACGAGGAGGACGATCGCCGCCCCCGCGCGAGCCCCGTTCATCGGGCGAAGATCTCGACGCCTTCCACGCTGCCGCCCTCCGGCGCCTCCACCATCACGCTTCCCAGCAGGCGGCACTCCGCGTCCTCGATGTCGAGGCGGAGCGTCCCGGGGGGCACCGAGGGAATGCGGAACGTCTCCGAGGAGCTCAAGCCCATCCGGTAGCGCGCGTCGCCGAGGGTGAAGCAGAGATAGCGCGCCCGTTCGTCCCGCACGCGGCCGGACACTTCCGCCGCCCGCGGCAGCGTCACGTCCATCGACCCGGGCCGCACCGACGTCACGACGGTCTGGATGTAGCCCTCCCGCGAGGCGACGAGGGTCGAGCTCCGCTCCTCGAGCCCGGAGAGCTGGAACGCTCCGTCGGCGCCGGTGGTCGCCGACGCATCGTCGAACGTCACTTTGGCGCCCGCGACGGGCCGGCCCGCGCGGTCCCGCACGGTTCCCCGGAGCGCGAGACCGGTGTCGAGCTCGAAGTCCAGGAAGTGGCGGCCGGAGGGGAACTGGTAGGGGCCGAAGATGCGGGGGCGATAGCCCTCCGCCTCGACCCGGACGGTGAACGGCGCGACCGGCGGCAGACCTTCGGCCTTGAACGCGCCGGTCTCGTCCGCCACGACCTTGCGGCCGATCGGGTCGCGGCCCGCCGCCGGCACTCCGGGAATACGGAAGGCAAACCACAGCCGGGCGCCGGGGTGGCTGAGACCGGCGACCGTCACCGGCGCGGGAAACGCGATCCGGCGGTAGAGGTTGGGCTGCAGGAGGAACGGCTCGGTCCACGCGATCGGCTGAATTCCCGCCCGGGCGAGGAGCAGCCGGCGCCCGGGAGTCAGGCCGTCGAACCGAAACCGCCCGGACGCGTCGGTCCGGGTGTCGCAATCGCGGAATTCGCGGCTCCGTCCGGGAGCAAGAAGGTCTCCGCGGCTTTCCGGATCGACGAGCGTCACGAGGGCATCGGACACCGGGCGGCCCTCGGCGTCGACGACGTCTCCGGTCAGGGAGAATTTCTCTGCGGGGACCGTCGGCGCCGCGACGGCGGAGGAGAGGGAGGGCGTTTCACGCACGACGGCGGGCGCCCGCGGAGCGGGGGTCGGCCCGCCGGAACGGCACAGGCACCAGACGAACATGAGCGGCCCGACCACGGCGCCGATTCCCGCCAGCTGCTTCAGGCGCGTCCGCACGTTCACCCGCCTCTCCATCACGTCCCGGGGGGACCGGCTAGGCCTTGACAGGAACCGTGGCGCGGAGCGCCACTGCTGAAGACAGCGCGCCTTCGGCGCGAGGTTCCTGTCAAGGCCTAGTGATCCGGGGGCGGGTCGATTGTTACGCCGTCGGGGCGGGAGAGTTCGGCAGGCGGACCGTGAACGTGGTGCCCTTCCCCTCCTCGCTGGTGAACGAGATCGAGCCGCCGTGCGCCTCGATCACCCACTTCGTGATCGCGAGCCCGAGGCCGCTGCCGCCTTTGTCGCGCGACCGCGCCTGGTCCACGCGGTAGAACCGCTCGAAGATGTGGGATCGGTCCTTCTCGGGGATGCCGATCCCCGTGTCGGCGACCTTGAGGACCACCTCCGAGGCCTCCGCGGCGACCGTGACGTCGGCCCGTCCGCCCTCCGGCGTGTACCGGATGGCGTTCGAGATCAGGTTCGACACCGCGTCGCGCAGGCGGTCGCGATCGCCCGAGACCGTCGCCGGCCGGGCGTGGACCGTGACGGCAATCTTGCGCTGCGCGGCGAGCGGCCCGAGCATCGAGGCCGTCTCTTCGACGAGCGGCGCGAGCGCGACCGGCTCCTTCGCCAGCGTCAGCTGCCGGGCATCGGCCCGGGCGAGCGTCAGGAGCCCTTCCACGACGGCCTTCATCCGCAGCGCCGCCCGGTTCACCGACTGGAGCGCCTCGCGATACTCCTCCGCCGACCGCTCCTTCATGAGCGCGAGCTCCGCCTGCGAGAGCACGAGCGACAGCGGCGTGCGCAGCTCGTGCGACGCGTCCGCCGTGAAGCGGGCCTGCTGATCGAACCCGGCCTGAAGGCGCTCGAACGTCTCGTTCAGTGTCCGCGCGAGGCGGCCGAGCTCGCTCTGGGTCTGGGCGACGTCGATGCGCCGCGTCAGGTCGCGGGCCGTGATGGTCGACGCCGCCTCGCTGATCCGCGCGATGGGACGGAGCGCGCGGGTCGCCAGGAACCAGCCGCCCCCCAGCGCCAGGACGGTGATGACGCCTCCGGCGAACAGGCAGGCCGCCAGAAATTCGTGGAGACTGTGGATCTCGTCGCGCGCCTTCCCGCCGACCAGGATCCAGGTGTTCACCGGCCCGCGGATCGCGACCTCCCGCGAGCTTCCGCGGCTGCGACGGAACTCCGAGGTCGGAGCGTCGACGTCCTTCGCGGCGGGCGAGCGGTGGATCACCTTGCCGCCGCGGTCCCAGACCAGGTAGTACGGCAGGTCGTCGCCCCTTCGGAACAGGTTGCGGAGGCTCTTCGGCGCGTCGAGGTCGATGCTTCCGTCGTCCATCTCGACCAGCCCCGCCGCCAGCCCCTGGGCGTAGGTCTCCAGCTTCGCGTCGACCCCCCGGAAGATGGTGCGGCTGATCCGGAGGTAGACGGTCGCGCCGAACGCGGCGAGCAGAAGGAGGAAGATCAGTCCGTACCAGAACAGCAGCGTCGTCCGGATCGATCTAAACACCGAGGATGTACCCCTGATGGCGCCGCGTCTCGATGAAGGTCTTGCCGAGCTTGCGGCGGAGGTTCGAGACGTAGACGTCCAGGACGTTCGAGAGCGTGTCGTCGGTCTCGTCGTAGAGGTGATCGTAGATCATCGTCCGCGTCACGAGCTCGCCGCGGTGGAGGACCATGAACTCGGCAAGGGCGAACTCCTTCGGCGTGAGCTCGACGGGCTTCCCCTTCCGCTTGACGACCTTGGCGACGGTGTCGATTTCGAGGTCGCCCACCTTGAGGACCGGCGAGGGCTTCCCGGCCGACCGGCGAACGAGGGCCCGCACGCGGGCGATGAGCTCGGTGAGCTGGAACGGCTTGGTGAGGTAGTCGTCGGCGCCGGTGTTCAGCCCCCTGACCTTGTCATCGACGCCGTCGCGCGCGGTCAGGATGAGCACCGGCGTCGAGCTCCTGGACCGGACCTTCTTGAGCACTTCCATGCCGCCCATCCGCGGCAGCATGAGGTCCAGGACGATGGCGTCGTAGCTCCAGCTCTCGGCGTTGAAGAGGCCGCTTTCGCCGTCGGTGGCGACGTCGACCGAGAATCCGTCCTCGACGAACGCGCGGCGGACCGTCTCCGCCAGCTCTTCCTCGTCCTCGACGATCAGCAGTCTCATGTCGGCCGTCCGGAGTATACCCGGACTACCTTAAGGCATGATGAAGACCGCCGGGAAGAGTTTTCGCGGCGCTACGGCTTGGCGGCGACTGCCTCTGGAAGCTCGATCCAGAACTTGCTGCCTCTTCCCGGGCTCGACTCGACGCCCGAGTTGCCGCCCATGCGCTCGACCGCCTTGCGCACGATCGCGAGGCCGATGCCCGTTCCCGGATACTCCTCCTCGCGGTGGAGGCGCTCGAAGACGCCGAAGATGCGCTCCTGGAACTCCGGCGCGATCCCGATGCCGTTGTCTTCCACCCAAAGCCGGATGGAGCGGTCCCGCCGCTCCGACCTCACGAAGAGCAGGGGGCTCGTGCCCGGAGTGACGAACTTGACGCCGTTCGACACCAGGTTCGCCAGGACCTGGACGAGCATGGCGGGATGGCCGTGCACCCACCCGAGCGGCCGCGCGAGCCGGACGACGGCGTCGCGCTGGAGGACCTCCGCGGTCATCCCCTCCATGACCGTCCGCAGGAGGAAGTCGAGGTCCACGGGCTCGCAGTGGAGATCGACGTGGATGAGCCCGCCGTAGGTCAGGAGGTCGCGGATCAGGGCGTACATCCGCCACGCCGACGCGGCGACGCGCCGGGCGAACTCCAGGCACTTGGGCTCCATCTGCGAGCCGTAGTCGTCGATCATCGCCT